>Ga0310695_10006177_pt1 | contig 20050 bp, 13 predicted proteins | sample RumenRJG_04DNA_FD_203882 | JGI IMG/M metagenome (GOLD analysis project Ga0310695, IMG submission 203882) | Bovine rumen microbial communities from Lethbridge, Alberta, Canada - RJG_04 (v2) (version 2) | ecosystem: Host-associated > Mammals > Digestive system > Stomach > Rumen | place: Canada...
GCTTCGACCTGAGTGCAGCATTCAACTTCAGCCTTGGAAACAAGGAATACAATGCCAATAAGATTGAGTACACCTCAACATCAAAGTACCAGTACCGCAGTTTGGCAACAGATATGGAGGCAGGCAAGCGCTGGACCAACCTTGATCCAGAGACCGGTCTGCTGAGCAATGATCCTACTCGTCTGGCAGCCTTGAACGCCAACACCTCGATGTGGAGTCCATACATGCAGCATTTCGTAATGACCGACTGGGCTCTTGAGAATGCATCATTCCTGCGCCTGAACACCCTCTCACTGGGTTACACCATTCCTGCTACGCTGACCAAGAAGGCTGGTATCAGCAGCCTACGTTTCTACGTTACTGCGTACAATGTATTCACTATCACAGGCTATAGCGGTTTCGACCCAGAGTCAGACTGCTATCGTCGCACAGCCCTGACGCCAAACGTTGACCACTCTGGTTATCCCCGTAGCCGTCAGTTCGTTGTTGGTTTGAACTTGAATTTCTAAAATGAAGGAGGATCATAAAATGAAGAACTATATTAAATTATCAATACTGTCAATGTCGTTGGTTGCCTTTGCATCCTGCGATATGGATGCTCCCAGTATCTCTACGCTCGACGAGTCATCAGTCTTCGCGACTTACTCTCTGGCAGAGTCTGAGGTAATGTCCATCCATGTATCTTTCGGTGAGACCAACTCTTACCGTGGACGTTTCCTGCCTTACTACGGTGTGAATACTGATGTTGAGTGGGGTAACGCCCCTTCATTTGCAGATCGCGTATCTGACAAGCAGAGTCTTTGGAACTACGCAACACTGCCTGGTAACGGCCAGATGAATACTACCAACAATGCCTATGCAAAGTTCTATGAAGGTATTGAGCGTGCAAACCTCGCTATTGCTGGTATCCGCAAGTACGGTAAGATTGAGGAAAATGCCAACATGCGCCATCTGCTGGGTGAGGCTCTGACACTGCGTGCCGTCATCTACAACGACCTCATCAAGGCTTGGGGTGATGTTCCTGCACGTTTCGAGCCCAACAACTCAGACAATATGTACCTGCCCCGCACCAATCGCGATGTTATCTACAAGCAGTTGCTGGCTGACCTTCTTGAGGCTGAGGGCTATTGCTACTGGGCTAACGAGAATGCCATTACCAAAAGTACAGAGCGAGTCAGCAAGGACTTCGTGAAGGGTCTCCGCGCACGTCTGGCTCTCTATGCCGGAGGTTATGGCCTGCGTGGCGACGGCTATCGTTTGTCAAAAGATCCTGACCTGGCACCTGCCAAAATGTATGAGATTGCAAAGAAGGAGTGTGAAGAGGTCATCGATCACGGCTCAAGCAGACTCGGATCATTTAAGGAAAACTTCGTCAAACTGTGTGAAGACAATGTTACTGCAGGTGGTGAGAGCCTTTGGGAAATTCCTTTCTCTGCAGGTCGTGGCCGTGTTCTCTATACATGGGGACTCAAGCATAATGCAAAAGACCAGTACACCCAGCAGGCACAGGGTGGTGTGAACCGCGCTGTCTCTACCCTCTACTACGACTATGATCCAGAAGATGTACGTCGTGATATCACCGTTGTTCCTTACGAGTGGAGCAAGGAGCAGGTTTCAGGCAATTCTTACGTAACCCTCAGCGGTCTGAACAAGATGTGCTTCGGTAAGCTCCGTTATGAGTGGATGAAACGTATTGTTACATCTACCAACGATGACGGTGTGAACTGGCAGTACATGCGTCTGGCCGACGTCTATCTGATGGCAGCAGAGGCAGAGAACGAATTAGGTAGCACTGAAACTGCATGGAAATTCATGCAACCCATCCTTGATCGTGCATTACCCGCAGCTAAGGTCTTAGAATTGAAGGCTAAATATACAGCCAGTCAGCAGGCTTTCCGCGAGGCTATCTACGATCAGCGTGCCCTTGAATTTGCTGGTGAGGCTCTCCGTAAGGCTGACCTCGTCCGCTGGGGTAACATCGACACCAAGATGGCTGAGGCAAAGGCAAAGTTAACCCGGCTGGCTAACCGCACAGGCGAGTATGCCGGTCTGCCTGACAAGGTGTATATCAACAACACTATGGATGCCAATGACATTAAGGTATATGGTCTCAACATGGGTGAGGATGATCCTAATGTCATTAACACCTTCGACGGTTGGGAGTCAAAGAACTGGTTCGGCTCAGACGATAAGCCATCACTGACAAGCGACATCATCGATGGTCTTTATGTAAACACTCCAAGCACGAACTGCCTGTGGCCAATTTGGCAATGCTTCATTGATGCCAGCAACAATAAGCTGAACAATGATGGTAACTATGGACAGTTGTCAGACTAATAAAAAACAAGATTGAAATATGAAAAAGATATTTATAAAATCAATAGTGTTCGGGCTTGCAACATTGGCCATAGCATCATGCAGTCAGCCCGGCGACGAAATTACGAGCATCACATACAGCCGCAATTTCTCACCAACCAGCCTTGAAGCAAAGGTTCGCAACCGTACCAATGTTGAGCTGAATTGGAATATCGCTCAAGGCGTAACCTTATATAACATCGAGGTATATGCCAACGACAAACTTACATTTGCAGGTTCTCCAATGAAGACTCTCTCTGTAAACCCAGATGAAGTGCCTGTTACTATTACTGGTCTTGATGGTGAGACAGACTACTCGTTCCGCGTTCAGGCTACTGATGGCAACACCAGCCGCGACTCAAAGTGGAGCACAGCATGGGTTAAGACCGATGCCGAGCAGATCTTCAAAACTGTAAAGGAAGAAGATATCAAGGGAACATCAGTGATCCTTCGCTGGACTGCCGGTGAGGAGGCTGCTACCATTACATTGACTCCTGGCAACATTGTCTATAATGTTACTGCCGACGATATCAAGGCCGGTGCTGCAAACGTAACAGGCTTGCAGCCTGAAACCGAATACACAGCCGTTCTGGCCCGTGCCAATGGAAAGACTCGTGGTACGATTTCGTTTAAGACCAGTATCGACCTTGCTGATACAGACATCCTGGTGAAGACTGGTGCCGATATTACAGAAGCCATCAACAACGCTCCAGAGGGCTATCGTCTGATCGTAGAGCCAGGTGAGTATGGCATTGCTACAGAGACGGCTGCATTCGGCGGCTCGGTTACCATCAGCAAGAAACTCACGATCAAGGGTCTGAAGCAGAGCGATCATCCTGTCATCAAAGGACGCTTCAAGGTAGAGGCCGACTTTGCGGTAGAGAATGTCGCACTCGACGGTAAGGGCACCGACGGCGGACAATGCTTCGACTTTACGGCCGACGGTACGATTGAGAATTTCGCCTTACTCAACTCTGAGGTTTACAACTACACGAAGGGCCTCTTATACATGAACAAGGCGACGCTGGTGAAGAACATCAGTATCGAGGGCAACATCATCAGCAACGTTGAGTGCTCTGGCGGTGACTTCATCGACAGCCGTAAGGGCGGATACAACTCACTGTCATTCAAGAACAACACGGTCTATGAGAGTGCGAAAGAGCGTGATCTGTTCCGTATGGACGATGCCTCGAAGACCATCAGTGCTACGCCAGTCATCGTCGTGGATCACAACACCTTCTATAACGTAGGTAGCGGCGGTGCCAACTATCGCATCTTCTACGTACGTTTCGTGGGTAACAAGATCACCTTCACCAACAATCTGGTTGTAGGTACTAACTACAAGCGCGGATTCGCCAATCAGAAGAATACAGATGCTGCTCCTACATTGGACAACAACGTATATTTTAACACTGAGAACCTGATTTCTGCAGGTGCTTCTGCTGATGCAACCATCACTTGGTTTGACACCGCAGGAACAGTGCTTGATCCTCAGTTCAAGGATGCTGCCAATGGAGACTTCACAATCGGTAACGACAACGTGAAGGACAAGAAGGCAGGTGATCCTCGTTGGTATTAATCAAACATTTCTCTATGATAGAGGTGGACTGTTCGGTTCACCTCTATTTTTTTGTCCCAGGGCCTGGGACATTTTTTTGATAGTTATCTAGCAAATGTCCCAAGGCCTGGGACAAATGTCAGATAGGGAGAAAAAAATCCCCTTTCGAAGAGGATATTTCAGAATTATTCCTTATCTTTGTAGCCTATATGAAACGAGCCCACCACATTTGTACACTGACACTATTGCTGGCCATCCTGTCCTCGACAGGTGTGGCTCAGGAGCAGTTACCTTATATAGATGACGGATTGTTAGACAGCACAAATATTGAGACGCTCGGACTAAAGCCTTCTCCTACCGTAAAGACATTCACCATATTCTCACCTAAAGACGAGTCAATGCACTATGCCAACGGTGTAGTGATGACTGCTTTCAAGGGTGTACTCTTCTGCATGTGGCAGTGTTCTCTAAAAGACGAGGATGCCCCAGAAACATCTGTCGTCATGAGCAAGAGCACAGATGAAGGGCACACTTGGTCACAACCGATAGTGATTGCTGGAGCCAATGATAACAGCTACTGTACTTCTGGAGGTTGGATTACTACTACGGACACACTGACAGCATTCATCAACACATGGCCGAACCATTTAGAACCAACTGGTGGTTTCACTCGATACATGGTTACGACTGATGGTTGTAAATGGAGCAATCCAGAACCCGTCAGAATGTACAACGGACAACCAATGAACGGTATTATCGAGCAAGACCCCTACCCCACAGCCAGCGGCCGCATTATCGGTGCCGCACACTTCCAACCAGGGCTACACATATCGCCCATCTATACCCATATACCAACAGGCCGCTATGGCTGGAAGCGTGCATGCTTCACTTTCCACGACAGGGATAAACAATCCCGAGAACTGGAACCCAGTATCTACCAAAGACGTGATGGCAAGCTTGTCATGATATTCCGCGACCAATCGAGCACTTTTCGCAAGATGGCATCCATGAGCAAAGACAATGGGAATACATGGTCAGAGCCTGCGGTTACAAATATTCCCGATGCAAGGGTCAAGCAAAGTGCTGGCAATCTGCCCGACGGTTCGGCCTACTTAGTAGGAAATCCAACAGGAGCCAAGCGTCGTTGGCCGTTGGTTGCTTTATTTAGCCGTGACGGTATCCATTTCGACCATGCTCTCCTGCTACGTGCTGGAGGAAAGAACTTACAGTCTCAGCGTTATCCGGGTAAAGCCAAGACGCTGGGCTATAACTATCCCAAATCAATGGTTCACAACAACAAGCTCTACATCGCTTATGCCACAAATAAGGAAGACGTGGAATGCACTGTGGTTGATTTGGAAGAACTAAAACTAATTTTGCCAACAAATTAGAAACTAAAAGGTATGAGAAAACTATTACTTGCAACAATTTTGGATGTATGCGCCATAGTTATGCTGGGCATCCCATCGATGAAGGCGCAGCAGACCTTCAAAGCACAGATGAGGGAAACCTCTTCGGCTTTCTTTCAAACAGAGGAAGCACGCCGTATAGGAGATCAATTATTACTCTATCAGCGTGTGACTGGAGGATGGCCTAAAAACATTGATATGTCCAAGCCACTCACCGAGAAAGAGCTTGAACAAGTAATAGCCGACAAACAAAAGCGTAACGACTCGACAACAGACAATGATGCCACATCCATACAGATGATATTCCTGGCCAGGCTCTATCAGCAGACAAAAGAACCACGCTATCGTGAAGCCTTTCGTCAAGGAGTAGAATACTTACTTAGCGGACAATACGAGAATGGTGGATGGCCGCAGTTCTGGCCTGTTATGCGCGACTATCAGATCCACATCACTTACAATGATGACGCTATGGCTAACACGATGCTACTGTTACGCGATATTGCTGCTCAGAAAGAGCCCTATCAGGACGATCTTACGACAAGTATCCAACGTGAGCAAATGTCCAAGGCCTTCGACAAAGGCATCGAATGTATTCTGGCCACACAGATTATCACTAATGGTGAGTTGACCATATGGTGTCAGCAACATGATCGAAAGACGTTATTACCAGCCAAGGCACGTGCGTTTGAACTGCCCTCCTACTGCTCTGCAGAGAGTGCAACACTTACACGAATACTGATGGAACTGCCTAACCCCGATGAACGTGTGAAACGGGCTGTCCATGCCGCCATGCGCTGGTTCGACAAATACAAGCTATCTGGTTACAAAATTGTACGTACTGGTCATCCCGGCAGTGCAGATCGGGACACCAAACTAGTGAAGGATCCAGAAGCCACACCCATATGGGCCAGGTTCTACGACTTGGAACATTGCGAACCATTTGTCTGCGATCGCGATGGCATCCCACGTCGTCATCTAGAACAAATAGGTTCTGAACGAAGGAATGGTTATGCTTGGTACATTGACCGTCCAGCCTCGCTCTTTGAGCGTTATCAAAAATGGGCAAAGAAACATGATCCACACAACCAAGTGCTTATAAATCTCAATTCTAAAGGTGCCAATGAGAATGGAACCATCGACTGGTTTCGTAAACCTATCAAAAACGCAGCCGATTTCGATGCTGTGATAAAACCTGGTGATAGCATCCAGCAGGCTATCGATCAGGCACCGGTCTTTCCTAAGAAGCCATATAAGATTCTTATCCGCAAGGGGACTTATCGCCAGAAAGTCATCATCGACCGACCAAATATAGTGCTAGTAGGTGAAGATCGCGACAGCACCATCCTTATACTTGCAGAAGCTTCCAAGCAACAAAAAATCAAAGAATATCATGGCAAAGAGGTTGGTAATGGCGTGATTATCCTTCAGGAAGGAGCAGACGATTGTATCATTAGCAGTCTGACCGTTTATAACAACTATGGAACCACTGTAGATCCTGGTAACACAACACACCAAATGGCCATCTTCGGACGAGGAACACGAACCATTATCATCAATTGTAACGTATGGGCAGACGGCAACGATGCACTCTCGCTTTGGGCCCGCGGTGGAGGTATGTACTATCATGCTGATCTCTACTTGCGCTGCCTCGGTGTCGATTTCCTCTGTCCACGTGGTTGGTGCTATGTCACTCGTTGTCGATTCGAAGGCGACGGTCATGCCATGATTTGGCACGACGGACGAGGCGGTAGGAATCAGAAACTGGTTATCAAGGACTCCTGGTTCGATGCTAAACGCAATACCCCATTGGGCCGTTATCATCATGACTCACAATTCTTCTTGTTGAATTGTCACTTATCAAGTATGATTCTCGATCAGAACATCAGTTATGCCTATACAGACAAAGTGCTCGATCCCTGTCCGTGGGGTCTTCGTACCTATTATTATAACTGCCAGCGTGAGGGTGGTAACAGTGGATGGCTAAAGAATAACCTAGAACAATCGGAAGAGGCGCCAGAATTCCATGCTGTCACAGCACAATGGACCTTCGGCAATCAATGGAATCCAGAAAGTCATATTCGTGAACTCTGGTCTGTACTTGCATATTAGCAAGCACTTGGGTGTGTTTTATCATGAAAACAAAACTCCCGCCTATAAACAAACAGGCGGGAGTTTTTATTTAGATTATTTCTCTTCGGTTTTCTTTTTTGAGGTTGCTTTCTTAGCTGCAGGCTTTTTCTCTGCCTTAGCAGGTTTAGCAGTCTCAAACTTCTCGAGTTTAGCCCTTAATCGAGTTATCTCCTTATCCTTCATCTCAATCTCGTCGCCCTGATTCTTAATTGTGGTCAGCAGACCTTCCAGTTCGTCGTTATCGATGTCAAGTGGATAGAGAGCATTAACACGATTGATGAAATCACCAAGAATATTCATATAATTCGTGAAGGCATCAAACGGTCCGCTATAGATTCCACGGTCAAGCCCAACGTTAGAAGGCTTTGTAGTCATAAAGCGGAAATTATTGGAAGCCTGCAGATAATCCCAGTCCTGATTGATGCGCGGGTCATTGGCAATGCGCAGACGATCGGCAACAGAATAGAGCTTATTGAAGGCCTCATGCTGCATAGCATTACCGAGCCAACAACTGACATCACGCTCTTCGTCAACCCATGAGAGAGTGTCGGGCACGTCGAGCTGGCTGACGCTCTTGCAAGCCTTGCAGATTTCTGTCGGAGTCATGAAGTTGATACCTTTTTCCTTCGCACATGCAGGCAATGCATGAATGAAGTCGAGAATGTTTGAACTGAGCGGTTGGGCAATGCCAAGAGCAGAGAGCTCCATGAAGATATTGATGATCTGTTCTTCCTCTGGGAAACGAGCAATACGATCGATATATGCATCAGCAAAGAGAGGATAACCATCCCACTCTGAGTTATTAAAGCGTAGTGAGATATCATCAGACAGTTCAATATCACGGAGCAACAGTTTCAAATTAGGAGCCTGATTACAATGATACACATAATGTGGTGATTTCCAACCAAGTACGTGTTTAGCACCTTCAGTGAGCATGCCCTTAAAGCCCATTGCAGCTATTTGGGCACCAATATCATCGCTATAAATGAGCGACGAATTACGTGCAACAGTCGGTTTCTTTCCAAAGAGCTCCTCGATCTTGGCTGCCTGTTTCTTTACATCGAGAGCAAAAGTATCAGGATTGGCCAATGATGAAAGACCATGGCTATAAGGTTCTGCGAGAAACTCTACACAGCCTGTCTCGTTCATCTGCTGCAACTTTTCAATGACCTGTGGAGCATGCATCTCAAGTTGCTCAATACCTGTTCCCGACAGTGAAAACGCAACTTTAAAATAGTTGCCATTCTCCTTTATCATGTCATGGAGTGTATTCAGTGCGGGCATGTAACTGCGCTCGGCAATATCGTTGATACTACGCTCATTCTCGTAGTCATCATAGTAATAATGATCGGTACCGATATCAAAAAAACGATAGCGCTTCAGATGGATAATCTGATGTATCTCGAAATATAAACAAATCGTTTTCATACTTATATAAAATTTATTTTTGATAATTGATGATTAATCTTCCCAGCCTAAAGTGCGGCGATAGAGTGTGCGTATCCATGTACCGACTTTCTCCCATGTAATCTGATCGACCTCACGCTTGCCTTCCTCCTTGAGATATTGGAAGAGGGATTCGTTTTGGCAAATAGAATAAATGGCATCAGCCAGAGCATGAATATCCCAATAGTCAACCTTAATACAATTGTCAAGAATCTCAGCGCAGCCAGACTGCTTTGAAATAATCGAAGGAGTACCACACTGCATAGCTTCCAACGGTGAAATACCAAATGGCTCTGACACAGAAGGCATCACATAGACATCTGAGTCCTTAAGACACTCATACACCTGCTTACCGCGCATGAAACCAGGGAAATGGAAACGATCGGCAATGCCTCTTTCAGCTGCTAACTGAATCATTGCATCCATCATGTCACCAGAGCCCGCCATGCAGAAGCGGACATTACGAGTACGATGAAGCACCATTGTGGCAGCTTCAACAAAATATTCCGGTCCCTTCTGCATCGTAATACGACCAAGGAATGTGACGACCTTCTCTTTTCCTGTATGATCAGGACGAGGGATGTCTTGATACTCTTGTGGTAGGGGATATACAGCATTATGAACGGTGAAACACTTACGTGGGTCCTGGTGATACTGATTGATGACCGTCTGGCGTGTCAGTTCTGATACACACATAATGCAATCAGCCCAATCCATACCATTCTTTTCTATTGAATAAACAGTTGGGTTTACCTTTCCACGTGAGCGATCGAAGTCTGTGGCATGCACATGGATGCACAGAGGTTTTCCACTAACTTGCTTGGCATGAATACCTGCAGGGAAGGTTAACCAATCGTGGGCATGGATGATGTCGAATTCCTCAGCACGAGCCACCTGACCTGCAATAATTGAGTAATTATTGATTTCCTCATGAAGATTACCAGGGTAGCCACCAGCAAATTCCATTGCGCCAATATCGTTGACATTCATATAATTGAAGTCAGCATAGATATGCTCACGGAGTTTGAAATAGTAGTCAGGATCCATTATATTACCTACGCGCTGCTTAACATAATCGTAATCAACATCGCGGTAAGCAATAGGAACAGCATTCATGGCTACAATACGGCAAGCATGCTGACTCTCATCACCAAACGGATGTGGCAGGCATAATACAGTCTCAATATCTCCTTGAGCCTTAAGGCCTTCGGAAATTCCATAGTTAGCAGTAGCGAGTCCACCAAATACGTGAGGAGGATACTCCCATCCAAACATTAATACTTTCATAGCAGTCCCTCCTTATTTTTGATATGAATATTTGTCAATGAGCTTGAGGGTGCGCAGTATTTCTGCCACGTTCATTGCGAATGACATTGCACCTCGGCCGTGGAATGGCGGGTTTCCGTCAAAGAGTTCTGAGATAGTACCTATAGCATGATAGTCCATCTCATCTTCATAGCCCACAAGTTGACGTTCAATAAAGCTCAATCGAGAGCGTTTATAGAGTTTTAAGCACGCCTCCATATAGAATCCTCCGAGCCATGGCCAAGCCGTCCCCTGATGATAGGCGTAATCGCGCTGGGTCTGTGGACCAACATAAATGGGATTATAGCCACCACTCTTTGGAGAAAGCGAACGGAGTCCTTTCGGTGTTAGCAACTCACGCGTACATATATCTACAACACTCTTCATTTGCTGTTGAGTAAGCGGCGAGTAGTCGAGGGCTACTGCGAAAATCATATTCGGGCGAACACTCCAGTCCATCATAGTACCATCTACATAGTCGAGCAGATAACCGTACTCATTGACAAAAGTATCAACAAATGATGTCTTACACAACTCTGCACGTTTCTCAAGATCCTCTGCACCGTTGGCATCTCCCTTTTCTGCAGCCATAGACGCACAGAATTTCAAGGCGTTATACCATAGGGCATTAAACTCCACAATGTAACCAGAGCGGGGAACTACAGGACGTCCGTTTGCTGTAGAATTCATCCAAGTAACAGCCTTGGTGCGACCATTTGAATAAAGAAGGCCATTGTCATCAAGACGAAGGTTGGGATGCCCACCATCAAGGATATATTTAACAATATCCTGCAGCAATTTGCCATAGAGTTCGAAGCACTTGTCACGCCCAACCTCCTTTGCATACTGTTGGATAGCCCAAACAGCCCAAAGAGGCACGTCTGGCTGTTCAATCTCATAAATCTTAACAGAGAGAGGCTTTGCCGCCATGAACTCACGCAAGCCTTGTTCTGCAGTTTTCATCACCTTCTCGAAATAATCAATTTCTCCAATAGAAAGTGTAAGTCCCGGTAGTGCTATAAAAGTATCGCGGGCACGACATTTAAACCAAGGATAACCAGCCAACAAATAACGATCGTCATTAGGCATACGATTGTGGAATTGGTGGGCTGCAGCAACTAAACTGTGATAGAAATTATCACGAGGCGCTCGATCAGCAACCTCCTCATCGAACAATTTCTTCAAAGAAGAAGACTTGATCTGTGAAGTAGAACCAGAGAAAACAATGCTCTCTCCTTTCTTAATAGGCATTTCAAAATAACCAGGAACGTAAAGGTCTTCATTAGAGGCATAACCACGTTCTTGTTCTTTTGGATATTCCACTCCACGATACCAATCAGGCTGGAAGACAAATTCATTCTTCTTTGAGAATTGCATATAAAGGTCAGGATAACCTGCATACATGCATGTCTTTATTCCACCATCAATCTCGTGATATTCACGGCTCGCTGTTGAGTTTTCGTGAGTGAATTGGCGAACCGAGCGGAATGCCAAAAACGGACGGAAACGCAAAGTTGTAGCAGAGTGGGCATCAACTAGCGTATATCGTATGAGAATACGATCCTCATAATGCTGGAAGATAACCTCTTTCTTAAGAATAACACCACCAACCCTGTAGGTAGTAGTAGGTACGAGGGTGGCATCAAACTCACGGATGTACTTGTGTCCATTAGGACTGAAGTTGTTGCCTTGATACTTGTGGAGGCCCAAGTTGAATTCTGCTCCATGCTGGACAACCGTACAATCAAGTGATGACAAAAGAACATGATTCTCATCGTCAAGTTCAGGTACGGGAACAACCAGCAGACCATGATACTTGCGCGTATTACAATCTACTAAAGTAGAACTGCTATAAGCGCCAGAACGGTTAGTCCGGAGTAATTCACGACGCAGGCTTTCCTGCAAGTTAGTCATAACGGCTTTTTCTAATCGTAAATAGCTCATAGTTTCTGTCTATAGGTATTTAATTATTTGAAATTAGTCTTTAATTCTCCAAAGGTAATCATTTTTATATAATCTGCAAAGCAATTCAAGTATTTTAACAAAAATTTAATCCCAAAAAAGGAAAGACATATCTACTCGCCTTTCTATTTTATTCAGGTATCATAAAGTTTATGACCTCTTGTTCAACATTGATACGATAGGAACCAACAGGTGTTTTCATGAGACGCCCGTCTATGCCGACCATCGCATGTTTTGCATATTCTACAATAACCTCCTTCGTACGATAAGGATGGACACTGCGATGGTTGAGGAAACGGCCAGTAACAAGAAGCCAAAGCCCTTCTATCAATTGAACAACTTCCGGATGAAAAACCACAGAAACATCAAGCATGCCATTGTAAGGAACGGCATTCGGCGTTTGTCCGTACCCTGGTCCGCTACCGATACACATCGTCATTACCTTTCGGTCGATCTCATCGCTGTTTATCTTCAATTTCATCTTATATTCCATACGATGGAAAAACATAACGAAAAGAGAGGATATAAAAGATAATGTACGCGAGCCAAAAAGACGACGTGTTTGACGGCGCAAATTCATGATATCTGCTGTCATTCCGATATTTACACAATTGAGAAAGTAGCGATGACATTTCTCTCCTTTTGCATTACTATAACGGATACAACCGAGGTCGACCTTACGAAGACGCCGTTTAACAAGCCAATCGACAGTTTGTTCGATATCATCTTCATTGAAAGACCAAAAACGCGCGAAGTCGTTCATGATGCCATTCGGAATCACACCAAGTGCAATACTGTCACGCACAATCTTCTCTTCCATCATCAGACAGTTGACAGCATCATTGAGAGCCGAGTCGCCTCCCACAACGATAATAGTTTTATAACCATTACTAATCATCATCTTCGTCAGACGTTCCACACTATCAGCAGTCTCACTTTGCACGAAATCATACTCGACATGTCGATCGTCCAATACCTTCTGGATTTTTTCCCAGCGCTTGCGCTTATTACTGATACCTGCTTTAGGACAATATAAAATGCCCCACCTTGTCATTTCTCCTGCCATAACTGAATGATTCTTTCTATTTTTTCTTCCATCGGAAGCGTTGCACTTATCCAATTGATTTTAAAGCCCCGTCGCTCCATCCCACGGAACCATGTCATCTGCCGCTTGGCAAACTGATGTATAGCAATCTCCAATCGAGTAATCATCTCTGCGTAGGATAGACGGCCAATAAGATATTCTGTTAGGAACTTATATTCAAGGCCATAATAAATAAGATCGTCAGCAGGGATACCTTCGTCAAGCAAAGCCTGCACCTCCTCTACCATCCCACTATCAATTCGTGCTTTTAAACGACGAGTAATCTTCTCGCGACGCAAGTCACGGTCTATGTCTATGCCAATGATAACACTATCAATCGGCGGTAATTCACGTCGCGGCACCGGATGCTCCATATTATAGGTTTCTATTTCAATGGCTCGGATAGCGCGCTGACACGAATCTACATCTGTCGTGTTGTGCATATTGGAACCATTACTTGCCTTGAGATTTGTAAGCATATCAGTAAGCTCAGCCAGACTTTTTCCCTCAAGGCTTTTTCGTAGCTCTGGATTTTGGGGAACTGGAGAGAGTTTATAGCCTTTCAAAACAGCTTCTATATAAAGCCCCGTACCACCACAGATAATTGGCACAGCTCCTCTACTCCTAATAGTTTGAAAGACGGAGAGAAAGTCTTGCTGGTACTCGAAAAGATTATATTTTGTCCCAGGTTCGCAGATATCAATTAAATGATAAGGCACATGATGGTTATCAACAATATAGTCAGCCAAGTCTTTGCCTGTGCCTATATCCATGCGACGATAGACTTGCCTAGAATCGGCCGAGATGATCTCTCCACCTATACAGACAGCCAACTGTGCCGCTACGGGCGTCTTTCCTGAGGCTGTCGGACCTAAAATCGTAATTGCCTGATTCATGACGGCAAAAGTAACAAAAAAAATCCATATTGCAAACATGCAATACAGACTTTTTTCATCCGTAAGGCCATAGAAGACCTTAAATCTATCAAATTATATGTATTCTGGAGTATTGGCGATATAATTCCACATACAACTACGCATATCAAGCATATATTTCATATGATGAAAATTGTCTATTACCCATTTCCCGTCTTCATAAACGAGATCAATACGAGCAGGGTTGTAAGCGTCTGCCTCGTATACAGTGTATGAAACAGAAGCAGACTTTTCTCCAAGAAGATTTAAACTGGTGACCTCGAATTCATCAAAAGAAATAGTACCTGGATCACGTGTCATAGTCCAATAGTTAATTTCAAAAAACAATGTACCTGTTGCAGCTTCCTTACGACGTACATCCATCAGCAATTCGTTCCACGATTTAGAACAAAAGATCTTATCGAGCAACTCATTCTCTGCAGCTGGTCCATATAGCACATAATCAGATTTAACATAACGGAAAATGTCTTTTACACGATTCAACACAACTTGACGTTCCAACTCTAACCTAACCTCAGAGTTGGCCATATCAGTCACAACTACCTCATTCAAGGTGCGCATCTCATCTGAAGAAACCTGATTTGATTTCTTATACACGCATTCCCAAAATCCTATCGTCAGGAGGGAAAGCATAATCAATCCAACAATTGACTGATTTTTACTAAAACGATTCACTTTTTCTAAATGGTTATGGTTGTCGGCTGCAAAGTTACAAAAAAAAATGCCACTCAACAAATATGAATGGCATTTTTTACAATATTTAAACTAAATTATTTCAATTCAGCGAGATACTTAATGGTGCGAACCATCTGAGAAGTATAAGAGTTCTCATTGTCGTACCAAGAAACAACCTGTACCTGATAGGTATCGTCGTCGATCTTAGAAACCATGGTCTGAGTAGCATCGAAGAGTGAACCGAACTTCATACCGATGATATCGCTAGAAACGATCTGATCCTCTGTGTAACCGAAGCTCTCTGTACCAGCAGCCTTCATGGCAGCGTTGATACCCTCCTTAGTGATGTCCTTACCCTTAACCACAGCAACGAGGATAGTGGTAGAACCTGTAGGAGTCGGAACGCGCTGTGCAGAACCAATCAGCTTACCGTTCAGCTCGGGGATAACCAGACCGATAGCCTTGGCAGCACCAGTTGAGTTAGGAACGATGTTCTGAGCACCTGCACGGCTACGACGGAGGTCACCCTTGCGCTGAGGACCATCGAGAATCATCTGATCGCCAGTGTAAGCGTGAATTGTAGACATGATACCAGAAACGATAGGAGCATAACCATTCAGAGCGGCAGCCATAGGAGCCAGACAGTTGGTTGTGCAAGAAGCTGCAGAGATAACGGTATCAGCAGGAGTCAGAGTCTTGTGGTTTACATTGTAAACGATAGTAGGCAGATCGTTACCAGCAGGAGCAGAGATAACAACCTTCTTGGCACCAGCCTGGATGTGGGCAGAAGCCTTCTCCTTAGATGTGTAGAAACCTGTGCACTCAAGAACTACGTCAACACCCAGCTTGCCCCAAGGCAGCTCAGCAGCGTTAGGCATAGCATAGATAGTAATCTCTTTACCATCAACGATGATAGAGTTGTCTGTAGCCTCAACAGTGTGCTTACCCTCACCGAACTTGCCAGCGAAGCCACCCTGAGCGGTATCATACTTCAAAAGATGAGCAAGCATCTTTGGGCTTGTCAAATCGTTAATTGCTACTACTTCATAACCTTCAGCCTCGAACATCTGACGGAAAGCGAGGCGACCAATACGGCCAAAGCCGTTAATAGCTACTTTTGTCATTTTACATTTAATATTTAAAGGGTTTATACCTATTTATTACTAACTTTTTTGCTCTAAAAAGCATTTTTTTTTTATTTTCGGCTACAAAGTTACAATTTTTTTCCTAAATTTGCAACCAGTTTCTATCTTAATTATGATTAAACTTCGAAGATAAAGCATAAAAGTTCAAAAAAAAAGAGATAAAAATTCTGTGATTGCAAAATGAAGATTACAATTCAAACAATAAACGTTAAACATTAAACATTAAAGATTATGGGATTTATCAAAGAATTCAAAGAGTTTGCAATGAAGGGCAATGTGATGGACATGGCTGTTGGTGTAATCATCGGTGGCGCTTTTGGCAAGATTGTGACATCTCTTGTCAATGATGTACTTATGCCTGTTATCGGTTTGGCTACTGGTGGTATCGATTTTACTAACCTGTTTATCAACTTAAGTTCTGACGAGAAGTTCTCTACTCTCGCAGCAGCTCAAGAGGCCGGTGCTTCAGTTTTTGCCTACGGTCAGTTCATCCAAAATATTGTGGATTTTCTGATTGTTGCCTTCTGTATCTTCCTTATGCTGAAAGGAATCAACAAGCTAAACCGCAAAAAGGAAGAGCCGGCAGAACCTGCCACTCCTGCTGGTCCTACTCAAGAAGAGTTGCTTGCTGAAATCCGTGATTTACTAAAGAAACAGTAATCAGAGAAAAGTAGAAGAAAGCCCTGCATCTGTTGATGCAGGGCTTTCTTTATTACAGGTCACGTTCAATATAGGTAAACGTTGTATCGCCTATACTAAACGATGAGTTGTGATAGAGCCATGCACTACGTCCTACGGCCAGAGGTTTATTATTGATAACAATGCCTGTTTCAATTGCCGTCAAACGCATAACTCCGTTTATTTGGCGAATTTCTGCTTGAACAGGTGCTACCTGACCTTTGATGTCCCAAGACATTTGTAGAGAACAGTCAATAGACTTACCGATGGTAACCACCTGATCTGGATTATTGATAAACCATTTGAACAAAGCAATATCCATTTCCTTCATTGCCCCTTTAACATTCAAGAAATAGCGTTCTGACTTGGGGGCCATTTCTGCCACAGAGACTGCTAAACCGACAGCAAAGAAAATACAAGTCACTAACAACAACACGCGGATATCCAAAAACAAGGTGTCGTTGAATAGGAAAGACCAAAGATACATAGATACAATACCCAAAACCAATGTGATAGCCAAAACATATTTCTTCAGTTTAATCCTTGTACCTATCGTGGAACCAAAAGCGACCATGAGTGCCATCATTGACCATGGAATCCAATCAATAATAGCAGAGAAAGTGCCCATATCAAATGATTGAGCAATAAATCTAAAGAGCAAGAAAACCATATATGAGAAGACACCGACAACGACAGCACGTATCAGGATATCCAATACGCGACGCCTCATTTGCTGTCTTCTGACTGCTAACGACGCCAATGCCAAAGTGAGGAAGGAACCTATGAAGAGCCCAAATTCCGGTATCTGGTTGATGCCATTCTCATCATTGTTAAAGATGGCATAATTGCCTATGTCTGCGATTCGTGGTTCCATCATTTGAGCAATCAATGTATCTGGCGTTTGGTGGAAATCTGTCACATAAAGGAGATAGAACAGCCAAGTGAAAACTGCCGAAACAATGGACACCAAGATCCACTTCATATAAAATGATGCATTCTTCGAATCGAACAAATTTGCATAATTATAATAATGTGAACCGCTCTGGCAATGTCGTCCAAATTCTGGGCAGTGATAATCATTTTCGTCCCAGCAACTCTTGTGCATGACATGTTTACACTTCACAACTATGTCGTCACCTTCCATGAAAGGTGCCTTACAAAAATAACACGTCTGACCAACAACAACATTGCCCACACTCATGTCGCCTTTTACATACTTAACCACATATTTTTTTAAGAAAAGACGATATTTTATATAAGGTATCAAAAATTGGAATATCAAATATACCATTATTATAAAGAACAAGCCTAATCCTAACCCCTGCAAAAACATCCACAGGGTTCCTGGATCATTAACAATCACAGGATTATATGCTGTTCCAAGAAAAATGTTCGTGGAAGCGGTGCCAATTACGCTATCTGCTTCATTAGAAATTATCTCTATCCGGAGCCGATGAGGATTGCCACGATAGACCTTCCCGTCGGGATTCTCAAAGATAAACTCATTTGCAACAATCATACTTTCAGATTCCAACAAACGGTCTTCCATCTCGGTCCATCCGAATTTATCTTGGTATAAACCACCAGTATTTTTACAGACAACTTTCAGTACGCTCTGTGCCTCATTGTAATCAGCTGCCGCCACCATTTTGCCTAATGACACTGCAAATACAGATAACCTTTCATCACGCAAGGAATCGGAATTAACCAACGTTTGCTGCAATTCAAAATGCTTCGGATCAACCGGCTCATCATTATCCCCGTAGACTTTCTCATCTGAGAAAACAATTAGCCCCATCTTCTTTGCGTCGGCCCATACCCCAAGATGGTCCTCCATTTCGCGTTTCTTAAGCAAGATAGAACGATACAAATAGCAGTACTGTTCCGGATGTGACTTGAAATAATTCTCTAAAACATAATCTGTCACTTCAATTGTCTCTGACACGTTTTGTCCATCCATAAATGAGACAAAGAGATTCTTATGCGAGAAAACTGCTTGAATTTCCTTAACTGCGTCCCTCACCTTATCAAGTACATCCTGCGGTTGGGTCAAATCAACAAGCGCCAAACACTTAACTTTCCGTTTAGCAACTTCATCGCCCTCGGTATTCTTAACACCAATCAACTTTGCAGCAGTCTTTTTTTCTTGCAGGATTCCCCCTACAGACTCCGAAACCTTAATTGTCACATCATTGGAATCAGTAAAATGATAAGGTCCCACATCGTGGTTGAAACCAACATAAACATGGAAATACTTACGATCAGGGGAGAAATTGACACTCAACACTTTCATTGCCTCAACATTCAACTGCCCATCTTCGACAGTATCCGTGCTGAAAATTTCATCTATATTGACATCGGCATCAGTAGGAGTTTCTTGACAGCCTTCAAGTCCCACGAAAGCTATCAACAGAAATAAATATCGAAACATTCTATTCTTACTCATATCTTTATCGTTTAAATAGTCGGATAGTTTGTACCCTGACCTTGGTTGTTCATCATTTCTTTATATTTTTTCAGATTTGCGACCTTATCGCGGTAAGCATTGAACTTTGTCAGAATACCATTCAGGAACAATAGAATAATAGCAACTGCAGCAAAGCCTAGGACATAATCCTTCACCCGCTGGACAAACGGTTTATATTCCAAAGCCTGTACTTTTTCCGATACACTCTTCATGATAACAAACTGGCCATCTAATACATCCATTCTCTTGGATAGGGTGGGAACTAGCTCTGTGGACGCCTTAGCCTGTTCATAGTTTTTCTGCAGTTCACCAAAGACGATTTGTTCTTTAGCTTTTACTTTTTCTAATTGTGGTGCTAACTTCTGAAGCAAAGATAGCTGGTATGCTTTTTTATATAAAGACTTATATATACTAACCTGACTTATTATATATTTATCAGCTTCAACAAACTTCATAACAGCCTCCACGGCCTGCGTCTTAGCATCAAGTGAGTCCTTCACGACCTGTTTCTGTCCCTCGAATGAAGCAACTTTCTCCATCAGATCTTCGTCATTAGCAATATCCATCAACTGAGCCTGATAATAAGTATTCCACTTGACGTCTAATGTATTATACGATTGGTTGAGGTAATTCATACGCTGTTCCATCGCAGAAATAAGCGATTGGGAAGCCTCGACATTCCCATCAAATGAAAGCGGCATTTGACACACCGCAAACAATTGGTTAAGTTCATCTGAGAACTGCGACAATCGAGTTTCTATTTCCAACTTCAGTTGAGCCACCTCGGGAGATACGGCTTCAGGCGATGCTGTTTCCTGAGCTTTCATCAAACCAGGAAGAAGCATCAGACAAACAATCAGTTCTATGTATTTCAGCCTTATCATTATTACCTTTCTCATTT
>Ga0310695_10006179_pt1 | contig 20048 bp, 18 predicted proteins | sample RumenRJG_04DNA_FD_203882 | JGI IMG/M metagenome (GOLD analysis project Ga0310695, IMG submission 203882) | Bovine rumen microbial communities from Lethbridge, Alberta, Canada - RJG_04 (v2) (version 2) | ecosystem: Host-associated > Mammals > Digestive system > Stomach > Rumen | place: Canada...
TTCTTTTCCTCTGCCCTCTCCTTAGCCTTTGCAATAGCGCGGATCACACAGAAAATACAGAATGCGATGATGATGAAGTCAATGATGTTCTGGAAGAAAAGACCATAATTCATTGTTGCATATCCTGCATCGTGTGCGGCTGCAACTGTCGGGTAAGCAGCATAGGTGAAGGTCTGGCCTTCCACTGCGTTAGGATTGATGCAGTAGTAGAGCTCCTTCAGGTTGGCTCCCTTTGTGGCGCAGCTGATAAGCGGAGTGATTATATCAGCAACGAGAGATGATACAATTTTTCCGAATGCACCGCCGACTACAACGCCGACAGCCATATCAACAACATTTCCTCTGGAAATAAAAGCTTTGAAATCTTTAACGAAACCCACGGATTTCCCCCTAATAGTTATTTTCTTATAAAATGGTATATAGAGAAAAACCACTTGTCAAGTAGATAACTTTGATTTTATAATTACTTAATAAATATTTACGGAGAGGAATATGTTCGGAAATATGTTTTCAACTGATATCGGAATGGACCTGGGTACCTGCAACACCCTGGTGTATATAAAGGGAAAAGGACTTGTCATAAACGAGCCTTCTGTAGTTGCCATAGAAAAGAATACAAAGCGGGTTATATCTGTCGGAAAAGAGGCTAAGAACATGCTTCTCAGGACCCCTACCGACATTGTGGCCATCCGTCCTCTGCGGGATGGTGTCATCGCTGATATCGAGACCACCGAGAAGATGATCCGGCATTTCATTGCCATGGGTCTTCCCCGCCGATGGCTGGTAAAGCCAAGAATGGTAATCGGAATCCCCAGCTGCATCACCGAGGTTGAGCGCCGGGCAGTGGAGGAATGCGCCTACAAGGCTGGTGCCCGGGATGTCAAAGTAATAGAGGAATCCCTGGCTGCCGCAATCGGAGCCGACATTCCTATCCAGGAACCTGCAGGAAACATGATCTGCGACATCGGCGGCGGAACAAGCGAAGTTTCTGTAATCTCCATGAGCGGTATTGTAGTGACCAAGGCAATCAGAGTGGGAGGCGACGAGTTTGACGAGGCTATCGCAAAACATATCCGCACAGTACATAATATGATCATCGGACTTCAGGCCGCAGAGCGGATCAAGATCAAGATCGGCAGCGCCTATGACAGTTCAAACACCGACGGAAAAATAGAGAAGATGGAAATCGGCGGTACCGATGCCATTACTGGACTTCCTCGGAGAATCGAGATTGACAACCTGGAGATCCGGGAGGCTCTCAAAGATCCGGTGCACGCCATCATCGTAACTATAAAGAACACTCTGGCCGAAACACCTCCGGAGCTCAGTGCCGATATTATCGAGAGAGGCATTGTCCTTACCGGCGGCGGAGCACTGCTCCAGGGCCTGGATACCCTTATCTCCAAAGAGGTGGGCGTTCCTGTATTCATAGCAGAGGAACCTCTTCTGTGCGTTGCCAAGGGGGCCGGAAAATACTACGACCACATGAAGGGCAACATCTACAGGAAGAACAGCAAAAATTCTTTCGGTGACTGATGACACCTGATGTTCAAAGGGTTATCGTTCCGGAAACATAAAAAAGATTTTATCACATTCTTTATCCTAGTGGCCTTGAGCATCGGGATGCTGGTTTATACTGCGTTCTCGGAAATCTCCTTCAAGCCAAAGCAGGTGGGGCTGGATTTCTTCTCCATCTGTCAGCGGGGAATAGTCAGCACAGGCAAGTTCTTCTCCCAGACCGCCGGCTCCATATCTGAGCTGCGGAATCTGAAAAAAGAGTACAACACACTTCTTAAGGAATATGCCGAATACCAGCAGATGAAGCAGGATTACGAGCATCTGGAGCAGGAGAATTCCATGCTCAAGGAGCAGCTGGGATTCAGGGAAGAGGGAGCCATGACCAAGATTCCTGCTGTGGTCATCGGAGGGGAGACCAACAACTTCTTCAAGAGCTTCATCATCAACCAGGGAAGCAGCAAAGGGATAAAGAAAGATATGCCGGTAATCGCCTATGTGGATGGTTACCAGAGCCTGGTGGGAAAGGTGGTGGAGGTGGGCACCTTCTCTTCTGTCGTAAAACCTATCACCGACAGCAGCCTCTATGTTCCTGCCGTGCTGCAGAAGTTCCGGTACCGGGGCCTGGTGAACGGCCTTGTGATGGATTTTGTAAGCAGGGAGGCATCAAGCCGCATCAACTGCGGAGACCTGGTTGTAACTTCCGGTTTCAACGGCAGCTACCCGGAGAACATCTATATCGGAAAAGTCAAAAGCATAAGCGGAAAAGAGTACGAGACATCGCTGCGGCTGGAGCTTGAGCCTTTCGTGGATTTCTTCCGGCTTGAATATGTGTTTGTCCTTGCAGGGGAGGATAAAGATGAAAACTAAAGAATCATTCTTCATCTCCCTTCTCCTGGTATTTATCCTGGTGATCCTCCAGAGCACGCTGTTCTACTTTATTGCCTCCGACATGGTCATTCCCGACTTTGCCCTGATAGTTGTCGCTTTCTTTGCCGCCCGCCGGGGCATGCAGGAAGGACAGATACTGGGATTCTTCAACGGACTTGCCGAGGATTTCATCACATCATCCTTCCCCGGATTCAATGCTCTTATAAAAACAATCATAGGATTCCTGGCCGGCACAATAAAAAATAAAATGCTTTTTGACCCGGTGATATTCCCCAGCCTGTTCATCTTCTTTGTCACTCTGCTCAAGGGAATTCTTGCCGCTGTCACAGCATATCTCTTCTTTCCCGAAGGCTACTTCCCGGCAGTATTCAGCAGCCGCTTCCTGCTGGAGATTGTGCTTAACTCCCTGTTTGCGCCTCTTATCTATCTGATTCTGAAAAAGACACACCTGATTCCAAATGATATCTGGGGTGGGAAGTGAGCAACAATCCTTTTGAGAATCAAAGTATAAAAAAGGAGCGGATGCTTTTTCTGATCCTTGTTGTCTGCACAGTGTTCGCTGTTTTCACCGGATATCTCTTCTCCATGCAGGTGACCCGGTGGATGGAGTATCAGAACAGGGCGTGGGCAGTAGCCAGGAGAACCTCCGAGGTACCGGCCCTGAGGGGAGAGATTTATGACTGCAATTACGATGCTCCCCTGGCCACAAATGTGGATTCCTTCGCAGTATCCATTGTACCGGCCGAGACAAACCGCCAGAGGCTGCCCCAGATAATATCGGGCCTGGCTTCCATACTTGGCACCGAACCCCAGACCCTTATGAAAAAAATTCCCCAGGCCGATGTCTTCCAGGCAATAGAGCTCAAGGACAATGTATCCTATGGGCAGATAGTCCAGATCGCATCGAATATAGAGGACTTCCCCGGCATCTCCTGGAGCAGCAAGCCGGTGCGCCATTACAACCACACCCCATCCCTCTCCCATGTCATAGGATATGTGGGAAACATAAACTCAGAGGAGCTGCATCTTCTTTACAACAAAGGCTACGAGGCCAACAGCATAATAGGAAAGAACGGAATAGAGAAGGAATATGACCTTATTCTCAAGGGAACTCCCGGATTAAAATCCATAACTGTGGATGCCAAGGGACGGAACGTCCAGGAGGAGCGGTATATCAGGGCACCTGTACCTGGAAAGAACATTGTCCTGACCATAGACCGGCATATCCAGGAGCTGTGCGAGAAAGCCCTGGGAGAGCGGATGGGCTCTGTGGTGGTGCTCAAGCCGGCCACTGGCGAAATCCTGGCAATGGTCTCCTACCCCTCCTATGACACAAACCGGTTCTATGCCCCCGACAGCTCCAGCTATTACAGCTCCCTGCTGGCCAACGGCAATCACCCTTTCCTCAACCGCAGCATACAGTCGGCCAACGCACCTGCCTCCACCTTCAAGACAGTAATGATGACAGCCATACTGGAGGAAAAGGCTTTCCCTCCCGCAAAGACAATCGACTGCACCGGCAAGCTCATACTTGGAAACCGCACCTTCAACTGCCACCAGAAGACAGGACACGGTCCCCTGAACCTTTCGGATGCGCTCATGGAATCCTGCGACGTCTATTTCTGGGAAGTGGGAAACAATTATCTCGGACCTAAGAAGATAGAGCAGTATTCCAGGATGATGGGACTGGGAGAGAAGACCGGTGTGGACCTGCCCGGCGAAGTGGCAGGACTGGTTCCGAATCCGGAGTGGAAGCTGGAGAGAATAAACGAGATGTGGGTGGGGGGTGACACCTACAATATGTCTATAGGACAGGGCTACACTCAGGTCACCACGCTGCAGATAGCAGACCTCATATCCATGATAGTGAACGAGGGAACCATATATGTTCCCCACCTGCTTAAAGAGGTGCGGGACGTTGTCACCGGCGAGGTGGTGGAAAAGCGCACCCCCCGGATCCTCCACAAGGCCGACATAAGCAGCCAGACCTTCAGGGAGCTTAAGAAAGCCATGAGGCGGGTGGTTGCCGAAGGCTCCATACGCAGGCTTTTCAACAATAAAGTGGTATCGGTGGCAGGAAAGACAGGAACAGGCGAGGTAGGCTACACCGACCGGTGGACCAGCTGGTTTGCCTCCTTCGGCCCCTACCAGGCAGAAAACCCGGAGGACCAGGTAGTTGTGGTTGTCATGATAGAAGCCTCCAACGAATGGGAATGGTGGGCTCCGAAGGCCAGCAACGCCATCTATCAGGGAATATTTGCAAAACAGAGCTACGAGGAAGTGGTCAAGACTCTGGATATCTGGTACCTGAACAACGGCACCGATGTGATCAGGAGGAGAAGTGAATAGAAAATCCTACCTGACCTTTGATTTCATTATTATTCTGGCTGTCCTCTGCCTCTCGGTCATAAGTGTCTGCTTCATCTATTCCAGCGGCCTCAACTCCGAAGGGGTAAACACATCTGTGGAATTCATCAAGCAGATCATATGGGTTGTCACAGGATTGGCCCTTATGGCTCTTGTGGTCTACATCGATTATAAATATCTCTACGATTTTGCATATTACATCTACGGCGTCTGCATCTTTATGCTCATCATAACCCTGCTTCTGGGCAACAAGGTCAACGGCGCCCGGTCCTGGCTGGGCTTCGGCGGCTTCGGAATACAGCCCTCGGAGTTCACGAAGTTGGGAACTATAATCGCCCTTTCTGCATTCTGCACAAAGAACAGAGAGAACATCAGGTCTCTTCTGGTATTCCTCAGAGCCGCCATGATACCTGCCCTGCCGATGGCTCTTATACTGGCCCAGCCCGACCTGGGAACATCCCTGGTCTATATCCCTATCTTCCTGGTAATTCTTTTCATGGCAGGGACAAAGATACGCTATCTATTCTTCCTTGTGGCCTGCGGCTTAGGGGTCACCCTGTTCACTATAATTCCTATGTGGTCCGGCTATGTCCTTAAGCAGGAGACCTTCTTTGTCACAATCTTCTCGAATCAGCTGTTGATGCTGGCAATCCTGGGAGCCTGTCTTCTCATTGTGATTCTTTCCGCGACAGGCTGGTTTGTATTCAAGAAAGGCATCTACTACTGGATGTGCTACAGCTTTATCATCTTCTCCTCTTCCCTGTTCTTTGCAGTGATGGCCCAGAAGATTCTCAAGGCTTACCAGATCATGCGCCTGGTGGTGTTCCTGGATCCAAGCGTAGACCCCCAGGGAGCAGGATGGAACATTCTCCAGTCCCTTACAGCCATAGGCTCCGGCGGCCTCTTCGGAAAGGGCTTCCTCCAGGGAACCCAGAGCCACTACAACTACCTTCCTCAGCAGAGCAACGACTTCATTTTCTCCATCATTGCAGAAGAGATAGGCTTTTTAGGCAGCATGGCGGTGTTCCTCTGCTTCTTTATCCTGATCATCAGGGGATTTATCATTGCCAACTCCTCCAAGGATTCTTTCGGATCCTATCTCTGCTTCGGCATCATTGCTATGATTTTTTTCCATTTTGTGGTAAACATTGGTATGGCTATGGGCATTATGCCTATCACGGGAATTCCGCTGCTTTTCCTTTCCTACGGGGGCTCCTCCCTGTGGACATCCATGATGGCGGCCGGAATACTTATAAACATCTATTATAGAAGATACGGATTTAAGATTTGAATATTGCAGATTACAACCATTTAGACAATATACTCCTGCAGGTGAACAGACCGGCCCGTTACACAGGGGGCGAGTTCGGCTCGTACCGCAAGTACGGCTGTCCCCTGAACATGGCAATCTCCTATCCCGACCTTTACGAGATAGGAATGTCCAACACAGCCCTGAAGGTGCTTTACAACATCTTCAACGGAATCGAGGGGGTGAACTGCGAGCGGGTCTTTGCTCCCGCACCAGACTTTGAGGAAAAGCTGAGGGAGGCAGAAATCCCCCTCTATACATTGGAGACAGGCATTCCCCTCAAGAAGCTGGATATAATTGCATTCACCATAGGATACGAGCTTACCGGGACCAACGTCCTCAACATAATCGACATGGGGGGAATTCCTCTGGAAGCTGATGAAAGAGAGGAGGATGACCCTATAGTGATTGCGGGGGGGCCGGGAGTGACAAACCCCGAGCCTTTCGGAAAAATATTCGACGCCATATTCATCGGAGAGGCAGAGGATGCCTACGAGCCCCTGCTTGAAGAGATGACAGCCATAAAGAAGAGAGGCGGCAGAAGAAAGGAGATTCTTTCCCTGTTTGAGTCCAAAAGCTTTATCTGGACCCCGACAAAAAAAGAGAAAGTGCACAGGGCAATCTGGAACGACTTTGGCAGGCGGGTCTACCCGGCGGCCAGGGGGCCGGTTCCTTCCATCAAAGCCATACAGAACAACGGAGTGGTGGAGATAATGCGGGGCTGCCCCAACGGCTGCCGTTTCTGCCATGCCGGCATCTACTACCGGCCCCAGAGGGAAAAGGATATTCCTCTTATCCTTCAGGAGATCGATACCCTGGTGCACAGATACGGTTACCGGGAAATCACGCTGCTTTCCCTTTCTTCCGGCGACTACTCGGTAATGCCCCGTCTTATCACCTACCTGAACCAGAAGTATGCATCCTACGGCGTCTCCTTTGCCTTCCCCTCCCTCAAGGTCAGCACCTTCTCCCTCAACCTGCTGTCGGAGCTCAACGAGGTGCGCAAGAGCGGCCTTACCTTTGCGGTGGAGACACCCCTGCCCCAGTGGCAGGCAGACATGAACAAGACAGCCACCATGGAGAGCATTGTGGAGATAATCCGGGAGGCCAAGAAGCTGGGCTGGCGTGTTGCCAAGTTCTACTTTATGATAGGGCTCCCTGTCACCGGCGGCGGGTGCGAGGAAAAGGAGATTGTCGACTTTATCCTCCGGGTCTATGCCCAGACAAAGATACAGCTCAACATAAACGTGGGCACCTTTGTCCCAAAGCCCCACACGCCGTTCCAGTACGCAGCCCAGCTGACCGAGGAGGAGAGCTGGAAAAAGCTGTCCTATATAAAGGATTCCCTCCGGGGTCATCCTATAAAAGTAAGCTACCACTCCCCTTTCCTTTCATACCTGGAGGGGATCTTCTCCAGAGGAGACCGCCGGGCGGCCGACCTGCTTATAAAGGCCTTCAAAATGGGCACCAGACTGGATGCCTGGGACGAATACTCAAGGCTTGATGTATGGAAGCAGGTGCTGGCCGAGGCAGACTGGGATGTCAGAACCGAGATCTGCCGGCAGCGCACCACCGAAGAGCCCCTCCCCTGGGACAATGTATCCATGGGAGTCTCCTCCTCGTTCTACAAGAACGAATGGAACAAACTGGGAACCGGCTCCTTCACATCGGTCTGCAATCCGGACTGCGACCATAACTGCGGCATCTGCGGCAGCAGAAATGCAATAAAGAGCATAGACCGGAAAATAGAGTTCCCGCCACTGCCGCCCCAGGAGCCGATTCCGGAAGGAATATCAAGAATCTACTTTGTCTTTGCAAAGAGGAACGAGCAGATATTCCTGGGTCACCTGGACCTTATGGGGATGATGGAGAAGTCTATCCAGCGGGCCGGATTCTTCATAGAATTCTCCCAGGGCTTCAACCCAAAGCCCCGCCTTGAGTTTGCCCATCCTCTATCCCTTGGAATAGTCTCAGAAGGAGAAATCGCCTCCATAAACATCCATGGAACTGCCGATCCTGACGACTTTGTTCAAAAAATGAACAAAAGCCTCCCCTGGGGCCTTGAGATAAAAGAGGCCTATGTGGTTCCGAAAGAGGTCTATAAAGCCAAGAAAATCCAATCTCTCATGAGCCTCTACAGCGGCAGTCAGTACACTCTCGATTATACAGGAGATGACATAGAAGGTTTCCAGACCAGCCTAGATAATTACATCAAGGAAAACCAGCTGGAAAGCTTTGTCACAGCCGATCGCGGCAGCACAAGCTTTGCCTTCGATATCAGGGCGGGAAACAAGAAAGCCAATATGATGGCCCTCCTCAAGGAAGTGCTGGGCACCGACTATCCTCTGGAGCACTGCAGGATAACCAGAAACTGTCTTATGTGCTCACCGTCACCGGAGCAGCGGCTTCCATATCAGGAATATTTCAAGACAATTTAATATATTGACAAAATATATTTATAATTTAATAATTTTTTTAAGGAGAGAGCCATGTCAAAACACATAGAGACAACCTGTATCCAGGGGGGATATGTTCCAAAGAACGGAGAACCGAGACAGATTCCTATAATTCAGTCCACAACCTTCAAATACGACACCAGCGAGGCTATGGGCAAGCTTTTCGACCTGGAGGCTGCCGGTTATTTCTATACCCGGCTCCAGAACCCTACCAACGATTATGTAGCCGCAAAAATAGCAGAGCTTGAGGGAGGGACGGCTGCAATCCTCACATCATCCGGTCAGGCAGCCAGCTTCTTTGCTGTGTTCAACATTGCCACAGCAGGGGACCACGTAGTTTCATCCGCATCAATCTACGGCGGAACTTTCAACCTCTTCAACGTGACTATGAGAAAGATGGGCATCGACTTCACCTTTGTCTCTCCAGATGCATCTGACGAAGAGATTCAGGCAGCATTCAAGCCTAACACAAAATGTGTGTTCGGCGAGACTATCGCAAACCCTGCCCTTACTGTATTCGACATCGAAAGATGGGCAAAGATTGCACATAAGAACGGCGTTCCGCTGATTGTGGACAACACATTCCCCACACCGATCAACTGCAGACCTTTTGAATGGGGAGCAGACATAGTGACCCATGCCACCACAAAGTACATGGATGGCCACGGTGTGGCAGTGGGCGGCGTTGTAGTGGATTCCGGCAAATTCGACTGGATGGCCCATGCCGACAAGTTCCCGGGACTCTGCACTCCTGACGACAGCTACCACGGAATCACCTATGCCACCAAGTTCGGCAACGCAGGGGCCTTCATAACCAAGTGCACAGCCCAGCTGATGCGGGACTTCGGCAGCATCCAGTCGCCGCAGCACGCCTTCTATCTGAACCTGGGGCTGGAAAGCCTCCACGTAAGGATGCCGCGGCATGTTGCCAATGCCCAGGCTGTTGCAGAATTCCTGGAAAAGCATCCTAAGATTGTAAAAGTAAATTATTCCGGCCTTAAGAGCAGCCCATATTACCAGCTGCAGAAAAAATATATGCCAAATGGCGGCTGCGGCGTTGTCTCCTTCGAGCTCAAGGGGGGCCGTGATGCGGCACTCAAGTTTATGAAGGCCCTCAAGGTAGCGGCAATCGAGACCCATGTAGCCGATGCCCGCACCTGCTGCCTCAACCCTGCAACAGCAACCCATCGGCAGCTCACCGACCAGCAGCTTATAGACTGCGGCATCTCTCCCGGCCTGGTACGCTACTCCTGCGGCCTTGAGAATGCCCAGGATCTTATTGACGACCTGGCCCAGGCCTTAGATCAGATTTAAAAGGGGATTATATGCCGATCAAGATTCCAAACAAGCTTCCTGCAGCAAAGATACTCGAGAAAGAAAACATCTTCTTCATGACCGAGACCCGGGCCATGACCCAGGATATCCGTCCGCTGCAGATCCTGCTCCTGAATCTTATGCCTATAAAAATTGATACCGAGACCCAGTTTGCCAGAGTCCTGGGCAACACTCCCCTGCAGATTGACCTGACGCTGATTGCCCCTACAGGACACACTTCCAAGAACACCACCCAGGAGCACATGCTGGCATTCTACAAGACCTTCAACGATATTAAGGACAATTATTACGACGGTCTTATAATAACCGGCGCACCTATCGAGCACCTGGACTTTGAGCAGGTTGACTACTGGGAGGAGCTGTGCCAGATCATGGACTGGAGCACCACTCATGTTTTCTCCACCCTCCATATATGCTGGGGGGCTCAGGCTGGCCTTTACCACCACTTCGGAATCCCCAAGGTGGAGATGAGTAAAAAGCTTTCCGGCATCTACCGGCATCACCTAGAAGGGAAGAACTTCATGCTCTTCCGGGGATTCGACGATACATTCTGCGTTCCCCACTCCCGGTACACCACAGTGCTCCGGAAAGATGTGGAGAAGGTAAAGGGACTCAAGATACTGGCATCTTCCCCAGAGGCAGGCATCTACGCAATAAAGACAAACGAAGGACGTCAGATTTTCCTGCTGGGTCATGCAGAATATGATGCCGACACCCTTAAGAAAGAATATTTCAGAGACCTGGAGGCTGGGATCAAGCCGGCCATTCCGGAGAACTACTTCCCGGACAACGACCCCACAAAGGAGCCTATTGTCTCCTGGAGATCCTGTGCCCATCTGCTCTATGCAAACTGGCTCAACTACTATGTATATCAGAGCACACCGTACGACCTGAAGAACATCCCTACCACCTGATATGGATGCAAGGCCTCCTTTCTACAGCTATTCTGATTATCTCCAGAAAAAATATGGAACAAAGGTATACCGCATAGCTGTGGACGGCGGCTTCTCCTGCCCCAACCGGAGCTGCGACAGAGCCCTGGGCGGGTGCATCTACTGCAACCAGCAGGGCTCCCGGGCCGCCTACCTGGACAAGGCAAAAGCCATAGAGGAGCAGATAAGGCGGGGAACAGCATTCACCAGGCGGCGTTACAAGGCAGAGCTCTTCCTTTTATACTTCCAGGCCTACTCCAACACCTTTGACACAGTAGAAAATTTAAAGAAAACATATGACGCCGCCCTGGCCCTCCAGAGCTTCCGGGAGCTGATAGTGGCCACCCGCCCGGACTGCATAGACGAAGCCAGGGCAGACCTGCTGGCTTCCTATATAAAGCCTGACTTTGACGTATGGGTGGAGCTGGGACTCCAGAGTGCCCACGATGCCACCCTCCAGCGGATCCACAGAGGCCACACAGCGGCTCAGTACAAGGCTGCCTTCGACTTACTTCATTCCAGAGGGATAAAAGTTGCCTCTCACCTCATCCTGGGGCTTCCAGGGGAAGATTTTGACGACATGCTGGCCTCTGTTGATTTCATCAACCAGCTCCACCCCGAGGCGGTGAAGCTCCACGACCTGAACATCACCTACAACACAGAGCTTTACAATGAATACCTGAAAGGAGAGGTCACCGCCCCTTCCCGTGAATTATATATAGAATATTTAATAAAAGTGATTGAGCACCTGAGAAGGGACATAATCCTTATGCGCCTTACCTGTGACACCTACGAGGTTGACAGGGCCGCACCGCGCCGCTACATGGCAAAGGGCAACATCTATGCACTGATAAAGAAAGAGATGGAGAAGCGGCACACCTGGCAGGGCCGGCTCTGCCCATCATCATCGTCACTCTGAACCTGTTTCCGGGCAAAAAAAAGCCTCCTGTTTCCAGGAGGCTTTATATATGTTGATACTCAGATCAGTATCCGAGCTCGCACATTGCATCTGCAACTTTCTTGAAGCCTGCGATGTTAGCGCCCTTAACATAGTCGATGTATCCGTTCTTCTGCTTTCCTTCGCGAACACATGCGTCGAAGATGTTCTTCATGATTGTCTTGAGCATATCGTCTACCTCAGAAGCCTTCCATTTCAGGTGCTCTGCGTTCTGGCTCATCTCGAGACCGGAAACTGCTACACCACCTGCGTTAGCTGCTTTTCCAGGAGCGAATGGAATCTTCTTTGCCTGGAATGCTTCGATAGCTTCTGGTGTACAACCCATGTTGGAAATCTCGATAACATACTTTACGCCGTTCTTGATAAGCTTTTCAGCATCCTTGCCGTCAAGCTCGTTCTGAAGAGCTGCTGTGAATGCGATGTCGCAAGGAACTTCCCAGATCTTCTTTCCAGGAACAAACTTTGCACCCTTGAACTTCTCTGCATAAGGAGCAACGATGTTCTTGTTTGACTGTCTGAGCTCCAGCATGTAAGCGATCTTTTCAGGTGTGCTTACGCCAGCCTCGTCCAGGATGTATCCATCTGGTCCGGAGATTGCAACAACTTTTGCTCCATAGAATGCAGCCTTTGTAACTGCGCCCCAAGCTACGTTACCGAAACCGGAAACGATTGCTCTCTTTCCTTTGAGTGTATCTTTGTTGTATTTAAGAACTTCGTCTGCGAAGTAGAGGGCACCATATCCTGTTGCCTCTGGTCTGATGAGTGAACCACCCCATGTCTGTCCCTTTCCTGTAAGAACACCAGTGTTCTCCTGGCGGATTCTCTTGTACTGGCCATACATGAAACCGATCTCTCTTCCACCAACTCCCAGGTCACCTGCTGGAACGTCTGTGTCAGGTCCGATATACTTCTGGAGCTCTGTCATGAAGCTGCGGCAGAAGCGCAGGATTTCGTTGTCAGACTTTCCGGTTGGATCGAAGTCTGAACCACCCTTACCACCGCCCATTGGGAGTGTTGTAAGTGAGTTCTTGAAAATCTGCTCGAAACCGAGGAACTTAAGTGTTCCAAGGGTTACGTTCTTGTTGAAGCGGAGACCGCCCTTATAAGGACCGATAGCACTGTTGAACTGAACTCTGTATCCGCGGTTTACCTGGATCTGATGCTTGTCATCTTCCCATTCAACTCTGAACTGTACAACTCTTTCTGGTTCAACAATTCTGTCAAGGATTTTGTTGTTGAGGTACTTAGGTGTTTTGTTAACTACATCGATAACAGATGCGATAACCTCTCTTGCAGCCTGGATAAACTCTGGCTGTGCAGGGTTCTTTCTCTCGAGCTCTGCCATAAATTCGTCTAATTTATACATTCTTTTCTCCTCTAAAAAAATATGTATTTTCTATATTGTGTAGATAGATATTATCTCTAAAGAATTATTTGGTCAATATTGATTATTCTCAGTTATGGAAAAAGATATGAAAATATTATTGATATTTTCTCATACATATATTATAAAATATTATAATAGCATTTTTGGAGGACCAAAATGATTGTTATAAACGAAGATATCAGAGTTATGAAGCAGGAATTCAAAGGCAAATCCTATGTATCCATCAGAAAATGGTATCAGGACAATGGCGAGTGGAAACCTGGCAAGCAGGGAATCAACCTTAAGATGGAAGAGTGGGAAGAGTTCCTGAACAAGCTGGAAGCTATCAAAGAGGATCTCAAAGCCTGACCTGAAATCATGGAATACATCACTGGTTTTCATGCCATAGAAGAGGCTGTCCGGGCAGGCAATATCCGGGGCAGGCTCTATACATCCAAGAGCGGCGGCAGGCATCAGAAAATTGAGCAGGAAGCCAGGAATGCCGGAATCAAGTGCATCAGATCCTCGGACGAAGAGATAAAGCGCCTCTCCGGCGCCGATGACCACAGAGGCATAATGCTTGCCATCGAGGAGCGCAGCACCAGCCTCCAGAACATCACTCTCAAGACCTTTCTTAAAAATCTCACAAAAGAAAAATCTCTTGTATTATTATTGGACGGCATAACCGACCCCCACAACTACGGAGCAATATTGAGATCAGCAGACCAGTTCGGTGTGGACCTGGTTATAATTCCCCAGAGCCGTTCCGCAAAGGACAGCGAGGTTATAGGAAAGACATCAGCAGGAGCCAGAGAATTTGTAAGTGTGGCTGTAGAGAATCTCTCAAGGTCAGTAGATATGCTTAAAGAGGCAGGCTACTGGGTTTATGCCGCCGACATGGATGGGCAGGCCAGCTACAAGCTTAACCTTAAGGGGCGCACAGCAATTGTGATGGGAAGCGAGGGGTCAGGAGTCTCAAAGATATTGTCAGAGAAAAGCGACGGCATAATATCGATACCAGCCCATGGACATGTGGATTCCTTCAACGTATCTGTCGCTGCCGGTATTCTGATGTATGAGGTAGTAAGGCAGAATTCCTTATAATTCCTCGAAGAACTTCTTTCCTATGTCGCTCCGGTGGAAGCAATCCTTGAAATAGACCTCATCCGCAGCTATATAAGCATACTTGCTTGCCTCGGCAAAGTCTTTTCCCAGACCTACAACAGAGAAGCATCTTCCGCCGCCTGTAATGATATTGTTATCCATATCACGGCCTGTGGATGCATGGAAAATAACCACCAGATCATCCCTGAAAAGAGGCATGTAATGAACTACATTGCCCTTGGCATACTTGCCTGGATATCCCCCTGCCGCAATTACTACGCAGAGTGAGCATTTGTTGGAGATCTCCAGAGGGAAGTTGGCAAGCTCCTGTTTGCGCACCGCATCGAAAAGAGAACCGAAGTCAGAGTCGATAAGAGGCAGCAGAGCCTGAGTCTCGGGGTCCCCGAACCTTGCATTATATTCAAGAAGTTTCGGTCCCTTTGGAGTAATCATAAGACCAAAGTAAAGAAGACCGATATATTTATAACCCTCTTTCTTTATTCCCTCGAATGTAGGAATAACAACCTCTTTCTCTATCTGAGCCAGCAGGCTCTTTGATACTGTAGGTACCGGGCATATGGAACCCATTCCGCCGGTGTTAGGCCCCTGATCCTTGTCATAGGCCTTCTTGAAGTCGGCACAAGGAGGAAGAAGGACATAATCCTTTCCGTCGGAGATAGCAAAAATAGAGGTCTCCCAGCCTGTCAGAAATTCCTCCACAAGCAGGGTGTCGTCCTTAAGGATGTTCCGGCCGAATTCCAGAAGCTCTTTTTTATCATCAGACTCAAGAACTCCTTTTCCTGCAGCCAGACCGTTCTTCTTTATAACTACTTTCCCTTCCGATTCCTTGATAGCTTTCTCAAAATCTTCCACATTGTCAAATTCCTCGGAAGATGCTGTAGGGATTTTGTATTTTTTCATAAAGGCTTTGGAGTAGAGCTTGCTGGCCTCAAGCTGGGCAGCCTGCTTACATGGTCCGAAAGCATAGATGCCAGCAGCCTCAAGATCGTCCACCACACCGGCGGCAAGAGGAGCTTCGGGTCCTACAAAAACAAAGTCTATTTTATATTTTCTGCAGGCGCTAATAACACTTGCGCTGTCGCAGGGATCCACATCAGGCAGATTTTCGGCTATGTCTTCAGTTCCCGCATTTCCAGGTGCTACATACAGGCCGGACAATATATTACTCTTGGAGAACTTCCATGCAATAGCATGTTCCCGTGCTCCAGAACCAAGAACCAAAACTTTCAAAATTTCCCCCCGCTGTTACTATTTCTTTTCAATTGAGTCCAGGACAGATAGGATTGTCTCCGGGTAACAGCTATGTTCTATGTTATGTATCTTTTTTTCAATTTCTTCAAGTGACTCTGTAAAGTCCCTTTTAAAGGACTTCTGAGTTATGATAGGACCGCTGTCCATACCATAGTCCACATAGTGGATAGTCACTCCCAGCTCTGCATCCCTGGAGGCATAGCTCTCTGCAATTCCATGAGTGCCGGGATACTTAGGCAGCAGGGCCGGATGGATATTGAGAATCCTGTTCTTATACCGGTCCACAAAGTAAGGTGTCAGAAGCCGCATGAATCCGGCCAGCACCACCAGCTGCACCCCTTCTTTCTCCAGGATGGCGCAGATATCTTTCTCCGCATCCTCCCGCTCCCGCTTGAAGTAGGAGACATAGTAGGTCTTTATTCCCAGGTTCTTTGCCCGCTGGAAAGCATAGGCATCCTTGCGGTCGCAGATCATGCATTTAAGATTGTGCCTTGTCCCTGCAAGCTTTTCTGCTATAGCCTGGAAGTTGGAACCGTTGCCGGAGACCAGCACCGCAAAATCAGCCATTCACAATCTCTCCGATGACACGGATGGCAATCTTGCTCCGCTTTGCAAAGGAAAGGACATCGTCCACGTTGTTCTTCTTGACAACCATGGCAATCCCGATTCCCATGTTGAATACCCTCTCCATCTCCACAGGGTCGATGCCGCCGTTTTTCTGGATCTTTTTGAAGATCTCGGGCACTTCCCATGCCTTGGTGTCAAACACAGGCTTAACTGTCTTGGGGAGTGTGCGGATAAGGTTTCCTGTAAGTCCGCCCCCTGTAATGTGGGCAGCAGCCTCGATATTGTCTTTTGCAATCAGCTTCTTAAGCTCTTTTACATAAATCTTTGTAGGTTTCAGAAGCTCCCGGCGGCCTGCTTTATCCTTCTTGTCTATAACTTTCCGGGCAAGGGAAAGGCCGTTGGAATGGATACCTGCGGAAGGAAGACCTAATATGATATCTCCCTTCTTTATATTCTTCTTGCGCGGAAGCATCTTGTCCCTGTCTACGATTCCCACTGCAAAGCCTGCAAGGTCGAAATCGTCGGAGCCATAGACATCGGGCATCTCGGCAGTCTCGCCGCCGGCCAGTGTGCATTCTGCCTGCTCACAGCCATCAACAACACCCTTGATGATCTGGTGAAGAACTTCCTCGTGAATCTTTCCGCAGGCAATGTAATCCAGGAATGTCTGTGGAGCAGCACCGCATACAATCAGGTCGTTCACCGACATGGCAACCAGGTCTATTCCCACGGTGTCATATATTCCCAGTTCCTGGGCGATCATAAGCTTTGTTCCCACACCGTCGGTGGTTGAAAGCATAATCGGGTTTTTGTACTTTTTTGTATCAATGGCAATTCCACCGGCAAATCCGCCGATGCTTCTTGATACTGCCTTGGATTTAAGAGAACCGATGAAGCTGGCGAACTTATCGCCTTTATCAATGCTTACACCTGCTTCCTCGTATGATTTTACTGGCATGAAATCCCCCTATTCTGTATCATCATCTAAATCTTTATCAAAATCTAATTCCGGATCTGCTTCCGGCACAGGCTTTCTGCCTCCCTCAAGCTTCTCAAAAATCATGGACTCGCTGTCTTTCTTGCTCTTCTTGAGAGCCAGAGAAACCTCGTCAATCAACAGCTTGCTGGCATTGTCAAACAGCTTGCGTTCCTGAATCGGAAGCTCCTTTGATGTGCTTCTGTCATACAGGGTCTTGACCACCTGGGCTATATCGCTGATAGTTCCTTTCTTAAGAAGATCCAGGTTCTGCTGATTCCTTGTCTTCCAGTCTGTGTTGGCCTGCTCATATTCCTTGTTCAGAAGCTCAAGAGCCTTAGCAGCCTCCTTGGAGGAGACAATCTTGCGCAGTCCTATGGACTCGGCATTCTCAACAGGAACCATTACAGTCATGTCCGGGGTCTCAAAATAAATATCGTAATAGAGAACCTGCTTCTCCCGGAAAAGACGCTTCTCTATTGCCTTGATCTCTCCCACACCCTGAATCGGATATACCACGTGCTCGTTTACTGCAAAATATGTGATTTTCTTGGATGTTTTAGGAGCTGCTTTAGTCACAGGCTTCTTTGGAGCAGCCTTAGCTTTGACAGGTGCTTTTGCCACTGGTTTTGCTGCAGGTTTTGCAGGTTTTTTTGCAACAGCCTTTGCAGGTGCCTTAGCCACTTTTGGTGCTGCCTTCGGTGCAGGTTTTGCTTTTGTCACCTTTGTTTTTGCAGGTGTTTTAGCAGCAGCTTTCTTGGCCGGTGCCGCCTTTTTAGGAGCCGCTTTAGCCACAGGCTTCTTTGGCGCAGCCTTAGCTTTGACAGGTGCCTTTGCCGCAGGTTTTGCTGCGGGTTTGGTCACTGGTTTTGCTGCGGGTTTGGCAGGTTTTTTCGGAGTTGTTTTCACCGCAGGTTTTTTTGTGGTTTTTGGAGCAGCCTTAGCCACAGGTTTTGCGGCTTTTTTTGCTGCAGGTTTAGTTGTTGATTTTGCTTTTGCCATGATACTCCATATTATATACTGTTTTTATTAAAAAAACAACCCGAAGATAAAGGCGGCGGCGCTGGCACATACCGCAACAGTAAGCAATCCCCGCTCAAACCATGCCAGGATCAGAGCCGTGATACAGCCGCAGACAGCCGGTATAAGGCTGGCTGTGGAGAAGAATATGGCAGGGAATGTCATTGCTCCCAGAACTGCATAAGGAATGTAGTACAGGAAGGAGCTGACAAAACGGTTTGTAATCTTTTTCCTGAAGGCTACATAGGGAATCATCCTGATAAGATAGGTCACCAGAGCCATCACAGCCAGATATTTAAAGAACTCTCCGTATGCCATATCACTCCTCCTCGACCGGAGCTATGGCAGCAAACAGAGCGGCGGAAACCACAGCGCAGATAATTATGACAAAGCCGGATGATACCTTGTTCAGGCCCGGCACAAAGGCAAAGAGACAGCTCAAGAGGACAGCGGTCAGTATAACTTTAAGCACTGCCATATTCTTCTTGGCAACAGGAATAATTATGGCAATGAACATACCATATATCGCAATACCCAGGGCGTCGCTCATGGCAGCTGGCAGTATATTTCCCGCAACAGCTCCCACCAGGGTTCCTGCAGTCCACCCTATGAACGGCGTAAGTATAAGCCCATACATATAGCTGGTTCCCACCGAGCTGCCGTGGCCCGAGGCAACAGCAAAAATCTCATCTGTATTCATAAAGGAGACAATAAGCCGGTGAGGTGTGGTCATGGTGTGGTCCAGCTTCTGGGAAATAGAGATGGACATCAGGGCATACCTAAGGTTTATTACCAGCTGGGCCAGGGCAAGCTCGATGAATGTGCCGGCGTTGGTCATTATAGGAATGGCTGCCAGCTGCCCCGCAGATGTGACATTGGTCATGGATATAAGTGTGGCCTGCAGCGGCGAAAGCCCGGAGTTAACGCAGAAAATCCCGAATGCAAAAGCCACCGAGAAGTAGCCCAGGCAGATAGGAATGCCGTCTCTGAGTCCTCTTCTTGTCTCGTTCATACATTTTTTATAACACAAATTTTAAATGTATGGTATAGTTATAGAATAATAATGCGTAATAAGAATGAACTGATCAAACGCTATTCTGTCTTCTTCCTCGGAATCGTGACCAACGCCCTGGGTGTGGCTCTTATAACCAGATCCATGCTGGGAACAGGCCCAACAACCTGTATCCCCTATGTGATCAGCCTCTACTTCCCATATTCCTTCGGTACCTTCACATTCCTGTTCAACATGCTTCTTCTGCTGCTGCAGATCATTATTCTGAGAAAACGGTTCAACCCCCATCAGCTCCTGCAGATTCCAGCCTCCTTCATATTCTCCGCCACCATCGATATCTGCATGAACCTGACCAGCGGAATAAAAGTAAACATATATGCGGCCGCCCTCCTGTGGGTAATCGCAGGCTGTGTATTCCGGGCCTTCGGAGCCAGCTGCCAGATCATAGCCGATGTGGTCATGCTGTCGGCCGAAGCCTTCGCAAAAACCATGTCCGATGTGACAAACAAGGAGTTCGGCATCTGCAAGCTGGTGTGCGACGCGGCCATGACAGCCATAGCCATAGCCCTCTCCTTCTATTTCTTCGGCTCTCTCCAGGCTGTCCGGGAAGGTACTCTTATAACAGTGCTCCTGGTAGGTCCTTTCTCCCAGATTTTCATAAGCAAGCTGCTCTTTACAAACCACTATTTCGAGAACGAAGGGGAATTTGTATACCTGGCCAAGTTCAAGCCCCAGGAAGGTAAGCGTCTGGTCATAACCATAACCACCGAAGCCGGCTCCAGCGGCCGCAAGATTGCAGAATACCTGGGAAACGCCCTGGGACTCCACATCTACAATAAAGAGCTGGTACACCTGATTGCCCAGGAAGGAAACTTTACCGAAGACTATGTTAGAAAGCACAACGAAAAGCTATACACCAACGGCGCCGAAGCCTTCTTCAAGGAAAGCTACTCCTTTGCCGAAACCGG
>Ga0310695_10006180_pt1 | contig 20045 bp, 27 predicted proteins | sample RumenRJG_04DNA_FD_203882 | JGI IMG/M metagenome (GOLD analysis project Ga0310695, IMG submission 203882) | Bovine rumen microbial communities from Lethbridge, Alberta, Canada - RJG_04 (v2) (version 2) | ecosystem: Host-associated > Mammals > Digestive system > Stomach > Rumen | place: Canada...
TCCAAAGCCCATTCGGCAGTCGTTTTAACGATCTGCTGATAAACGTACAAACCTTTCTTTCCAGACATAATTAAACTTCATTATTATTGTTAGACTCATTTTCATTCTCATTCTCTTCTGTCTCAGATTCCGGCTCTGAGAGAAAGCCTTGATTGATGATCTGCGTGCTGTCATCAATTTGCGAAGCCCCCTGGAGATAGATATTGAACGGCAGCGAACCGCCGCCACCCAGCTCACCCCAGACGGCAGTAGTCACATTTCCTTCCGTAACCAGGTCATACAATTTGTAAAAGACGAAACCGCCAGTATCTTCAGCATCCTGATCCACAACTCTAACCTCATCACCAATGCTAAAATTAAAAGACACATTGTTGACCGTGTAAGATGTAGTAGAAGACGTAGGAGCAGACTGGAGAGTAACAACCCTGGCTGTCAGGTCAGACTTCTTCGCACGTTTCTCGATCTCGTTTTTAATCTGAGGAAAGACCTTTAACTTCAGATCAGACATTAACTGATCTATACCTTGTTGATCGTAGATATCCATAATAATTAAAAAAATTAATCAGAAGTACTAAACGTGTAATTTTTCCAGACCGCCTCTGCAGTAGACTGATCGACGCTGGAGACGTTGCTACCGGATATATCATCTTTAGTGGCAAAAGTATTTTTTGCCCATAAATAGATAGGTTTGTAGAGTTTCTGGATGAAGCCCTCTATTCCTGTAGCCGCTAATTCATTTGCCACTTCATTCATAGTTAAAAGAAAAATAAGTAAATAAAAAGGCTGACGGGCAGCCACGACGGACCCGTCAGCCGTTAGAATTAATCACCCTGAGCAGCAGGCGTGTTGGCAGCAGCCATGGCAGCGTTCCAGGCAGCGGTGCACTCTTCCTCAGTGATCTCGTCGAAATCAGCGGCCTGAAGAGCAGAACCGATAGGAGTGATATCCGTGCTCTGCCAGGTCCATTTCTCATCGACCAGGTCGTAGGCAACAGTCTCGATGTTCTCACAGTCGCTATAGGTCAGACACACGCCAGTAGCGTTCTTGAAGCTGACACGGTAAGAATGCTTACCAGTACCATCCACCTTGATCACGAAGTCGCCAGCACGGAGGGCCTCACACTGAGCGTTGGTCAGCGCCTTGATGTTGTTCACCTCGACAATCTGGGCAGCACCGTCGATCTGGTTCTGGAGAGCCTGAGTCAGCTTAGCCTTAGTCAGAGTACCGTCAGCGATGTCAGCAGTGATTGTGTGAGTAACAGGATCAATGGTCAGAGTAACCATCTTGCCGTTCTGATTACCAACAGTCAGGTACTCAATACAAGAACTCATGTCTGCATAGCTGAAGGTAGGCGATTCACCAGCAGCATTAGAGCTGTACTTCATGTACACACCAGCACCGGTCACGCCAACGCTAGAGCCGACCTCAGTAGCACCGTCGAAGAACTTACCAGCGTCATCGCCAGTACCCTCTACGATAGTAACGAGCTCAAACGTACCATTCAGTAAATCTCTCTCGATGTCGATGTCCATCGTGGTAGCACCGGCACCTATACCCTTGGTGAAGCGATAAGTTTTCAGCTTACCGGTGTTCGGGTGTTCCAGGACCTCAAAGGTCACGGCGTCACTGTTAGCCTTAGCGGCCAGGGACTCGAGAGCAGCGCCGACATTCGTCTTGGCACCAGAGTTGAAGTACTCGCTAGTGATAGCGATGTCACCAGCCACGAGGGCATCTTTCAGTCCGTCTGCATAAGACTTAGCAGATGCGAGACTTGCAACGATTGTTGCAGCGATGAGATTCAGGGTAAACGTGAGTCTCACCTTGGTTACAATTTTCTTTAAGTTGATCATAACTTTGAAAAAATTAAAACGTTAATAATTAAGTAAACTAAATATTGCGAAAAAGCAATTATCAATTATTCAGGTTCAGGCCGGCGTTCTGCATAGCCTGTTGCCATTCCTCTTCAATCTCCTCCTCCGTCATTACGTTGGAGTCGTCGAGAATGTCCAGTTTATCCTGGATATCCTTCTCGAGATCGTTCTTTTTAACGCCCTCATCCTTGATCTGTTCCGTGCCGACCACGTTCTCAGGAAGGATCTCGATGCCGGAGCCATCCGAGGGAAGTTCGAGCTCAGTACGATGGCGGGAGAGGATCTTTATCTTACGCAGGATGTAGCGTCCACCCTCCACGACCTCAACAAGCAGTTCGAAGCCGGAATGACGGTAAGTCTTGAACTGGGGAGTTTCATTATTAGCCATAGAATTAAAACCTAACTTTAATTAATTAAAAACAGTTACCGTTCTCACACCCAGTTTCTGGGCTTTCGTATTGATGGCCGTCTTAGCCACCTGCTTGTTAGAGTAGAACTCCTTATCCAAGCCAAGGGAAGGAGCGCCTTTCTGCCAGAACTCGAAGATCCACAGGAATTTCCTGCGCTGCTCGATCTTCCAGCGTTTCGGGGCCACCTTACTACATCTGATAAAAATCGTTTTCTTCTTACTCATAAATTAATCTGTCGTCGTAAATACATAATCACTCCAAACAGCCGAAGCAGTCTCTACAGAGACGAATACCAGGCTGGCATAGAACTGATCGATCATGGATTGCTTCTGCTCCTCAGTCAGATCACCAAACGCAATGATCATCTTGTTCGTGCGAGTCATTGCGCCAAAAGTTCCGTCGTCATTGTCGTGCGTTTCGTCCCATACCCAGATAAAACCGTCGTTACGCAACTCCCATGGATTATCATTGAAAGCCTTAGCCCTGACACTCTGCAGGAGAGCAGCGTCACGGGCACTGTTACAATCGCTGATAGCCTCTGCAGTATCATGCTGGCGAGTCTGCTCCTGAGTCTGACGAACACCCTCCTGGCCCTGGCGAGTCTGCTCCTGAGACTGGCGGGTACTCTCCTGGTTCTGACGGGTATTCTCCTGAGAGACGCGCAGCTGCTCTGCAGCAACCCGCGCCGCTTCAGTATCCGACCAGTCTGCCAGGGTGTTATTGACACCGGACTTAAATGAGTTCCATGCAGAGACCTCATTACTATACCAGCCCTCAACCTCATCGCGGAAAGGGTTGTACCATTGTGTTACTGCAGCATAGATCTCAGCGGCATCATCACCCTTCTCCTTGGCATAGTCGCCTTGGGCCTTGCCATAGTCGCCCTGGTTCTTGGCATAGTCGCCTTCATCCTTGGCATAGTCGCCCTGCTCCTCAGCATAATCACCTTTGGCTTTGGCATAATCACCCTGGGCGTTAGCATAGTCGGTAGCATCCTCAACCTCTGAGATCGCAGTATCAAACTCAGCAGTCAGCAGGGAGAGGGGAACGCGCACGGTTTTCTGGACGCCACCAAGTATCTGAGTCGCGGGAAACGATACAATACCCTCTCGCGTAACAGCCAACTCGACCTGCTCGATCGCCTTCATGTGAGATCGCAGGTACTCCAGGAATCCCGGCAACGCATCCTGATAAAACGCCCGCTTCTCTTCTTCAGTAGTCGCGTACATATACCGTGCCTCCTATAATTACTCCTCTACATCCTTGATATCAAAGATCTCAGCCAGGACCGCAGCAGACTTAGTGAACACGTCACTAAACTCCTCTGCAGAGAGTGTCGCATCCTTCCGGATAGTCAGCAGGGTAGAGCCGTCTGTTTCACGGATCAACTGAGCCAGCTGCTTCTCATCTCTTAACACAGGAGCACTCACACGCTTACCGTCAGCGGTCGTCTCCACACGGATTTTCATTACCAATTCACCAGAGCCGATCTGCTCAGTGAAATTCTCAATACCAGTTTCACTTACCTTTTTCATAACACTTATTTTTTAGGGGTTAATATTTCTATGACAGCCAGTTTGGCTGAAACCACCATGTTGGTACCAGGATCCTTCAGGATATTCAAGATCACGGGGATATACATCTCAGGGATGGCAGCTTTGCCCTCTCGATAGATGCAGCGGGCAATCTCATCCAGACCGATATCACCAGTATTCTGATGGATCACGTTCCCGAGGGTCTTCGACACGTCCGTCTCGCGATAGTTGTCGAAAGACACCTCAATCATCACTTTCGTGAAATCATAGACAGTTACTTCTTCTTTATTCATATACAGCTCGTTTTGTTAACCTTTCCTTACTCTTAAAATCTCATCATCACCGAGAAACACCTGACCTACGCCGACTTCATCCCTGGTCGGCCAGGCTTCAAGCCAGGTGCTTAGATACAGCTTATTTGAACCTAAAGCATAGCCAAATGTGATAGGGGGCTTGTTTCCGACAATAGGGAGAAAAGCTATTGAGTCAGGACGAATTAATATTTGCACTTCATGTTGTGTAAAAGCCTGTTTCCCTTTCAATGACAAATAAGGAGATGTACTGCCATTCGTTTCTGTAAAACCAAGATTAAGTACAGTCTTATCGTCAGCATCTAAACCACGGATACCTGATGCCTTCCAGTTACCAACTATAGTTTCATCACAGTAAATCTGCATTTTGTTGCCTGTCGAACCGATAGTATAATTACCTTTGATATTACCACCCAGCAAGTCTCCTTTAATCCAAAGATCGCCATTGGGGCGAATATTCATTACTTCAGTTCTTTGATCACCGTTCACGGCAAAGAACTGGGCTGTATGAGTAAAATCAAAAGTAATATTATCAGCACTCACATACACGCCGCTCTCCAGATGACCACTAGCATCCTTGCGGACCACGAGATCGAGCGAAGCCGACTTCACATAATCCCCCTCGATGGCAGTCACACGGGCCGACACGTTGCCTGCAGTAACCTCCAGCGAGCCCACGCGGGTACTGAGATCAGAAGCGGTACCAGCCACACTTGAGACTTCTTGTCGGATTGATTGTGCTGTCTGGGTGATCGCCGACGTGTTGGAAGATATCCTACCATCAAGCGCCGTATAATTACTGGAGACAGTCTGTTGGATCTGCGTGGCTGTAATTGACAGCTGGGCGATATTCGTCTCATTGGAACTGGTACGGGTAGCGATCAGTGAGATATTGCGGGAAGTCTGATTAAACTGCGTCGAGAACTCCGTCTTGAACTCACTCAGCGGCTCATCCGTCAGCGACAGCGCAGTAATATAACACTCGCCATCGAAAGAAAGAACGAAATCGCTCTCACCATCCCAGGTACCTTCCCACTGCAGGGTAAGCCATTCGTTGCTTCTCTCGAGCACCCGGACCTTCGTATTGAAAGCCCTGTTGTCAGACAGTTGGGAGTCAGGAAAACCAACCCGCAGCGTACCAGGATTGATCACCCGGATCCTCATATTGAGATACAGGGAATCTCTCACGTTCTGGTATGAGGTCGTCTGAGAACTACCACTACCCTCATCGTAAACCTTGTGTGTGCCAGGCTGCTTCATGACCATATGGCTCTGGGATATCGAACTGTTGATGATATGCAGCACCTGGCTACCCTCCACCGTCTCCGTCTTCACGCCACGACGGACGTCGGCCAACGTACCAACAGAAGAGATGACCGCCTCGCCATCAAGCGTATAGAACATGATATCGACATGCTCAAACGTCCAGTCGCGCACAGAGCCGTCAAGATTCAGTTCCATGAAAGAAGCATTGCGGAGGTAGTTCTCATCATCCGTCACCTCATAGACCGTCTCCGCGATCTTGGCAGCCACCAGGCCCTGAAGGATCTGCACGGCAGTATCGAGGCTCTCACCCGTACGACGCAGACGGACATCTCCGACGATATACGCATTGATCAGGTATTCGCCGAACTCCTGCAGCCAGCCGAAAAGGTGGTGATAGATACCCTGGAGATTACCCAGACGGCCCTTCAGATGGTTATCAGGATCCGTCTTCAGCCCATAGATGATATCCATGTATGGGGCATTCGTACCAACAGACGTCAGTTGGATGATACCCTTACGTTCCGGATCCGTCAGGTTATCAACGCGGCAGAACGTATCATGCTGCTCGATCAAGGCAGTAGGAGTACCATTCTCCATCGTCGTCGCAAAAGCGGTGAACTTCACCCAGTCGAGGCGATCGCCATTCTCATCAACCTCCCCACCGGAACCAACCTCCGTAATCCTCAGTTCGTAACTCTTGGTGATATAGCCGTCACCACCGCTTGCCACATCATTGCCAGGCTGGTACTGCTGCACCATGATACAGTCACCGACGCGAAACGGCATCACGAACTTACCGCCATTCGTATTCAGCCAGACCTTACCAGTGGCAGGATCATAATGATGTACCTCTTCCATGGCAGTGATGATCCGGTTATCGTTCTCACCCAACAGCTGGGACATGATGAACTCATAGACCCGCAGCGAGCCACGGATATTCGCACCGTCACACTCCAGGACATATTTATACTCGATCTGGCCTGCAGCATTAGTAAACTGCTTCTTCTGGATCGCCCAGCCCGTGCCTCCGGGGAAGCCACTGAAAAAGTTGGAGCTGGAGAGACTGCCGGAATAAATAGAGTCACCAGCCACCTCCAAGGCGGGAAGCACCCTGCCGAAATCATCCACATGGCCAGTACCGTCACCAAGTTTGGTGAACTCACGCACCCAAAGCTCCTTCAGTTCTGCAATACCCTCTTCAGTGATCTTACCACCTTTCAACCCTTCGGCATACTCACCGAAGAAGATGGGACCCAACGTCGTGAGTCCTTTCAGGAAAGAAGGGTGGTTCAGGACCTTATTAAAAGTGATTTCGTCGAATTCACCGATCTTAGCAAACCTCAGCAGCTCGAGGAACGCCGTACCGATGCGAAAAGCAGTATTCGCATGCAGACGGTACTCATCACGAATACCGATAAAGGATTCCTCTAATTGTTGGGCAAGGGTCTGTTTGGCCATCGATTGAATAGAATTTTCTGCAAAGCTACACAACCGACTCCCAAACTAAAACTACAAAACACGGACGCGACCAGTCAGAGCGTCAAGCCCTGTCGTCAACATTCCAAGATATGCATCGCCATAGAATTTTTGTTCCATCTCGTTCAGAACCATACGGCTTGCATAATATTTCCGATAGAACCATTCATTTGCTCTACGAGGATGGCCACCGGCGATCCTTCCACCCCATGCAGGACCTACCCGCTTCGGTTTATCCAGACCATGTTCTCTACGATATTGATCATCAAGGAATGGCAATGTTCCATCTGTTAGGCGGCTTGAAGTGTATATTCTACCCATACTGTCAGGCCTATTAAACGGATATGTTCTGCCATTTTTGTCTGTATAGCCTGCATTTGTAAATTCACGGCCTGTTCCATCGTCAACATATTTACCGTACTGATAGAATTGGAATTCGATAGTCTTTTTGATTCCTTCGAGGAGTAATTTGAATTGAATCGAGTTGAAGAGAGCGCCTGTATCGTATACACCCAGTAGCTGCAATTTCTCTTGGAAGATGGTCACCATCATCTTCGCCCATCCCTCTTCGAACCTTCTGAGCTCCTCTTCTGGTATTCTGGAAGAAGCATGTCTCCTACGGGTATCCGCTCCGCTAACCGGTTTTCCAAGCCGTTCCGCTATCGTTCCCATACCTTACTCCTCCCATTCGTCAGGATCAAACACCAGATTTAGCGGCTCGTTGTTCTGCAGCTGGAAGAAAAGACCAGTCGCGCCATTGAACGAGTAGCGGCCATATTCCTGCGAATAGACCGTCTCGAGGTTCAGGTACATCAGAGATTGACCATACTTAAACGAAGCCTTATCCTTAATCACGCGGCTCAACATCTGCTTGAAGATTTTGCGAGCCAGACTCAAGGCTTCCTTGTATTTCTTCTCATTACCCAACTCATAGCCCACGATGATATGGACAGCGTACACCTTACGGTCAAACCAGCCGGGCTTAGCGCCGAAGGTGTTGCCACTGGTGGTGTCATCCACCAGGAAGAAGTTGGCATGACTACGGTATTCAGCCATCACCTGATCCAGCCCTTCAGGACCGGAGCAGTAGCCGCAATAGAAGTTATTAGCCTTCACGAGCTTATTCTTACCCGCCATCTCCACGAAATACTGTTGATCGTCGAAAGATTCCTTAGTTACTACCATACTTAGCCTTGAATTCCTCAGCATCACGGGCTTTGGCGTCGAGTTCCGTCAGGGCACGTTTCGTGTCGATGGATTTCACCAACTCCTCCTTCGTCACGTCGCCGTCCGTCAGCGCACGTAGCTGAGCGTTATAAGATTCTAGAAAACTATAATTACCACCCACCTTATCGGCAGGCTTAAAGAAATGAGGGAACATCCTGGCATATTCCTGTTTGATCCACGAGAACCAGAAGAAGACGCTGGTAGCAAGGGCAGCATCCACTTCCATTTCAATCTCAGTATCGCCAACAGGAACATTCCCGACCATAAACAGCATACGGGCGAGATCTACCAGGTATTCGAATTTCTTGGTGTTCAGATAAGCCTGGTACTTCCTTTCGCAACTCAGGAACCACCCGAACTGATAACCAGACAGGAGCTCGTCTGCAGCCTTGAATTCTCCAGCCGTATCCAGCCCACGACCGAAGTTTTCGAAACTGCCGACAAAGCCCAGCTGTCCGATCATATCGTGCACCTGCCAGTTCTGCAGGTCGAAATACTTCCATTTGCCCGTATCGAGCTTCACGCGGCACGACACACTCTTCAGCCTTTTCTTCCTGACCTCGATACCACAGAAACGGAACAGAAGGTAAGTGCGGATCTCAGTGTCGCTATAGAGGTTGGAACCGATGAGATCCAGCACATAACGCAACTGATCCTGGGACAGTTCGCCCCAGGAAGTAGGACACTCCAGATGAAGCACCTTATCCGACGAAGTGAAACGCGCTGTCCTCTTTTCTATTCTCATACGGTTCGAAGTGATTACATTCATAAGCAGAGCTGTTGGCATAGGTGCTGAAAGCATCCAGATCACCCTCCAGCGTATTCATGAGCCTACGGAAATACTCGTAAGCCGTACCCTTATTGCCTTGGATGGCCACACCGATAATCCTGCGGATCTGATGCACCACACCACGCTCCTTCTCGCTGAGAGAGCGAGTTGCCATCTTACCGATCAGCTCATCCATAAACTCATCCGAGATCTTCTCCCTCAGCCATCGGTCCGTATCTAGGATGGTGGTAGCGGCATTCTCCCAATCCTTGGAGATGGGCGCCTGCAGACCCGCAAACTGACGCAGGAACCTGAAGCAGCAGAAGAGCGTATCGATGATCACCAGCCCCTGTCGATACCAACCATCTAGCTTGAAGCACTCCTCCAGCAGCTCATCCATCAGGAACAGACGTTTGACACGCAGTTCCCCGTCGAGGGCATCCACACGCATCTTGGAGGCAGGAGCCGTATTGTTGGATGAGACGATACCAAACCCCGATTCCGTCAGAACCAGGTCGAGTCCGCGCATCTCCCTGAGGAACACTTCGACGGAAGCCAGGCTGATGACAGTCTTGGCCAGTCTGCCTTCAGGCTCATTGTTCACGGCAGAAACACCTACATCCCCCAGTTTATCAATGGCGATATCCTCAATGGTTGTGTTGATTTTGCTCTCCAGCTTGGCAAACACAGACCCCTTAGGCTCCTTGGCTGCAGGGATGGCCAGATCAAAGTCCGGCTTATTGATTTTGATTGTTATTTCCATTGTCGTCAGTATTAACAGATTTCTCCTCAGCATCCTTATTCTTATCGAGTGTCGTCAGTTGGACGATCGGCACGTCGATAGCAAACTTCTCATCCCACCCGTTATAATGCATGATCACGTGGTAAGGCACCTCCATGATATCATGGAAAGCCTTCTCAAGCGCCTGCTTCAGCGTGAACAGCTCGCGTTTGTCAGAACCCGAGTTATTCATCTGGCTCTTACCAGGCGTGGCACCAACCATATTCGGATGGACACCCATGGCGAAGCACAGGGAGTTGCTGGCTTCCTGCATGTCGTCGCTCCAGTCGCCGCCCTCTTTCTTATTGCCATCAACCAGGTTGTAGACACGCACCATACGCTTTTCCTTACCCTCAGGCGTAGTGTCGTAAGATGTCACCCAGGCCTTACCCGCATTCTCCGGCTTCGTGCAGAACTCAGTGATCCTTTGGCGTTCCAGCTTGATACGTTTCGCCCGTTCCGTCTTATCAGTGATATTCTCCTCCTTGCAGACATTATCCCAATACGTGCGGTGCACCTCTACCTGGATACGTGGAGCGCTGGTATTCTTGATCATGAACCTTTTACCGATGCCGATCAGACGATAGATATCATACCAGGCATCCCGATAGATCGACGCAAAGTAAGGCACGGGATAGTAGCGATAGCCAGGTGTAGGGAAGAGGCAGAGGATGGCAAACTTACACTGCTTCCCCATGGGGGGCTCATCAATAATTTGAGAGGTATAGAGATGCGGGCCCTTACCCATACGATACTCCAGATCACCCAGCGGGTCGATCTCATCCAGCAGCGGTATAGCCTCGATGGTCTGTGTACGACCCTCGCGGAAGTCGCCCACCAGTACATGCTCGATACAACCGAAGCTGTTGCGTTTCGTGAAACGGCAGTCGCAGGCGTTACGCATGCTAACCTTCACGATCTTCGTGTGATCGCGGCTCAGGTTGATCACCATGACAGAGAAGTAGTGATACTTCATGTCGGTGGACATCCGGAGCCATTGAAGGTGCAGCGCATTACGCAGGCAGAATGAACGGATATCCCTATCCTCAGCCTTCTCGCCCGTATCTCGGTCCAGGAACCGGAGGCCCTGCCCGTAGCAGGTCAGGATATTGAAGTTCTGGCACTGGCTCATCACCATATTGTCCTCGATAAGCTGCTGGTTGCGGTAGGGAGTGAGGTTATCCTTACCAAAGTCCACATACTCATACCACCGACCGCCGACACGCACAAACGAAGTATCCACATCGTCGTTGGAGTCGTAGATCCCCTGTGTGTCATGTTTATAGTGCGTAGATACCTCTGCCTCCATCTGGACAGCGTCCTCGATGCTGCAGGGCATCACCTGGTACACCTCATATTCACCCTTGGTACCAACAGGCACCATCGTATTACTCATTTGTTCACTCATAGAAATATCTGATGACCGTTAATATTAAAGATAAAGATATCCGGCACAGTGCGGATCTGGTTGTTCACAGGGTTGATGATCTTATGCCAGCCTTTGCGCCAGCTGCTGGAGCTCACCATCCAGCCCTTGTATTCAATCACATTTCCCGTCTTGCCTTCCCACACCAGCAGATTCACCCGTTGCTTTGACTCACGGGCGACATCCAGCAGTTGCATGGCATCGTTGAAATGAATAGGTTTCCGTTTGTCCATAGCTTAGTTGAAAGTATTATCAAACGTATTATCGAAGACGCGGCCCTCAGCCCGAGCATCCCACACATTGTGATTGCGATCCGCATACTCATACTCGAAAGTGAAGCGAGGCAAATGGTCCGCCTCATTCGACATCTCCGCTTTTTCGCTGGTAATCACGATAGGAATATACCTGTCTGGAGACACCACACCGTCATAGATCAGCAACAGTTCCACGTAGCTGCTGCGGAACACCTCACGCCACCAGTTCGCCATGGGGAAAGTCAGGTAACCGGTATCAGCCTTGAACGTCTCCTTTTCCTCGATCGCATAGCTTTTCTTGAGTCTGCCGAAACGGCTCTGTTTACGGTCAAACGAAGACACCTGCTGATGCTCACCGGTACAGTAGGCCATCTCCTGGACACCGAAGGAGTTGTAGAACATCAACACAGGCGCCACGTCGGGCGCACAGTGATAGTTCACGTCGAACTTCTGGCTACGCTGACCAGCAGAGATAGTGTAACTAACAACAGTCCTGTCGTTCACCTCGAAGTTTGCATAAGAGCAGTCTATCAGCGTCCATTCGTCCGTAGAAATCTCGACGGGCACACTCATAGACCTGGTATCACCATTCTCCAACGTCACCACACAGGAAGGTGATTCGGTACCGATATAAGTCAGGTACTCAGCCCAGCCCGGAGCCGTCTCCTTTGGGCCGTCCAACAGTGTCAGGAAATGGGAGTTGCAGAAATCCTCAGCCGTAGCGTTGATGATATTCGCCTTGCAGCTGATGACAGAGCAAGACAGATTTCGCTCGTTGGTATAGATCACATCCACGACGCCGCTCATGACGTCCGACAGCTGCTGCTCCTCGATATGGACATCCACCTGGAAGATCAGCCATTTCAGGGCGTACGGTTCAATCAGGCGGTCGATATCAGTCAGTTCCACACGGTTTCTGGAGTCAGGATAAAGGAATTCATCAAACACCACAACGGGGGTGCCGTTCTTACTGACGGAAACGGTCACCTTAGCCCTGGTGAAAGTCATTGAGAAAGCCACGTCAGGGATACTGCAGGAGAATTCCTTAGTCCGGAAAGAGGAAAACATTGTAATCATATCGCAAAAGTAGTATTATATATAAGGTCTTAAAACAACGAAAGAAGGGCCGTCTGCATCACGCAGACAGCCCTTCCCGGATAGAGTAATAATATAGCTTTAGGTTCAAATGATCCTCCAGATCGCCCACTTGACCGATCCGTCACCCTCAGACAGCGGAGAGTAGTCGTGATCAATCATATACTCAGCAATTTCCTCTTGGGAAAAGGGGTACATATTTTGCAGGTCATCCTGCAGCTCCACCGTAGAGCGATGCTGACTCACAGCCCCGTCGCAAGGAAGCGGGCTGCGGAACTTGAAGAAAGCATCCAGGATCTCCCTCTTGATCTCGTTACGTCTGTTCCTCTCCTCCATCTTCCATAAGCATTTTCAGTTTTGCATACTCCTGCTTATACCTTTTCAGGGTATAGGCGATATCGTAGAGATTGTAGCCAGCCTGGGGTTCAGATTCAGCACAAGCCATCTGCTGCAGCTGCTCTTCGGCAGCATCGAGCACAGTGATCTTATCAGCCAGGTTGTCGGGGTCGCAGAGCTGGTTCACCAGCTCCACGGCCTCGGGTGAGAGATTGATAGCACTCATGACTCAACTTCTTTATGCTGCTCGTCTCCAGAAGTGGGGGGGGCAATATATATATCGCCGAGCTGACGGCGCCACTGATCTACCAGTCCACAGTCCTCAGCCCATAACTCCCTGCGACGCTGCTTATACTCGTTCTCGATCTCCACGCGCTTCATGTCGCGCTCCTCCATGATGCTGTCACGCAGCTTGCGGAACTTCAACTGTTCGTCCTGCAGACGGTCTTCAAACTGTAGAGTCATCGCCTTGATGGCATTGCGCTCATCAATGCGGGTCTGATGCATGCGGGTCTCGATATCCGCCTTCTTCATCATAAAGTCTTCACGTGTCATTCTTTCCATAGCCTACCCTCCTATGATTGAAGCGAGAAACATCAAACCGAAACCGAATGTGACAGCAGCTGCTGCCTGAGAGAAGAGCTTCACACGGCTCATCACCTTCTGGATAGCCGCCGAAGCGTTAGCCTGCTTGAGAGCCCAGCCAATGGAGAGCTCACTGATCTTAACACGATGGCACTGTTTCGCCGTGCCCTGCGTCTTGGCCTGCCCTATCGGTGCATAGCCATCGAACTGCAATGTCAATTGTTGCATATTGCTGTGATGTTTAGCGATGCAGGGATCCGCCCTGCGCGGTTTTTATTCCCAGTGTGGGAAGGGTTTGTTCCCAGTGCGGGAATATTTTGTTCCCAAGGAGGGAATGATTTTCCCCAAATGACAGGGAAAGCGGCAGCCGTTCCCCTGTCGCTAAACATCACAGACTCCGTCACAAGGACTTATATCTACTGGGTGGCCACCGCTATTGGTGTAGTGAGGTCTATGGCAGACCTCGGAAGTAAATTGGCATAAATAATGCCCGATGTGATTTCGGGCGTCATCATCGCCCTTATGACTTGCGTCATGTAATGTTTAGCGATGGCAAAGTTACGAAAAAATCCCGAACCTCCAAAGAAATTCGGGAAAAAGTTTGCTGTTTAGCGAAAAAAAGTCTATTTTTGCGGCATGAATAGAAGATTTATGCTACAAAGTACTGATCCATGCAATCTCTGCCGGTGGTATATTGATAAACCCGATGGGGCTTTTTTTCCAAATGGGCCTGTTCTTATCCGGGCATCTGCCTGAGCACGCATGGAGAGAAAACAGCATACGATCCCATATTGTAGAATTATTGCAGGCATGGACATAAAGGCGTTGAGTAAGTTATTTGAGTTGATTAGGGATGAACGAAGGACAACCCCTGCTGTCCGCTCTGGATATTATTTCAAAAATTCTAATTTTGCAGGCATGAAAGAGGAAAATGACGTCAAACATTTCATTCGCCATCAATATCGTTTAAACTGGATACTGATAGCATGGTTATGGGTAATCACCCTATTTCTGGTGATTATGCACTAAAGAATTCCAAGAATTCTCAGTACTAAGTCAATTATAGCTATAATGCCACCAATTATACCGCACCATGCCTGCCAACGCTCCATTCTTCGCTCATAAGTATCCTTTACCTCCTTTGTAGGCACAGGTTCCTTAGCCTTACGTTCCTGCTCCTGCAGCCAGGCACTGAAACCCATCTCTGCAGCCTCACGGCCCAAGGCAGTGAGCGAATAGATATCGCCCGTATGCCTGACAAGCCCGAGATCCCCGCACATGATATCGTTCAGGAACTTCCGCTGCATGCACCCCGAGCCTGCTGGGTGAGGGCGGTTGCTGAAGTCGAATCTTTTATTTTCCTTCAGGAACCGTAACACCTCACCAGCCTGTCGGATCTCCCCTTCGCTATAGATTGATTGCATATTGGGTCAAAGATCAATCCTTTTCTTCTGAATCTTTAAGCTCCAAACCTTGCAATACCTCTTCTTCAGAATTGATTTTCTTCTTAAAGACGAAATAAATGATCTGCTGCTGCTTGAAGTCTCGGTCTGTGTAGGTGCTGATTAATTCCCAACCACGACGGCCCATGTAGTTCAGACTTTCACCATTGCTGTTGAACTGCTTCTTTTTGCCATCCTCATAGATCTGCTTCCGCTTACTGGCCACCTCACCAAAATCCAGAGTAACGACATACTTTGTACTAAACACTTTGCCAAAGCACTGCATGACACAATAGGCATACTTCTCACTCTGCGCCTGAGCGCAACACACGGCCACCATAAGGGCCATCAGGATAAACATTCTTTTCATATTCGTCAAAGATTAATTAATACGGTGGCAAAGATAGGAAAAACTTTCCAAACTTGCAAGAAATGGAAGAAATAAAATCGAGATTTTTTACCATGCCTCCAGCAGTTGCTGTGGCAGCCAGGAAAGTCACCGAATTGACGGCATCGGACAGGAAAGTCGGGGCAAAGTCAGTCGAATTTGCAGGAAAGTGTCACTTTCAGACAGGAAAGTCGGGTGTGAGAAAGGCGGTTTTTCGCCATAATTCCACACCCAAACCCCAAATCGGGGACCCAAAAGGCTAAGGAATAAGGAATTAGCGTTTTGGGGTTGGGAAAAGATGTGCGCTCAGCAACACCCACAGCCCCCACCGCCCTACGCTCCGAGCCGACTTTCCGACTTTCTCAACACGGAATATGTAAAACAATATTACTTTGGACTCTGTCGGTGATTTTTCGATGGTGCAAACGACATCAGCGGTCGGGCGCACTTACAATAATAAGGGGGAGCCGTAACGACTCCCCCAGTGGCTAACAAAAAGGCTCTAAGTGTTTTTCAATTCATAGTATCATACTTTCCCGCTCTCGTGGTACGAATAATAATACCCATCTGTTATAATGATATGATCTAAGAAGTGCACATGCATAATATTACATGCCCTATCTATTTGCCTGGTTAAATTGTCATCCTCCATACTGGGGTGTATGTTCCCCGATGGGTGGTTATGACATACGGCTAATATAGTGGCATTATTAGTGACACATTCCCGCATGATTACCCGTATATCTACGGCGGTCTGAGTAATACCCCCACGACTGATCCTAACGGCTTTAATAAGTCGATAGTGCTGATTGAGCAGGATCGCCCAAAATTCCTCCGTCCGTAAATCCATCAAACGGGGGTGCATATAGTTATAAATACGGGTAGCCGTTCCCAAATCGGGGGTTTCCGCTGGTTGCGTCAATTGTCTGCGTTTACCCAGTTCCACGGCTGCGAGTATCGTCATAACCTTAGAAAATCCTAAACCGTTGTACTGCATAAGTTCATCGGCAGACTTTTTGCCAAGTGTGTTAAGGTTGTTCCCACAGTCTGCCAAAATACGGGCGCACAGTCTTACCGCGTCCTCTTGTTTGCTGCCTGTACCTATTAGAATACTAAGTAACTCCGCATTTGTCAGGGCGTCGGCTCCTAACATATCCAACTTATGGCGGGGGCGGTCTTCAGCCGCCCACTGCCTGATATTTAATTTCATCATGCTTTAGCCTCCTTTCTTGCCTTACGGGTTGAACGTTTCACGGCTGCCCGTGTCTTCTTGGCTGCCTTGGTCTTGGTTTCCTCTTTGGCTTTCTCCATGCGTTCTGCCGTCTGCATGGCATGCAACCCAAACGATGGGGACAGGGGAACGGGTTCGGGTTGTGGCTCGGGCTGGGGATCTCCGAAACTAATTTTGGTCTTAGCGAAAAAGATCCCGCCTTTAACCTCTGCGCCAGCGTCTTCTAATACCTTGGCGAAATCGTCAGCGGTTCGCCCACTACTGATAATATCGTCAACGATTACGACCTTTTTACCCTTGAAGAACTCGCCATCTACTTGCACCTCGTAATTATCATCTTTAACGATGGTGTGGGCTGGGTTCCTGTGGGCTGCGCTGCGCTTGCCTAAAATAGTGACGTGCTGCATGGGGTTCGCCTGTCCTAGTGTGTTGGCTACGACAACACAAAAATAAGAAAATCTAAAGCGGTATTGCGCCATGCTGGAGCAGGGTACAGGCACACAAACAAGTTCACGGGCTTTGTCCCCGTACCACTGGCGCAACTTAGAAATAACCATCTGCGCCCCCTCTTTAAGTTGGGCTTTTTGCCCGTCCTTAAAGTTGATTACCCACTCGGAAAAATTCTTTTCTTCCTCCGTTGCTAACTCTCGATAAGCCTTGGGGATATACACCCCGAAATTAAATTTTTTGTCCATAACTCAAAGATTTAATTAATACTATATGTTGATAAGGTAACAAATTACTCTGCTGCCTGCGGAGGGAATGACTCAACGCGCACGCCGAACATATTTCCCCTCCCCACAAAACTTAAATTTTGTGCGCGTTAAGCAGGCTTTCAGGCAGCAGGGGCGGGGGTTCTGGCATATTTTTCAGGAGGGCACCGAAAAGTTTTTTGAGCTTGCGGTCCCCATGGGGACAAAAAAGTTTTTGGGAGGAGCCTGAAAAATGTGACAGGTTCATCGACACGCTGACAGAAAGACTGTAGCTTTGCAGAAAATTTGTGTTTTGTGGGGAGGGGAAATAGACACAGGAAACTTCAGGAAAATGTTGATAACATTTTCCGTCCTATTCACCCATATAAGAGCAGAACCCGGAAGAGTCGGTGATTGTCACATCCTGCAGATGAAGCTCCACACCGATGCACAGCGTATCAAAAGCATCGGATCCGTCCGTTCGGTACTCGAGTTTGTCTTCTTCAGTTTCAGCCTCTTTCTCAGCCCGTTTATCCTTCTTATTCATATAAACGCCAGCCGTCTCGATCGACAGCAGCAGGGCCTCATTGTTATCGCGGTTGATCAGCACCTGGTGATCGGCCCTACCCACGAACATACGATTAATCAGCTGACATTTCACATCATGCGCCAGAGCCCGGCCAATATAAACCTCATCGACATTCCAGCCATGCTCAGAGATCTCAGAACTGATAAACGAATAGAAATCCTTATTTTGGCTGACTGCATAGCCATTACCTACGAAGGTATGATCAAAGAAGAAAACCAGATCTTTCTTTTTGTGATACTTGTAGTATTCACAGAAATCATCGCACAGAGCCTCTAGTTTTTTATCGTACTTCACATAGAAGCTCTTGATCACTCTCAGCTTGCCATCGTGCCCCAGTTGGCCCACCACCATCCAGTTGATATTATCGTTCGCATCGAAGGCACACATCAGCGGTGCTTCAGGATCCAGGTCAGCATCATTTCTACAATCATCACCAAGTTCAGCACCAAGTTCAGCCAGGCACAGATGACTGTCATTAGGAGCCGTATAGAGGTTGATATCCTCTCGCATGGCACCATAGAAACCATCGTATGCAAGGGTAATCCTCTTGCACATGATCGAGGTAGCAAACACCAGCGGGGGAAGTTCACGCTTCATACGACGGATAAAATCCTCACCCAGTACCGCGAGGTTATAGATTGAAGGGCGCTCCAGATACAGATAGGCTTGTTTCCGGAAGAAAGCCAGTTGCTGGTTGATCCTCGACAGTTCCTTCAGGTAATGATCGTAGCGCTCCGGATGATCTTTCATGCGCTGCTTCACCTGCCACTGGTAATACACCAGGCCCTCGATGATCTTAATCAGTTCCGGATCCATCAGTTTCTCGTACTGCAGGAACCAGGAGCCCTTCTTTGTGACAGGCATATCGCAGGTAATAGTGATGCCATGGTGCAGCGGGCACTTATCGAAAAACATCTCATTACCACGGTTAGTCTGGAACGTCTCGTTCTTTAGTTTCTCATAGTCCACGAACTTTGCTTCATCAATCAGGATATGATCGAGCGACATACCATTGGAAGCACCTTCACGGTCCTGCGTGATGATCTGGCATACGGATCCATTATAGAACCCGATGACATTCTCCCAGTTTTGAGGTGTGAAGATGGGATCCTTCCAATGTAGGGCCTTCCACGGTTTCTTGCCGACCGTATAGTGCACATCGCGTTTGAAGCCCCAACGCTCCCAATGCACCAGGAGCGACGGTAGCGTGGATATCAGACATTTCTTATAGGAAGGCGACACGAAACCCGTCGTAGAACCAGGCATCTGTTGGAACACCTGGATCTGACGTGTCGCATCGATCATACCCTTACCAGTACCACGCCCCATCACCGCAATGAGGTTACGCGGCTGCATCATCAGGGGATACAGTTGCGCATCATTGAAGTATTGTTGCTGTGTCGTAGACATAAACGGGCGGGACGAAAAGGGTTGTTAGGGTTTCTCGATGAGATCATCAATATCACTAGGACTCGGAGCAGTCTCATTAACGGTCGCCGGAATCTCTATAAATTCCGCGAACTCAGCTTCAGCACCGTATTTTTTGATGAATTTCTTAATGCGGCCACGCAGATCGGGAATTTTCTTGATACCGATGACTGAAGGATCATCAGTGGCCACGATCTCGAGAGGCACGATTTTATCAAACGCCAGATCAGGCGTATCCTCCTTATCCGTCAAATTGTTCTTGATGAGATTCTTCTGCATCGAGGCGACGGCACGGTGTTCACCGTCACGTTTAGCAGCCTTACGATCCTCCTCGATCATCTGGTTAATACGCCATCTCCAGAACTTCTTAGAAGACTCCTGGAGATTACCCACGATAATCTTAACGCAGTGGATATCATCATACGCCTGGCTCTCGCTGACCTTGAAAAACGCCATATCATACTCCACGAGGTCACGGGGAGACTTGGAAGAGAACCGGCACCAGTAAGTATAGAGGGCCCGGAACCGGATGACCCGCTCGATCGTCTGGGCAGGCACATGTTCCTCCTGCAGCTGGTTTTCGTCAAGCGCCAACCAACCCTGGTATTTATCAAGATCAGTGGGAACACTCATAACTCATTCATCATTTTACGAAGATGGTTTCTAAGCGCATCAGCGGCAGAAGGAGATCCGGCACGAGCCAGTTCGATATCCCTTTCGCGAATCTCGAGGGCGGCTTTCGCCATGCCGCTATAGAAAGCCTTATGCACGGGGCTAAACTCAGAAGCAATCTCATCGCGGAGGTTATTAATCGGCAGCTCCAAAAGGGCGCCAATCTCCGAAACAGGCGTCAGTTTGCTCGCCAGTTCCTTGATCTTTTCCAGCAAGTCCGTTGAATAATCCATTAAGCTGAATAGAATTATCATCCACCAA
>Ga0310695_10006181_pt1 | contig 20044 bp, 22 predicted proteins | sample RumenRJG_04DNA_FD_203882 | JGI IMG/M metagenome (GOLD analysis project Ga0310695, IMG submission 203882) | Bovine rumen microbial communities from Lethbridge, Alberta, Canada - RJG_04 (v2) (version 2) | ecosystem: Host-associated > Mammals > Digestive system > Stomach > Rumen | place: Canada...
GCTTTGTATTTCCCTCGCTTATTCGTAACTCTGGCCTTCGGTCCAAGTTACTTTCGCTCGGACATCCAAAGTGAAAAAAGTGTTTTTTGCTTTGTATTTCCCTCGCTTATTCGTAACTCTGGCCTTCGGTCCAAGTTACTTTCGCTCGGACATCCAAAGTGAAAAAAGTGTTTTTTGCTTTGTATTTCCCTCGCTTATTCGTAACTTTGCACCCTGAAAAAGGAGATATGACAATGGACACGCGCAAACAGTTCGAGCAGATAATGGCAGAGTGCCGCTCGCTTTTCCAGAAAAAGTTGTGCGATTACGGTCCCGCCTGGCGTATCATGCGCCCCTCGTCGGTGACCGATCAGATATTCATCAAGGCAAATCGCATACGCAGCATTGAGACCAAGGGCGTAGCGCTGGTGGACGAAGGCATCCGCCCCGAGTTTGTCGGCATAGTGAACTATGCGATAGTCGGGCTCATCCAACTGGAGTTGGGGCCCGCCGACGAAGTGGAGGGCGGCATGACGGCCGACGAAGCAATGGAGGCATACGACCGCCATGCCAACGAGGCCCTGCAGCTGATGCTACGCAAGAATCACGACTACGACGAGGCCTGGCGCAGTATGCGCATAAGCAGCTATACCGACCTCATTCTGATGAAGATATTCCGCACCAAACAGATTGAATCGCTGCATGGCAAGACACTCGTGTCGGAAGGCATTGACGCCAACTATATGGACATGATGAACTATGCAGTCTTCGGACTCATCAAACTGACATTCCGTGACGACGACGCGGCAGAATAGACTCGCTTGGATACTGGCCAACGTGTGCCGCCTCCTGTTGGCGGTCACCTTCCTGTTCTCTGGCTTCGTGAAACTGAACGACCCTCTGGGCACTCAGTACAAGATAGAGGACTATGCACACGCCTTCGGCCTTGCGGCATTGGCTCCTCAGCCGGTGCCCTTGGTGCTGTCTGTGGTGCTGGCCATGCTCGAGTTCTGCCTGGGAGTGTGGCTCTTCTTCGGTATCAATCGCCGCCGCAGTGTGGCGCTGGCCATCCTTCTGATGGCTGTCTTCACCCCCTTGACGCTCTATCTGGCTATCGCCAATCCTGTGCAGGACTGCGGTTGCTTTGGCGATGCACTGCTGCTCACCAACTGGCAGACCTTCTGGAAGAATGTCCTCCTGCTCTGTGCCGCCCTGGTGCTGTTGCGCTATGGCAGGCTCATCACTCGCTTCGTGACCAGCCGCAACCAGTGGCTCATCACGCTCTATTCCTGGTTCTTCGCCTTTGTCTTTGCTCTGCTGAACATTCATGGGTTGCCGCTTATCGACTTCCGTCCCTACCATATCGGGGCGGACATCTGCGAGAAGATGGGGATTGAGCAGGGGGCCGATGCCCAGTATGAGACCACTTTCATCATGGAAAAGGACGGGCAGCGACAGGAGTTTACACTCGAGAATTACCCCGATTCCACGTGGACTTTTATCGATTCCCGGACGGTCCTCGTGGGCGGAAACGATGCTCAGCCCGAGATACACGACTTCTCCATCACCACCATCGATGGCGGGCAGCGCGATATCACGCAGGAGTTTCTCGCCGACACGGCATTCAAATTCCTGCTCGTCTCGCCGTACATCGAGCAGGCCGACGAAGGCGTGATGGACCGCGTGGCCACCATCCACGATTACTGCCTGGCACATGGCTACTCCTTCCTCTGCCTGACTTCGAGCGGCGAGGAGGCCATTGCCCGCTGGCAGGATATGACGGGTGCCGAGTATCCATTCTGTCATACGGATGCCATAGCGCTGAAGACAATGGTGAGGTCCAATCCCGGCCTGCTCCTGCTCAAGGGCAGTCGTGTGGTGAACAAGTGGCCGTCGTCTGCTTTCCCACGCGAGGAAATGCTCAGCGCTCCGCTCGACCGGCTCCCCCTGTCCCGTCCGCCCCACAGCGGCATCGTGCGTCGTGTCGTGCGCGTCTTGCTGTGGTATCTGATCCCACTCCTGCTATGGACGCTCACTGACCGTCTGTGGGTGGCGTGGAAGATAAGGAAACTACATAGTTATCAAAATACTAACTCAAACTCTAAAACAAAGAAAACATGAGAAAGAAGATTGTTGCAGGCAACTGGAAGATGAACAAGACCCTGCAGGAAGGTGTGGCCCTGGCCACAGAACTGAAAGAGATGCTGGCAGCCGAGAAGCCCAACTGTGAGGTGGTGATCGGCACACCCTTTATCCACTTGGCCACGGTGTCCGAACTGTTGAAGGACAGCGTGATTGCCGTGAGCGCTGAGAACTGTGCCGACAAGGCCAGCGGTGCATACACAGGCGAGGTGAGTGCTGCAATGGTGAAGAGCACCGGTGCCGAGTACGTCATCCTGGGACACAGCGAGCGTCGCGAGTACTATCATGAGACGCCCGAGATTCTCAAGGCTAAGGTGGACCTCGCACTGGAGAACGGACTGAAGGTCATCTTCTGCATCGGCGAGAGCCTGGAGCAGCGCGAGAAGGGCGAGCAGGAGGCTGTATGCAAGGCTGAGCTGGCCGGCAGCGTATTCCATCTGACACCCGAGCAGTGGAAGAGCATCACCATCGCCTACGAGCCCATCTGGGCCATCGGTACAGGCAAGACTGCAACGGCAGAGCAGGCTGAGGAAATCCATGCATACATCCGCAAGTGCGTGGCCGAGGTGTATGGTGCAGAGATGGCCGACGATACCACCATCCTCTATGGTGGCAGCTGCAAGGCCAGCAATGCGCCCGAACTCTTTGCCAAGCCCGACATCGACGGTGGCCTCATTGGCGGTGCATCGCTGAAGGCTCCCGACTTCAAGGGTATCATCGACGCTTGGAAGAAGTAAATAAACCGAAAGTCTGAGGCTCAGGGTGCAGGTCTCTGGAGCTTGGGCCTCAGACTTCATCGCATAGAATCATATCCCGTTGAATATTGACTCACACGTCGAACTTTTTCATTTTCTGCAGATGCGTAAGCTGTTACTGACCATACTCCTGTTCGCCGGTGCTGCCCACATAGGGGCACAAACCCCGTTCACCGAACAGTTGCAAAAGACGGTTCCTGGCAAGGGGACCGTAGTTCTCTATCAGAGCCAGGCCATCACCGACCTGGTGAACGGCGTCGATGCCTCTGCGCCCGCCGGCAAGGTCGTGCATGAGACGGGCACCACTACGGGTACGGCAAAGCCGCAGGACGTCCTCACCGATCTTCCGTCAGGCAATGCGTCGGCCGTCAAGGTGCGCATGAACGGCTATCGCATCCAGGTGTACTCGGGCGGCAACTCGCGTCAGGCAAAGAATGAGGCCACGATGATGGGCAATCGTGTGAAGAGTCTCTTCATGGATCTCTCCGTCTATACCCACTTCTCCAGCCCCCACTGGATTTGCCGCGTGGGCGATTTCCGCACGTACGAGGAGGCCAACGAAGTCTTCCGCCAGCTGAAAGAGACGGGTCGCTTCCGCGAAGCCGTCATAGTGAGGAGCAAGGTAAACGTAAGCTATTGATGGATAATAAGACTACTGCTGCGCCCGTACAGCACGAGATTTCCCTCCACGTGGCACGCATCATCGAGCTGATGGGCGAGGATCCCCAGCGCGAGGGGTTGCAGCGCACGCCGTTGCGCGTGGCTCGTGCTATGGCCGAGCTGACGTCGGGTTATGCGCAGAACCCCATTGAGATACTCAACTCGGCTAAGTTTCATGAGGACTATCGGCAGATGGTCATCGTGCGTGACATCAATTTCTATTCCCTCTGCGAACACCATGTGCTGCCCTTCTATGGGCGAGTGCATGTGGCTTATATCCCGAACGGGCAGGTCACGGGGCTGAGCAAGATAGCCCGTGTGGTGGACTGTTTTGCCCGCCGCCTGCAGATCCAGGAGCGCATGACCAAGCAGATACGCGAGTGCATCCAGGAGGCTCTGAGCCCGCTGGGCGTGATGGTGGTGGTGGAGGCACAGCACATGTGCATGCAGATGCGCGGCGTGCAGAAGCAGGGGAGCTACACTACCACGAGTGACTTCTGCGGCGCTTTCAATCAGGCCAAGACGCGCGAGGAGTTCCTGCAGCTTATCAAGGGCTGAGCCTCAATGTGGTGTTTTTCTTTACATTTTATATTTCGTAGATTGACGCTAAGTTCGACATCGGCCTTCGTGACGTGTCGCGAAGGTCGCCGCGACGTGTCACCAAATCGTCCGCGACACTCCACCAACCCGTCTTCTTGCTGTCACAATCGCGCAAACGCGAGCCTGTGGTCGTGCGCACGGATTTTTTTGAATTTTTGCGTGTCCTGATTCTTAGCGTGTTATCTTCTTTCGTTCTCCGAAATACCGCCTTTTTTGCCCCAAAAAGTGCCATTTTCCCCTCATTCGGGGTGCATGTGTTCGGAGGGGGAAAGTGCGATTATGGTATGAAATATTTACAATGATGCGGCTGGTCGCCTTGCCTGGCGGCAGGCGGCTTCGTGTACAGAAGGCGGTGGAATGGGGTGGGGGGACGGCGGTATGCTCAGCGTAGCACCACGCGATCGCCGGCTTCCTTGGCCAGAAGGTCGGCCTGGTGTTTCTTTTCGTTATAGCGTTCCATCAGTGCGCGGAATGCCTCGTGGTCCTTTAGGTTCTCGGGCCGTTTGGTCTGCTCGATAATCTGTTTCAGCTCGGCTTTCACGTGGGAGAGTTTCAGGCTGGCTATCATTGGCGGCACCGTCTCGGCCGGATGTACGCTGTACTGCTCTCCGTGTATGCGGCTCAGCTGCTCGCGGTCGGTGGAGAGGTCGAAGGCCGTGCTGCTCAGGCGCTGGTCCGGGTGGTTCAGGAAGTAGTGTTCGGCTGTGAAGCCTTCGTCGTGCAGATGCTGCATCGCCTCGTCGAGTATCTGCCGGTAGAGCGGTTCCTGCAGCTCGAATCTGTCCTCCTTCATACTATAATATATGTACTCGATGACGGTGAGGGGTATTTCCTCGCCGTTTTCTCCCTCGACCACGCACATCTGCTGCTCGCCGTAGCGCACGAGCATCTGCATGATGGGGCGCTCCATGGCGTCCTGCGTCGTCGGGGGTGGCAGCACCGTGCCGGCCGGCATGCTCTCGTCTGGGGCAGACGTCGGCAGCATGGGTTCTGGCCCGTCGGCAGTCGGAATGTCGGGCGGTGCAGTCTCACCTTCGGGCAGAGGCACGCCTCGGCGCTGTTCGCGCTCGCGTTCCTTGCGTCGTTCCTCAGCCAGTTTCTGCATCTGCTTCTGCACCGAGGTGGTAATCAGCCTCTCGTCCATCCCGAGTGTCTGCGATGCCTGGCGGATATAGAGCACGCGTTTGATTTCATCAGGAATCACGGCAATGCTCTCCACGATGTTGCTGATGAGTTGCGCCAGCCGGACGGGGTCGCCCTGTGCCGAGGCCAGCGTGTTGGCCGTCTTGAAGTTGATGAAGTCCACCTGATGCGTCTTGAGATACTCTTGATACTCGGTGGCATTGTGCTTGCGGGCAAAGCTGTCGGGGTCGTCGCCGTCGGGCAGCAGCAGCAGCTTTACGTCCATCCCCTCGGCCAGGAGCATGTCGATACCGCGCTCGCTAGCGTGGATGCCGGCTTCGTCGCCGTCGAAGATGACGGTGATATTGCTCGTCATGCGGTGGATGAGGCGTATCTGGTCGGTGGTGAGTGCGGTACCCGACGACGCCACTACGTTCTCCACTCCCATCTGGTGCATGGCCATCACGTCGGTATATCCCTCCACGAGATAGCACAGGTCCTGTCGGCGGATGGCTTCCTTGGCCTGGAAGAGGCCGAAGAGCTCCTTGCGTTTGCTATAGACGACGCTTTCGGGCGAGTTGAGGTATTTCACGTTTACGCCCTTGGTGGCTGCGTCGAGCACGCGCCCGCCGAAGCCTGCCACGCGTCCGCTCATGCTGAAGATGGGCCAGATGACGCGGCCACGGAAGCGGTCGCGCCACGTGCCGTGTTCGTTCTTGATGCACAGGCCGGTGCCGACACTGTTCTTCGGGTCGTGTTCGTCAATCGTATTGATAAGGTACTTCTCCTGGTATCCGGCCTTGAGAGCGTCCTCGGCCATGCTGTGTGAGCGGTTGTCCGGGCAGTAGCCCAGCTGGAATCGTTCGATGATATCGTCGCGGAAGCCGCGCCCGTGGAAGTAGGCCATGCCGATGGCCATCCCGTCGTCGGTGTCGTGGAGCTGATGCCTGAACCAGTCGCGGGCCCATTCATTGACGATGAACATGCTTTCGCGGTCGCCCTGAGACTGTTTCTCCTCGGGCGTCAGCTCTTTTTCCTCGATGGGAATTCCGTATTTGCGGGCCAGATAGCGCAAGGCTTCGGGATAGCTCAGCTGCTCGTGCTCCATGATGAAGCCCACGGGATTGCCACCCTTGCCGCAGGCGAAGCACTTGCAATAATTCTTGGCCGGCGACACCATAAACGAGGGGGTGCGGTCGTCGTGGAAAGGGCAGAGGCCCTTGAGGTTGGCTCCCGCGCGGCGCAGCGTGACGAAGTCGGACACCACATCCACGATGTTGGCGGCATCCATTATCTTGTCTATGGTCACGCGGTCTATCATATCCCTAATCCTTAATCTCTAATCCCTAATCCCTCATCCAACTATATGTTCAGCCCGTATTCGTGTTTGATTTCTTCCATGACGAAGGTGCTCTCGATGCTGCCCACACTTTCGATGGCTCCCAGGGTGTTCAGCAGGAAGTCCTGATAGTCGTGCATGTCGGCAGCGTGAATCTTGAGCAGATAGTCGAAGTTGCCGCTGATGTTGTAGCATTCGGTTACCTGCGGCACCTGCCTGATGCGCTCTGTGAAGTCGGAGGCGATGGACGTGTTCATGCGGCGCAGCTTGACATTGCAGAAGACGAGGAAGCCCTTGTTCAGTTTGGCGGCGTCGAGCACGGCAATGTATTTCTTTACATACCCCAGCCGCTCGAGGCGCTTCATGCGTTCGAAGACGGGCGTCGAGGAGAGGTGCACCTCGGTTGCCATCTCCTTGATGGTCAGTCGTGCATTCTGCTGCAGTGTGCGCAGGATATGCAGGTCGGTCTTGTCTAATTCATAGTCCATTGCGGGCGAATATAATGTGGATCCTTGACTCTTTTGTGTCTCAACGTTCACTCTTCCTCGTCATCGTCCATGTCGAAGTCGAAGTCGGCGATGAACATGGGCGTCTCGTTGGCAAACTCGTCCAGGCTGCGGCGCTCCTTCTTCGTGGGGCGTCCGCTTCCCTTTGCACGATTGACAAAGCCGCTTATCTTGCTCATCTCAAGTAGTTCATACTGCTCGGCTGACGTCACGTTCTCGAGCACCTCGGGCAGCAGCTTGGCGCCTACGCGCTTCTCGATGGGTTGCAGCACACGGAAGCTGTAGGTGACGGGCGGCTTCCTGACGTCAACGATGTCGCCCGCCTTCACCGTGCGGCTGGCCTTGAGCTGTGCGCCGTGCATGCTCACCTGGCCTTTCTTGCAGGCGGCGGCAGCCATGGTGCGCGTCTTGAAGATGCGTGCGGCCCACAGCCATTTGTCGATGCGTGCTTCGGTGTTGGCCATCACTCCACTTCGGCTGTCAGTCGGCAAATGTTCACCACCGTCATCATGGCTTTCTCCATGCTCTGGATGGGTACGAACTCATTGCGTCCGTGGAAATTAAGACCTCCAGCAAAGATGTTTGGGCATGGGAGGCCCTTGAAGGAGAGCTGTGCGCCGTCGGTGCCGCCACGGATGGGCACCACACGGCAGAAGCCGCAGGCCTCCTCGATGGCTCGGCGGGCAATATCCGTAATCTGCTGCTTGTCTTGCAGCTGGCTGAGCATGTTGTAATACTGGTCCTTGATCTCCACGCTCACGATGTCCTTGCCCAGACGGGCGTTCATCTTTGCCACCTCGTCCAGCATCCGCTGCTTGCGTTGCTCGAAGATTTCGCGGTCGTGGTCGCGGATGATGTAGGAGAGTGTGGCTTCCTCCACAGTGGCCTCCATGCCACATAGGTGGTAGAAGCCCTCGTAGCCTTCGGTGGCTTGCGGTGTCTCGCTTTCTGGCAGCAGGCGTACAAATTCGCCGGCGAGCAGACAGGCATTGGTCATCTTGCCCTTGGCATAGCCGGGATGTACGTTGCGACCCTGTATGTGCACCTTGGCGCTGGCGGCATTGAAGTTCTCGTATTCCAGTTCGCCTACTTCGCCTCCGTCCATGGTATAGGCCCATTCGCAGCCGAACTTTGCGACATCGAACAGATGGGCGCCTGCACCTATCTCCTCGTCGGGGTTGAAGGCGATGCGAATCTTCCCGTGCTCAATCTCGGGGTGAGCCATCAGATAGGTCATGGCGGTGACTATCTCGGCGATGCCCGCCTTGTCGTCGGCACCCAAGAGGGTGGTTCCGTCGGTAACGATGAGATCCTCGCCCACATGGTCTTTCAGTTCGGGGAACTGTTCTACGCTTGTTGTGATGCCAGATGTCTCGTTCAGAACGATGTCTGTTCCGTCATAGTTGTGGATGATACGGGGTTTTATGTCGGCTCCGCTACAGTCGGGGCTCGTGTCCATATGGGCAATAAAGCCGATGGTCGGGACCTTTCGGTCGGTGTTGGCCGGCAGGGTGGCATAGACGTATGCATGCTCGTCCATCTCCACCTCCTGCATGCCGAGGGCTTCGAGCTCGTCCTTTAGATAGCGTGCCAGTGCATACTGCTTCTCCGTACTCGGGCAGGTAGCCTCGTTCTTTTCGCTGGATTGTGTGTCAAAGGACACGTACTTTAAGAATCTATCAACTAATTCCATGACGTTTGCTTTATTATTTTCCGTTATAGTTGCACATGGCGAACTGGATGCCGCTCAGCGCAAATGCCTTGATGGCCTCGCAGGCCACGAGGGCCTTCTCGTCCACCAGTTTCTCTTCCTCCGGTGTGAAGGTGCTCAACACGAAGTCCACCTGTGCTCCGCGCGGGAAGTCGTTGCCGATGCCGAAGCGAAGGCGGTTGTACCCCTCGGTGCCCAGCACCTGGGCGATGTGTCGCAGGCCGTTGTGTCCGCCGGCGCTGCCTCCGGGCTTCATCCGGATGGTGCCCAAGGGGAGGCTGAGGTCGTCTACGACGACGAGCAGATTCTCGAGCGGCACCTTCTCCTGCTGCATCCAGTAGCGCACGGCATTCCCACTGAGGTTCATGAACGTGGACGGCTTCAAGAGTACCAACTCGGCATTCTTCACCCGCATGCGGGCCACGAAGCCATATCGCTTGTCCTCAAAAACAATATTGGACGCCTTAGCCAGGGCGTCCAATACTCTAAATCCGATATTGTGGCGGGTGCCATCGTATTCGTATCCGATGTTGCCCAGCCCTGTTATCAGGTACTTCATTCAGTCGGTCGAGGGTGGATTATTCTTCCTTCTTGGCTGCAGCACTCATGGCGCTACGTGTCATCTTCACCTGGCAAACAACAACGCTGGGGCTCGTGATGAGTTCCAGACCCTCGAACGAAAGCTCGGCCACCTTGATGGTCTTGCCCAGACCCAGGTTGGTAACGTCGATATTCAGTGTCTCAGGAATCTGTGTGTACGGGGCACGAACCTTCAGCTTGCGCACGTTGGCGGCCAGCTTACCACCAGCCTTGACACCTTCTGCCAGACCTGTGAGCTTGATGGGCACTTCCATCACGATGGGCTTGTCCTCGGTAATCTCCAGGAAGTCCACGTGCATCAGGCGGTCTGTTACGGGGTGGAACTGCAGTTCCTTCATGATGGCCTTGCAGGTCTTGCCGTCAATGGTAAGGTCCACGCTGTAAATCTCGGGCGTGTACACCAATTTGCGGAGGCCTTCCTGGCTCACCGTGAAGCTCTGAGCCACGGGCTTGCCGTTCTCGTCCTTCTGTACTCCATACAGGTTGCAGGGCACTGCGCCTGTCTTGCGAATCTCACGTGCACCCTTCTTGCCGTTTGCTACGCGAGCGGTGCCTTGTACTTCAATTGTTTTCATCGTTTTGTTTGGTTTTGTGTTACTCTAAATTAAGTGTTCTCATGCTTAATTCGCCATCACACGGCTTCAAAAGCGGCGCAAAGTTACGCTTTTTTGTCGAAACCTCAAAATTCCAAGTCTATTTTTATTTCATCTTCGCCCATATCGAATGAGGTTTCGGGCTTTTCCTGCATTCCTTCGATATATTTCATGGCTTCCTGGAGGCTGTCGCGGAACTTCTGGAAGTCTTCTTGGTAGATGAAGATCTTGTGCTTCTCGTAATTCACTTGGGGCGATTCCTGACTGCCGGAGAGAACTTTTTTGCTCTCCGTGATGCTCAGGTACATCTCCTCCTTGCGGTTTTGCTTCACGTCAACGTAGTAGATACGCTGCCCTGCCTTGATTGTTCTTGAGAACAGAATGTCTTTCTCCTTGCCCTCGAGGGCTTTTTTGCTTTCTTCCATGTTACATTATATAAATATTGGCTCCCAAAATTCTGTATATTTTCTTAATCTACCAAAAAAAATGAGAAAAAATGTTTCTATTTGGTGCAAAATGCGTACTTTTGCGTGTCTTTTCAGTAAATAGAACATGATAAATCGCGAACTTATACGACAAAAAGTCGTCCAAATAACCTACTCATACTATCAGCAAGGTGATGCTCGTCCGGAGCAGGCTGAGAAGGAGTTGCTCATGAGTATGTCGAAGGCATACGAGTTATATAACTATCTACTTCTCTTGATGGTAGAAATGAACAGGGTGGCTGTGAGGATTCAACAAATGAGACAGTCGCGTCTCACTCGTCTGGGACGTTATGAGACCGAGAGCACCAAGTTCGTTGATAATCAATTTATGTTACAATTGGAGTCGAACCGCCAGTTGAAGGAGTTCCTCGATAACCATAATCGCTTCTGGAGCGACCGGGAAGAGTTCGTGCGCGCGCTATATATGAAGGTAGAAGATACCGATTTCTATAAGGAATATATGGCTAAGCCCACCTCCACCTTTGCCGAGGACCGTGATTTGTGGAGGCAAATCTATCGCGCCCTTATCTGCAACAACGATGAGATAGATGCCATTCTTGAGGAGAATAGTCTCTATTGGAACGATGATAAGGCCATTGTCGATACCTTTGTGCTGAAGACCATCAATCGGTTCACCGAGCAGACGACTCCCGACACTCCGCTGCTGCCTGAGTTCCGCGACGACACGGACCGCGAGTTTGCCATCCGCCTGCTGCGCCGCACGCTGGCCAATGCCGACTACCTGCTGAGCCTCATTGGTGCCACCACGCGCCGTTGGGATCTGGGGCGCGTGGCCTTGATGGATCGTGTCATCATGCAGGTGGCCCTGGCCGAGATCACGTCCTTCCCCTCCATCCCCATCAGTGTGAGTATCAACGAATACGTCGAGCTGGCCAAGATGTACAGCACTCCCAAGAGCGGCAAGTATGTCAATGCCACGCTTGACCACATCTCGAAACAGCTCCTCGAAGAGAAGAAGTTGGTGAAGACAGCGCCTCAGACTCCGCCTAAAGAGTCTGGCGAAGATGTCGTCGAAAGTGATGTCGAAGCAGATGTAGAATAAGAAACAATATATAAACCTATTAAACGATAAAGACTATGATTCTGATGCAAGCAGCCGCCGGCAGTTCGTTTTCCCCACTGCTGATGATAGTGATCATCTTTGCTATTGCATGGTTTTTTATGATTCGTCCGCAGCAGAAGCGGCAGAAGGAGATAATGAAGTTCCGCAGCGGCATTACCGTGGGACAGGCTGTCGTGACGGCCGGTGGCATTTACGGCACCGTGCGCGCCATTGACGAGGCTGACAATGCACTGATGATCGAGGTGGCCAATGGCGTGAAGATCAAGGTGGACCGCAACTCGGTGTACGCTACAGCCCAGCCCACTCAGTAAGCTCCTTCACCTCTGGCTGCGCCTCTGTCCTGCGGCCAGGTTTTATTACTTGTTACGCATGATGTCACGCCGCGTGAGACAATATCTTCAGGCGGCCCGGGGTTTCCTAAGCAAAGAACAGCGCGGGAGATTCGGGGTGTTCTTTCTGTGTCTCATCATCTCGGCTTCCTTCTGGCTCGTGACGGCCTTGCGCGACACCTTCGAGAGTGAGATCGACGTGCCCCTGCAGTTGAATGGAGTGCCCGAGACGGTGCGTATCACTACGCCGTTGCCCGAGGTGGTTCATGTGGCTGTGCGGGACAAGGGTACCACACTGGTGGGCTACCACTGGCGTCTTCGTGCGATGCGCCCCGTGATGCTCGATTTTCAGGATTACGACAACGGTGCCGTGAGCGGACGTGGCCAGGTGCCGCAGGGCGATGTGCTGCGGGTCGTGCAGCATCAGCTGGATGGTACCACTCAGGTGCAGGGCTTGCGGCCCGACACGCTGGAGTTCTACTTCAACCGCGGATTGTGTTACCGACTTCCCGTGCGCCCCGTGGGTACCTTTACCCCCTCGGCGCAGAGTTATATCCAGAGCGTCTCGGTCAGCCCCGATTCGGTGGATGTATATGCCCCCGCCAGTGTGCTTGACACCATGCGCTATGCCTATACACAGGCTCTCTCCGTGAAGGACCTTGGCCGTACGACCACCCGCACAGCTCGCCTCATGCCTATTCGTGGCGTGAAGTACGAACCCGACGAAGTCAGTGTGACGCTCAATGTCGATTTCTATGCCGAAAAGACCATTAAGGTGCCCGTCATCGGGCTCAATTTCCCGCCCGACCGTCGTCTGCGCACCTTCCCTTCTCATGCCTCCATCACCTTCCGTGTGGGCTCTGCCCAGCTGAAGGACATCTCGGCAGAAAACTTTGTGCTGGCTTTCACTTACGAGGAGCTGATGCAGAACGCTTCGGATAAGTTAGCGCTCCACCTGAAGTCGCTTCCTGCCGGTGTTTCCAATGTGCGCATCACCCCCCAGGAGGTGGACTACCTCATCGAACAGACCGACGGGGAGGGCGGCAATGCCGAATGACGCTGCTGGGCATCACTGGCGGCATCGGCAGCGGTAAGAGCTTCGTGGCCCGTCTGCTCACCCGGCACTTCGGTGTTCCTGTCTATGACTGTGATGCGGCAGCCAAGCGTCTCGAGAATGACGACCCTGCCCTGCGTGCGGCCCTCACGTCGGTGGTGGGCCCCGAGGTCTATGATGCTCAGAGCGGCGAACTCGTGCGTCCCGTCCTGGCTCGCTTTCTCTTTGCCGACGAGGAGCATGCCGCAGTGGTAAACCACATTGTTCATCCCGCTGTACAGCGCGACCTGCACCGTTGGGCCGAGGGACAGTCCCTCCCCCTACTGGCTGTGGAGAGCGCCATTCTCTATGAGAGCGGTTTCGACGCGATGGTGGACCGCGTGCTCTTCGTGGATGCGCCGCTCGATGTGCGTCTGAGTCGCGCCATGCGCCGCGATGGAGCCTCGCGCCAGCAGATAGCTGCCCGTGTTGCCCGACAGGACAGCGAGCGCCATAGGGAGCAGGCCGATTATGTGATATTCAACGACGCAGCGGCCGACGAGCACTCTCTGCTCGCTCAGCTGGCGTCGATTCCCGAACTTATAACTCAATCCAAATGAACAGACGAACCTTTATCGGAGTTGCAGGCAGCGCTATGATGGCTGTGGGTCAGGATGCCCTGGCCACCCCGCAGCTGTCGTCGAAAACAGCCCGGGAGAGCGTCTCCGACGGGATCCACGTGCGCTTCCTCGGTACTGGAGCTGCCGACTGGAACGGACGCGACGACCGCGGCGAACTGCGTCGTCTCTCCAGCATCCTGCTCGACGGGCACGTCCTGATTGACTTCACCGAGACGGCCTCCGACATGCTTCCCGAGGGATGCCATCCCGATACCATCTTCTACACTCACTCCCACGGCGATCACTATCGCCCTGCGGCAGCTCTTGCGCTGGGCAGTATCCGTACCGTCTATCTGAGCCAGACGTGGTATGACATTGCCATGTCCGAGTTCTCCAAGGCTGCCCAGAGTCTCGGCGTATCCATGCCAAAGATCATCCCTCTGTGCATCGGACAGGAGATCAGCGTCGGCGGGCTCACCTTCCACCCCCTGCCGGCCAATCATGCCACGGGGCATATTATGGAACAGACGCTCATCTACCTTGTAGAGAAAGGCACTTCGCGCCTGCTCTATGCCACCGACACGGGTGGCTTGATGGCCGTTGCCGCGCGTCTGGCCGGTATCGACGCTCATGCCAAGGGCGAGCCCATTACGGGCCTGATAATGGAAGCCACCATGGGCATGGACCACGAAGTGGACTTCCGCCTTTATGCCCATTCCAGTGTGGCCACCGTGGAGCGCACGGCGCAGGTGTTAGCCAATACCAAACGCTACCAACCCAAGACGCCGGGACAGCCCGTCTATCTAACCCATATGGCTCGCACGCTGCATGGCACGCAGGCCGAACTTGATGCCCATTTGCCAGCCTCGCTCCGTGCGGCATACGATGGGCTGGAAGTGGTGTTCTGAGACCAGGCCGAATGCACAGGGCTGTTTGGCCTTGGATATGACACGATGAATTAGGAATTATACTATAAAATAAGCACAAAAGATGTTAGAAACGATTTTAGCTATTTCGGGTAAGCCCGGCCTTTATCGCCTGGTTTCCCGTGGCAGTCGAAGCCTCATTGTAGAGACGCTTGATGCCCAGAAGAAACGTATGCCTGCTTTCAGTGCCGACAAGGTGATTTCCCTGGCCGACATTGCCATGTACACCGACGAGGAGGAAGTGCCCCTGCGCCAGGTGCTCAAGAGCATTCAGACAAAAGAGAACGGCGGCAAGGCCTCGCTGAATCCCAAGACAGCCTCGAAGGAGGAACTGACCGGCTATCTGGCCGAGGTGCTGCCCAATTACGACCGCGACCGCGTGTATCCCACCGATGTGAAGAAACTTCTCCAGTGGTACAACATCCTCGTCGAGAACGGCATCACCGACTTCGACGAGGCTCTCCAGGAAACACAGGGCGACAACGTGGCCGACCGTAAGGGAGAGGATTGACTAAATGTCAATCCACGATGAATTGTGTACATAAGAACGCGACGTGCAGCATCCTGTTTTATCACGTGTGATAAAGTCGGGTGCGGCACGTCGCGTTCGTTTTTATCACGTGTGATAAAAACGGCCGTGCCCTTTGACGGTCAGGGCAGCAGCATTTCCTGCATCGAGTCGGCCTGCTTTAAGGCTGTCTTTTTGTCTAGCGGCGCGATGCCTCTTGGCCGTGCGGTGTTGCCCGCCTTGGCGGGAGCGTTACTCTGCGCGTTAGGCAGCACGATGCTGAATAGTCCGTTCCTGTTCGCGAGGTAAAAGCCTCCGTTGTTGTATTCGGACATGCTGATGACTATGCCTCCTGCCGGGAAGGTGATGGTGCCATTGGTCAGCGTGCCGAACCATCCTGCATTCTTGACATCTTCTACGGACTGCCCGTTGCTGATATGATAGTCGGCCCGGCTCCACAGGGAAATCATTCCGTAGCCCCAGTTTACGCCGAGCGGTGTGTTCTCGAAGTAAACGGCGGTGGGGTCCTCGGCGTGGATATACATGTAATAGACCTGCGACGGGTCGATGTCGCCCGTTTCGTTATAGCGGAAGTCCAGTGTGTTATAGGGATTCGTCAGACGGTAGAGGCCCGGCGTGGTGCTGCTTTCTTCAATGTTCACCTTCCACGACACGTTTTCCAAGCTCCAGAGTGAGGTGAAGCAGTCATCCGTGATGGTCGCTTTGCCCAGCGGAATCCAATCGGTCTTCTCTCCGATTGTTTCGCGGAAGGTGCCCAGCTGGGTGCCGTCGTCTTTCGTAAAGGTGAGTTGCATGTCGAACATCCCCTTCTCATACAGCCCGCTGCCGCTCACGCGCACCGGCTGTCCGTCTTCGGCCGTATAGGCATACTGGCTATCGACGCTCACCTGGTTCTCGGCGTCCACGTCGAAGAGCAGATTGCGCCCCTGGGCGTAGGGTGAGAGGATGCGATACACACTTGCCCCCTCGGCTTTCTGATAGCTCACGGGGCCGCTGAAGCGGGCATCGTCCAGCGTGGAGTGCATCGTGCTCTGGATCTCCGCCTTCCACGAGTATTCCATCTCGGTGTAAAGCTGTCGGTTGGGCAGGATTGTCACGTCGAATATCTCTGTGTGGCGTGTCTGGGCCAAGTCGTTGCGCTGTACGATGTAGGAGCATCGGGCGGTGGCCTCCACCCTGGGCTGGAAGTCCATTTGCATGTGGCGCAAGATGCTTGCGGCCTGAGTCATCGTCTCTCCCTGGTAGTTCTCAGCGACTCCGTTCTTGTCCATGCTGTAGCTGCCTTGGAATCTGAATTCCTCCGGATAATATACCATCATCGAGATGGGGTTATACGTGCCGTTGCTATAGTAATTTTCATAGAAATGCCTGATTTCTCCCTCGCCTTTCAACCTTACGTCACATATCTTCACGCTGTCCAGACCGACGTATTTTTCCTCGTCAATCGGGCCTGCCATGCTGATGGCTGCTTCGGGCAGATAGTCGAACGTCTGTGACGCATCGAGTTCCTGGGGGATGTCGATGCCGAAGCTCACTACGTTGGAACACGTGGTGAAGGAGGTGGCCTGCTCTACTTTGCCGCGGACGCGCAGGTAGGCCGTGGCCTTGCCGCTGTCGGGCATGCCAGCCTGGTGCAGCAGATACTTGGCCGACGTCAGTACTTGCTGGCTGTTGAGCGGGAAGCTGACGGGCACGGTCTGGCCCAGCGGGAAGTCGGGCGACATGGAGAGTTGCGGAGTGTATTCTATGGAAACGGCCTCTGTGTGCTCTGCTTCGTCGTAGTGGAAAAGGAAATAGCCTACGGCGTTCAGGGGCACGTAGGGCACGTCGGCCTTGAAGCGCGGTTCGTGGAGCACGATGTCCTTGGTGATGGCAGCCCGTGCCTCGTCGTCGGAGATTGCAGGTTGGTAGTCTGCAAGGTAGGCGTACGAGGGATCAGGGTTGTTACGCTCGGCCAGGCCCAGGTTCTGCTGCTCCTCGGTCCGCACGAACACGAAGTTCATCCATGCGGGCCGACTCTCGGTGTTGAACCGGAAACCTTCGGGGCAGTTGGTGCCGTCATAGTCGCGAGTGACGCTCATGTTGAGACGTTTGATGTCGAAATATACCTGTCCCTCGCCCCACAGCTCGAGGCGTTTCTGGAGGATGATTTCGCTGACGGCTTCTTCCTCGGTCGTGGCACGGAAGTCATAGGCTTCATCGCGGTTCTGGCGGACGAAGGTTGTCAGCAGTGCCGCTCCCTCGGCGGGCGAGGTATGGGCAGCAGCCTCTGCCTCGATGAGATACATCTCCTCGACGCGCATCAATGGGAAGGCCGTAAGCAGTCCTTCCACGTCATTGATGGCTGCATGGCTCGGGCGGAACTTTATCGATGCGTATGGAGACAGCATGATGTTGTCCATGTCGATGAGCATGTACATCGCCTGGGACTCAAGCCACGATTCATAGGGAGGCACGAAGAGTTGCTTGCGCACGTCCGTGTCCGTCATTCGGTCGTACAGGCTCTTGTCTATCAGCAACTCGGCTCCTGCTGCGGCATAGCCCTCGTTGTATTCGTTGCTCATCCAGGAGGTCCAGTTCGTGATGCCGCTGGTTACTGTGGGATCTGTGGGGAAGTGTTGCACGCCCCACATCCAGTTCTCCGCTGTGTTGAAACCTGTAGTCTTGTCCGTCATCTCTGCCCGGGTCATGATATGCGTGCTGGTGGTTTCTATGGCTCGGCGTGCATATTCGCGGGCTTTGGCGTAGTCTCCGGTCCAGAGGTAGAGGCGTGCTTTCAGTCCATAGACCACATCAATATGAGGCACCAGACGAGACGACTCGTTTAGTTTCGTGATGAGCTGTTCGGCGCGGTCCAGATCGTTTTGGATGAAGGCCGCTGCCTCGTTTTTCGTGGCACGCGGAACATTGTAGAAGCGAGTGACGGGGTCGTACTCGGTGGTCTCGTCGATGAGGGGGACGGTGAGGCCCGTGATGTCCTGTCCCGACTCGGAAATGCCGTTGGTGCGGTCGTTGGGTAGGAATTCATACATGCGAGCCATGTCCAGATAGGTCAGTGCCCGGCACGTGTATGCCACGCCCAGCCATCCATCGTTTTCCTGGCCGTTCTCCTTCAGCGTGCGTATCCAGTCGTTGGCCTCGACTGCCAGCGTGCGCATGGTTCTCCAGATACCTTGTGCATGCACGTAGTTCTTACCTAAAAATTGGTTCTTCTGCCATGTGCCGAACCAGTTGTAGCCATTATCGGGGCGGTATATGTCTGCCGTCATCAGGTCGCGGATGTGCATGATGCTGCCATAGCCGAAGTCGTTATGCCGGCTTCCGTCATATCGCTTCCACTGAAGATTCCAGGGGAGACCGTCGCGGGTGAAGCGCAGCGAGCGAAGGTCGGTTACGGACTGTGGCTCTTCGGGGCCAATCTGTACGGTGTGGTTCTCCTCGCTGATGGTGAGGGAGATGCTCTCATGGGTGCTTACAGTGCCGTCCTTGGCAGTCGTCTCAATGCGGGTCTGTGCCACAGCCTGTCCGGCAAGGAACAGGGCGGCGAGGGCGAATAACTTTTTCATAGCGTGGTCCTCCCTTGATTATTTCTTTGTGAACTTGATGGCGGTGTCGCCTGCACGGATGATATAGATGCCGTGCGGCAGCGACTCCAGCCCGATGAGGGCATGCTCCTTGCCAGCCGTGGTGGCCAGGCGCATCCTGCCCGCTGTGTCGTACACCCTGACGGGAGTGCCCGCCTTGATGCCGCCCAAGCTAAGCTTGCCGTCCTGATTGCCGGCATTGTACAGACGAATGCCCTCGATGCCGTTGGGGTCGGCATTGAACCATAGCTGCACCGTCGTGGGATGGTATTCCTCGACGGTTCTCTTTCCTTCTGCATCGATGAACACAAGGTTCACGGTTTCGGCTTCGACGCCAAAGTTGTATCGGCTCGATACATAGGCTTCGACAAGTTGCTGCGTGAGTACCTTTCCGTTGATGGTGACGACGACGTCTTGCGTCTCGGCCCTGGCAGATAGTGCAAGCAGCGAAGCGCACAGGAGTAACATGTAAAGTCTCTTCATGGCTGAAATGGTTAGATGTGATACCTTATTATATATACGCGCGCGAGGTACTAACCTCGGCACAAAGGTATGAAAAAATAATCACAATGCAAGTGTGCGGAGCAGAAATGTCTATAAGAATGATATAAAAGTCTTTATCGGGGGGGCTTATGTGAAACTGTCTGTGCCGAAAGGCTTACAAAAGGATGAGGCCGGCCAGGCCGCAGAGGAGGATGATGTGGATGGGGTTCATCTTATACACTTGCTGGCTGATGAAGGCGAAGGCGAAGAGGAGAATGCTGATGGCGAACTGCCACGGCGACTCGTCGGGGCTGCCGAAGTTCTCGGAGTTCATCAGTAGCAGGGCGGCAGCAGCCAGCAGGCCCACTACGGCGGGACGAAGGCCGGAGAAGGTGTGCTCCACTGCAGGATGATTGTAATAGCGGAGCAGGAACTTGCTGATGAGAAGCATAAGGACGAAGCTGGGCAACACCACGGCGAAGGTGGCTGTCAGGCTGCCCATGACGCCCCATGCGTGGCTGTAGCCCGCATTGACCATGCTGCTGTAACCCACATAGGTGGCGCTGTTGATGCCGATGGGGCCAGGCGTGCTCTGGCTGATGGCCACGATGTCGGTGAACTCGCCGGTGCTGATCCAATGGTGGTGGTTCACAATCTCGGCCTGTATCATGGAAATCATGGCATAGCCCCCACCAAAGCCAAACAGACCGATGAGGAAGAATGTCCAGAAGAGTTTTAACAGTAGCAGTAGCATCGCTTTGACTAATTCATAATAAATGTGGTTCGTCGGTCTTTATTCCTTAATATATTGTCCGTATGCATAACCGCCGATGGCAGCGAGCAGGATGACATAGATGGGGCTGACGCCTAAAAGCCAGATGGCAATGGCGGAGGCAATGGGAATCCATGCATTGTAGCGGTCTATTCGCGCGCTGCGGGCCATGCGGAAGACGGGTGCGGCAAT
>Ga0310695_10006183_pt1 | contig 20037 bp, 15 predicted proteins | sample RumenRJG_04DNA_FD_203882 | JGI IMG/M metagenome (GOLD analysis project Ga0310695, IMG submission 203882) | Bovine rumen microbial communities from Lethbridge, Alberta, Canada - RJG_04 (v2) (version 2) | ecosystem: Host-associated > Mammals > Digestive system > Stomach > Rumen | place: Canada...
GTTCAGAAGGGCGTGAGTGCGGTTGTTTCTGGGGTTGGAGACACTTTCAACGCCGTAAAGGAACTTGCCCGGCTTCGCGAGGAAAACAAGGAGCTTATTGAGCGTCTCAAAAATTACGAGATTCTTCAGCGCAGCAACACCGACATCAAAAAAGAAAACGAAAGGCTTAAGGAGCAGCTGGACTTTTCACTCTCCCTCCAAGAAAAGAATTATCCGGCTCAGATTATCTCCCGAAATCCTGACAGCCTTTATTCTGCATTCACAATCAACAAAGGAAGCCGCCACGGAATCCGAAAAAACATGCCGGTTCTTGCAATTCAGGGCGGAATCGTGGGATTGGTCGGCAAGGTCGTTACCGTGGGCGCGCTCACAAGTCTTGTCATGCCGATTTACGACTCAAAATGTTCTGTTTCGGCACGGATTCAAAATACTCGCGATATAGGCCTTGTCACAGGTGACGGAAGCGCAGATTCTCCGCTCAACATGACTTATATTAAAAAGCGCGTTCTAGATGAGCTTCAGGTGGGCGATTTGATTGTTACCAGCGGCGAAAGCGGCAATTTTATGGGCGATGTTCCGATTGGTTCAATCTCGGATATAAAAGTCCTTGATTATGATTCTTCTTTGTCAATAAAAGTCTTGCCAGTGATTGATTTTTCTCGGATTGAGATGGTGATTGTATCTGATTTGCACGAGCTGAATTCTGCAAGTCTTAAAAATCCAGAGAAAGTCAAATAGGGGTAGAAATGTTAAAATCTTTTTCAGTTTCGGCTCTGATTCTTCTCTGTTTTGTGGTTTTTGAGACAGCAATCCTTTCTAATATGCTTTTTCTTCCGGCGATCCCGGATTTTCTTCTTATAATCACGCTTTATCTTTCAGTGAGTAACGGAAAGGTTTTTGGTGTGACTTCAGGTTTCGTTTCCGGGCTTTTCCTTGATTTTTTGAGCGTATCCCCGTTCGGGCTTCACTGTCTTTTGCGGACTGTAATCGGTTATTTCGCAGGAATTTTCAACAAGACTCTTAATATGGCAGGGATTTTCCTTCCGATAATGATTGGATTTTTTGCGACATTGATGAAGGCTGTCCTTATCTTTGTGATTTCTGTTTTCTTTGCTGATTCAGTAGTTCCGTATTCGTTATTTTCAAAGGCATTTTTATTTGAGCTTGCCGCGAATTCAATACTTACGCCAATAGTTTTCAAATTCCTTAATATTTTCAGTGATTTGATTTTGCTTGATCCAGAGAAGGTTTCGTAAATGCAGAACTATTTTAACTCAGAGAATGGTTCTATTGAACAGAATGCAAAAGTTGTAATCTTCGCTTTCATTATAATGGCGATTTTTGCTTTGTATGTGCTCAAACTTTTTTCTCTGCAGGTTATCGAGGGCGCACAGTACCGAAAACAGTCTCAGACAATCTCAAGTCAGGTCAAGACAATCGATGCACAGCGCGGTGAGATTTTTGACCGCAACGCTTCGATGCCAATGGTCATCAACACGGATTCATTCGCTGTTGATTTGACTCCTGCCGAAATTCCTAGCGGGCATTATGATTCTGTCACTTCAAGGCTCGCTGTTTTCTTGGGAATCTCAAAAAAAGAAATAGACCGCAAAATAGAGCCTTCGCTCCGTCGCTCATACACGGCTGTAGAAGTGCGCTCAAACGTTTCTTTCAATACAATCTCAAATATCGCGGAGAATATAACTGATTTGCCGGGCGTTTCATGGCGAAGCAAGCCTGTCCGTAACTATGTCGAGACCGGCTCCATTTCTCATGTCGTAGGTTACGTAGGCGACATCACAAAAGAAGAAGTCAAAGTCATGTACAACATCACTGACAAGGACAAACGCCGCGTTTATACAAATAAATCGATAATCGGAAAGACCGGCATCGAAAAGCAGTATGATTTGCTTTTGCAGGGGCGTCAGGGGCGTGAAAGCCGCACTGTCGATGTACGCGGTCATATCCTTTCGGACACGCCGATTGTAGAGCCTCCGCAGATGGGCAAAAATCTTGTGCTTACGATTGACATGCGTATTCAGGAGCTTGCAGAAAAGGCTTTGGGAGAACGGGTCGGAGCTGCCGTCGTTCTTCGTCCGAGCAACGGAGAGGTTCTTGCGATGGTTTCTTATCCGTTTTATGACCAGAATCTTTTTAACGATGATAACGCTTCCATTCAATACAACAAGCTTGCGACAAGTCCGAACAAGCCTCTTTTGAACCGAGTTGTGAACGCTGCCTATCCGCCTGCTTCTACATTTAAAATCATCATGTCCACGGCGATGCTCGCAGAAAAAGCATTCTCTTCTACAAAAGACATTGAATGTTCTGGTAAAGTTGATTACGGAAACCGAATCTTCCACTGTCATCAGAAATGGGGTCATGGAAAGCTCAATATGAAGGAAGCTTTGGCCCAGTCTTGCGACGTTTATTATTGGGTCGTTGGCCGAGATTTCTTGGGCGTTGATAAGATTTCTTCCTATGCAAAGGAATTCGGTTTTGGTGAGAGCCTTGACATTGACCTGCCGGCGCAACAGTCGGGCTTCGTTCCTACGGCTCCGTGGAAAGAGCGTCGTTTCCATCAGAAATGGCTTGGCGGTGACACGATGAATATGTCAATCGGTCAGGGCTACACGCTCGTCACGCCCCTTCATATCGCGAATATGGTCGCAATGGTCGCAAACGGTGGCAAAATCTATCGTCCGCATCTTTTGAAGGAAGTGCGTGACCCGGCAACGAACGATGTGATTGAGGAAGTTCAGCCGCAGGTTTTGCATGAGTCCAATATCGATGAGGCTGTATGGCGTGAGGTTCAGAATGCCATGCGTTACACAATCACGGACGGAACTCCGGCATTCCCGCTCAATAACAAGGTCGTTCAGATTGCCGGTAAAACAGGTACGGCAGAGGTCGGTTCTCTTGACCACTGGCACTCATGGATGGCTTGTTATGCGCCGTTCAATGCACCGGTCGAGGATCAGGTTGTTGTCGTCGTGCTTGTTGAGGCAGCAAATGATTGGGAATGGTGGGCGCCTTATGCCACGAACATAATTTTCCAGGGAATCTTTGCGAACCAGAATTATGAGGATGCAGTTCAGTCGCTTCCTGCAAATGTTCGCGAAGTTATCCGCTCGCGAAAGCATGTTGGTTCTCGTCAGGAGTAAAGGAGGGGAATATGAAATTGAATTTTAAATTATTGCAGTTTTTTGATTTTATTCTCTTCTTTTGCGTACTTGCCCTTGTTTCGTTCGGAGTCCTTTTTATTTATTCTTCGGGAATCAACTCTGAGGGCGTTAACGTGTCTTCTGAATACTTAAAGCAGATTATTTGGGGTGGATCAGGAATCCTTATGATGCTGGGAATCTCACTCCTTGATTACAGACGGTATAACCGCTATATTCCGCAGTTTTTTGCGGCGGCATGTGCGGTTCTTATCTTCACGAAATTTTTTGGCCGTTATGTAAACGGTGCGCGAAGCTGGCTTGGTATCGGTCCTTTTGGTATCCAGCCTTCGGAATTCACCAAGGTCGTCTTCATTCTTTTTTTGGCATGGTATCTGGACAGAACAAAAAAGACACAGGACCAGCGGAAGCGTTTTATAATTTCTCTGGGAATCATGTTCATTCCTATGGGGTTGATTCTTGCTCAGCCTGACTTGGGAACATCTCTTGTTTATTTTCCGATTTTCCTTGCGATGACCTTTATCGCCGGAGTTCCTGTCCGCTACATTCTTTTTATCTTCCTCGGCGGAATGATGACGATTGTTTTCACTGTTCTTCCGATTTGGGAAAGTCAGATTGCCCATCATTCGGTGATTTTTATCCGCGTGCTCACGAACACCACATTGCGCCTCATCCTTGTTTTTGCAACCGGCTCAATCGGTGTTCTTTCGATGCTCGGAATGTTCTTTTACCGTCACAACAAGTATTTTTACTGGATTTCTTATTTCGCGGCTATTTTCTGCGGTGCTTTGGTTCTTTCATATTGTGCGGGCAAGGTTCTCAAAGAGTATCAGGTAATGCGACTCATCGTATTCATCGACCCTTATGCCGACCCGCGAGGTGCTGGCTGGAACATCATTCAGTCAAAGACAGCAATTGGTTCCGGGAACTTGTTCGGGCGAGGGTACTTGCAGGGCACTCAGAGCCATTACCGATTCTTGCCTGAGCAGAGCACGGACTTTATTTTCAGCATCCTGTCTGAGGAACTTGGCTTTGTGGGCTGCATAACGGTTTTCTCCCTTTATTTTTTGATTTTTATGCGCACGATTTTTATTATCAAGAACGCTTCGAATTCTTTCGGAATGTTTATTGCGGCAGGCGTTCTTGGAATGTTCGTCTTTCACTTTATGGTCAATGTCGGAATGGTCATGGGAATCATGCCGATTACAGGAATTCCTCTCCTGTTCTTAAGCTACGGCGGCTCTTCTTTGTGGACGGCGATGATTTGCGTTGGTCTTCTGATGAGCGTATCATCTAGAAAATTCGGATTTTAGTTATGAAATTAATCAAACCTCTTGAACTTTTTGGGAATTCCCTTTGCTCTGTGCAGAATCCTTCGGCTTATATTGGCGGAGAGTACGGCCAGATTGTTAAGAATCATGCTGATAATGACGGCCTTTTCAATTTCTGCGTTGCCTTTCCTGACGTTTACACAATCGGCATGGCAAATCAGGCAATCAAAATCATTTACAACGGACTCAATCAAAAAAAAGATGTGCGATGCGAGAGGGGTTTTGCGGTTGAGACTGATTTTGAGGACTTGCTCAAAAAATACGACGCTCCTTTGTACACCCTTGAAACCGGAATGCCATTGAATGAGCTTGACATGATCGGCTTTTCAATCGGCTACGAGCTTGGAATCACTGGCGCGCTTTCAATCCTTGATTTGGGACGAATCCCGCTTTTAAAGAAGGACAGGGGAGAGAACGACCCGATTGTAATCGCGGGTGGTTGCGGCTCAACGAACCCGGCTCCTTTCTCGGACTTTTTTGACGCTGTTTTTATCGGTGAGGCCGAGGGCGGAATGTTTGACCTTATCGAAGAATGTGCTGAGCTTAAAAAGAAAGGGGCGAGCCGAAGCGAGATTCTGGCACATTTTGCTCAGCATCCGAGCGTGTGGACGGAGAACATGAGCGAGGAAACTTGCGGACATTCTGTAGCGCGCCGGGCAGTGTGGGCTGATTTTGGCAAGGTTCCTTCGGTTGAGTCGTTCATGCCGCTTCCGAATGTTAAGCCTGTCCAGGATCATGGCGTGGTTGAGATTATGCGCGGCTGTCCGAACGGATGCCGCTTCTGCCATGCGGGAGTTTATTACAGGCCCCAGCGTGCAAAAGAAAAGCAGCTCATTTTTGATGATGTTGATAAGCTTGTGAATGTGGCTGGCTACCGTGAAATATCCCTCACATCACTTTCTAGCGCGGATTATCCTGATATTGAGAACTTGCTTGATGATTTGAATGCAAAGTACAAGAGCCAGAACGTTTCGTTCCAGCTTCCGTCTCTTAAAGTAAACAGTTTTTCACTTCCTTTGCTTGAAAAACTCTCGGAAGTCCGTAAATCGGGACTCACTTTTGCGGTAGAGACCCCAGAAGAGGCATGGCAGCTCCGGCTTAACAAGGAAGTTTATGCCCAGCACCTTGTCGATATTATCCTTGATGCAAAAAAACGCGGCTGGAACAAGGCGAAATTCTATTTTATGGTTGGGCTTCCATTCCCTGAGACGGAGGATCTTACCGAAGAAAAGGCGATCGTTGATTTTTTGATTGACCTGCAGAACAAAACCCGTATTCAGTGCAACGTGAATGTGGGAACATTTATTCCAAAGCCCCATACGGCATATCAGTGGGTAAGGCAGATTTCCCCGGAAGAGAGTGACAGAAAACTCTCGTATATCCGAGAGCACCTTCCAAGGGGCAAGTTCCATGTCGGAACTCATGACGTGAACACTTCCTATCTTGAGGGGCTTCTTTCTCGCGGAGACAAGCGGGCGGGGAAGGTCATTCTTTCGGCTTACAAGAAGGGCGCGCGCCTTGACGCATGGGAAAATCACCTCAAAGAAAACCTCAAGCACTGGGAAGAGGCCTTTGACGAAGCTGATTATGACGTAAAAGAATCGATTCTCCGTGAGCGCAGCAAGGACGAAGAGCTTCCGTGGGATTCGGTTTCGCTTGGTGTCGCCAAGAATTTTTATAAAAAAGAATGGGAAAAGCACGAGAAGGAAGAGCTTACGCCAAAGTGCTCCCCGAACTGCGACCACAGGTGCGGTGTCTGCAACAAAAATGCGAGCGTAAACATCGATAATAAGCCGAATGATGTACAAAAAAGTGAACAACTTGAAAAACGTTCCGTCTATCCTGAATGGAATATTCCTGTAATGTACCGCGTGATTTTTGAATTCACAAAGAAGAACGGCGGCGAGTACATATCGCATCTCTCACAGATTGAATTTTTCAACCGCGCGTTCATAAAATGCAATCTTCCTGTGATTTACACCACGGGCTTCAACCCGCTTCCTCGTCTTGAATTCGCCTCGACTCTTTCTCTTGGAATTTCCTCTGATGCCGAGATTGCTTCGACAGTTCTTTACGAGAACACGAGCGAAAAAGACTTTATCGAAGCCCTGAACGCCCATCTCCCGGAGTCTATTCAGATTCAAAAGGCCTATATTTTCCCGGTCACGAACCAGCGTCGCAGGGAGTCGCTGAGCACAGGCTTGTGGGGCAATATCTATGAATACACTTTTAAATGCAGCTCAGAAGAAGTGAAGGGCTTTTTTGCCTCGGAACTTGCAGCGCCGTTCCTTGAAGAAGGCTCATTGTGCAGCTTCGATATTGACGAGTCTGACGGTACGAAAGTGCTCGCAAAGCTTTTGTTCCAGAAAGACAGGCCTTTCCGCAACGCCCTTGAAGAATACTTCGGGAAGAAAATCTGGGAAATCGTCACGATTCACAAAATCAAGACTCTCGCAAAGCCCGATATCACCGGCTGGACAAGCGAGATAAACGCCGCATATCAGTCTTCCCTTGAATCAATGAAAAAACATTCCGAGATGATTGCAATCAACGCGCGTTTCAAAGAAAAGATTCTGCGCCCGGAAGAAAATATGAATTCCGCGAGCGACAACGCGATCTCATATTTCGAGCTTTACGAGCGAATCGCATTGATTAACAAGCAGCTTATAGAGCAGCGCGACAATCTCATGGAAAAGAAAGCCGCAAAGAAAAGTAAATAGATAGGACAAATGCCGAGTTTTGGAAATTTACTGGCTCAATCAAAAAACGGTCTTCCATCGGGAACCCAAAATCAAACATCGCAGTGAGCAAAGCTCAGGCGAGTCGGCAATGCTTTTATCTGCGCACGGCAATGCTTGTGCGTAAGTATTGCTATACTTTTTCCTTATGAAATAATGGAAACTGACAAAACAAGAAAGTATTGGAACGATTTAAAGAAGAATCTACTTCTTGAAGGGAGTGAAGTGTCCGAAAAAATCGGACAGTTTGCGGAAGTCATTTACGGAGCGTAGGCGAGTACGAAGCTCTGGCGAAGTAAAATTCTTCTTTCCGCATTAGGCGGAAATCGCGCCTGCACAAATTCAGCGTTCCGCAAGTTGCGGAGAGCCGTTTTGCGTTCAAGCTGGTTTCCGCTTCATGCGGAAGATTGTGGTGCGGGTAGAGGCTAGGCTTGCTTGCTCTCCTTGCTCGGAGATAAAGTCTCTCCCTGCTATGTTTAAAGGCCTCTCCTAGGCATGGAGAGGGAGTCTCTCCGAAAAAAGTCGTATTGTCTTGCTGGAACAACATATTATTTTATATAAATTGCAGTTACTAATAAATCATGGTAGAATATGAATTAGCAAGAATAGGGGTTCTCGGTGAGTTCACAATCTGAAGCAGAATTAGAAAATTGGCTTATAAAAACATTACAAAAAGAATTTAAATACTCCTATTACAAACAGATTGAAGACAGAGAAAGCCTTGAAGAAAATTTCCGTGAAAAACTTTATGCTCTCAATAAAGAAGTCTTAGAAAATGTTCCATTTTCAGATGTTGAATATGACAGGATTCTAACATATCTTAAGGATAAATCTGTTTATCAGTCTGCAAAGCAACTCAGGGATAAATATGTTCTTGAACGAGAAGATGGAAGCAAAGTCTACATAAAATTTTTGGATTTTGATGATTATTCCAATAATCAGGTTCAAATTGCAAATCAAATTTCCCTTATAAATAAATATGAAACTAGATTTGATGTAACGCTTCTTATAAATGGGCTTCCGCTTATCCAGATGGAACTTAAAAAACGAGGTGTGGCACTTGAAGATGCTTTTAATCAGACAGAACGATATCGCCGACACGCTTATACAGGTCTTTTTAAGTATATTCAGATTTTTATTATCACGAATGGAACGAATACAAAGTATTATGCCAACAGTGACAGCACTTTTCTTCATTCTTCTGCATTTTATTGGACTGATAAAGATAACAATAGGCTTACAGACATCGAAGACTTCTTGCCAGCTTTTTTGAATCCAGATAGGCTTTTCAAAATGCTTCATCTGTATACTGTTTTGAATGATACAGAAAGATGCATGATGATTATGCGTCCATATCAGGTATATGCGACAGAGCTTCTTCTGGATAAAGCACTCTCTTCTAACGAAAATGGATATATCTGGCATACAACTGGAGCTGGAAAAACTCTTACCTGCTGGAAATGTGCTAAACTTTTGATTACACATCCAGAAATCAAAAAGGTCTTTTTCTTGATTGACCGACGAGACCTCGACACCCAGACAACAGATGATTTTAATGAATACGAAAAAAATAGCGTAGACCAGACAGAAGACACAAAGGCACTTACTGAGCAGACAGAAGATAAAAACAGAAAACTCATAATTACGACAATCCAAAAAATGTCTCATGCTATAAATGACCCAAAATATAAGTCAATTATGGAAGAGTACGCAAATGAAAAAGTTGTTTTCTTAATTGATGAGTGTCACAGAAGCCAGTTTGGAAAAATGCACAAAGATGTAAAACAGTTTTTCAAGAAAGCTCAGTTTTTTGGTTTTACAGGTACACCAATTTTCAAAGAAAATGCAAAGAAAGAATGTGAACTTCAATATATAACAGAAACATTATTTGGAAAACTTCTCCATCCGTATATGATTAAGCAAGCAATTGCAGATGGAAATGTTCTTGGATTCAAAATTGAATACATGAAAACCATTGTTGCAAAGAATTCTGTTTATGAGCAAAAACTAAAAGACGATGAAGCTGATTCAACTTCTACAGAAGTGTCTGGAATTGATACTGCCGAAGCCTGGGGGGATCCGAGACGGATAGAAGCTGTATGCAAGAATATTATTCAGAATTTTAATTCAAAAACCGTAAACAAAAAATACAATGCCATTCTCGCAACAAGCAGCGTAGAAAATCTCATAAAATATTACGATACTTTCAAGAAGCTCAATCCAGATTTTACTTTTACGGCAGTTTTTACCTATGATGTGAACGAAGATGCAGAAACAAAGGAAGAGTCAAGCCAGGATGCAATGACAAGAATCATGGAAGATTATAATGTTCAGTTTGGAACTTCTTTTAAAACAGATTCTTTTGCAGAATATAACACTGACCTTTCCAAAAAGTTCAGAACAAACAAAATCAATTTGCTTATCGTTGTTCGTATGTATCTTACAGGCTATAACAGCAAGATTTTGAACACACTCTATGTAGACAAGAATCTTGCTTATCAAGATTTGCTGCAGTCATTTTCACGAACAAACAGAACAGAAAAAGCAACTAAGAAATTTGGCAATATTATTTGCTATCGAAACTTAAAATACAACACAGACCAAGCTTTGAAACTATACTCTAATTCCTCAAGCACAGAGGGAATTATTCAGAAAGATTTTGAATATTATCTGGAACGGCTAGAAACTGCACTTGGTATGTTATGGCAGGTAACGGAAACGCCACAGGATGCGGCTAACTTACAGAGCGAAATCGAGCAGAAAAAGTTTGTCCTTGCATTCAGAGATGTTATGCGCCTTATAACAACGCTCAAAACTTTTGAAGAATTCGAGTTTGATGAAGCTCTTATAGGAATAAGTGAAGAAGATTTTGATAATTTTAAGAGCCAGTATCTGGATATTCATAAAAACTTAAGCAGGAGAGATACTGCCGAAAAGGCCAGCATTCTTGATGAAGTTGATTTCCAGATTGAACTTCTTGAAACAGATGTTATAAATGTTGATTACATTCTTACACTATTAAAGAATGTTGATATGACAAATCCTCAGCAGAAAGAAAAGGATATAACAGAAATCTTTGATAAAATAAAAAAGTCTGCAAATCCGACTTTACGTAAAAAGGCAGATTTAATTATTGCATTTATTGAAAGCCTTGCTGCAGGCCTTGAAATGCCGGAAGATCTGGAAGCTAAATACAGAACCTTTGAAGAAAAAGCAAAACAGGAAGAAATTACCAAATTTGCAAATGAACATGACCTTACATATAAAGAACTGAATGCTGTTTTTGAAGAATACGAGTTCGACGGAATACTCAATAATGATTCAATCAAAAATTTTATTCATAAAGAAATGGGCTTTCTTGAACTTTCAAAAGTTGTAAAAGAAATCAAATTATTTATAATTGAAACTTCCGATAAGTATTCATTAGAAATGGCAGGATAAGGAATAGAAAAATGTCAGATAACAATACAACTCACAGACAGGTTTATCAGCGGGAAGAATTACACAAAAAGCTCTGGGAGATGGCAAACAGCCTCAGAAACAATATGGAGGGTTCTGAATTTAAGAACTATGTTCTGGGACTTTTATTCTACCGTTTTTTAAGTGAGCACGAAGAATTACAAATTGCAGAACTCTTAAAAGATGACAAGATTTCTTTTGAAGATGCTTTCAAAAATGAAGATTATATCCAACCGATAACCGACTGGATGATTGAAGCCAACGGATATTTTATTGAACCAAAATATCTTTTTACAAGCTGTATTGAATTAATTGAACAGGAAAAGTTTGATGTAGATTATCTGAACAAAGCAATCAACTCAATTACAGCATCAACACTTGGAAAGAAATCAGAACGCTTATTTGAAAATCTTTTTGATGATATGGACCTAACTTCCAGCAAGCTTGGCCGCGATGTAAAAAGCCGTTCCATCTTAATTGCAAAAGTAATGAAGTCCATCGATACTATAGACTTTGAGCTTGAAAATACCGAAATTGATGTATTGGGTGATGCCTACGAATACTTAATTGGTATGTACGCTGCAACAGCCGGTAAAAAAGCCGGAGAATTTTATACTCCACAATCTGTTTCAAAATTACTTTCTTTGCTTGCAACAGACGGACTTAAGCAGACAAAAGCAGTTTGTGACTGTGCCTGTGGTTCTGGTTCTCTTTTGCTTCAGGTTGGTAGATGCGTAAAAGTCGGTCACTATTACGGCAACGAATGTAATCCCACAACTTATAACCTTGCCCGCATGAATATGATTCTTCACAATATTCATTATGAACAATTTGATATTCGCCACACAGATACAATTACCGATGGCGGCGAAAACAGTTCAAGCTGGGAAGAAAAATATCAGGTGCAAGTTGCAAATCCTCCGTATTCACAAAAATGGTCTGCCTCAGATAAATACATGAAAGACGACCGTTTTAGTCCATATGGAAAGCTTGCTCCAAAAAGTTATGAAGATATGGCATTCCTTGAACATATGATTTTCCATATGGCAGAGGATGACGCCAGAATTGCAGTGCTCCTTCCTCACGGAGTTTTGTTCCGTGGTGGTGCAGAAGAAGCAATCAGAACTTATATAGTAAAAAATCTTAATTATCTTGATGCAGTAATTGGACTTGCTCCAAACTGTTTTTATGGAACATCAATTCCGGTAAGTCTTCTGGTTCTAAAGAATGACCGCGGCCAGAACAAAGACAACATTCTTTTCATAGATGCTTCAAAAGAATATGAACCAGGAAAAAATCAAAACTCAATTACAGAAGAAAATGTTCAGAAAATCCTGAATGCATATAAAGACCGAAAAGATATAGAAAAGTTCTGCCATGTTGCAAGCATGAAAGAAATCGAGGAAAACGGCTACAATCTTAATATCACAAGATATGTAGATACTTTTGATGAAGAGCCGGAACTTGATTTGGCAGAAATCGACAAAGAATTAAAAGAAGCCACAGCAGAAAGAGATTCTCTGATGAAAGAATTTGAAAAGTTTGCGAAGGAACTTGGTATTTAGGAAAATTTTATGGCAGATAAAGAAATAGATATTCAGAATAAAGTTCAGCTTTTTAATGATAAAAAAATCCGTTCTGTGTGGGATTCCGAAGAAGAACAATGGTATTTTTCTGTTATAGATGTAATCGCAGTATTAACAGATAGCGTGAATCCTCGTGATTATTGGTTCAAGATGAAAAAACGTGTCCATTCTGAAGATGGAATTGAGTTGTCGACAATTTGTCGACAACTGAAAATGAAATCTTCTGATGGAAAATTTTATAATACTGATGCAGCAAACACAGAAGCTTTATTGAGAATTATTCAGTCTGTACCAAGCAAAAAAGCAGAGCCTTTTAAGATGTGGCTTGCAAAGGTTGGAAGCGAAGCTCTTGATGAAGCCGTTGATCCTGAACTTTCAATAGATCGTGCAATTCAGAATTATAGAAACCTGGGTTATAGCGAAAACTGGATTAATCAGCGTATAAAATCAATTGAAGTCCGCAAAGCTCTTACTGACGAATGGGATAAAGCTGGCGTAAAAAAAGGCCAGGAGTATGCCGCATTAACAGACTTGATGTACCGAACCTGGGCTGATATGTCGGCAAAGGAGTATAAAGAATACAAAGGCCTTAAAAAAGAAAACCTTCGAGACAACATGACAAACATAGAATTGATTCTAAACATGCTTGCCGAAGCTTCTGCAACAGAACTTTCTCAAAATGAAAATCCGACGACTTTGGGAGAAAGTGCAAAAATTGCAATTTCCGGTGCTGAAGTTGCAAGAGATGCCCGTAAATCACTTGAAAAACGCGGCGGAAAAGCGATTTCTTCAAAAAATGCAAAAGAAATTGGCACCCGACAGTTACCGTTCGAAGAAGAAAACGATAATAGCGAAGATTTTTAGGACGGAACAGACGGATGAGCAATATACCAAGATTAAGATTCCCTGAGTTTAGCGGGGAGTGGGAAGAGAAACACATTGATGAGTTATCACAGATAAATCCTAAACCAGATGCTTTACCAGAAGTCTTTACTTATATTGATTTAGAATCAGTAAAGAATGGAGTTCTTCTTCAAGATAGAATGATAAAAAAAGAAGATGCACCAAGTCGAGCACAAAGGTTATTACAAGAGAAAGATATTCTCTTCCAAACTGTACGGCCATATCAAAGAAATAATTATTTCTTTAACTCAAAGACTACTGCTGTTGCTTCAACTGGATATGCTCAATTTCGAGTGAATAAAGATAATTATCCTTCTTTTTTGTATCAATATTTTTACACAGAGAATTTTGTCAAGAATGTTTTGGATAGATGTTCAGGTACAAGTTTTCCAGCCATAAGTACAAACGATTTACTTGAAATAAATTTATATATACCTTCTCTCGCAGAACAACAAAAAATTGCAGATTTTCTTTCAAATGTAGATTCAATAATCACAGCAGAAACAAAGATTCTAAACATTTTACAAAAAAAGAAAAAAGCATTAATGCAAAAACTTTTCACCCGGCAACTTCGCTTTAAATCCGACGACGGCAGCGATTTTCTTGAATGGCAAGAAAGTACTTTAGAAAAAGAATGTGATTATGTTGACTATAGAGGTAAAACACCGAAAAAAGTTAATACTGGAATATTTTTAGTTACTGCAAAAAACATAAAGCTTGGTTACATCGATTATGAGTGCTCAAAAGAATATATAGCAGAAAACGACTATAATGAAGTAATGCATAGAGGTAAGGCAAAACTCGGAGATGTTTTGATTACCACAGAAGCACCATGTGGGAACGTTGCTCAAATTGATAATGAAAATGTTGCATTAGCACAACGAGTAATAAAATATTCAAGCAAAGGACGATTAAATAATACATTCTTAAAATATTATTTTCTCTCTGATATATTTAGAACAATTATAAATGAAAAGGCTACAGGAAGTACTGTAAAGGGCATCAAAGGTTCTGTTTTACATAAACAGAAAGTTATAATTCCTTCTCTTGAAGAACAACAAAAAATCGCCGACTGCCTTTTAAGCCTGGATTCATTAATCCAAAATCAACAAAAAGTTGTAACCACCTGGCAGCAACGCAAAAAAGCATTGTTGCAGCAGATGTTTGTATAAACAAGAAGGAAGCCAGTTGTCCGAAAAAATCGGACAACTGAAAATGCCCTCATCAGATGAGAAGTATTATTTCCAAAAATCCAAATCATTTTCGTTAAGGCCGATATTCTTTGCCTTGAAGACTGGCATTTCGTTTCGTCCAGCTTTTTTGAGTTCTTTTCGCTGTTTCGTGTAGTCGTTCAATGCGTTTATAGCGACTTTTCCCAAAATAACGCAGACCGGAATGTTGATAAACGTCATTCCGGCCATGAGAATGTCCGCAACAGCCCATGCCGCACCCATCGGGACTCCTGCTCCTATCAGAACAACAATGGCACAGAAAAACATCAAAGCTGTTGCAGTGCACAAAATCAGAGTGTCAATGTAAACGGAGAGTATCTGAACTTGTAGATTTGAGCAAGCGTGCTTTCAATGAATGCCGAAGAAGTTGCGATGCCGCACATTATCCACATCCAGAAAACTGCTCCGGCTCCGCCTAAACAAATTGCCGTCGAAACGCCGACGATGTTTCCTGTTCTGACTCGCGATGCCGTTGAAACAATCAGGGCATGGCGAAAGTCGGTCAAACTCCCCCTCACATTCTCCCCAAATTCTGCTATACTACATCCGTGAAAATTCTTCTTGTTTCTGTAAATGCAAGTTACATGCATACAAACATTGCTATCCGTGATTTGAAAAACTATGCGGATAAGTATTTTGAAAATGCCGACGCGCGGCCTGAGATTGAGGTGGCGGAATTTACGATTAACCAGCCTGTTGGCGAAGTGCTCAGGGGAATCGCTTTTTCGGGGGCAGACTGGATTCAGTTCTCAACTTACATCTGGAATGCTGAATATGTGACAAAGCTTCTTCCTGAAATCAAGAAGGTGCTGCCGGACTGCGTTCTTGGAGCGGGCGGACCTGAATTCGGTTATGGTGCGAAAAAATATCTTTCTTCCATTTCTGACCTGGACTTTGTTGTGTTCGGGGAAGGTGAGCTGACTTTCTGTGACATGATTGAAAAAAGCGGGGGCGAGGCGAAAAATCTCCTTCCTCGTCTAAAGGACATTCAGGGTCTTTATTACAGGAATGCTCAAAATGCCGTTGAATTCAGCGGCAACCGTAAGCTCATCGAAAATCTGGACGACATTCCTTTTCCTTATCCTGAAATTTTAACCGGGGAGGCCGACGCTGACCATAAAATCTATTATTACGAGTCGAGCAGGGGTTGTCCTTTCAGCTGCGCATATTGCCTTTCTTCCGTAGAAAAGCGCGTGAGGTTCAAAAGCCTTGAGCGCACCTGCCGAGAGATTCAGATTTTTCTGGACCATGGCATTAATCTTGTGAAATTCGTTGACCGCACATATAATCTTGACGAAGACCGATATATCGGAATCTGGGAATACATCCTTGCCCACCACAACGGAAAGACTATGTTTCACTTTGAGATTGAGGCAGAATATCTTTCGGAAAAGGCTCTTTCTTTCCTTCAAAAAATGCCCGCGGGCGTGATGCAGTTTGAGATGGGAGTTCAGTCCGCAAACAAAAAGACTTTGGCCGCCATAAATCGCTCAACGAATACCGAGATTCTTGCCGCAAAAATCAAGCGGATTCCGCGGACAATCCATCAGCATCTGGACTTGATTGCTGGTCTTCCTTACGAAGATTTGGAAAGTTTCGGGCAGAGCTTTGATTTTGTAATGGCTCTAAGGCCAGACGCGCTGCAGCTCGGTTTCCTAAAAATCCTGAACGGCACAGTCATGGAAAAATACGCAAGCGAAAACGGATGGAAGTGGATGGAAACGCCAGTCTATGAGACTTTTTCGACTCCGTACCTCAGTTTTTCCGACATCGCTTTCCTCAAAGACATTGAGACTGTCACTGACGCTTACTGGAACAAGGGAACTTTTGTGCGCACGATGAATTATATTTTCAGGCTCACAAGTCCGTGGTCTTTTTTGTGCTCGCTGGTCGAATATGGCAGGAAGCAGAATGCATTCTCTCAGGCGCGAAAAGAATCCTACTGGTTCGAGCTTATCAACGCATTTATTATAGAAGAAAACAATCTTTCCGGCACAAATCTGGACAAAAATCTGATTTACGACCTTCTTCGCTATGATTTTGTCCGCTCTGGCAAAAAGGGCAATTTTCCTGCATGGTACAAGCACAAATACAGCAAGGAAAATCACCGGAAACTTCTCGATGAGAACGGAATGCTCGAAAATTCACGGATTGGTTTTTCTATCACTGAATACGAAGAATTTGATTATGACGTGGCTTCTGAAAAGCCAGAAGAAAGGAAAGGGCACACCGAACTTCTCATAAAGTATAAAACTATTCATTGATAATAAGACTTATTACTATTTACAAACTTTCTCAAACATGCTAGTATTTAGCTGTCAAGGAGGTATGCCATGCAGAATCGTAATTCAGCTCAGAGAACCTTGATCATGAACATCATGGAAGGGAACAAAATGCATCCCACCGCTGACGAGATTTATGACGAGGCAAGAAAGGCTGATCCCCACATAAGCCGCGGAACGGTTTACAGAAACCTGAATCTTCTGGTTGAGAACGGATCTCTGCTGCGCGTTTCCGTCCCTGATGCAGCTGACCATTTCGACAGCACGTTAAAAGAGCATTTCCATTTTCACTGCCGAAGATGCCATAAGGTTCTTGACGTGCCGGACTTTTGTCCTTCGGAAGTGATGGCGGTTGAGTCAAAAATGGAAGAGGCGGGCTTCAAATCGCTTTCGCACGCAATTGTGTTCGAGGGATTTTGCCCTGACTGTTCCAAAGAAATATAAGCAAATTGAGAGGTATTAAAATGAGTAACAAGTATTCAGGAACACAGACAGAGAAAAACTTGCAGGCAGCTTTTGCCGGAGAAAGCCAGGCAAGGAACAAGTACACATATTTTGCTTCTGTAGCAAAAAAAGAGGGATTTGAGCAGATTTCTGCCATCTTTCAGAAAACAGCTGACAACGAAAAAGAGCACGCAAAGCTCTGGTTCAAGGAACTCGGCGGTCTTGGTGATACAAAGGCAAATCTCGCCGCAGCCGCAGAAGGCGAAAACTACGAGTGGACTGACATGTATGAGGACTTCGCAAAAACAGCAGAGGCAGAAGGATTCACAGCCCTGGCCGCAAAATTCCGCGGAGTTGCCGCAATCGAAAAACGCCATGAAGAGCGATACCGTGCGCTTCTCAAGAATGTCGAGATGAACGAAGTATTTGAGAAAAGCTCAGTAAAAGTCTGGGAATGCCGAAACTGCGGTCATGTAGTTGTCGGAACAAAAGCTCCTGAAGTTTGCCCGGTTTGCGCTCATCCAAAGAGCTTCTTTGAAATCAGCGAAGAAAACTACTAAGGATAAAGTTCGAGTATTTGATTAATCGGATAAAACAAATCATGCTCCCAGCAAGAACCGCCCCTTGGAATCCACGGTTGTGTGAAAGAGGAACTTGGACTCGCTTCGCTTGCCCGCACAAAGTGGATCAGGGACGAACCTTGCTTCCGCATGATTTACACTTTATCTGCCGGTAAATACTCGAACTTTCTCCACTATAAGCTATTCCTTAATTTCTTTGCATATTGACTGTACATTCCTTTTGCATAAAGCAGCTTTTGTTTTTTGTTGGAGTATTTATAACAGACGTCGCTATCATATCGCGATAGCAGAGAAATTTATTTTCGATTTTTATTGAATAAAACTTTCATGACAGGATTGTAATAACAATGTTTTAAACCGCATTTTTGCCGAATGGTAAAAATGTCGGCTTTGAAAACTGTGTTAGGCGATTTTTCTTATATACCTTATTCTTTCCAATTTACAAGTTTGATTCCGTTTAGATTCTTAAAATGCTTTGTATTATTTGTAACGAGGACAGATTCTTTTTCAATGGCAAAAGAGCCGATGAGTATATCATCGTCATCAATCGTGATTCCATTTTTTCGCAAATATGCATATTGTTTAGCAGCTTCTTCCAAAACAGATTTATCCATATACTCAATGCCACAATGATTTGCAAAAATCTCAAATCCGGCTTTTTGATTTTTAGGGTCGCAATATTCAAAGCCACGAAGAACCTCATAGTAGACCAAATCAGGAATTTTTATCGTATCAAAAGTATATGCGTTTTTAAAGGCAGCAAGAACATTCGAATTTCCGTTCAGTAAGTCGATGATTACATTCGTATCGAGAAAATATGTCATGCGTTCTCCCGAAATTTCAAACCGCAGCAAGAACGCAATTCATCAGCTTCAGAATCATTTAGAGTGCCAAAAATATTGTCTACAAATGAAAAATCGACATTTTGTTTTGCCTGATAAATGTTTCCAATTTTATCAAGATAAACAGAAACTTCTTCCAGAGCTGTTTCTGGCAAAGTCTTTATTTTTTCCATCACCATTTCGTACGACATTTTGCACCTCCATTCAGTAGCATTATAGCATATTTTTTGATTTTCTGCATTATATTCACTTCAAAAAGAAAAATAACAGCACATACAACAGGCATGCACACAAAATAAATCCGAGAAGTATAAATTTTACGGTTTTTAGCCTTTTTGCAGCTATTTCAAGTTTTTGATTTTTCTTCAATATCGCAAGTCTTTTGTTTCTAAAAAATCCATATTTGTTCCTCCATATTATATAAGGTTTACGCCTTGAATTTATTGGTGATTCTAAAGTGCCGGCTGATGACGACCATATGCTTAAAGTGTAGGCAAAAGCAATTTATTAAAGAGAATAGCTGTTCCTCCTGTTCCTAAAGTTTTAACTAATGAAGAAGTTTGGAAATGTGTTCTGTGTTCTTTACAGGAAAATTTGATTATCGAGTTTGATTATAACGGTCGGTGGAATGCAGAAACAACGCATCGCCGAATTGCTCCGTACCAGATTCTTATGGATGACGGAATGTGCTTTTTATTCGGCTACGATTTAAACAAAGATGCAGAAAGAATGTTTTACTTAAACAGAATGAAGAATCTTACAGTCTCCTCAACGCAATGGCTCAAAGTAAAAGAATGGATTCTGGCACAGGGAGCAAACGCAATTCCTAGAAGTCCGAAATGGTTTGTAGAAAACTGGAAAAACACGGTTTTAGCGATGCTGGAAAATGTAAAAGTAAATATAAAAAAATAAAAATAGGTCTGTGGTATTATCCTGCGCAAGGGATTGTAGGAGCGGCGTAGCCGTTGCGTAACGAAGTGGAGCAATGGAGCCGCAAGGCGGAACTCCGGAAAGCCCGACCCGAAGCGGCTTTCCGCGTAGGGATGCGCCCATTAACATAACCTTTTGATTGTTTTAATCCCCGATTTCTGATAAAATTCCGCATTATGAAAAACCGTTTTCAGCAGACAGATTTTTGGTGCGACTTTAAGTGTGCCCACGGCTGGCAGTGTGTCAGTGCCGGCGGAATCAATATCCTTACACGCACATTCAAAAAACTTTTTTCAATCAGTTACGTTCCTCTTGCCCCGGAAAAATCAGAAGGCGAGGGTGACGAAGAATATATCAGAAGAGTCGGGGAACTCACCTCGCAAATCAAGCCTGCGCTTCCAAAGAACACACTTTGCATCCGATACGACCTTCCGCTAGACTTTGCCACATGCGAAGAGCGGGATTCATTCGTCAAAAGCGTGCCGCAGATTGCCAAAAAGACAGGCGTTCCTATCAAAAAAAATGCG
>Ga0310695_10006185_pt1 | contig 20032 bp, 15 predicted proteins | sample RumenRJG_04DNA_FD_203882 | JGI IMG/M metagenome (GOLD analysis project Ga0310695, IMG submission 203882) | Bovine rumen microbial communities from Lethbridge, Alberta, Canada - RJG_04 (v2) (version 2) | ecosystem: Host-associated > Mammals > Digestive system > Stomach > Rumen | place: Canada...
GTCGAACGATTCCTTATCGTAGCTTGCAGTGCCGTAGAACAGAATCCTCATGGTTCCTCCTCCGAGACGGTCATGCTGAAGCGATGGCTGTTGATAGTTTAGCGTGTCTTGCGCCGACGGGCGGGTATCTCGGAATCGCAGTGGTTGTTGCAGTGTCGTGAAAGGTGTACGTCCTGTCTGCAAGCGAAAATGACGCGCTGCGCGGGGTATAATGGCACTCGTCGCATAGGTACAGCCCGGCAGATGGTGAGCCCTTGCCCCTCCTGGGGAATTATGATCGGGAACCGTTGGAAGCCGCCGGGCGCGAACCCCAGGAGGAATGCCCATGAGGGAGTATCTCGAATCTGCCGAGAAGGTCATCGAGGACCTAGGAACCGATACCAAGCTCGGCCTCACCGCCGCGGAGGCAGCGGCGCGTCTCGAGAAGAACGGTCCCAACAAGCTGAAGGAAGCCGAGAAGGACCCGCTGTGGAAGCGGTTCTTCGCCATGATGGCCGACCCGATGGTCATCATGCTCATCATCGCGGCGGTCATCTCCGCCGTGACCGGCATGATGCAGGGCGAGGCTGATTTCGCCGACGTCTTCATCATCATGTTCGTGGTCGTGCTCAACTCCGTGCTCGGCGTGGTGCAGGAGTACCAGGCCGAGAACGCCCTCGCGGCCCTGCAGGAGATGAGCGCCGCCCAGTCCAAGGTCATCCGCGACGGGCGCCAGATCCAGGTGCCCTCCGCCGATGTCGTCGTGGGCGACATCGTCATCCTCGAGGCGGGCGACGCCGTGCCGGCGGATTGCCGCATCATCGAGAGCGCCTCGATGAAGATCGAGGAGAGCGCGCTCACCGGCGAGTCCGTGCCCGTGGACAAGATCGTCAAGATCCTGGGCCTTCCCGCCGGGCATGATGACGTGCCCCTGGGCGACCGCAAAAACATGTGCTACATGGGCTCCACCGTGGTGTACGGCCGTGGCGTTGCCGTGGTCGTCGCCACCGGCATGGACACCGAGATGGGCAAGATCGCCGACGCCATCGCGAACGCGGCGGACGAGCTCACACCGCTCCAGATCAAGCTCAACGAACTCTCCGGCGTGCTCACCAAGCTCGTCGTGGGCATCTGCGCCATCGTCTTCGTGGTGGGCATCTTCCAGCACGGCGGCATTGCCTTCTTCCAGGATATGAACCAGGTGCTCAGCACCTTCATGGTCGCCGTGTCGCTGGCTGTCGCCGCCATCCCCGAGGGCCTCGTGGCCGTGGTGACCATCGCGCTCTCCATCGGTGTCACCAAGATGAGCAAGCGCCGCGCCATCGTCCGCAAGATGAACGCGGTCGAGACCCTCGGCTGCACCCAGGTCATCTGCTCCGACAAGACCGGCACGCTCACGCAGAACCGCATGACCGTCGTGAAGCACTACTCCGAGGACACCGCGCGCCTGGTCCGCTGCATGGCGCTCTGCTCGGATGCCAAGTGGGACAGGGTCGCCGGGCATGCTGTGGGCGAGCCCACCGAAGCCGCCCTCGTGGCCGATGCAGCGAAGATGGGCTTCACCTCCGACGATCTCGATTCCGCCAATCCGCGCGTCGGCGAGGCGCCGTTCGATTCCGGCCGCAAGATGATGTCCGTCGTCGACCTCTCTCCGTCCGGCGATTACGTGCAGCATACCAAGGGCGGTCCCGACGTGGTGCTCGCCCGCTGCACCATGTTCCACACCTCCGACGGCGACGTTCCCATGACCGACGAGCTGCGTGCCAAGATCATGGAGCAGAACAAGGCCATGGCCGATGACGCGCTGCGCGTCATGGCCGCCGCCCGCGTGAACTACCACAAGAATCCTCCCGCCAGCTACGAGGCGGCAGATCTCGAGAAGGACATGGTCTTCATCGGCCTCTGCGGTATGATCGACCCGGTCCGTCCCGAGGTCAAGGACGCCATCATGGAGGCCCACGGGGCCGGCATGCGCGTGGTCATGATCACCGGCGACCACATCGACACCGCCGTTGCCATCGCCAAGGAGCTCGGCATCGTCCGCGATAAGAGCCAGGCCATCACCGGCGCCGAGCTCGACAAGATCTCGGACGAGGACTTCTTCAGCCGTATCGAGGAGATTGGCGTCTATGCGCGCGTCCAGCCCGAGCACAAGACACGTGGAAGAAGAAGGGCATGGTCGTCGCCATGACCGGCGACGGCGTCAACGACGCGCCCTCCATCAAGAAGGCCGACATCGGCGTGGGCATGGGCATCACCGGCACCGACGTCACCAAGGGCGTCGCCGACATGGTGCTCGCCGACGACAACTTCGCCACCATCATCGGCGCCGTCGAAGAGGGCCGCCGTATCTACGACAACATCCGCAAGGCCATCCAGTTCCTGCTCTCGTCCAACCTCGCCGAGGTCATCTCGGTGTTCGTGGCCTCGCTCATCGGCTTCGTCATCCTCGAGCCCACGCATCTGCTGTGGATCAACCTCATCACCGACTCCCTGCCGGCGCTTGCCATGTGCATGGAGGAAGCCGAGCCCGACATCATGAAGCGCAAGCCGCGCAACTCCAAGGATGGCATCTTTGCCAACGGCATGGGCATCGACACGCTCTTCCAGGGCATTATCATCGCAGCGCTCACGCTCGCCTCGTACTTCATCGGCATCAGCCACGCCGGCGTGAGCCTCGCCGAGGCAGTTGCGAACGACCAGGCCGGTCTCGAGGGCATGACCATGGCGTTCCTCACGCTCTCCATGGTCGAGATGTTCCACTCGCTCAACATGCGCAGCCGCCTCGGCTCGATCTTCAAGCTCCCCACGCAGAACGGCTGGGCTTGGGGCGCCTTCGCGCTCGCGCTGCTGCTCACCTGGGTCGTCATCGAGACCCCGCTGTCGCAGCTCTTCCACTTCGCCGAGCTCGATCTTATGCACTACGGTATAGCGATGGCGCTTGCATTCTCGATCATCCCGATCATCGAGATCTACAAGGCCATCATGCGCGGCGTCGAGAAGAATCGCTCGTAGATGGCCAAGCGCCCCAAGAAGAGCACTTCACGCAGCAGCGCCGACGGGACCCTCGCGGTCCTGCCGGCGCTGTCGCATCTCTCGCACGTGCCGCGCTTCGACGAGCTGCATGCGAGCGATCGGCAGCGCGCCGCGTTCGATCGGGTGCAGGAGCGCTCGGATGACGATGTCGAGCTCGCGTGCGTGGTCCGTCTCGACCGTGGGTTCCCCGCACTCGTGACCGCCGACGCGCTCTTCCGCGCGGAGTTCGCGGCTAAGCTCACCAAGGGCGACAACAGCCGCGTCGCCGTGGGCGACTGGGTTGCCGCGCGCCGTCCCGCCGAGCACGACATGGGCCTTATCGAGGCGATCCTGCCGCGCGAGAGCGATATCGCGCGGTGGCGCGGCAAGTCCCGCGGCGAGAAGCAGACGCTTGCCGCCAACGTGGATGTGGTTATCGTGGTGCAGGCGCTCCTGCCGGGCGAGTTCGACCCCGAGCGCATCGTGCGCTCGGCTGTGATCGCGCGTGATTGCGGCGCCAACGTCGCTGTGGTGCTCACCAAGGCCGACCGTGTGGATGACGCTCACCGCGATAGCGCCGTGGCGCAGATCCGCGAGCTTGTGGGTGACGATGTGGCTATCGCCGTGACCTCGTCCGAGGAGGGGCGTGGCATCGACGACGTGCGTGCGCTCGTACCCGCCGGCACCGTCGCCATCGTGCTGGGGGAGAGCGGTGCGGGCAAGTCGACGCTGCTGAACGCGCTGCTCGGCCAGGAGGCGCTCGAGACGGGCGAGGTGCGCGAGCGCGATGACGCAGGGCGTCACACGACCGTGTGCCGCCGTATGGTGTCGCTTCACGATGCGGGCATCATCGTGGACGAGCCCGGGTTGAGGAGCCTTCCGCTCGTCGGCCATGAGCGCGGTCTCGCGAAGGTGTTCCCCGACATCGCCGAGGCGGCTTCGACCTGCAAGTTCAGGGATTGCACCCATACGCATGAGCCCGGTTGCGCCGTCCTCGGAGGGCCGTTCTCGCCCGCGCGCGTGCGCGCCTACGTGGCGCTCGCATCCGAGATGCGCGCCAACGCCGCCGGGCTCGATCCCGACATCGTGCTTTGAGACACTGCTCCCGGGGAGGAGTGTCTCATGAGACAGCGCTCCCGGGGAGGAGTGTCTCACCTTGGACCGCCGCATTGTGCTATCGTTCTGACCCAATCAAACATTGGGGGGACGCCATGGCACACCGGCAATTGAGCGAGTCGGGCTTCTACCACATCACCATGCGCAGCGCAGGCCAGATTGCCCTGTTCGAAGACGATGACGATCGCAGGAAGTACCTTTCTTTGCTTAAAGCTGCACGCGACAAGTACAACGCGCGGATCATCGCCTGGGTGCTTATGACCGACCACGTGCACCTTATCGTCGATTTCGGTGAGAATCCTCAGAATATCAGCGCATTCATGCATTCGATTGATCATCCCTACAGTTGCTACTTCAATGCGAAGACGAGCAGATCGGGCACCCTGTTCCAGAGTGTGTTCTGGAGCAAACCGCTCATCGATGACTCCCAGCTCATCGCCACAACCTACTATGTCCATATGAACCCCGAGAATGCCTGCATCGCACCCATGCGGGAGTATCGGTGGAGCAGCTATCGCGAGTATGCAGGGCTGCAGTGGGCCGTCGACACGAGCACGGTGCTCGAATTGTTCGGAAGTTTCGAGGCGTTCGATGCATACGAAGGGTCGCCGAAGGATGTTGTAAGCAGGGCATCATCCGTGGTCCCGCAAGACGGAGATGTGCTTGCGAGGGCGATGGCCCTTGCTGGCGTGAAGACCTCGGACGAGCTCAGGGCTCTTCAAAAAGGGCAGCGAGATGAGCTGATCCGAAAACTTGCAAGCGAGGGGAACAGCGCGCGGAAGATTGCGCGATCATTCGGAATCGGCCATGCGACCGTCTCCCGCATCATAAAATGAGACAGTGCTCCCGGGGAGGGGTGTCTCACAGCGTTAGGGCATGATGAAGTGCGTGCGTGCGCCGCGTTCGGGCTCGGGGTGCTCGATGCCTGCCGCGCGTCCAGCCTCGATACAGCGCAGGAGCCATGCCATGTTGTGCGCGAGGTTGCGCAGCGTCTGCATGCCCTCCTCGTCGCGCATGAGGTCATCGTGCGTGAATCCGTGCAGCTCGTTCCAGTAGGTGGATCCCACACAGGGCATCCCCGCGATGCCGAAGTACTTGTTCATCACATCGAGCGTCGCCGTGGTTCCCGCACGGCGTGCCACGCAGATCGCAGCGCCGGGTTTGCCGTCGAACACCTTGCGGAATCCCGCGTAGAACACGCGGTCCATGAAGGAGAGCACGCGGCCTGCGGGATGCGCGTAGAAGACCGGCGTGGCGAAGATGAATCCGTCGGCGTCCTCGGCCTTGTCGATGAAGCCGTTCACGCCGTCATCGGAGAAGATGCAGCGTCCGGTCTCGGAGCATTTCCCGCAACCCAGACAATCGTGCACGGGTGCGGCCCCAACGTTGACGATTTCGCTCTCGATGCCGTCCTTCTCGAGCTCGGACGCGATGTACTCCAGCATGAACGCGCTGTTGCCCTCCGCGCGCCAGCCGCCGTTCAACATGAGAACCTTCATGGCATCCTCCCTGTTCGCCGCCCTTTAGCCTCATTTTAGGTTACGCTGCTACTGTGTGCATTCACAGTAACATGGATAGGGACGGTGCCATGAGAATCCTCCTTGCAGAAGACGAGCGCGAGCTCTCCCGTGCCCTCGTCGCGATCCTCGAGCATGCGGGCTATGTGGTCGATGCCGCGCTCGACGGCGAGGAGGCCCTGTACGACCTCGACATCAACGATTATGACATCGCCATCCTCGACATCATGATGCCCAAGGTCGACGGGCTCACCGTGCTCAAGACCATCCGCGAGAAGGGCCTCGCCCTTCCCGTGCTCATGCTCACGGCGAAGTCCGAGATTCGCGATCGCGTGGCGGGGCTCGACGCAGGCGCAAACGATTACCTCACGAAGCCGTTCGCCGCGAGCGAGCTGCTCGCGCGCATCCGCGTCCTCACGCGCACGACGCCCACGGTCGCCAAGCGCGAGCTCCGTTTCGGCGATATATCGCTCGACGAGCAGGCCTCCCAGCTGGTCTGCGGCGATGAGCGCATCGACCTCACAGCCCGCGAGTTCCAGATGATGGAGATGCTCGTCACCGCAAAGGGCTCGAAGATTTCGACCGACGCCTTCATGCGCAAGGTCTGGGGTTCGCTGTCCGATGTCGAGACGAGCGTCGTGTGGGTGAACCTCTCGAACCTGCGCAAGAAGCTCGCCCGGGTCGGGTCGTCCGTGCGCATCTCTGCGCTGCGCAATGTGGGCTACTTCCTCGAGGAGAACGCCGGATGATCAAGCAGCTCAGGAGGAAGTTCATCGTCATCGCGCTTGCGAGCGTCGCGATCGTGCTGCTCGTGATCGTGGGCGGCATCAACATCTCCAACTACATCGCGGTGATGTCGCGGGAGGATGCGCGCGCCGATCTGGTTGCCGCCGCCGACGGCGACCTCGCCGAGCTTGACTGGGATTGCTCCGATGAGCCTGAGGAGAAACGCGGCCCCGGCGGGCCCGCCGACTTCCAGGGGCAGGGACAGGAATTCGGGCTGCAGGGGTTCGACCACGGTCTGGGACGCGAGACGCCCTTCGATACCCGCTACTTCATCGTGTGGGTCGACGCCGACGATGACGACGGGGCGCTCGCCGTGTCCGCGGACCTCTCCCATATCGTCTCGATCGACGCCACCGAGGCGCTCGATCTGGGCGAGCGGGCATGGCGTTCGAACCGCGACCGCGGCACCATCGACGGGTTCAGGTTCCTGCGCTGCGAGATCGACGATGAGGACGCCATCGTCTTCGTCGATATCTCGCGCGACGCCTCGTCGTTCAGGTCGTTCGCGCTGGCGAGCGCCGTGGCCAGCGTTGCGGGGCTGCTCGCTGTCGCAGCCATCCTCGTTCCTGTCTCGGCGATCGTGGTCCGTCCCATCGAGGAAAGCCAGGAACGCCAGCGCCGTTTCGTAACCGACGCGAGCCACGAGCTCAAGACGCCGCTCGCCATCATCTCGTCGAGCGCCGACGTCATCGAGATCGAGAACGGCGAGAGCGAATGGGTGGAGAGCATCCGCCATCAGGTCGCGCGCCTCTCCGACCTCACGTCCAAGCTGGTGGCCCTCACCAAGGCGGAGGAGGGTACCGCGACCATGCAGGTTGCGGACTACAACCTCACGGCACTGGTCGAGGAGGTGGCCCGCGAGTTCGAACCGATGGCCGTGGCGAGCGGCAAACGGCTCGTGACCCGTGTCGCCCCCGCGCGGACTGCGCGCGGCGATAAGGCGCTTGTCCGCCAGGCGATCACGCTGCTGCTCGACAATGCCCTCAAGCATTCGGACGACGGGGGAGAGGTGCGCCTCGAGGCCGACGTACGCCGCGAGCACGCACGTGTCGACGTGTGGAACACCGTCGCGGAGATCGCACCGGGCGACCACCCCGAGTTCTTCGAGCGGTTCTACCGTGCCGACGAGGCGCGCTCGTCGTCCGGCGGGCATGGCATCGGGTTGGCGGTCGTCTCCGCAATCGCCGAGGCGCACAACGGCAGCGTGTCCGCCCATTCCGAGGATGGCCGCTCCATCGAGATCTCCGTCATCCTGTAATTGGGGACGGTTCCTCTTTCGCGGTTTTCCGCGCTTTTGGGACGGTGCATCCATCAAGTCGGGTTCGGTCTCACGTCCTGCACGATACCGCGTGCGACTCCCGTGAGTTGCTCGATCTGCTTGCAGGACAGACCAGCGCTTCTCAAGAGTGCGAGAAGACGGTTCCTCCGCTGTACCGTGAGCGTTCCGACCACATGCAGATCGTCGAGTCCCGTGATCGTCTTCGCGAGCGCGATCATGTCTTCCGTCGAGATGCGTTTTGCGAAGCGGGGCACGTACATGCCATCGCACTCGTGATAGGCGATGAACTCCCGAATGCCTCCCAGCATATCGAGCACGATGTCGACCTCGGATAAGCCCCGTCCGACGAGGTATTCACGGTAACTGCTCCACTCATAATCGCCCGGATTGGCGCAGATGCCTCCTCTCACCGGGTTGCGATGGATGTAGCGGACGGCCTCGAGCAGGTAGTGGTCGGTCTCGACGGGAATGCTGAGGAATCTGTCCTGGAATACATGGCCGACGCGATCGGCGAGCGCGTTGAAGTAACGCGCGTACTGCGAGAGCAGACGTTTCATCACAAGGCTGAGATTCTGCGCGGGGTCTGAGATGAGCAGGTGGACGTGGGTATCCATCAGGCACCAGGCGAGAACCGCAACGGAGGTGCCCTCCATGCTCTTCTTGAGCAGATCGAGGAAATACCGTCGGTCGACTTCCGACTCGAAGATAATCTGCCGGGCGTTTCCCCGAATCATCACATGGTAGTACCCTGATTCGCTGATCTGACGTCGAACGCGTGGCATCGCTGCTCCCTTGTCCAGATGGTTGAGAGCACATTGTATCCTCTATATTCCTGCAGGTAAACAGGCAAAAAGTGATGAAATCAAGCTGACGTGAACCCGACAGATATCCGTCAGCTAGGTGTCAGAAAACCGCGAAAATGGAACCGTCCCAAAAGCGCGGAAAACCGCGAAAAAGGAACCGTCCCCAATTCCAGGTTGGGGCTTTAGGTTTGCTTTAAGTCGCCTCCGTATAGTGTCCTCGACACTCAAGGAGGTCCAGCAATGCAAAACCAGTTCGTATTCAAGCGCTATGAGGTCAAGTACCTCGTCACGGACGAGCAGCGCGCGCGTATCGAGCGCGCCATGGCTCCCCACATGGTCGCGGACGAGCACGGCGAGTCCACCATCTGCAACGTCTACTACGACACGCCCTCGCACCTGCTCATCCGCCGCTCCTCCGAGAAGCCCGTCTACAAGGAGAAGGTGCGCGTCCGCTCCTATGGCCGCCTCTCCGAGGACGGCGAGCTTTTCGTCGAGCTTAAGAAGAAGTACAAGGGCGTGGTGTACAAGCGCCGTATCGCGTCGGACGCCGCGCATGCCGAAGCCCTGCTCTCCGGCACCTGCATGCCCGCCAGCCAGATCGAGCGCGAGATCGCCTTCACCGTCGCGCGCTACGAGGGCCTCGCGCCCGCCTGCTACATCGCCTACGACCGCTGCGCATTCTTCGCCGAGGACGACCGCGGCTTCCGCGTGACCTTCGACCGCAACATCCGCTGGCGTCCCGAGCGCCTCTCGCTCGCGGAAGACACCGACGGCGAGCAGCTGCTCGAGCCCGGGTGCTCCCTCATGGAGGTCAAGTGCGCGGGCGCCATGCCGCTGTGGCTTGTACGCGAGCTCTCGGCGATGCGCCTCTACAAGACGTCCTTCTCGAAATACGGCACCGCATGGGCGCGTTCCGGCGCAGATGTGACCGCACCCCGCACGAACCTCGTGCCGCTCCGTCCCGCGCAGCCCGTCTACGCGCCGGCACCCATCCCGTACCCCGCCCGCATCCGCACCCCGCGCCACGCCGTCCAGGCGCACGTGGCATAGATTGGAGACGTGATCCACATGCTCGAGTCCCTGTTCGCAACCACCGCAACGACCACCTCGCTCGCCATCGTCCCGATGCTCGCCGCCATCGCTGCGGCCCTCGTCCTCGGTCTTCTGCTCTCGTGGGTGTACTCCCTGAACGGTCGCGCGACGCGTTCCTTCGTGCTCGCGCTCTCCATCCTCCCCGCCATCGTCGCCGTGGTCATCATGATGGTCAACGGCAACGTCGGCGCGGGCGTCGCCGTCGCCGGCGCGTTCTCCCTCGTGCGCTTCCGCAGCGCGCCCGGCTCCGCGCGCGACATCTGCTTCATCTTCCTCGCGATGGCGGTCGGCCTCGTCTGCGGCATGGGCTACGTCCTCCACGCGGCCATCGTGACGGTGGTCCTCGGCGCCGTGCTCGCCTTCTACCAGATCTCGGGTCTCGGCTCGCGCAGAGGATCCAGCGACCGCACGCTCACGATCACCATCCCCGAGGACCTCGACTACGCCGGCCTCTTCACCGACATCTTCGCGTCCTTCACCACCTACCACGAGCTCGTCTCGGTCAAGACCACCAACATGGGCAGCCTCTACAAGCTGACCTACGAGGTCGGCATCGCGGACCAGGCGGACGAGAAATCGATGATCGACGAGATCCGCTGCCGCAACGGCAACCTCGAGGTGGCCCTGACCCGCCAGGAGACCGTGCGGGAGACGCTGTAACAACCTGCGCGCCATGGGTATACTGGGAGAGGTGTATCCCGCGTACGGAAGAGTGGATGATGGATAGCCAGCAGTCGAACCAGCCGCAGTACCCGTCCCAGGTGCCTCAGGCCCCCCAGGCCCCCCAGGCTCCGCAGGCGTATGCTCCGCAGGCGTATGTTCCGCAGGCGTACGCACCCCAGGCGATGCCCCAGCAGCCCGTCTATGCGCAGCCCGCTCCGGTCCAGCAGCCCGCGGTCAAGCCCAAGAAGGGCTGGGGCAAGCTCTTCGCCGCCCTCGCGTGCCTGCCGCTGCTCATCGTGGGCGAGATCATCGGCCTGTACGCCGGCGATGCGACCGTGCTCGGCCAGGATCTTGGCGCGGAGCTCGGCGGCGCGCTCTTCGCGGTCGTGCTCTGCTGCGTCCTCGGCGGCGTCAGCCTGCTCAACATCACGGCGAAGTCCTGGAAGTGGGCATGGCGCGGCCTGTGGTGGTCCATCGCGATCTCCGCGGCCATCGCCATCCTCGACCTGTACGACTACATCTCGACCGACAGCCTCTTCCCCGTGCGCGATTGGCCCTGGCAGTTCTTCCTCTCGATCGTCTACTGCATCGCCATCGGTTTCTTCGAGGAGTTCATGGCGCGCGGCCTCGTCCTGCAGGGCCTGCTCTCGCGTATGGGCACCAACCGCAAGGGCGTCGTGTGGGCCTGCATCCTGAGTTCGCTGTTCTTCGGCCTGCTGCATGTCGACGTCTCGCAGATGTTCTCCGTCACTCCGCTCGAGCTCCTGCAGGGTGCGCTCAAGGTGCTCCAGACCGGCATGTACGGCTTCGCGCTTGCCGCGGTCGTCTGCAAGACGGGTGAGATCGTATCCGCCGCCCTGCTCCACGGTCTCGATGACTGGCTGCTCTTCGTCCTCACCTTCGTCGTGGGCGACTCCCTCGTGACCGAGTACGTCTCGTCCGATGTCGACGAGGGCTGGGCAACGGTGATCGTCTACGCCATCTGCATCGCGCTCTATATCCCGCTTGTGGTCCGCGCAGCCCATACGCTGAGGGATCTCGATGTGCCCAACCGCGGCGCGTTCTTCCGCGAGCGTGCCGGCGTCGCCACGGCTCCGGCAGCGCCCGCCGCCCCCGTCGCGGCTCCAGCCGCCGCCTATGCGGCTCCGACGCAGCAGGGCTATCCCGCCCAGTACGTCCAGCAGCCGCAGCAGTACGTGCAGCCTCAGCCGTACGTGCAGCAGCAGTATCCGCAGCAGTACGTCCAGCAGCCGCCTGCGGTACCGCCTGCGAATCCGATCCCTACGCAGATTCCCGATGAGAACCTGTTCCAGACGGATCGAAGCGATCCTCGAAATACCGGGCTATAGCGGGACCGGTGAACACGCCCGAGAAGGCGGCGAATAACCCTTTCGCGACCGCATAGGCGATGCCGTTTCCCAGCGTGAACTTGATGAGCTGGGCGAGTCCGAGGAACAACGCCACGGTGAGCAGGCCCACGACGAGCCGGATGGCCTTCCGCTTCGCACTGCAATCCGTGGAGAACCGCACGTAGCGATGCTCGAGGAACCATCCCACGAGGGTCCCCGCCGCGACGCCCGCGGTGCTGTAGGCGTCGAGTCGCATCTCCGCGGGGTCGACGAGCAGCACGCCGCCCACGTAGTCCATGGGGTAGGGCTTGACCGTGGTGTAGACCACGATGGCGGCGATGGCGGCGAGCCCGACGGCGAGCACGGTGGTGTCCTTGGTCGTATCGCGCTTCACCCATGAGATGAACAGGCCCGAGAGCCAGATCGCAAGGGCGGAGATGCAGAGCGCTACGAGCACGTCTTGCGGGGTGTGCACACCGAGGAAGTTGCGCGAGAAGGCGATGAGCAGGACCAGGATCGCGAGGAGGATCGCCTGCGGGTGCCTCTCCCTGATCCTCCAAGCTAGCGAACCGTAGACCGAAGCCGATCCCTGCGTGTGCCCGCTGGGGAACGAATAGCCCGTGGCATGGCCCATCGCCATCCGAGAGGGCGCGATGCGCGTGTCGCGGATCCAGGGGCGGTACACGCACGCGGTGTCCTTCACGAGCTGGTTGATGTTGTTGCCGATCCCGATGTTCGTCAGGATGAAGAGGCCGAGCTCCTTGTCGACGATCCAATAGAGGATGCATGGGACGACTGCGAGCGTCGCCGAGCTGCCCAGGAAGGTGATCACGTTCATGATCATCTCGATTGCGGGGCCGGCGGATTCGCGGATGCCTTGGAGCCAGAGCAGGTATTCGATGTCCATGTCGTCCTCTCGGATTGCCGTGCGCATCTAATTGTACGGTTTGCGCGCGTGAGCGTCGTGCCGCACTCGTTTAGCGTCTGAATCGCGCGGATACCGAAAACACGGCGGTTGACGCGGCGGGCATCCTACACTAGTGCTAGGTTATTCCGTCCATACCGAGGAGGTATCCATGGGCAAGTTCGTCATCCGCACCACCGAGAAGGGCTCCCGCTTCGTGCTCAAGGCCGGCAACGGCGAGGTCATCGCCGTCTCCCAGATGTATGCCTCTCTGGACGGCTGCGTCAACGGCGTCGCCTCTGTCAAGAACAATGCGCCCGAGGCCAACATCGAGGATCAGACCGTCGAGGGCTTCGAGAAGCAGCCGTGCCCCAAGTTCGAGGTCTACGTCGACAAGGCCGGCGAGTTCCGCTTCCGCCTGCTCGCCAAGAACGGCCAGAACATCGCCGCGTCCGAGGGCTACACCGCCAAGAAGAGCTGCCTCAACGGCATCGAGTCCGTGCGCAAGAACGCCGTCGACTCCGAGGTCGTGCAGGAAGAGGAGTAGATTCCTCCCGAACAAGAGGCTATCGAGCTGAGCGAGAAGGCCAGGCCCTACGCGGTCTGGCCTTTTCCGATGAACCTGCAATTGGGGACGGTTCCTTTTTCGCGGAAAACCGCGAAAAAGGAACCGTCCCCAAAGCGCGGAAAACCGCGAAAAAGGAACCGTCCCCAATTGCCAATTGCAGGTTCGGGAGGCTGTCAGCACGAGAAGACGAGCGTATTCCCATCCGAAAGGTGCTCGTCGTATGCGTAGCCGCGCTCATCGAAGGCGCGCAGGTCCTCAAGCGACTCGATATCACGCTCGGCGCACCAGCGCACGAAGGTGCCGCGTGCCGCCTTCGCTTCGGTGGATCGTTGGATGAGGCGTCCGTCGCGCACGTCTCCGAACAGGCAGGTCGTGATGGCGGGCATGCCGGGTCCCTCATGCGCTGCGAGCGCCTGCGAATACTCGACCGACGCCACGTTGACGATGTCGGTGAAGCCCTCATCGGCAAGCGAGCGAAGAAGCGCGTCACCCCAGAAAGCATAGAGGTCGGCGAATCCGTCCACGGAGAGCTTCTGACCCATCTCCAGGCGGTAGGGGACGACGCCGTCGAACGGCGCGAGCACGCCGTAGAACCCCGAGAGGATGCGCAGATGGCCGCGCAGGTAGTCGAGTCCGGCACCATCCATCACGCCCGCCGCGAGATGCTGGAAGGCGATGCCCTCGTAGGCGATGACCGCAGCCGTGACGTCGCGGGAGAGGTCCATCTCGCGCAGGCGCTCCATGTTGAGCGCCGTGAGCACATCACTCGTCTTCCACAGCGCCTTGGCCTCGTCGTACGAGAACGACCTGAGCGCGTCCATGAGCCGCCCGGTCCGTTCGAGGAACCGTGGAACGCCTTCAGCATACGGCGGTCCTTCGACCACGTTCATCTTCTTGGCAGGGGAGAGGACCAGGCAGAGCCTCATCGCGCCTCACCCGTCCAATAGCCATAGCGCGGCTCCAAGCGCGCTGCGAAGCCTGCGGTGAGCGAGAACGAGGCGACCTCGGCGACCAGCATCGCATACCAGATGCCGTCCGGACCGATGAGGGCGGGCAGAAGGAAGACGCAGCCGATCTCGAAGACGATGGTGCGGAAGAACGAGATGATCGCGCTGATCACGCCGTTGGAAAGCGAGGTGAACAGCGACGAGCCGTAGATGTTGAACCCCATGACGAGGAACGCCGTCGAGTAGAGCGTGAACGCATGGACGGTGAGGGCGAGCACCTCCGGCTCATCGCGTACGAACAGGCCGCTCAGGGGGTCGGCGAGCAGCTGCGTCGAGACGAACATCGCGATGCCCGTGCAGCCGATGACGACCAGGCTCTTCCTGAAGAGGCTCCGCATCTCCGCGCGGTTCTCCGCGCCGTAATTGAAGCCCATGAGCGGGGCCGCGCCGATGGAGTAGCCGATGAAGATTGCGTTGAAGGAGAACCCGAAGTAGAGGATGATGCTGTACGCCGCGACGCCCGCCTCGCCGAGCCATGCGAGCAGCTGCATGTTGAAGGCCATCGAGACGAGCGACGAGGAGATGTTGGAGACGAACTCCGACGAGCCGTTGAAGCATGCCTCTCGTAGAATCGCCAGGTCGACGCGGGGTTTCGTGAAGCGAAGGCTGCTGGAGTTGGGGTGCGAGAAGTACACGAGCGGGATGATGGCCGCGAGCGCCTCGCCCGAGACCGTGGCGATGGCAGCGCCGGCAACCCCCATGTCCAGAAGCGCGACGAAGACCGCGTCGAGCACGATGTTGGTCACGCCCGCAGCGACGGTGTTCGCGAACCCCAGGCCGGGCTTGCCCGCCGTGGCGTAGAAGTTCTGGAAGAGCAGCTGGCATGCATCGACGGGAAGGCCGACCAGGAGGATCCCGCCATAGACGCAGGCTTCCTCGAGCATCTCGCCCTCTGCGCCGAGCGCGGCCATGAGCGGGCGCATGGTCGCGAGCCCCGCGACCGCGAGCACGACCGAGATGGCGATGGTGGCGCAGACGAAGAAGGTGAAGCGCTCGCGGGCGAGCTCCTCGTCACCCTCGCCGCGCGTGCGGGCGACGATGGCGCTGCCGCCGGTGCCCAGCATGAAGCCGATGGTCGCGAGGATCATGGTGAGGGGGAAGGCGAAGTTGGTCGCGGCGAGCGACGTGGACCCGCAGACGTTCGAGACGAACAGGCCGTCGGTCATCACGTAGAGCGACTTGAAGAGCATCATGCCGATGGCGGGCAGCGTGGCTCGGATGAGCCTGCGGTACGTGAAATGCTGCGCCATATCGGTTGCCATGGATGATCCCCTGCCGTGCGGTTTCGCCCTTTGCTACTCTAGCGGAAGGCGATGGACGCAAGGGTATGATAGAGCCATGAGATTGGATATCCTCACAGACGCCAGAACGGCCGGGAAGATCCGCTACCGCATCCGGTGCGGAGAGGACGTCGTTGGCTCGCTTGCCTGGGATGGGCGCGGGTCGTTCTCGATCGACGTGTTCGGACGTTCCTGCGGGCTGCATCAGCCCGACGCCCTCGAGCGCGCACGGCAGCTGGGGCAGGGTTCGCGCATGCTGCTTGCCACGGGATCCTTCCCCGGCACCATCTCCACGAGACGTGAGAAGGACGGCCTGCTCGGCTCGTGCACCTTCTACGCTCTGGAAGCGGAGGGGGCTGCATCGTGCGGCTACCCCAATCCCGGAGGCGGGCGCGGCTGGCGCATGAGCATCCACCGCGACAGCGGGCAGATCGCGCTGGCCAAGCGGCCGAGCGAGCCTGTCCACACCCCTGACGGCCTCGCGATCATCGCCCTCGACGAGGATGCGGCGGTCCGCGCGCTGCTGCTGGCCTGTTACGACGTCTATGCGAGCTACCTTGAGAACGACGGCGGGGCGGCGGGCCCCTTCTCGTTCCGCTTCGTCAACATCTTCGGGAAGCGCGCGACGGAGCTCGACGACCCTGAGTTCGAAGAGCGCTGCGACGGCGGATCGTCAGAGGAGGATGCGGCGGCGGATGCCGTTCCCGAGACCGCAGCCGACCGCGCTGCGCGGCTTGCTGAGGGTTTCGCCGTCAAGGGAGACATCGTCGACCGCCGCTCCTGACGCTGACCCGGAGCGCCGAAGGTCCATGCAGAAAGCCGCCCGCACGGATGCGGGCGGCTCCTGTTGATCTGAAGCTGCGGGCCTACTTCCCGGTGAGCTTCCTCTTGATGATCTTGGCCCTGCGCTTGAGCGCGTAGGGGATGATGGCCTTGAGCTTGTCGTCCACCTTGCCCATGGTGGAGCACTCGGGCAGCTCGCGGGAGAGGTGGATGGCGTCGAAGTCGCACTTGGTGGTGCAGACGCCGCAGCCCACGCACTTGTTGGGATCGACGATGGATGCGCCGCACTTGAGGCAGCGTGCGGTCTCGATGCGCACCTGCTCCTCGGTGAGCGTGAGGTGCCAGTCGCGATGGGTCTTGTGGATGTCGAGGCCCTCGCGCACGCCCTCGTGCTGGCGGCCCGCATGGTCGTAGTCGTTGGGGTTCAGCACGATGTCGGTCTTGTCGAGCTCGATGTAGCGGCGCTGGTTGCGGCCGAGCGTGAGGGAGTTGCCGGGCTGCACGAAGCGGTGGATGGATATGGCGGCCTCGTGGCCCTGCGCGACCGCGTCGATGACGAACTTGGGGCCGGTGAGCGCGTCGCCGCCCACGAAGATGTCGGCCTGGGCGGTCTGGAAGGTCTTGGGGTCGGCCTGCGCGCGCATGCCGCGGTCGAGCACGACGGCCTCGCCCTCGAGCATCGTGCCCCAGTCGATGGCCTGGCCGATGGACATGACCACGTTGTCGCAGGCGACGAGCACGGTGTCGTCCTCATCGTAGACGGGGGAGAAGCGCCCGTCCTCGCCGAACACGCTGGTGCAGCGCTTGAAGCGGATGCCGGTCACCTTGCCCTTCTTGTTGCGGACGACCTCGGCGGGACCCCAGCCGTTCACGATCTGGACGCCGTCCTCCTCGGCCTCGGCGCGTTCCTCGGGAGTTGCGGGCATCTCGTCGCGCTGCTCGAGGCAATACATCGAGACGTTCGACGAGCCTGCGCGCACGGCGGCACGCGCCGCATCGATGGCAACGTTGCCGCCACCCACCACCACGGTGGTACCGGGCAGCTGGGTGGTCTCGTCGGCGAGCACACGGCGCAGGAACTCGACGGCGGTCTCGACGCCAGGACCCTTCTCGCCGGCAACGCCCGCCAGGCGGCCCTTCTGTGCGCCGATGGCCAGGTAGAACGCCACATAGCCCTGCTCGCGGAGCTCCTCCAGCGTGACGTCCTTGCCTACCTCCACGCCGCAGCGGATCTCGACGCCCATGGCGCGCAGCACGTCGATCTCGGCCTCCACGACGTCCTTCTCCAGCTTGTAGCTGGGGATGCCGAAGACCATCATGCCGCCGGGCTTCTCGCTCTTCTCGAACACCGTGGGGGCATAGCCCAAATTGGCCAGGTAGTAGGCGCAGGTAAGTCCCGCGGGGCCGGCGCCCACGATGGCGATCTTTTGCTGATAGGCTCCCTTGAGCGACGGCTGCATCGAGGGTGGTACGAAGCGCGTCTCTGCGTTGAGGTCGAGCTCGGCGAGGAACTTCTTGACGGCCTCGATGGAGACGGGATCGTCGATGAGCCCGCGCGTGCAGGCATCCTCGCAGCGGTGGTTGCAGATGCGGCCGCAGACGGCGGGGAAGGGATTCTCCTTCTTGATGAGCGCGAGTGCCTCGGTGTAGCGGCCCTGAGCCGCCAGCTTGAGGTAGCCCTCGACGGCGATGTGCGCCGGGCAGGCGACCTTGCACGGCGCGGTGCCGGTGTCGTAGGTCTCGATGCGGTTGTTGTCGCGGTAATCGGGATCCCACTTCTCGGGACCCCAGTCAAGATCGTCGGGCAGCTCGTGGCGCGGATATTCCACGGGTCCGTGAGAGGTGCAGAGCCGCTGGCCCAGCTTCACGGCGCCAGCGGGGCAGTTCTCGACGCACTGGCCGCAGGCGACGCAGTTGGCGGGGTCGACCGTTGCGATGTATGCGGACCGCGAGAAGTTGGGCGTGTTGAAGAGCTGCGAGGTGCGCAGGCCGTAGCACACCGACTTCTGGCAGTTGCAGATGGCGAAGATCTTCTCCTCGCCGTCGATGTTGGTGATCTGGTGCACGAATCCCAGGTCCTCAGCGCGCTGGATGATGGCGAGCGCCTCTTCCTTGGTGACGTAGCGGCCCTTGCCGGTCTGCACCTCGTAGTCGGCCATATCGCCCACGCCGATGCACCAGCCCTCGGCGTCGTCGCCGGTGTTTACGCCGCGCACTGTCTCGGACATGCGGCAGGAGCAGACGGCGCTCGAGAAGCGGTCGTACTTGTCGAGCCAGTGGGAGATGTGCTCCACGGGGATGGAGCGCTCCTCCTGCTCGATGGCCTTCTCGACGGGGATGACGTGCATGCCGAGCCCGCCGCCTCCGGGCGGGACCATGGGGGCGACCTGCGCCGGGCCCGTGAACGCGATGCGCTCGAAGTAGGTGCTCATCTCGGGGTGCTCCTCGAGGGCGGCCTCGTTCATGGCATAGAACTCGCCCATGCCCGGCAGCTGGACGGGCAGGACGAAGCGCTTCTCATGGTTGGGGTTCGTGCCGTCGAGGTTCTCCCAGTTGTACTCGATGTTGCCGACCTGCGCCATGTGGTTGACGAGCGGCTCGACGCGCTCGCGCGGCCATCCGGTCTTCTCGACGATCTGGTCCATGGTGAGGGGGTTGCGCATGCCCATGCGGTTGGCGATGTAGGCGGTCTCCTCGGTGAAGATCGAGAACAGGCCCCAGTACTCGGGGTCGGCCGGGGTAATCTTGGTGATACCCACCTTCTGGGGGATGCGGTCGATCATGAGCTTGGCGAGCTTCATGGTCTCGGGGCGATCGGCGGGGTCGATCTCCTGAGCGGGCACGTACGGGTCCATGGGCTCTGCGGGGCGGTAGGGCTTGGCAGGGCGGAACTGGTGGTTCCACTCCCAGAGCTCGGGATGGTCGGACTCCTCCTTGCAGCTGGCGGTCTCGGGGCCTTCGAAGACCTCGACGATCTTCGAGCCCTGGTTGCGGGGCGGGTTGATGACGCCCTCCGTCGGCCCGACGACGGGCTGGGCCCAGTGCGCGGGCGCCTTTCCGCCTGTCTCCAAGCGCTTCTGCTCGCGCAGCTCGATGATGTTTCCGGCGATCTCTGCCATGGTGCGTCCTCTCCAACAGTGCGTCGGTCGCGCCCCCTCGCGCAGCTCATTAACAACTTTATGGTAACAAAGCAGTGCTATCGTTATGATGCGATTCGATCCATCCAAGGAGCTGGCAATGATCTATAAGAACATCATCGATGCCACCGGACATACGCCGCTCGTGCGCCTGAACAAGCTCGTGGAGCCCGGTATGGCCGAGGTCCTCGTCAAATTCGAAGGACTCGAGGTGGGAGGCTCCATCAAGACGCGCGTGGCTGCCGCGATGATCGCCGGCGCCGAGAAGCGCGGCCTGCTGCATCCCGACAGCGTCATCGTGGAGCCCACGAGCGGCAACCAGGGCATCGGCCTTTCGCTCGTCGGCGCGGTCAAGGGCTACAAGGTCCGCATCATCATGCCCGATTCCGTCTCCGAGGAGCGCCGCAAGCTCTGCAAGGCGTACGGTGCAGAGGTCGTGCTCGTCCACGACGAAGGGGATATCGGCAAGGCCATCGAGGAGTGCCTCAACACAGCGCTCGCCATGCGCGACGCCGACCCCGAGCACGTGTGGGTGCCGCAGCAGTTCGACAACCCCGACAACCCCGCGGCCCACATCCTCGAGACGGGCGCGCGCATCCTGTTCGACGTCGACGGTCCCATCGACGGCTTCTGCAGCGGCTTCGGCACCGGCGGAACGCTCTCGGGCGTCGGCCGCGTGCTGCGCACCGCCAATCCCGACATGCAGATCTGGGCCGTCGAGCCCGAGGAGGCGGCGATCCTCTCGGGCGGCATG
>Ga0310695_10006186_pt1 | contig 20025 bp, 18 predicted proteins | sample RumenRJG_04DNA_FD_203882 | JGI IMG/M metagenome (GOLD analysis project Ga0310695, IMG submission 203882) | Bovine rumen microbial communities from Lethbridge, Alberta, Canada - RJG_04 (v2) (version 2) | ecosystem: Host-associated > Mammals > Digestive system > Stomach > Rumen | place: Canada...
GCAAGGCTACCGACGCTGCCATCCGCAAGGCCTACGACATCATCAATGCGCTCTGTGTGCTGGCTCCGAGCACCGAACTGTCGACACTGGTCAGCGTGCTGCTGGGCATCGAGGAGCGTGCCAAGCTGTACTACATCAGCGGTGGCAAAGGCTCGTCGAGTGGCGGCGACACCCCGACACCTACGCCCACACCAGACCCGACACCCGACCCGACGCCTGACCCGACGCCCGACCCTACGCCGGACCCTACGCCTGACCCCGACCCCACGCCCGACCCTGATCCGAGCGGTGGCGGCAGCGGCGGTGGCGGTGGTGACCAAGACCCTGGCGGCGCGGACGTGAATTAAGTGATAATCCTAAAATAACTTGATGCAATTTTATTCACCACAGAGCCACTGAGAACACAGAGAATTTGTTGTTCAGCATCAAAGAAAAAACTTTTTGTCCTCTGTGTCTCTGTGATGAGAATCATGAAAAAGAAGCCCGACCAATATGTGAATTGGCCGGGCTTCTTAGTGTTTATTTATGATTCAAACGTTTTATGCGAAAGGATTCTCGGTGGGGTAGAAGTTGCCCTTCGGGAAGTGGGTCATGGGGACAGGACCTTCGACCCAATTCTGGGTCAAGTGCTGTCCCCATGACCCAGCGAATACGACGAAAATGGCAACATGACGAAAGATTTAAATAAGAATATTTCGTCAATTCAATATAATTCACTAAATTTGCCGATGAGTATCACATACTCCGACGGCAGGAGTGCCGCGTATATCTATGGTGCCGGTGGCAAGAAGCTGAGAGTCAGCTACAAGACCTCGCCTGTATCCACGCCTGTCCCGACGGACTACTGCGGCAGCATGATATACGAGAACAACGTATTGACACAGGTTCTGGTCGATGGCGGGTATATCACCTTCAGTGGTACTACGCCGCAGTACCACTTCTATTTGAAGGACCACCTGGGCAACAACCGCGTGGTATGCAACGCCTCTGGCACGGTGGAGCAGGTCAACCACTACTATCCCTTCGGCGGGCTGATGGGAGAGAGCACCAATGGCGACACCCAGCGCTTCAAGTACAACGGCAAGGAACTGGACCGCATGCACGGCCTCGACTGGTACGACTATGGGGCAAGGCACTATGACGGAGCAAGGGGACAGTTCACAACAATTGACCCTCTGGCGGAGAAAGACTACAAGATGTCACCATACGCCTATTGCGGAAGCAATCCGATAATCCGTGTTGACAGGGACGGAAAGATATGGGATACCGTACTGGATTTGGCTTTCATCGCATACGATGTAGCCGATGCAGCTACCCAATATTTCAGTACAGGCAGTGTCAGCAATACGACAAAAAGTGCCCTCGCTGCAGATGTCACCGCTGCTGCAATACCTGGATTGACAGGAGCAGGAATGGCGGTAAGAACTGCTGAAAAAGCAGCAGGAGCAAGTACGAAGGTTAATGCTACTTCTAAAATAGCAAAGTCTACTATACATGGTAACTCGAAAGCCAGTACAAAAGCTCAGCATGCGTATGACATCATAAATAAAGAAACCAAAAAAGTTGTCAAAACTGGTGTCAGTGGTGGGAAGATTATGAAGAACGGCAAATCTGCAAGGGCAGAGTCTCAAGTCCGTAAATGGAATAAAGAAGCAGGTAAAGATCTGTACGAATCAAAAATCACCCACAAAGAACCGGCAGGAGAAGGATCTCGGGAAAGGATTCTTGAGTACGAAAAAGACAGGGCTAATCAGTTAAGAGAAGAATTACAAACAGAAAACAAACATAAAAGGCCATAGAAATGGATTTGAGATATATTTTACTGAGAGCAGAATATGGATCGTATGACGATGCCTTCTTTCATGTGTTTATGGATAATGTACGTTTTATTTCAAATTATATGTCAAGAAGGATTAGAAGTTATCATATTAAGACAGATGGCACATTTAATATGATAAGTGTTAGCCTCACGGCATCTTCAGATTCGTGTAAACTGGAATCAGAAAATGTGTTAGCGGTGAGAATTCATTTTGATGAAGAATCAATGAATCGATACAAGAAAATGAAAGATGAAAAAATACGTTTTGAATTTTATCTTTCTATGCTTGAAAAAGGTTATTCTATAGCATCACAATACAAGGATATACCATATAAGACGTTGTGCGACCTTCACCAAGAATTTCGTCTTAGGGGTTATCAAAACAAATATTTGTTCAAAACCAAACGGCTTAGAAATTATGGAATTAGCATCAAATTATTCCATGTTTTATCTTCCTATGATTACAGATTAATGTTGTATATCTATACAAAGAAAAACAATCTTATAGGGGAAGGACCTATTTATATAACATTTCCAGACGAAATATTGTTTAGCAAAAATGTGAGGCATTTAGTAATAGAAGATGGGAAACTTATTATTGCGGACTTCTTGAATCACCCTCAATTTGTATGCAGTTTAGATGATTTGAGCAAAGGAATCGTAAAATCTGTTTGTGTTAATGAAAATACTAAGAAATATATCCCGAATGAGAACAATATAGAGAAGTTCAACAGGTTAAAATGGTAGATCAAGTTCTCTAATCTGCTATAAAACATTAAAGGTTTACGACACATGATGACATATTACAATAAGATAAACCACGAGAACAGGTTAAGATTGAAATTAAGTAATGACCATTTCTATATTAAGAAACTGATAATAATATTATGATGAAGAAAATATGTAATCTCATAATATGCCTCGCATTGAGCACGGTGGCTTATTCACAGAACATAGTCGGCCAGCACCAGTTGCGGGCTGATGATCAAGTAGAGAAACAGACTGTTGCATATACAGGGTCATGGGCACTTGACCCAGAATTGAGTCATTGGTCCTGTCCCCACGACCCAGGCGCAAAACACCTTGGGCCTGTTATCTTGTTTAGAAAATAATTTTGTATCTTTGTCGCCAAATTCATCATAAGAGGCTGGAAAATGAAAGTTATAGTTTCGAACGAGATAGAACAGGTTTGCCCTGAGTTTGTAGGTGCTTGCGTAGAGGCACAGGTAGTCAATTCGCCCTATTGCGAAGAGCTGTGGGAAGAGATAAAAGCGATGGGGGAGCAGTTTTGCAAGGAACTGACTACGGAATCGCTGAAGGAAATGACCAGCATTGCGGCTACACGACGCATCTATAAAGCCTGTGGCAAGGACCCGTCGAGGTATCGCCCTGCATCGGAGGCTCTGATTCGTCGTATATTGCAAGGAAAGGAGCTGTATCAACGCGACACATTGGTTGACTTGGTGAATCTGGCCTCCATAGCCTTTGGTTACAGCATCGGTGGTTTCGATGCAGACAAGTTCGTGGGCGACACGCTGACCTTAGGAATTGGACGAGAGGGCGAGCCTTACGAGGGAATAGGACGAGGAATGATCAATATTCACGGACTGCCTGTGTATCGTGACGCTCAAGGGGGCGTGGGAACACCCACCAGCGACCATGAGCGAACGAAGATGACGATAGACACCACCCATCTGTTGGTGCTCATCAATGGCTACGACGGAAACGAGCAACGGGTCCGTGAGAACGCGGAATACATCCAGACCCTGCTTCGCAAATACTGCAAGAGCGATGGTGGTACCTATTATATATATAGGTAGAGGTTTAGTCTATCTTTGACTCCATAGGGTTACGCAGTCCTTTGAAGCCTGTAAGGTAAGCCTTGGCAGAGCCAAAGGAGAGGAACATGTCGAGGCGGACGGGCAAGTGGTTCTTGTCGTCAGTGACATAGAAACGAATAAGTTCGTGGTTCTCGCCATCCTCACGTTCGATAAAGGAGAAGACTAGACAACGGTACTTATCGTTGGAGTTTTTCATCTTGATTGTCGTATATCCTCCAAACTTCAACCAAGAATTGGCTATACTACTGGCATCGGCTATTGGGAGAGGTATCTTGTCGCCCTCCTTCAACTTGGAAGCATCGAAGTTACGGGCTCGCAGATAGATGCTCATCATGTCATAGATACAATCCTTATACTCCATCTCTTTCCATAAATGTTCGCCACTACTGGTAATCGCATGAGTCTTCAAATGGCAATTTCCTTTAGGATAGCTATACCATAGTTCATCCACATAATATCGGCTGCCTTCACGGGCTCCTTTGCGGAAATAGAGGGGAGCTAGCTCCATATCGGTATAACAGAGCAAGGTATCGCGCATGATAAAGACATTGTCGAGCTTGTCGTTGCCGCGTGTTATCAGACTGCTACGGAAAGCCGGCTGACCCTGATAGCGCGACTTAACGGTAGACATAGATGCTGTGCCCACCTTGACCCACACGAACTTCCAGTTGAAATACAGGTCATAGCCCAGAAATTCGCCCGACTTGAAAGCGGTATTCTCAATGCCACATTGCGCAGCAGAGCTGCTAGTGAACAGTGAACAGTGAATAGTGAATAGTATTGCTACCATCCATATTCGTTTATTCATTTTCACCATATTTATAATGTTATTCGTTTTCATATTTCTTATTACTTTTCACTATTCACTGTTCACTAGTGCGCAGCACGTTTCACATACTCTATGCCCAACTGGCGAGCACGCTCAACATTACGGTTCTGCTTGCGCTTTTTCTCCTTGTCAGGCTGTTGCTTGATGATCTTAGAAGGTTTCTGCTGATTACGCTTACGCTCCGTCAGGTTCCATTGTAAGGTCATATCAAACTTCTCCTTAGCTTCTATCTCACGAGGATAGTAGTACACATCCTCTGGTTGCAGGTCGGCATCATAGTCGCCCGTATCCCATACCCCATTCTCATTGCGGTCGATAAAGGCACGCATATAGTAAGTGCCTGGGCTGACATAATAGAACTGGGCAGCACCATCGTTTTCCATCTGAGCTTCCTGCACCACATTGTCGCTACTATTGAGTAATTGGGCTATGATATGCTTCTCGTCAAGTCCACTCAACTGCATCTGCAAGGTAGCATAAGCATCGAGCGACTTCACCTTTATACCTACCTTATATGGTTTGGAGGCCAGTCCATAGATATCAATAAAGGCGGCTGAGTCGATTTCCAGACTATACTCCGTATCCGGATGCCAATCGACTACCATTTCATAGCGCCGCAACATCGAGTCGCAACGGTGGAACTCATAGGGCGCACGATACCACATCGAGTCTATTTGGGAATAGAGGTGGATGTATGCTGTATCAAGGTGGGCCAAAGGCGTTGGCGATTCGAAGAACACACTACGATTGGGGTCCATCGATTGCGACACCTCATACTTTATCTCAAGTGGTTTGGCTGGGAAGATACTGTCGTAGGGTTCTTCCCTCTTCTTTTTCTTCTCCTGTTCCTTCTGCCATTCCTCTATCTCCTTCTGCTTGGCCTTCAATCGCTTTTCATAAGGCGTCTTCGCCACCAGTTCTACAGTATCTATCTGCGTAACCAATTGGCCCAGGGTATCCGTCATCAGATACTCCATCGACAGTTCCAGCGTGTCCTTATTGACCAACATCGTATCACGCAACCAGTAAGTCAGCGTATCCAGTTTAGGAGTAGACTCTAAGATAAAAGCTGAATCGGCATCGAAATTCAATCCACGCAGGATTGGCAGTTGCGGATTACCATAACTGAAATAAACACCGATACGGTCTGGCTCCTTACGCTCAGTCTTCAGTAGATAACGGTCACTCTGTATCTCTTGGAAGGCCAGCATCACAATATCATCGGGATAGAAATGCGTGTAAGGCACTGGCAAGATATTATCAATGTGCAAAGTATCACGCCAAATAGTATCTTGACGAATGTCTGGCTTGGCATAGGGCAAATAGGTCTGATGCGAGAAAGCTATCATCTCACTCTTCTGGTTGAACATGTAGTTACCATCCATATCCTGCAAGGCATAGACACGATATTCACCAGGGGCTACACCACGAATACAGAAATGGCCTCTACCATCCGTACGGGCAATGCGGAGCAAGGGTTTGGTACGGAAAGCCGAGTCGGCCAAATCGGCATAAAGACCTACGCTGATGCCCTTGACAGGCTCGAGGTTGGAAGCATCAATCACATAACCCGACACCTCGAAGGTATCAATCTTCTCACCCGTCGAGAAGGTATAGGTATAATTACCCAAAGGGTTGTCTTCGTTGTTATCTGTAATAGCATCACTGAAGTCAACCGTATAAGTGGTGTTGGATATCAGCGTGTCTTGCAACTCTATCACTATCTTCTTTCCCGTTGCTTTGATTTCCGGCATCTCCAGTTGTGGAGGCGAAACAATGACATTCTGCGTGGGGTCAGCCAGCTTGATGAACTCATCGAAATAGATGGTCATCTTCTTCGCAGTCACATTTGTAGCCTGCTCTGCCGGTATGCTATAGAGCACACGAGGCGGATCGTCGTCATACCATCCACCATCGGGCTGTCCCATTCTGGCGCAGGAAGCGACTGCTACGGCTATCAGGAATATATAGAGGAGCTTCTTCATTTATTCAGTACTATCAATTGGTCAATATGTTCACGGGTATTACTGAGTCGAGGCACTTTATGCTGTCCCCCTAACTTGCCACGTTGCTTGAGCCAGTCGTTGAAAAGACCCTTACGAGCCTCTATGAGTTCCAGAGGTTGCAATGTGATGTCCTTATATCGCTTGGCCTCATAGTCGCTGTTCACCTCTTGCAATTTCTGGTCCAGCAAACGGGCAAATTGTGCCAAGTCGTTCGGCGACTTGGAGAACTCAATAACCCATTGATGGCGACACTTGGCATTAGCATCCATAAAGACAGGAGCAGCTGTGTATTCCAAAACCTCTGCACCCGTCTGTTCACAGGCATAAGCCAGTCCTTGTTCTGCATTGTCGACGATCAGTTCTTCGCCAAAAGCATTGATAAAGCTCTTGGTACGTCCACTAATTACAAACTTATAGGGATTGGTAGAGGTGAAGCGGATTGTGTCGCCTATCATATAACGCCACAAGCCACACGAAGTGGAAATCAGCATGGCGTAGTTCTTGTCTTTCTCAACACCCCATAGTGGCACTATCTTGTTCTCTGTGCTTTCGCCACTGAGTTCCTGGAACTCATAGAACACCCCATAGTCCAACATCAGCAACATGGCCTTGTCGGATGGGTCGTCCTGCAATCCGAAGAAACCCTCAGAAGCATTATAAGTCTCCATATAATGCATGTTGGGGGAAGTAATCAACTGCTCATACTGCTTACGATAAGGCGTAAAGGCCACACCACCATGGAAGAACACCTCTAGGTTAGGCCAAACTTCCTCCAGATGGGTCTTACCCGTGATTTCCATCATGCAGTTCAAGACGGAGAGCATCCACGAAGGCACACCACTGATGTTGGTGACGTTTTTGTTCATCGCCTCACGGGCTATACGCTCTCGCTTGATTTCAAAATCGGAAATCAGCGCCGTTTCCTTCTTAGGTACACGAACCAGATTTGCCAACGGATTGATGTTCTCAATCAAAATAGCGGAGAGATCGCCCACCAAGGAACCTGGCAGGTTATAGTTGGGAGCATGACTGCCACCCAGAATCAGCGCACGTCCGTCGAACAGTCTGGAATTGGGATTGTTGCGAAGATAAAGCGCTACGGAGTCGTAACCACCTGCATAGTGAATCTTCTGCAGTCCTTCATCGCTGACAGGAATGAACTTTGATTTATCATTGGTAGTACCACTCGACTTGGCATACCACTTTACACGACCTGGCCAAAGGATATTGCGCTCACCATGGCGCATACGGTCTATCTGGCCCTTCAACTCCTCGTAGGTATTGACGGGATTGTATTTCACAAAATCGTCATAGCCTTTTGTCGTGGCAAAACCATGCTCACGACCATATTCTGTATCCTTGGCCGAAGAAATCAAATGCTGGAGCACCTTACGCTGTAGCGCTTCGCCCTGCGTCTGGTGCTTCTCCAATTCGTGCATTCTCGACACGAAGATGTGTCTTACTATACTTGTTAAACTCATCGTTTATGCTTCAATCAGGGAGCAAAGGTAAGCATAAACTTTGTTATAGCCCCTTATTTTACTATTTTTAATAGTAATTCCGCTTGACTTTCATGAGAAAAGCCAAGCGGAATTATTCATTCATCCTGTTCTGCAAAGGCAGCAGCCTCGGCCTCAGCTATAATTTCCTCGCGGGTCTTTTCACGAGGCGTAGCCGTGATATCATCAAGAGAGAAGTCGTCATCCTTTTGTTCTGTTTGTTGCTGTAGCACAGCAACAGACTGAACATCAGGGACTTCTGGTTCCTGTTCGATGATGAAGTTCTGCTGTTCCTGCTCTGGGTCAGGGACACACATCACGGGTTCCTCTTCCATCTTGGTACGGTCTGCCTTTGCCGCAAAGACAGCATCGATGAACTGAGGTTCACGACGCAAACGCTGCAAAGTATCCTTAGAGGCATTCTGCTGACTCTCTTTCTTGGAATAACCCGTTCCTACACAACCCTCCAGGCCTTCGATGATCACCTGGGTGGTAAACACAGGGCTCTTGTTTTCGTCGCGCTCTTGTTTGATCTCGCGGAACTCCATCTTCACACGATTCTTCTGGCTCCACTCCAACAGCTTCGACTTGAAGTTAACCTCCTTGTAAGCCACCTTATCTATATTAATCAGATGAGCCAAGATGCGCTTTTCCATGAATCTCATACAGGCATCATATCCTCTATCCAAATAGATGGCACCTACTAATGCCTCAAAGGCGTTGCCGTTCATATAACTGTTGTGGGAAGTATTATGACCAGCCGACTTGATGAGTTCGCCAATACCCATCTCCTTAGCTAATTTGCCTAAAGTATCACGACTGACGAGTTTTGAACGGGTATTGGTCAGAAAACCTTCGCGCTTGCCCTCAAAATGACGGAACACGATATCACCCACTACAGCATCCAAGATGGCATCACCCAAGAACTCCAGTCTCTCATTGTTGACCGGACGTCCTTTCTCGTTGCGCTTGGAAGCACTTTTATGAAGCAGAGCTTGCTTGTAGAGGTTGATATCGTGGGGATAGAAACCCAAAATGCCATAAAGGGCAGAAAAAAGCTCCTTCTCCTTGCGGAAAGGGAGCTTTATTCTATCAATGATGTCGTTAGCCCACATACTTAACTTCGTTGAATATACTTTCGTTCGAAGATACAAACATGTTTGCACCTTGCTCACTTATCCGTAAATTTACGGAAAACTACGCAGGCATTGTGACCACCAAATCCAAAGGTATTGCTGAGACCTGCACGAACCTCACGCTTCTGAGCCTTGTTGAAGGTGAAGTTGAGGTTATAGTCAATCTCCTCGTCCTTATCGTCATCCTCGTGGTTGATAGTGGGAGGAACGATATCATTCTGGACAGCCAGAATGGTAGCCATTGCCTCTACAGCACCAGCAGCACCCAGCAGGTGACCAGTCATTGACTTGGTTGACGAGATGTTCAGCTTGAAGGCTGCATCGCCAAACACATCCTTGATAGCCTTAGCCTCAGAGATGTCACCAACATGAGTGGATGTACCATGAACGTTGATGTAGTCTATCTCGTCGGGCTGCATACCTGCATCCTCCAGCGCGTTCTGCATCACCAGCTTAGCACCAAGACCTTCTGGGTGAGAAGCTGTGATGTGGTGAGCGTCAGCACTCATACCAGCACCAACCATCTCAGCATAAATCTTGGCACCACGAGCTTTGGCATGCTCCAACTCCTCAAGGATCAGACAGCCGGCACCCTCACCCATGATGAAACCATCACGAGAGGCACTGAACGGACGACTGGCCTTCTCAGGCTCGTCGTTACGAGTTGACAACGCCTTCATGGCATTGAAACCACCAACACCCGTCTCACAGATAGCAGCCTCGGCACCACCGGCAACGATGGCGTTGGCTTTGCCCAGACGAATCAGGTTGAAAGCGTCAGCCAGTGCGTTTGAAGAAGAAGCACAAGCAGAAGCGGTGATATAGTTGGGACCGTGGAAACCATACATGATGGAAATCTGACCTGCTGCAATGTCTGCTATCATCTTGGGGATGAAGAAGGGATTGAACTTTGGTCCATCCTCACGATGGGCACCATAATAGGATACCTCCTCCTCGAAGGTCTTGATACCACCAATACCTACACCATAAACAACACCGATGCGGTTCTTATCCTCGGCCTCCAAGTCCATACCACAGTCCTCAACAGCCTGCTTGGCTGCGATAATGGCTAGCTGGGTATAGCGATCCATTTTACGAGCCTCCTTGCGGTCAATGTAAGCATTGACATCAAGACCCTTTACCTCACAGGCAAACTGAGTCTTGAACTTAGAAGCATCGAAAAGGGTAATAGGTGCAGCACCGCTTTTACCCGCCAACATGGCTTCCCAAGTGTCCTTAGGAGTATTGCCAAGTGGTGTAACGGCACCCATACCTGTTACTACTACTCTTTTTAATTCCATAATATAGTTAATTATATGAGTTGGGGGTCTGAATAGAACTTTCGTCTGTTCAGACCCCCAACCCCCTAACTTAGGGGGCGTCAATTATTTTGCATTCTCCTCGATGTAAGCGATAGCGTCACCTACAGTACCAATCTTCTCAGCTTTATCGTCGGGGATAGAAATACCAAACTCCTTCTCGAACTCCATGATGAGCTCTACTGTATCCAGTGAATCGGCACCAAGATCGTTAGTAAAACTTGCTTCGGGCTTAACCTCTGCCTCATCAACACCAAGTTTGTCTACAATAATTGCCTTTACTTTGCTTTCAATTTCTGACATAATTTTCTTCTTTAAAATGTTAATAAATGATTTCTTATTCTGAAAACTTCACTAAAATGTGTCGCTTAGCGGGTGCAAAGTAACACATTTTTATTGAGCTATGCAAATTTTAAACGTAAAAAAGCATTCTTTTGTGCACAAACGACTATTAACTGTGCAACTTTTCGCGCCTTAAAGGGTAGTTATTGCGCAAAGTTTCAAATTTAGAGGCGTCTTTTTTTAATTGTTGACTATCATCCATCGGATTGTAAAAATCCAAAGGACTGCCCGTATCTTGAAAATCAGCCGGAAGTTCAGGGGGCACTATTTTGCCAGGATGAGGTAACTGGAAATGACGACAAAGTGCATCAATGACCATATTGTCAGCATTTACCTTTCCATCAGCAGAATAACCTGCAATGTGGGGCGTACCGATAAAGACATGCTGAAGCAACGTCTCATTTATCTTGGGTTCATTTTCCCAAACATCAATAACAGCATCCTTTACCCTACCCTCTTGCAAAGCTGAAAGCAGTGCAACATTATCGACCACCTCGCCTCGACTTGTATTTATTATATAAGGTACGCGAAGCAAACGATGGAAGAAATCTTCATCAGCCATGTGGAAAGTAGCATATTGTCCCTCATGGGTCAATGGAACATGAAAGGTAATTACGTCACATGCGCGCTCAATAATGTCCAAAGGGGCATAAGTGAAGGGTGATGGGTGATGGGGATTAGCTCTTTCCAATAGCGGATCGCATACCAAAACATGCATGCCCAAGCGTTCTGCCACAAGCTTTACCTTCGAGCCTACATGTCCACAACCCACAATGCCAATGTTAGCTCCCTCCAGACGGAATCCTTTCTCCTGCTGTAACTGCAACAATGAACACTCAACATACTGTGCCACAGAACCAGAATTACAACCAGGACAGTTGGTCCATGCTATTCCTGCTTGTTTCAGATAATCGGTATCAATATGGTCAAAGCCTATCGTGGCAGTAGCAACAAACTGAACCTTACTGCCAGAAAGCAATTGTTCATCACAATGTGTACGGGTTCTTACTATCAGCGCATCAGCATCCTTCACGTCATTTGCGGTAATTTCAGCACCTCGCAAATACACCACATCACTGGTCAACTGGGCCAGTTTTTCGCGGATATAAGGTATCTTATCGTCAACAACTATCTTCATATCTGGGCACAAAGTTACAAAATATATTTAAATTATAGCCTTTCATTCATCAGTTATCACAACTTTTTTGTATCTTTGCAAAATAAACTAATACGTAAACGATATGTCATTTACAGAAAAAGCTAATAAGGTATTCATTCAGGCCATTCGCGACTACCACCTGAAAGATGATGTGGATACCCCTCTTAACAATCCTTATGAGCGTGAAACGATTGAGTTCAGCCTCTATACCAAATGTTGGATTGACACCGTTCAGTGGCATCTGGAGGATATCATTCGCGACCCACATATTGAGCCTACAAAAGCATTGGCTCTGAAACGTCGCATAGATAGTTCCAATCAGGATCGTACTGACTTGGTAGAAGAGATTGACAGCTACTTCCGTACTTTATATGCTGAAGTACATGTTTTGCCTGAAGCCACTCTGAACACAGAAAGTCCTGCATGGGCCATTGATCGACTGAGCATTCTGGCGCTGAAAATATGGCACATGAAGGAACAGACAGAGCGCAAAGATGCTGATACTGAACACATTGCCAAATGTAAAGCTAAACTGGATGTGCTGTTGGAGCAACAAGTAGACCTCTCTAAAGCTATCGACCAATTGCTGGATGATATCAAGGCTGGTCGTAAGTATATGAAGGTATACAGACAGATGAAGATGTACAATGATCCTAGCACGAATCCTATATTCTACAAGAAATCATAGGTTATCCTGTGACACAGTATTAAAAGATGAAGAAGGAGCATATACTCGTTATTCGTTTTTCAGCTATGGGCGACGTAGCGATGGTAGTGCCTGTGGTTTACTCACTGGCACACCAATATCCTCATGTTCGCATTACCGTATTGAGTCGTACCTTTGCACGTCCGTTGTTTGATGACTTGGCACCCAATGTCAATTTCATGGCAGCAGACTTGAAACATGAATATCATGGCATCAAGGGACTCAATGCCCTTTATCGTCGATTGGCTGCCAAACAGTTTACCGCTGTTGCTGACCTGCACAATGTGTTGCGATCAGAATACCTGCGACTTCGCTTTAACATTGGTCATTACAGAGTTGAACACATCAACAAGCATAGGAAAGGGCGTCGACGTATCACCTCAAAAAGCTCGAAGCACCTTGAGCAGCAGCCCACTTCTTTCGAGAACTATGTAGAAGTATTCAAAAAGCTGGGCTATCCTGTCGACATCCAATTCAAGAGTATCTTCCCAGAGGGCGAAAGAGGCAATCTGAACATGTTGGCAAAAGGTTTGAACGTAAAGAACTCCTTTGAGCAGTGGATAGGCATCGCCCCATTTGCAGCCCATGAGGGAAAGGTCTATCCTCCCCAATTGATGCATCAGGTAATAGAAGAATTGTTGCAGAAATATCCCAAGGCTCGTATCTTCCTTTTCGGACGTGGCCAGCAGGAAGAACAATACTTTACGGAATGGACCCAACAGCATAAGGCCTGTGTCTATGTCTGCAAAAATGTTGAGTCACTACACCAAGAGCTTATCCTGATGAGTCATCTTGACGTTATGATTTCCATGGATTCCTCGAACATGCATCTGGCTTCACTTACGGGTACTCCTGTTGTTAGCGTTTGGGGAGCTACTCATCCCTATGCTGGTTTCCTGGGATGGGGACAGGATGAGGCAAATATCGTACAAGTTGACCTCGACTGTCGTCCTTGCAGCATCTTTGGACAAAAACCCTGCAGACGAGGCGATTATGCATGTATGAACAATATTTCACCAAAGACCATCGTTGAAAAGGTGGAACACATTCTCTCTATTAAATAACTAACAACTCATTTTAACAACAATGAAAAAGTACATTTGCGACACTTGTGGTTATGTTTATGACCCAGAAGCAGGCGATCCCGATAACGGTATCGCTCCAGGCACAGCCTTTGAAGACATTCCTGAGGATTGGGTATGCCCCCTCTGTGGTGTAGGAAAAGATGAATTCTCACCAGAGGAGTAATCTTACAGAAACCAACAAATTAAGGTCGGAACGTATGTTTCCGGCCTTCTTTTATGTAATTATTCTTAATTCTTAATTCTTAATTCTCAATTTCTTTGTACCTTTGCACCCAGAATATAAACGTTTATAAGAAAAGATGTCATTAAAATGTGGTATTGTGGGACTGCCCAACGTGGGTAAGTCTACTTTGTTTAATTGCTTGTCGAGCGCAAAGGCCCAGGCAGCAAATTTCCCTTTTTGTACGATAGAACCTAATGTAGGTGTGATTACCGTGCCTGATGAGCGGCTCACCAAGCTGGCTGAGTTGGTACATCCTGGACGCATCGTTCCTGCCACTTGCGAAATTGTTGATATTGCTGGTTTGGTAAAAGGTGCCTCAAAGGGTGAAGGCTTAGGTAACAAATTCTTAGGTAATATTCGTGAAACGGATGCCATCATCCATGTATTACGTTGTTTCGAGGATGAGAATATCACCCATGTGGATGGAACTATCGACCCCATCCGCGACAAGGAAATCATTGATACAGAACTTCAGTTGAAAGACCTCGAAACCATTGAGAGTCGTTTGGCTAAGACGGAGAAGGCAGCTGCAGCAGGCAACAAGGATGCAAAGATTGAGGTTGCTGTGCTGAAGGCTTATAAAGAGGTTCTGGAGCAAGGTAAGAATGCTCGTATCGTAGAATTCGAGAGCAAGGATGAGCAGGACTGTGCTCGTAATCTATTCTTGTTGACTGCCAAGCCTGTTTTGTATGTTTGCAATGTGGGTGAGGCTGATGCCAAGAGTGGCAATGACTTCACGAAGAAGGTAGAAGCACTGGCTAAGGAGGAAGGAGCTGAAGCCATGATTATCGCAGCCAAGACAGAAGAAGATATCGCTGAACTTGAATCCTACGAAGACAAGCAGATGTTCTTGGAGGAACTGGGCTTGGAAGAGAGTGGTGTCAATCGTTTAATCAAAAAGGCCTATGCCCTATTGAACTTGGAAACGTTCATTACTGCTGGCGAGATGGAGGTGAAGGCTTGGACCTATAAGAAAGGCTGGAAGGCTCCCCAGTGTGCTGGTGTTATCCATACCGACTTCGAAAAAGGCTTCATTCGTGCTGAGGTTATCAAGTACGACGACTATATCCAGTATGGCAGTGAGGCTGCTGTACGTGAAGCAGGTAAGATGGGCATTGAAGGTAAGGAATATGTGGTGCAGGATGGTGATATCATGCACTTTAGATTCAATGTATAATGGAGTTGCTTAGTTATATCATTTGGAATCCTAATGAGGGTTTTGGACCCTTTCGCTGGTATGGACTATGCTGGCTGATAGGCTTTGCTGTGGCATATTTAATCGTTAAGCGCCTCTATAAAGAACAGAAAATAAAGGACGAGTTGTTCGATCCTCTCTTTTTCTATTGTTTCATTGGTATTCTGGTGGGTGCCCGTCTGGGACATTGTATCTTCTATCAGCCCGACTACTTCCTGACTTCAGTAAAAGGATTCATAGAAATGTTCATTCCCATCCGTTTCTTAGCGGATGGTGGATGGAAATATATTGGTTTTCAGGGCTTAGCTTCTCATGGAGGTACCTTAGGCTTAATCATTGCTTTGTATCTCTATGTCAAGAAGACAAAACTGAGCATCTGGCGAGTATTAGACAACATTGCCATTGCCACAGGTTCTATGGCTTGCTTCATTCGTTTAGGTAATCTCATGAACTCAGAGATTATTGGTAAGACAACGGATGTACCTTGGGCCTTTATCTTTGAGCGAGTAGATATGATGCCTCGCCATCCTGGTCAGCTTTACGAAGCTATCGCCTATGCCATCCTATTTGGTTTGATGTGGTGGATGCACAAAAGAATGCCTGAGAAGATTGGTACTGGCTGGTACTTTGGCTTCTGTCTGACCTATATTTTCACCTTCCGATTCTTCATTGAATATACCAAGGAGATACAAGAAGCTTTCGAGGCCTCACTTCCCTTGGATATGGGACAGATACTCTCCATTCCCTTTATCGTTGTTGGACTTATCTGCATGTTCAGAAAACAGAAAGCATGAAACTAAGAACTGTCATAGTATCACTCATGTTATTTCTCTTCACAGCAACCTTTGCAGAAGAGAAGGATACCGCTTTTGCCAATCTCTATCATCGTTACCTAGAGCTTTACACTGATTCAAACGAAGCTGCGTTCTATCAGGCCACAGAACAGATGAAAGCTCATTATCTGAAAAAACAGAATATGGACTCTTACTATAAGGTCTTTCTAAACGAGATCTTGTATGATACAGAGCAAGGTAAGACCTATAGAGCCATCAAGAAGTGTAGCGACATGCTGCAAGAGATGAAAGAGAAGAATGAGAATCACTATGACATCGTCTATTCCGCATTGGGTAATATCTATGACTTACGTGGAAACTACCGCATGGCCAAGAAATACTATCACGATGCGCTGAACGCTTGTGAACCTACAGATACCGGTTCGCTAATCAGCATCTATTCACGTATAGCTCAACTACAGGCACATCGTGAGCCTAATAAAGCTTGGGAGGTAAATGAGTATTTTGGCAAAATGGCTACCAAATGGCCAAATTATTATAAGGTATATGTAGTGCTAAAGGGTGAAATCTCATTCTACCTAAAAGACAAGAATCACTTTGAAGAGGCTTACCAGCAGTATCTGAAATGTCGCGAAGAACATCCCATGCTTGATGCTTATGGCAGAGACATGATGAACATGCTGCATGCTACCTTTACTGGCGACTACAACACTGCATTAGAGATTCTCAGCCACGACTCGCCAGACTTCGACCCACTGGACCGCTGTGATATGCGTATCCAGATTTATGAAATGATGGGTGATAAGGAGAGTGCCTTGAGGGAAGTGGACTATCGTCGCGACCTTCGTGACTCGTTGAATAGCGATATGCTTTTCAATAACATCAACGAGATTAATGGCGAGATGGGACTGCAAAGGATGAAAGAAGAAGCTTTGGAGAAAGAGGAGAAAGCTACCAAACGCCAGAACTTGCTTCTTAGTATTGCCCTCATCATGGTAGTTGCTGCCTTAGGTCTGGTTATATCGCGTAACCTGATGCGTCGACGCTACCAGAAAAAATTGATGAAACAAAACAAGGAGTTAGAGGTTGCGCTCTCACGTGCTGAGGAATCTGATCGTATGAAAGATTCCTTCATCAAACATGTCAGTCATGAGATTCGCACTCCTTTGAATATCATCACTGGCTATACACAGATTATCAATAACCCAGAATACGACCTGACAGAAGAAGAGCGTAGCAGAATGCTCAGCGATATCAGCAAGAACACCCAGATGATTAGCTATATCGTTAACGAACTGTTAGAAGTAGCAGAAGATGAGAGCAAGCAACACTATTCAAAAGATGACATTATTGCTGTCAACGAGTTCTGTCGTCGTCTGATAGGCCAGGCAGAAATTAAAAACAAAGGGCGTCTTAGTTTGGAATTCATCTCAGAACTGGATGAAGACTTTACTGTTCATAGCAATCGCAGAGCCATAGAGAAGGTGTTAGATCAACTGCTTGACAACGCCATAAAGTTCACAGATACTGGCTATGTTGAATTGAAAGTTCACGATAGTCCTGATCATGGTGTCGTTCGCTTCATCGTCCAGGATTCAGGCATTGGCATTTCTGAGGAAAACCACAATCGCATATTTGACCGTTTCTTCAAGGAAGACGTTTTCAAACAAGGCTTTGGATTGGGTCTGACAATGAGTCTGAAGATGGCTATTCTGTTGGGAGGAAGCTTATCTTTAGACAAGGATTACAAGGCAGGCGCACGCTTTATCCTGACGATTCCTGTTAAGTCTTAGAACGACTTCGACTTACTTCCCACTCACTATCTTCTTGATGTCATTGAGCTTGTTCAGTGCCTCCAAGGGTGTCAGATTGTTGACGTCAAGACCCAATATCTCATCACGAACCTGACAAAGCACAGGGTCGTCCAATTGGAAGAACGAGAGCTGCATACCCTCACGACTCTGGGCTATCTCTGCTGTAGGCTTTCCAACAGAACCTACAGAGGCATTATCAGCTTCCAGTTGCTTTAGGATGACGTTGGCGCGTTTGACAATACTCTTAGGCATACCAGATATTTCTGCCACATGAATACCAAACGAGTGTTCTGAACCTCCTTTTTCCAGTTTACGCAGGAAGATGACCTTTCCTTCCACCTCTTTTACAGAGACGTTATAGTTCTTAATGCGCTTGAAGTTCTTCTCCATCTCGTTCAACTCATGATAGTGAGTGGCAAAAAGCGTACGAGCCTGAGCCTTGGGGTGTTCGTGCAGATATTCCACGATAGCCCAAGCAATGGAGATACCATCATAAGTGCTCGTTCCTCGTCCTAACTCATCGAAGAGAACCAGCGAGCGAGGCGTCACATTATTTAAAATATTAGAAGCCTCTGTCATCTCCACCATGAAGGTTGATTCGCCCAAGGAAATATTATCTGAGGCCCCTACCCTTGTGAATATCTTATCCACCAAGCCTATTTTCGCGCTCTCTGCAGGCACAAACGAACCTATCTGAGCCAACAGCACTATCAAGGCTGTCTGGCGCAACAGAGCCGATTTACCAGCCATGTTAGGACCAGTAATGATGATAATTTGCTGATGCTCTGAATCAAGCAGGATATCATTAGGAACATAATGTTCGCCCAAGGGCAACTGCGTCTCAATGACTGGATGGCGACCTTGTTTGATGTCAATGACATTAGAAGCGTCAATAACAGGGCGAACATAGTGGTTTTCCTCTGCTGTCTTGGCTGCACTCAGCAAGCAATCCAGATGGGCTACGACGTTGGCATTGATCTGTATCTGGGGGATAAACTCCTGCAGACCCAGCACCAAATCATTGAAAAGTTGGGCTTCGAGTGATAGTATCTTATCCTCAGCACCCAGAATCTTCTCTTCGTATTCCTTCAGTTCTTGGGTGATGTAGCGCTCTGCCTGAGCCAGTGTCTGTTTGCGAACCCATTCCTGTGGCACCTTATCTTTATAGGTATTGCGAACTTCCAGATAATAGCCAAACACATTGTTATAGCCTATCTTCAGACTCTGAATACCTGTTTGCTGGGCTTCGCGCTCCTGTATCTGCAACAGATAATCCTTGCCACTATATGCTATGTGTCGCAATTCGTCCAGTTCGTCATTCACTCCCCTGCGAATCACCCCTCCTTTTGCTACCAATTGGGGTGGGTCGTTCTCTATTTCTCGTTCTATCCGTTCACGAATAGACTCGCAGAGGTTGAGTTGTTCCCCTACCCTTTTCAGCGATTCATTTTGAGAATACAGGCAAGCTGTCTTGATGGGTTGGATAGCCTGCAAGGCCATCTTCAGTTGTACTACCTCACGAGGTGACACTCTGCCCACAGCTACTTTCGAGATAATGCGCTCCAAGTCGCCTATACGATGCAGTTGTTCGTCGACACACTGGCGAAACTCTGGTTCGCGATAGTAATATTCCACAATGTCCAGACGCTCGTTGATGGGCTTCTCGCCCTTCAAAGGGAACACCAGCCAACGTCTGAGCATTCGACCTCCCATAGGTGTTACTGTGCGGTCTATCACATTCAGCAAAGACTTGCCATCATCCTGCATAGGATACAGCAACTCCAGCGAGCGAACTGTAAACTTATCCAGACGTACATACTTATCTTCCTCTATGCGAGAGATGCTGGTGATATGAGCTATCTGTGTATGCAACGTCTGCTCCAGATATTGCAGAATGGCACCAGCAGCTATCACACCATTCTTCATGTGGTCAACGCCAAAACCCTTCAGCGACTTCACGTTGAAGTGCTTATACAGCTTCTGATGGGCGGTTTGTTCTGTAAACACCCAGTCGTCGAGTTCAAAGGTACACAGGCGATTGCCAAAGTAACGCTCAAAGTCGTGCTTTCTGCCCCTGTCGTAGAGCACCTCCTTGGGTTGGAAGTTGCCTATCAACTTCTCCACATAATCGTAAGTGCCCTCGCCTACCAGGAATTCTCCTGTAGAGATATCCAGGAAACTAACACCACAGGCTGCTTTGCCAAAGTGCACAGAGGCCAGGAAGTTGTTCTCCTTATAGTTCAGCACCGTATCGCTCA
>Ga0310695_10006188_pt1 | contig 20014 bp, 20 predicted proteins | sample RumenRJG_04DNA_FD_203882 | JGI IMG/M metagenome (GOLD analysis project Ga0310695, IMG submission 203882) | Bovine rumen microbial communities from Lethbridge, Alberta, Canada - RJG_04 (v2) (version 2) | ecosystem: Host-associated > Mammals > Digestive system > Stomach > Rumen | place: Canada...
AGCTCCGTGCAGAGGGAAAGACTGTCGATAAGACTGTTGATCATCTTATCAGCGTGAACCTGTTTATCACAATCACCAATGCCAATTTCGATCTTGACAGCATTACCGCTAAGGTTACTGAAACACTTGCAGTCAAAGAAGAATTGCTCGGACAGGTGCAGAATAAAGAATCACTCCCCGAAGCAGCTCTTTGGAACGGTTCGGACTATACCGAGAAAGCAAAGACTGTCGGCGTACTTGCAACAGAGAATGAGGATATACGCTCTCTGCGTGAGCTGATAACATACGGTCTGAAAGGTCTTGCGGCATATACAAAACACGCAAACGCTCTGCTCAGCGATGACGAGGAGCTTGATGCTTTCTTACAGTCGGCTCTTGCTAAAACACTTGATGACAGTCTGTCGGTCGACGACCTTGTGGCTCTCACGCTGGAAGTCGGCAAGTACGGCGTTCAGGGTATGGCTGACCTTGATGCTGCAAATACTTCAGCATACGGCAATCCTGAGATCACGACAGTTGATATCGGTGTCCGCAAAAATCCTGCAATACTGATCTCAGGTCACGATCTTAAAGACCTTGAAATGCTCCTTGAGCAGACAAAGGATACGGGCGTTGATGTTTATACGCACTCGGAAATGCTGCCTGCGCATTATTATCCGTTCTTCAAAAAGTATCCGCATTTCGCAGGAAACTACGGCAATGCGTGGTGGAAGCAGAAAGAGGAATTTGAGAGCTTCAACGGTCCGGTGCTGATGACCACAAACTGCATCGTTCCGCCGAAGGACAGCTACAAGGACAGGCTTTGGACAACAGGTGCCGCAGGCTATCCGGGCTGTAAGCATATTGATGCACCCTACGGCGAAGTAAAGGATTTCTCGCCGATCATCGAACAGGCTAAGAAATGTCCTCCGCCTGCCGAGATCGAAACCGGCTCTATTATCGGTGGCTTTGCCCACGAACAGGTATTTGCACTTGCCGATACAGTTGTAGAAGCTGTAAAATCGGGGGCTATCCGCAAATTCGTGGTCATGGCAGGCTGTGACGGCAGAGATAAGTCCAGAAGCTACTATCAGGAATTCGCAGAGAAACTGCCAAAAGATACAGTTATTCTCACCGCAGGCTGTGCGAAGTACAAGTATAACAAGCTCGACTTAGGCGACATCGGCGGTATTCCGAGAGTTCTCGATGCAGGACAGTGCAATGATTCTTATTCTTTGGCGCTTATCGCTCTGAAGCTGAAAGAGGTATTCGGGCTTAACGATGTGAATGATCTGCCTATCGTTTACAATATCTCATGGTATGAGCAGAAAGCAGTCATCGTACTCCTTGCTCTGCTGTATCTCGGCGTGAAGAATATTCACCTCGGACCGACTCTGCCTGCGTTCCTGTCTCCGAATGTGGCAAAGGTTCTTGTAGACAGTTTCGGCATTGCGGGTATTACGAATGTTGACGATGATATGAGGATATTCGGCTTATGAGAAGAAAAGACCGTGAAGTGACCGATCTCAGCGAAATCATAGAGATCATGAAAAACTGCGATGTGTGCAGGCTTGCTCTGAATGATGACGGCTTTCCGTACATTCTGCCGCTGAATTTCGGAATGGCGGTGAACGGAGATAAGATCACGCTCTATTTTCATAGTGCTTTGGAGGGCTATAAGGTCGGGCTTATCCGGAAGGATAACAGAGCATCATTTGAAATGGACTGCAAGCATGAGCTGCAATACTTTGAGGATAAGGGCTACTGCACAATGGCATACGAAAGCGTGATCGGCAGAGGGCAGATCCGTATCCTGCCGGAAGAAGAAAAACTGCCTGCGCTGAAACTGCTCATGGCACATTATCATAACGGAAAAGATATGCAGTTCAGCACGGTGGCTATACCGAGAACGCTTGTATATGCCCTTGATGTCGAAAGCATAACAGGTAAAAGAAAGCCTGTAAAAAATTCTGACTTTGAACCCAGTGGAGTCTAAGTTGATAATAGAGAAGCTCTCAGCAATGAGGGCTTTTTCTTTTCCTGCCGATTGACCTTTTGACGGTGGTATGATATAATTATTCTAAGAGTTACTGCAATAGGAGTGATGTGAAATGGCAGTCTATATCGTATTTGACGTTGAAACGCCCAATCGGGCAAATGACCGAATGAGTGCAATAGGTATATCTGCAATCAAGGATAACAAGATCGCGGCGAACTATTTTTCGCTCGTTGATCCTGAAACCCACTTCGACTATTTCAACACTCAGCTCACGGGAATAGATGCGGATAAGGTCAAGGGCGCTCCGAACTTTGCAGAGCTGTGGAAAAAGATAGAGCCTATCATGAACAAGGGTATCCTCGTTGCCCATAATGCAGTATTCGATATGAGCGTTCTCCGCGCGTGTCTGCGTGATTACGGTATCTCTTGGAAACCGACTGCAAAATACCTTTGTACGGTCCAGATCGGCAGGCGTGTTCTGCCGGATATGAAGCATAACCTAAATGTGATGTGCGATTACTACGGTATTGCTCTCGATCATCACCAGGCAGACAGCGATAGTCATGCCTGTGCGGAGATACTGCTGAGATATATTGAAAGCGGTGTTGATGTGAGAGAATATGTGAAGGAATACCGACTATAAATATAAGCGATAATCAGAGCTGTTGCTACAAAGCAATGGCTCTTTTCTTTTCAGAAGTACAAATTCTGTCTATCTGAGATGATATAATAAAAAATGAAAAGTTGTTTCCAGAAAGCCAAATTTTGTCCAACTGGTTTCGTATAATGGAAGCAGACAAGCATACAACTCGATACTTTTGTGATGTCATTGAACAGTTCCATACAAGACTTGATCGGTAATCCATTACGGTCTTAGGAGGTGATAGCTGTGTACTGGACGATGATAATAGATCACGGTCTGCATTGATTGCCTTGCGGATTTGTTTGTGCTGATACAGAAGTTGAGTATGTTATGCTGTAAACTCTCGGCATAAGGGGCGGTCTGAGCAGATCAGGCCGCCCTTTTTCCTACGCCAAATGTGATAGGAAGATGAAATTTTAGTGAAAAGTTGCCGCACTATAATTTTGCACAAAGAGTTATTTTTCAACATTGGACTGCGGTTTGAATGAGTTAGGTGGAAATGTTGAATTGGTAGTGCATTACCGAAAAGTGCAGGAAAGAGGGGGCTTTTATAAAAATCGGGTGTTCCCGAACGGGAACGCTGAGAAGTTGCTTTTTACGCTGTAATGGTTCATAATAATATAGAACGCATCGGTGCGTTGATCCAACGGTGAACCTTACTGCGCAGGAGGGTTACTCGATCACTGTATGGAAACTGAATATGGAACAATCGAATGGACGAGTAATGTTTGATTGTCGGACGGGTATATTCCGAATGACAGGCTTACTATGTTCATTTGCTGATTTCCGTCCGACAGAAAGGACGGAACCAGTATGATGAATGATTTACATACTCCTCAGATTCCATTATTCAGCGAACTGGAGGAGCCGCAAAGCTACGAAGTCTACGTTTACGGGACTGATGATCTAATTGAGCAGCATACGGACAGCTTTAGCTTGGCGATAGGTCGGTATTTAGGCGAGATCGGCATTAGCCAAAATATGCTGTCAAAGGTGACGGGTATTGCTTCCTCTACGCTCTCACGCTATCTTTCAGGAAAGAGGAAGATACGATATGATTATCTCTGTGCGGTCTGTATAGCACTCAGACTTCACCCTTGCAGGCAGCGTCACTTGTTTTCGCTCCTGCTGTATGAGATGCCTTGTGAGCGTGATTTCAGTCAATCAGATAAATATATCATCAGGGCATATCTTGACGGTTGTGCCTTTGACAAGCGGTATACACTGACTGCCTGCAATGACCAGTTGACGGCAATCCATGCAAAACCTCTTACAAACCTGACCTCTGCTAAGGAGGACGGCGAGTAATGGGGAGATTCATGTATGTCCATTTCGGTGATGACGTTCCCCGTAACATCGAGAAGGAGTATAACAAGCTCCTGCGGAAAGAGAGATACCTTGAGGAGAAAGATGCAGAAAACGGAATGATCTATCCAGATTTTGATGATGTTCTCGCTGCGAATCCCGATCCTGCAAGTATCCCCATAAGCGAGGAAGAAGAACAGGAGCAAATCAGGCACCGGAACAGGCTTGACTATCTGCCTGAAGCCTTAGAACTGCTGAAAGCGGATTTTCCTGAAGGATATGAGCTGATACGGGACTACTTTCTGAGAGAGGACAAGGTGACGATGTGGTATCTCGTTGAGAAATACGGCTTATCAATTGATATGGTGCGATACCGAATCAAGATTGCCAAGCAGAAGCTCAAGGAGTATATCATCTTGCATGAAAATGAATGAAGAAATATGTGCAGAATGCTGATTTTTTCTTTTTGGAGAAAGAAATATGGGAAAATCCTTCCCGATTTTGCAAAATCCTCGGTTGATAGATAGAGGGGTTCATACCACTGATCTCTGAAAGGGGTACGGATCACTCGCTGACATATCCTATCCTCCGTGATGAGGGGCGGTACGGTTCTTCCATTTGCCGCACCGTCCCATACTTTCAACTATGCTTTCATGTTAATTCCTTTTATTTTCTATCAACAGCAGAGATGCTGTTGGGAGTGTCCGTCCTTCGGGGCGGACATTGCCAAAGGCATCTCACACATTCCTCTTAGTTTTGTTTGACGGCTGATATGCTGTCGGGAGCTTCCTCTCAATCTGAGGGGGAGCTGCCAACAGTACATCAAATAGCAAACGATGTATTGCTCTCGGTCTGTTATGATCGGGAATAGTATCTTGAAAATCAAATAACAAACACTATTTGCTGTTTTCAATTTCTATAATTGAAAGGAGCTGTCCAATGGAAGATAAACTGTTATCAGATACAGCTTATAATACTATGTTTAGCGACTATCCTGACATTCTGACTGTCAAGGATATTACAAAGATGTTAGGAGTTCACCCGAATACGGTCTATGATCTTGTCAAAGAGGGTGTACTGCCTAAAATCCCGTGTTGCCGACATATAAAGGTTGCAAAGATTTACGTCATAAAATACGTTCTGCAAAGCGCACAATAAGCACTTGGTAGAAATGTCCGTTGTGCTGAAAAAACACGAAAGTGATGCAAAGCCCTTGAAAAGTCCGTAAAACTGCGCTACAATTAAGTAGTCAACAGCAGACTTTTCTACCGCTTTCGATGCACAAGGAGGTTAAATATGAAAGCGAGTCTGCCTTTTAAGTATATTATCTGTGAAAAACACGGAAAGCTGTATGTAGTCTTTGATTTTAAGGACGATAGCGGTAAAAGAAAAAGGAAATGGGTAGGGACCGGATTACCGGAAAACTGTACCCAAAAGGCGCTGAAAGGAAGAATAGACCAGATTATCAGCGAATTCTATGACGAATACTGCTCAGGACGTGCGACGGCTGTAAAGGAAAAGGTGGTAAAGAAACCGTGTTGGTTTGACGGCGATCCGAGAAAGCCAAATGAATCGGTTACACCGACGGAAACAGGCTTCAAGTTTACAGGATTCCTGTTTTACTGGCTTGATTCTATCAAAGCAACGATAGCTTACACTACATATAACGGCTACACGATCAATCTCACGCTTATCAAGAAATACTTCGATGAGCTTTACCCTGATCTGCCGTTAAGCGAACTGACAGCCTTACAGATTCAGAAATTCTACAATGATATGTATAATGAGGGCAAAAGCGGAAACACCATTAAGCATTACCACGCAAATATCCACAAAGCCCTGAAATATGCTGTCAAAATGGATTTACTTGTAGCAAACCCTGCTGATAAGGTCGAACTGCCTAAGTTAGAGAAGTTTAGAGCGAGCTTCTATACCAAAGAGGAGATCAATCAGCTTCTCAAAGTCTTTGAAGGGGATAGAATGGAGCTTGTGGTCAATATTGCTGCTTACTACGGACTTCGCAGAAGTGAAGTGCTTGGTTTGAAGTGGGACGCTATTGATTTTGAAAAGGGTACACTCTCGGTATGCCGTAAGATCACAAGTATCAACGCTGACGGACACGAGCAACTGAGGGTGGACGATACGCTCAAAACAGAAGCGAGCGTGAGAACACTTCCGCTTATACCGCAAATCGAGAAGATGCTGAAAGAAAGGCTGAAACTCGAAATGCAGTATTCTCAGATACTCAAAAGTGACTTTGACAGAACATTTGACGGATTTGTCTGCCGTGACAACACGGGAGCTATTATCACGCCTGAATATGTGACGAGACACTTCAAAGAAGTCATCAAAAAGTATAAACTCCGTCCACTGCGTTTCCATGACCTGCGTCATAGCTGTGCGAGTCTGTTGCTTGCCAATGGAGTATCCATGAAAGCGATTCAGGACTGGCTCGGTCATTCCACTTTTAACGTTACCGCCAACTTTTATAGTCATCTCGATTACAAGTCGAGAATCTCATCTGCTGAGGTTATTGCCAATGCTCTCGGAGACGAAGAAGATGAGGACGAGGGCAAAAAGAAAACCGCAGGCTCTTGATACAAGAACCTGCGATCTCGATGGTGCCGGTGGCGGGGGTCGAACCCGCACGGTATTGCTACCAACGGATTTTGAATCCGTCACGTCTGCCAATTCCATCACACCGGCATAGTTGTTAAATTTTTGTAAACAAGCACACAAGACAAAAAGTCCGTTACTGCAACCGAAAAGAATGAGAAAACAATCAAATTTGGTAGAAAACTTCTGAACCCCATGAGAAAAAGTACAAGACTTTTTCTACCAAATGAGAAGTGCAATAGTGTTGAAACGTCGGAATGACGTAGATTTCAAGAAAATCGTGGTAGATTTGGAATTCACTCAGCCAAAAAAGTTTGAGTGGATTTTGAGTCCACCGTGTCTGCCATTCCACCACATCGGCGTGCCGTATGTTATAATTATATCATACAGCTGTTTTTTTGTCAAGAGTCGATATGATAGAATCGTTTGAAGTTTTCAGAGAGTATCATACGATTCTCTTCTTCGCTGAAACCAAGTGCAAAGAAGCGTTCTATTTCTTCAGTGTGCTTCCACATCGGAAAATCACAGCCGAAGAATGCGTTTTCAACTCCGAATTTGCGAATACGCTCCGCTGCTTTTTCGGGTGTCATGAACGGAAGTGAACTGCTTATATCTATGGCAAGATTCGGGTATCCTACAAGGATATTTTCGGCACTCTCCCAACACTGGTATCCACCCATATGAGCTGCTTGGATTTTCAGATTAGGAAAGTTCTTGCATACGTTTGCGATTCTGTCAGGAGCTGAATATGTATAACGGTTATCGCCGCAGTGTATGAGAACAGGAAGTCTGCCTTCAATCATTTCGTAAATTCTGAATGCTTCGGGAGAGTCTGCATTGAACTGCTGAAAATCAGGGTGGAGCTTTACTCCGTGCAGACCGAGTGAGATTATCTGCTCAATATCACCTTCAAGGTCTTCTGATAAGGCATGAGTAGTTCCGAAACCGTAGAATGAACGCTCCATTGCACACTCTTCTGCGATAAATGTATTGATATGACGAGTCTGCTGCGGGACTGTCGCTGTTGAGCATACAAGGTACTTGTCAACGCCGATTTTTCTGCCGTTTTTGAGGAGCATCTCTGCCGTACCGCTTCCGCTCATTGGAATATCGTAAAACCTGCCGATATTAACGGTAGCGTTTTCGGCTATTTTAGCGGGGAAAATGTGTGCGTGGGCATCGATTATCTCGTAATTCTCATACATTTTATTATCCATTGAATAAGCTCCTTTTTAAAATTTCCAGCTAATATTATACTCCAAATCTGAACTTTTGTCAAATACCGGTATCCTATTACTTCTTATAATCTGCTGCGGAAGTCTTCATAGCCGAATGTGCGGAGATTCTTGAAAGTTCCGTCTGATTTGAGCAGGAGTATTGAGGGAAGCGGCATTCCGTTGAAGGTGTTGTTCTTGACCATTGTGTATATAGCCATGTCCTCAAAAACGAGTCTGTCGCCGATTGAGAGCGGCTTATCGAACGAGTAAATTCCTATGGAGTCACCGGCAAGACAGGTTTGCGAGCCGAGACGGTAGCTGTATGCTTTTTCTCCTTCCTTTCCGCTGTCACGTAGCGGCGGACGGTAAGGCATTTCATGTACGTCAGGCATATGGCAAGCCGCAGAAGTATCAAGTATCGCGATAGGCATATCATTTTCTGTGAGGTCGAGAACCTCTGTTACAAGATAGCCTGCATTTAGTGCGATAGCTTCTCCGGGTTCGAGGAATACTTCAAGTCCGTACTTGTCCTGAAGATGTCTGATACAGCGTTCAAGCCGCGGAATATCGTAGTCGCTGCGAGTGATATGGTGTCCGCCGCCGAGATTTATCCACTCCATTTCAGGCAGAATATCGCCGAATTTTTCTTCGAGTGCGGCTATAGTGGATTCGAGGTCGTCGGAATTCTGCTCACAGAGAGTGTGCATATGCAGTCCGGTTACACCCCTGATGTCATCGCTGCGGAAGTTTTTGCGGGTTATTCCGAGTCGTGAAACAGGGGAGCAGGGGTCGTATATTTCGTGGCCTTCCTGAGTCGAAAACTCAGGATTTACGCGAAGTCCTATCTTTTTTCCGGCAGAGAGTACCCTTTCGCGATATGTATCAAGCTGTGTGAACGAATTGAAGATGATATGTCCGCAGTATGACACTATCTCGTCAAATTCATTATCGCGGTATGCAGCAGAAAATACATGGTTTTCCTTTCCCATTTCCTCATAGCCGAGACGTGCTTCATACAGTCCGCTGCACGCGGTTCCATCAAGATATTTTTCGATAAGCGGGTAAAGATGATAACACGAAAATGCCTTCTGTGCAAGAAGTATCTTTGCTCCGGTACGCTCCCTTACTCCGCGGAGAATTTCAAGATTGTGTATTAGTTTTTCCTCGTCGATCACGTAGCATGGCGAGGGAAGTTCATTTATATTCAGCATGATATACCTCTTTTTAAAATAGTCAAGGGCGGAAAGGGAAGTCCCTTTACGCCCTTTTCGGATGTTTATTGCTGTTTTACTCAGTCAACAAGAACCGGATCAAAGTCCTCTTCCCAAGGAAGTCCCCACTTATTGAGTGCTTCCATGAACGGATCGGGGTCAAATTCCTCGATATTGTATACACCCGCACCGCTCCATTTGCCTGTCATTATGAGCATTGCTCCGATCATTGCGGGAACACCGGTAGTATATGAGATAGCCTGTGAGCCTACTTCTTTGTAGCATTCCTGATGGTCACAGATGTTGTAGAGGTAGTAGTTCTTGTCCTTGCCGTCCTTCTTTCCGCGGAAGATACAGCCGATATTGGTCTTGCCGACTGTTCTCGGACCGAGTGAAGCAGGGTCGGGGAGTACTGCCTTCAGGAACTGAAGCGGTACTATTTCCTTGCCTTCATACATGATAGGCTCGATTGATGTCATACCTACGTTTTCAAGGCATTTGAGATGTGTGAGATAGCTCTGACCGAATGTCATGAAGAAGCGGATACGCTTTATTCCCTTGATGTTGAGAGCGAGCGATTCGAGTTCTTCGTGGTGGAGGAGGTACATATCCTTCTCGCCTACGCCTTTGAAGTTATAAACGCGCTTTATCTCCATGGGTTCTGTTTCTACCCATTTGCCGTCCTCGATGTAGCTTCCCTTAGCAGATACCTCGCGGATATTTATCTCGGGATTGAAGTTTGTAGCGAAGGGGTAGCCGTGGTCTCCGCCGTTGCAGTCGAGGATATCTATGTAGTTTATCTCGTCAAACTGGTGCTTCATTGCGTATGCTGAGAACACTCCTGTAACACCGGGGTCGAATCCGCTTCCGAGGAGTGCAGTTATACCTGCTTCCTTGAACTTTTCACGGTATGCCCACTGCCACTTATATTCAAATTTCGCTGTATCAAGAGGCTCGTAGTTTGCAGTGTCTACGTAGTGAGTCTTTGTAGCGAGACAAGCGTCCATTATAGTAAGGTCCTGATAGGGGAGTGCAAGATTGAGCACTACGTCAGGCTTGTAGCTGTTTATGAGAGCGATAAGCTCGTCAACGTTGTCAGCGTTTACCTGAGCTGTCTCGATGACTGTTTTAGTAGTCGGCTGGAGTTTCTCCTTGAGTGCGTCGCACTTGGACTTTGTACGGCTGGCGATCATTATGCCCTCAAAGACTTCGCTGTTCTGACAGCACTTGTGAATAGCTACGGAAGCAACTCCGCCGCAGCCGATAATCATACATTTTCCCATTGTTCTTACTCCTTTGCGTTTTATAGTATTAGTTTCATAGGCTTGAATGACGATATACTGTCCTCAAACCCGAGTTTTTTATATAGTGGGTAACCGTCCGCGGAGGCTTTGAGCTCGATGTAGTCAAGCCCCATTTCCCTTGCGTCAGATATGAGCAGCTCCATCAGCTGTGAGGCTGTGCCATGCCTTCTGTATTCGGGCGAAACATAGACATTCAGCACCGTACCTGTTCTGCCGTTAGGAAAGCCTGGATTCGGAGGCATCTCATTTAATACGAGGAATGCCGAACCGATCGTTTTTTCTTCGTCCACGGCGATATATGCGAAGAAATCGCAGTTGAGGTGATCTGCATAATAACGCGGGAGCCTTGCACGTATCTGTTCAGCTTGTTCCGCCGGCATTTCGGGAAAATCCTCCATTAGGTACGCCATGCGAATATCGGTAAGTCCGGCAGCGTTCTGAGCTCTGAAAATATTCATATGAGTGATCCTTTATGAAAGTGCAAGCAGCATTTCACGTATTACCTTGCACGCTACAGCAGTCGATACGCCCGACTGATCATAAGTCGGACTGAGTTCGTTTACGTCGCAGCCGACTATATCAAGCTTGCTGCATACGAGGGTTACTGCCCTGCGAAGTTCCTCAAACGTTACACCGCCTGCTTCGGGAGTACCTGTTCCTGGGAATATCGAAGGGTCGAGTACATCGAGGTCAAGGGTGAAGTATACGTTTTTGCCTTTGAGCTTTTCAACGGTTTCTTCAAGACCTTCAAAACTGAACTTGTGCATTTCAGTATGCTCGTCAGCAAAGTAGAATTCATCGCGGTCTCCGCTTCTTATACCGAACTGGAAGATATGGTCGTCGCCGACGAGTTCCCAGCAGCGGCGCAGTACGCAAGCGTGTGAAAGCGGCTGACCGAGGTACTCGTCACGAAGGTCAGCGTGAGCGTCGAAGTGGACGATGTAAAGGTCGTTGAACTTTTCCTTTACTGCCATTACAGACCCGAGAGTTACAAGATGTTCGCCGCCTATCATGAACGGCATTTTTCCGTCGGAAAGTATCTGGTCAGAACGCTGGGCGATGTCTGCTATGGTACGTCTGACACTGCCGAATGGAAGTTCAAGGTCGCCGCTGTCGAAGTAGCTGTAATCGGTCATGTCCTTATTCTGATACGGACTATAGGTCTCAATGCCGAAGCTCTCATTCCTGATTACTGCCGGAGCAAATCTTGTGCCGGGACGAAAGCTTGTGGTGCCGTCAAAACCGGCTCCGAAGAGTACTATCTTAGCGTCATCGTATTCACTGTCACAGGCGATAAAGGTCTGTACATTCTTATTCAACATCTCTGAGCATCTCCTCAACGTAGTTTGGCAGTGCAAATGCTCCGCAGTGGAGCTGGGTATTGTAATATTTGGTCTTTAAGCCGAGCATACTCCATTTGGTACCGTTATAGTCGCGTACAGGGTGGTATTTCTTTGAAGCAAAGCCGAAAAGCCAGTGTCCCGATGGGTAGGTAGGGATGTGAGCCTGATATACACGGCTTATCGGGAAGCTCTCGACTATACGCTTGTGTGAGCGCTGCATAGCGGCAGCGTCCTCGTCATAGAACGGACTTTCATGCTGGTTTACCATTATACCGTCCTTACGCAGTGCTTTGAAGCAGCTGCCGTAGAATTCCTTGGTGAAGAGTCCTTCTCCGGGACCGAATGGGTCGGTGGAGTCAACGATTATTACGTCGTATTTTTCTTCACAGCGGCGTATGAACTTGACGCCGTCCTCGTAATAAATGTGCACTCGTTCATCGTCAAGCCGGCAGGCTGTCGTCGGAAGATATTTCTTGCTTACTTCAACAACAAGCTCGTCGATTTCAACGAGGTCGATGGATTCGACTGAGCTGTATCTTGTCAGCTCACGGACTACTCCGCCGTCACCTGCACCGATAACCAGTATATTTTTCGGATTCGGGTGAACTGCCATAGGTACGTGAGTTATCATTTCGTGGTAGATGAATTCGTCTTTTTCGGTCAGCATCATGTAGCCGTCGAGCGTGAGGAAACGTCCGAATTCCTTTGAATCGAACACGTCGATGCGCTGAAATTCACTGTTTCCGCTGTAGAGCTGGTGGTCGACCTTGATAGAAAATTTTACATTAGGCGTATGCCTTTCAGTGAACCATAATTCCATTGTTTTTCTCCAAAAGCTTATTCAGGCTTTTTACTGTCAGGGGGAGGTGTACCGGGGGCAACTCCGTTCATTTTAAGTACGAATTTGAGTATAAGCGGGTTTATTATGTAGATGATGCAGTATGAAACAATAAAGCTTAATATGAACGACTTCAGAAACATTATCATAAAAGGCGGGAAATGTGCGTGTCCGTGGCTTGCCTTTGTTACGATTATGCGGACGAGTGCCACCATTGCAAGTGTTATCGCAGGGGTGTATATCATGTCTGAAATAAAGGTGGAAACGAGTCTTCCGGGAACACTTTTCTCTTTTAGTTTAAGTGCATTTACCGCTTTGAGTTCAAGTTTTCTCATCGGGATCAAAAAGCTTATTGCAAAGCTGATGAGCGCACTTACGCCGAAGCTTATCAGCCATGTGTTGAGACTGGGCTTGTCAGATGAGAGGGTGTTGGTTGTTGACATGCACAGACTTAGTGTGAATCCCATGAGGATGTTCATCTGAAATCCTACTTTTTTCATTGTTTTTTTCATATCCATATTAAAAACTCCTTAAAATAAAAATAATATATTTACGCGAGGACGTTGAGATGTTCTATATTTATGTCTTCTGTACCTGTCATCTGACATCCTTTTTCCTTCGCATATTTTATGTATTCTATTATCTCGCCTGTTATGAGTTCTCCGGGGGCGAGTATCGGTATTCCGGGCGGATAGCACATTACGAATTCCGTGCATACCTTCCCTGCGGACTCCTCAATAGGGATGGAGACCTTGTCGGCATAAAATGCCTTTCTCGGAGCTTCTGATACTACAGGAGCTATGTATTCGTGGTTCAGCATATCAGCACCGCTTTTTCCGAACCGCCTTTTTATTTCGGACATGGCACTGATAAGCCTCTCTATATCGCGTTTTCTGTCGCCTACTGAGATATACGCGAGTATATTTCCTATATCACCGAATTCGATTTGTATGTCGTATTCGTCGCGGAGCAGGTCGTATACTTCAATTCCTGCAAGTCCTACCGGCAGGGTAAATACGCTCAGTTTTGAAACGTCAAAATCGTATATGCTGTCGCCGTTTATGAGTTCACTTGAGTAAGCGTAATATCCGCCGATATCGTTTATCTCGGCGCGTGCATATTCAGCCATTTCGACTGTCTGCGCAAATATCTCCTTACCGCTGAGGGCGAGTCGCTTTCGTGAAATATCAAGGCTTGAGAGGAGAAGATATGAAGCACTCGTGGTTTGTGTAAGGTTGATTATCTGTCGCATATAATCGCTGTTTATGCGTTCTCCCATGAGCAGGAATGAGCTTTGTGTGAGACTTCCGCCGGACTTGTGCATACTTACTGATGCGAGGTCTGCTCCTGCTGCCATTGCTGTGACAGGAAAATTATCTCCGAAATAGAAATGTGTACCGTGCGCCTCATCAACGAGTACAAGCATTCCGTGAGCATGGGCAAGCTCAGTGATACGGCGGAGGTCGGAGCAGATTCCGTAGTAGGTGGGATTGTTGACCATTATTGCCTTGGCATCGGGATTATCGCGGATAGCCTGTTCGACCTGTGAGACTGACATACCCAGCGCGATTCCGAGCTGTTTGTTAACGTCAGGGTTTACATATACTGGTACTGCACCTGTGAGAATAAGTGCATTTATCGCACTGCGGTGGACATTTCGCGGCATGATTATCTTATCGCCTTCCTTGCAGGTGTACATTATCATGCTCTGCACGGCAGATGTTGTTCCGCCGACCATGAAAAATGTATTAGCTGCTCCGAATGCCTGTGCTGCGAGCATTTCTGCGTCCTTTATAACGGAGACGGGGTGGCAGAGGTTATCAAGCGGTTTCATCGAATTGACATCGACGTTCATGCAGTCTTCGCCTAGAAATTCGGTAAGTTCCATGTTTCCGCGTCCGCGCTTATGTCCGGGCACATCGAACGGAACTACTCTCATTCGCCGGAATTTCCGCAGAGCCTCATATATAGGCGCATTTACCTGTGAAAGTTCAGTCATTTCCGTACACGTTCCTTCCACTGAATATTTCTATCATTTCCTTCCTGAGAGCATTTGTGATATCAAGCCGGCTTCTCGGAGGAAGTTCGTGGACATCCGTATTGAAGAGGTAATTCTGCAATATGATGTCCTTTATGAGCATTTTTGTATGGAACATATTTGCCTGATACACGTTGATATCAACGGCATCATATTTGTCGAGTATTGATTCATCGATGTAATTCTGTATAGAGGTGATGTCGTGGTCGATGAACAGCTTTTCGCCGTCGAGATTGCGGGTGAAACCGCGTACACGGTAGTCCATAGTGATTATATCAGAATCGAAACTGCCGATAAGGTAGTCAAGGGCGGTAAGCGGTGTTATCTTTCCGCAGGTAGCAACGTCGATATCAACACGGAATGTCGCAATGCTTGTATCGGGGTGATACTCCGGATAAGTATGCACTGTGACATGGCTCTTGTCAAGATGTGCGACTGTTTCGCTTCCTCCTGCGGGTACCATTGTATCGTCGGCAATGAGGAATGTTGCCGATGCACCTTGCGGGTCGTAGTCCTGCCGTGATACACTGAGTACCTGTGCACCTATCATCTCCGTCAGATGAGTCATGATATCGGTTATTCGCTCGGAGTTGTACTGTTCATCAACGTAGGCGATATATTCAAGCTGAGCCTTCGGAGTTTTGGCGTAACAGACGTCATATATATTGAAACTAAGTGACTTTGTGAGATTATTGAACCCATAGAGTTTGAGCTTATTTTCCATATTACACACCTCAAAATAAAAACACGTACAGACTTATCAAGCCTGTACGTGTAGGAAATACATGAATAAACGCATAAAATGGTTTCAGAGTCTATTTAAGCAAAGATACCTTTTACTACTCTTATTGACCTTTCACAAGCTGATAAAAACTTATAAAAATTTATATAATCAATAAGGCAACAGAAGTTGCCAGCCGATTGATCGGCGGTCGGCATTTGACCCGCTGTCCGTATGGCGTTTATCTCCCGAAAAACTGGGAGAGGTCAAAGATCTTGCTCTGAAACCGAAGCTTCTCTGCAATTTTTTATTATTTTACCACAAAAGTGCTTTTTTGTCAAGCGAAACGTCATAAAATTCACATCTGGTATATATTTTTCTCAGATAAAGCAATAAACTCAACCAATATTCAGATGAATTTTACGATCAGGAATATCAGCAGTCCGGCTTGCCATAACAGACCTGATATGTTTACTGCCCAGAAGTACCAGTGCTTTGTTTTATGACGGAAGACCTCCATTCCGCTGACAGCTCCGGCGGCTCCGCCGAAGAATCCGAAGCCGAGCAGTGTAGATTCGCGTATGCGCCATTTCTTCTTTTCTGCTTTTACCTTGTCGATTTTGTACATCACGAATGTGATAAGGCTTGCTATCGCGAGATATGCCGCATATACAGCAAGTATCCATTTGTTCATTTTAGTCCTCCTGTTCAGTGAGACTGAAATCAGTATCAAGTGTGCAGACTATCTCATATTTCGGGAACTTCTCTGTTATCCTCTTTACGACTTCTTTATATACTGTAACTCTGTCGTCTGCGTCAAAGCTTACGATAACGTCAAACTGTATCACTTTTGCTTTTTCGTCAAGGTAGAAGCCGTGTGCTTCAAGTACGTGCTCGACTGACATTGCTATGCCGTAGATACTGTTGCGCATTTCAATTTCGTGCTGGTCGGATTCGCTGTAGGTGTATACACTGAGTGCGGTGAGGATAATGTTATGGCGGAGATATACTTCGATAGATATCGCTCGCTGTAACTGGTCGATATCGCGTGCACCAAGTTTATCCGAGACCTCGATATGTGCTGAGCAGTTTACTCTGTCAGGACCATAATCGTGGAAAATCAGGTCGTATACTCCGTGTACCTCCGGAAACGAGTTTATTGTTTCGCGTACTTTTCGTGCAGTTTCGACACTTACTCGCTGTCCAAGCAGGTGGGAAATAGTGCCTGTGAGCATTTCAAGTCCTGATTTTACGATGATTATTGATATTACCGCACCAAGCCATGCTTCAAGGCTTATGTGCCATATAAGGAAAATTATCGCCGCCGCAAGAGTTGATGCGGAGATGACAGAGTCCATGAGGGCATCTGTGCCTGAGTTTATGAGCGAATCGGAATTTACCTGTTTTCCGGTCCTTTTTACGTATGTTCCGAGCAGTATCTTTACGACTATCGCTACGGATACTATTATAATTGCCGCTGTTGAATAGTCGGGAGTCTGCGGACTTATTATCTTCTTTACCGATTCTATGAACGATGTAATACCGGCGTAGAGGATTATCACAGCGATTATCATTGAACTGAGATACTCAACTCTGCCGTGACCCCATGGGTGTTTTCGGTCGGGTTGCTTTTTTGCGAGCTTTGTTCCTATTATCGTTATCAGTGACGAACCTGCGTCGCTTAGGTTGTTTACGGAGTCTAACGTTATAGCGATTGAGTGGGAGAGAAGTCCGACTACTGCTTTGAATGCGGAAAGTGCAATGTTAGCTCCGATACCGATTATACTGGTCCGGACGATTGTTTTTTCACGTTTCAGCTCTTCGGCTTTGTGGTTTGTAATAGTATCTGATGGCATGATATCACCTGCTTATATAAATTATATGTTCTGCTTCTTATTATATATATTATATCAGGATAGTGTGAATATTTCAATAAAGATTTAGTAGAAAAAACTAACGTTTTCTATGTTATTTTTGGAATACACCGATATTAGTGCGCTTCTCCTGCAAATGCTTGATTTTTTATTGTCAATGTGTTATAATCAATTCCGTGATGTTTTCAGAAAGGAAGATTCTTTTGAAATCAAATTTTTTTCGTGGAATGAGTCACGGTATCCCTATTGCCCTCGGGTACCTTTCGGTCTCATTCGGATTCGGTATACTGGCTGTTCAGAATGGTTTGTCCGTTTTACAGTCGTCGGTGATATCTGCCTCAAATCTGACCTCGGCAGGACAGGCTGCCGGAGTTGAGATAATCGCGGCTGGCGGTGCTATCCTTGAAATGATACTCGTTCAGCTGACCATTAATATAAGATATTCCCTCATGGCACTCTCTCTTTCACAAAAGCTCGACAAAAGTTTTACTACTCCGCACAGACTGCTGGCTTCGTACGGTATTACTGATGAGATTTTCGCCGTTTGTTCCTCTCAGCCGGGTCTCCTTACACCGGCTTATATGTACGGAATGATACTGATTTCTATGATTGGCTGGGTGCTTGGTACTTTCCTCGGCGCATCTGCCGGAGAAATGCTTCCTGCTTCGGTGACTTCGGCTATGGGAATAGTGCTTTATGGTATGTTCATTGCGATAATAATACCGCCTTCACGCAAAAGGAAAAGTGTGCTGTTCGTAACACTTGTCGCGGCGGCTTTAAGTGTGCTTTTCAGGTACGTTTTAACCTTTGTATCAGGTGGATTTGCAATGATGATATGCGCTGTTTCGGCTGCCGCTCTCGGTGCATGGCTTTTCCCCGTAAACGATGAAGAGGAGGGGACATAATGGCTGTTTCTGTTTATATCATTGTAATGGCTGGTGTTACTTACCTCATTCGTATGCTTCCTTTTACGTTTTTCAGAAAAAAGATAAAGTCAAAGTTCATACGCAGTTTTTTGAAGTATATTCCGTATGCGGTACTGAGTGCTATGACTATCCCTTCCATTTTTTCAAGTACCGGAAATGTTGCTACTTCTGTGGTGGGTACTTTCACTGCGATTTTACTCGCTTTCTTCGACCTGCCGCTTATAGTTGTTGCACTCTCTGCGTCACTTGCTGCTTTCCTTACGAGTCTTATCGTTTGATATAAACACTGCCGTACAAAGTGGTCACTTGGTACGGCAGTGTCTCTTTTTACATATTTATGAGTGTATTGCTCGAATTCTGATAGTATGAGGCTGTGTCGGAGGTTCTGACAATTTCTCGCGAATCTGATGTGAGAATCTGAAGATGTATTTTGTCTGTTGCCATTGCTATGAATTCAGCATTGCTGGGCCTCGATTTAAGCGGTGAGGTTATGTAACCAAGACATGCACTCATATTTGTACTGCCATTTCTGTCCCATGCTATGCTTATCGCGTGGCGTATCGCCCTCTCAACTCTTACCGGTGTTGCCTTGTATTTCTCGGATATTATACTGTAAAGACGTTTTGTTATGCTGTCAAGCAGAGTTTTGTCGTTCAGACACTCGATTATGCAGGCGCGTATATATCTGTAGCCTTTTACGTGTGCTGGTATTCCTGCTTTGCGTATGAGTTCGGTCGTTAGAAGATTTGCATTCTGACAGCTTATTTCCGGTGCTACTGCCGCTACTGAATTTACTATGTCGGCTAGCTTTTCTGCTGTGAATGGCTTGACAAGATAATATGCCGCTCCTATTCCGATTATCTGATTCCTGATGAAATTGTTGTCAATATCAGATATTACGATGAAAGCTGGAATCTTCGTCAGCAGGGGAGTTACTTTCTGTATTATCGCCGCTGCATCTGTGTTTTCAAGTGTTAGTTCGAGTATCACTACATCAGGTTTGTCCGACAGTATTGAACTGATGATACTCGACTCGCTTCCATGTCTTGTGTAGGCGTAAATCTGTCTGTTGCTGAGTTCGGATGCTATTCTGACTCCGCTTGCTGCGGAATCGTCGCAGATCAGTGCTTTGATCATTGGTTGATTCATTGTGAATGTCTCCTTCTTTGTTTTATTACAAAAAAATTATACTACGGCTTTCTGCGTTTGACAAGTAGTGACTTTCGTGTAATTTGTCGAAAAAGAGGAAAATTTTACTTTTTCGTTAATTCTTCACTATTGTTTTTCTTATAGTTGAAAGTATTCGATTTTAATTTAATCCGGTATATAATTATTCTTATTTGGTTATATAAAAAATATTTCTGCCTGCCTATTGACTTTTATTTCTCTATGGTGTATAATATTTATTGTGATTTGCGAGTGTGCTGGAATAGGCAGACAGGCACGTTTGAGGGGCGTGTGTCGAGAGACGTATGGGTTCAAGTCCCATTACTCGCACCATAGTGGACAGATGGCTGAGCTGGTCTAAGGCGCACGACTGGAACTCGTGTATACGTTAATAGCGTATCGAGGGTTCGAATCCCTCTCTGTCCGCCAGATTTATAACTGAGAAAAGCGGCTGTATCGCGTAAAATAGCGGGATACAGCCGCTCTTCTTATCTATTCTGGACTGAAATATTTTTCAGCGTTGTGAAATATCTTTCACGTAAAATAGGCATTTTTCATACCTATTCCGCACATAATTCCGCACGGAATTCATACGAAAACTAACATGGGTGTATACTAATAAGTGCTGATATATCTTAATTTTTGGGTGGATATTGCTTTTCAAAGTTATTTATGATATAATAGAAACGCAGAAAACGCCGAGCCAAGCCCGGTTAATGGGAAGGTGTAACGACTGGACACGGAGCGACCCACGAGGTTGAAGGCACAGTCTGAACTTGCGGGTGACCGTAAGAGCTACACAGAAATGATGTAGCCTTCGTATTTGCGAAGTA
>Ga0310695_10006189_pt1 | contig 20012 bp, 23 predicted proteins | sample RumenRJG_04DNA_FD_203882 | JGI IMG/M metagenome (GOLD analysis project Ga0310695, IMG submission 203882) | Bovine rumen microbial communities from Lethbridge, Alberta, Canada - RJG_04 (v2) (version 2) | ecosystem: Host-associated > Mammals > Digestive system > Stomach > Rumen | place: Canada...
TGCATCGTAGATCTGCACGCCCATAGCCTTAAAGTTGCCGAGTAGTTTCGGGTTTGAAAGACTGTTGAATGCACCGTTTAATAGCGTTGCAGCCTCCGCAGCGTCCTGACCTTGGGCAGTAAGAAACGCAAACGCACCTGCCGTTTGTTCAAGTTTTATACCTGCATTATTTGCCACAGGCACAACCTTTGGAAGATATGCGGCAATTTCGCCCATGTTGGCAGCACCCTTTTGTAGAGTACCGAAAAGAATATCGTAAACGGCATTGATGTCGCGCCCCGAGGAGTTCATAACATTGACACCAGCGGCAGCCACCGTTTCGATGTCAACAAAACCCGCCTTAGCAGCTTTGAGCGTAGGTTCGAGAGCTGCCAACGCCTGATCAGCGTTAAGACCTGCCGAAATAATCTTGTTGAAAGCCTGCGGCACCTCCTCTAATGGTGCGGAGTTGCGCTTGCCGATGTCGAGCATTTGGTCGGACATTTTGGCAAGTTCGTCGTTGGAAAGACCGGCAGTAACGTTGATCTGCGCCATACCCTTTTGCCAATCCATAGCAAGACTTGTAGCCTTGGTGATAGCACCGCCCACGCCTGTGGCAATGCCCACGCCGAGGGTGATAGGGTTAGACAAAAGTTTTACAGTCTTGTCGATAAACGGCACTTCGGAGCGCAGCTCGTCGAAAGCCTTCTTGGTGGACGATTTGACATTGTCGATTTTGGTTTTGAGATTATCCATAGCCATAAGCACACCGGCACGGCGGTAGCTACCATCGGTCAAAGAGCGTTTGATGTCGGCAAAAGCTGCCGAGACATTGTTGGCGATACCGTTGGCAGCCTGTTTGAGACGTTCGTTAACCTCGCCGAGCTTTGATTTCATACGCTGAGTGGTAGATTCGGTATTCTTGTCGGCGGTTTTTAATACGGCAGAATAGCGGTCTTTGAGGGCGAGGAGCATTTCTATTTTAGTCTGTGCCATAGTCTAAACATTATTCGTTATCAATTTTTTTTTCGAGACGTTCGAGCACCACGGCAAAGCGGTTGAGCGCGGCGGCGTTATCTTTAAGCGCAGCGGCATTTTCTTTGGCAGCCACGGTGCTTTCTTTGAGCGTGCCTGTGATTTCGACGTTAGACATCTGAATATACGAGATGTATTGGTCGCGGATTTTGATAGATTCAGCCACGGTTTCGCGGTTGCTCTTTTCGTTAGATTTGTACATTTTCCACATGGCATATCCCATAACAATGACCATAGCGGTTGGGAAGCCGAAGGTGGAGAAGATGTTGATGATTTCAGTAGTTTCCATTGGTTTTATGTGTTTTTAGTTGGGGGTGATACAAGGGTAGGGGCCGCATAGAATGCGGCGGAATGGACAGGACAAGGGGAAGGAACGACACGGGGGGACTTATATTCTGCAATTCATCCAATGTTTGCACTTGTGTTTTGCTCATTTTTTTTGCGTTTTTTATTTGTTGGTTCAAAAATTGTTTGTACTTTTGTGCAGTCCGAAAGGGCAAGCGTGTGCTACGGCACGGCGCGCCGGCGGGAGCGGTTTTACCGCTTGCCGCTTTTTTTGTATATTGGTGTTAAAATACCTTTTTCGTATATTAAAACTTCGTCAATTTTTGCACCCATTTCAATATATCTTAAAATGCGTTTTCTTAAATATCTATGGCTACACCCCTTTGTATTGTCAATAATAATTCTTGATGATTGTTTTAAACCATGAGACAACATTCTGCCGATTTTATCTTTTGTCCACGGCTTAACAAACCCCTCGAACTCGTAAAACTTGCCATTGATTCTAAGGTCAGGACATTTGTTTTCGTATTTTGTACCAATCAAGTCGCTGTAAAAATGCTTGTATTCGTCAGATTTGCAGTGCCAACGTGGCATAACCTCAACAACATTGCCCTCTTTTGCTAAATTACGTGCAATTGTTTTGATGGTTGCAAAGTCTGCCTTTTTCTCTGCATCTTTATCTGCATACCATATTTCTTTGCCGCCTTTTTCGTATTCTCGTACTTTGATAGTTTTTATGTTATTGGCATACTCGCTCTTCTTTTTGCACCTATCCACATATTTCTCGCAATCTCCCATCCCTTGCAGACATCCTTTGCATTGTTCCTTCAACGTACCATCCGCCAGTTTGCGGCTTTTCAACGGACAACTGTTTGTGCCGCATTGGTTGATAAAATACGGATGCCCTTTTGGAAACACCACACCTTTTTTGCCGACGTTTACCTTCCACATTGGGTCTACTTTGCAGTATTTGAGGTCGGCATCGGGGGTTTCGCGGTGGTTTTTGCCGGGGAGTTGGATGACTTCGCAGCGGCAGCCCCAGCCGTTGGGCGGATAGTATTTGTCCCAAAAATCATCGTCGTAACGCTTGATTACACCATTGAGGGCGGCGTGTTCTGCGCGGGTGTTGGCATCCATCACGGCTTGGTATTGGAGAAACGGGTTCTTGTCGGCGCGTTTGCCGTAGTCGGTCCAACGCGCAGCGCATTGGCTTGCTGCCACGGCTTGGTTGTATTCGGTACGCAGCCAGTTGACATTGTACTTTGCATTCATACGGTCAACCTCTTGGCGGAACTCGTCGAAAGAGCGGAGTTTGCCATCGGAGCCTTTGAGAGCGTTTGTCATATCACGCAAAAGGTTGAAGTCCTTACTTGCCGAAAACTGAAAAACATTCTCAGTGAGTTTCTGCAAGGTCTTGAAGTCGGGCGTATCCCAATCAACATCAGCCAAAGATTTGCCGTATCCCTTTGTGATGCCGTCTAAATACGGTTTGACGGTAGAGCGCAAAAGGTCGGGGTCGTAGGTTATCTTTTCGCCATTGTAGATGCGCTGCGCAAGGTTAGCAACGAGGGCATTAATATCGTCACCAATTGACAATTGATAATTGACAGTTGACAATTGGGCATCCGCCGTATCAGTGAGCCTATATAATTGCGGCAATTCTGCATCGCTCTTAGGAGAACTGCCTACTGAAAATTTCGGTAGAGGGAATTGTGAATTGATAATTGTGAATTATCAATTGAGGTTTCTCTACGACCTGTAATAGGCACGTTAAACGTTTGCGCAAGCCATTTTTCGTCTACCTCGTAGCCTTGGGTAATCATTTGGTTGACGATGCTCCAATGCTGCGTAAGGTCAAGCTCGAACGAGCTGTCGAATTGAAAATAGTCGGTGGCTGGGTTGACGGGATGATGCCAGTGGGCGAGCATAGGCATCAGCTGATTGTTGACCACGAAAGCCACCATACGGCGGTCGGCTTCGGAAAGCTTGTCGTCGAGGTTTCGTTCGTGCACCTCTGATTGGCTGCGGCTGCTGCCGTCGTCGGTTACCATAGTGCCGCCAGTGATAGGCTTAGAGATTTCGGCATTGATACGGTCGATTTGAGCATCGTAAACCCGGTACGCATCAGACCCGGCAAAAGGCGTGACGGCAATAGTAGTGCCTTCGGGCAAAACCGCGCGGGCAGATTCGCCGAGAGCGGCAAGCATCTCGTCGATCTGTTGGATGTCGGCACGCGTGGTTTTGTTGGTGGTAGCAGAGATGAGCGGCATACCGAAACGCTCGGTAAACTCAGCCCACGACTGTTGTGCGTTGCGTTTCCAAATCAGCTGACCACAGATGTCGGCCATTAAACCAAGGTCGGAAGGTTTGCCCACGTGGATAAGCGTATGCTCAAAACCACGGGTAAAATTGATGCCAGTTTGGTCGTAAGGCTCTCTAACCACAATGCCGAGACGTGGCACGATATTTCGGCGAGGAATAACCTCAAAGTTTATATTCTTAGGGTCGGTGAGCTCGATAAGAGTAAACCCCTTGAAAATACTGTCTAAGACAGCATCCACAAAGTCGAAAAACCATTCGGACTGAAAGAAAGCGGTTTTTTGCTCGTCGATATCGCCAGTTTTGCGGTTTACGATAGAAAAAGCATAGCCAGTGGTGGCAGCCTTGCGGAGGTCGCGCTGCGCGATATAGTGGCCATCAGCCTCAAGATTATCGTAGAGGTCTTGCAATTGGCAGATACGCGGGTTTGCCGGGTTCTGCGCCCACGCCAAAGCGTTGCGCCATTTGGCAATACCTGCGCGGCTTTGGTCTTTAAACGAGTTGATTATGCGGTTGAATATAGGTTCCATAACTAAAACTTATTATCGTTGGGTTTGTATTTAGATTTGATCCACACATTGCCGGAGTATTCGTCGGGCGGAAGCTGCGGCAGCGCGCTGTCCATCTCGCCACTGCCCACAGCCTTGAGCCAGTCGAGAGCGTCTTGGTATCGGGTGGCGCGGTATTCGGGAATTTTGCGAGGCGCACGCTTAGCCCAAAGGTGGTAAAGGAGAATATCTATTGTAATCATTACAATAAAATGATCTCTGTTTTCGCCCTCGGCGGCAAAGATAGTGTCGCAGTCGTAACGACCGCCGATATATTGGCGTATTTGGTCGGTGGCCATACGGGTAGCCAAAGCCACAGCCGTTTTTTCGTCGGAGCCGTCCAAGAGAGATAGGATCTCTTGGCGCACCTGTACCTCAAAATCGTTTTCAGTAATAAAATCCATAGTTAAAACCAGTGTTTATGTTGTTCTTTACGTGAGTGCATAATGATAGGGAACTTTTCTTGGCGCGAGTATCTGTTGAGCATCCAGATGGCAGACTCCACGGCATCGGGCGCATCGTCGTGAGCACCGCTGCCGTGGGCGAACATAAGAAGCTGTTCTTCTAACACCCTCATACCGGGCGCGTCCTTCTCCTTTTCGTTGAGCACCACAAAGCCACGCTCAAAAAGCGGCTGCATAGCCTCGATACGGGCAAACTTGTCGCCCTTTTGCCGTTTGTCGGCGGTGATAGGGATTTGGCGGCCGCACTGTTCGCCAGCCTTGGTAAACTCGTCGAGCATAAGGTCTTGCATAAAGTTAGCCTCCATATAGTAGATAACAGGCGAGCCGGCGAGAAACTTGTCGATATCGTAATGCCAGTTGACCATTTCGGCAACGGTGGTTTGAGCGGCGTACATCTTTATAATATGGAAATAGCCGTCGGGAGTAACGCCCACAAGCGCGGTAGCCTTATAGTCGGCAGTGGCAGAAGATTTAAACGAGGGGTCGGTGTAGCAGACAATCTGACGGTATTTGCCAAGCGGCAGCATCTTGCCATAATGGATGTCGGAGAGCTTAAACACCGAGCCGTCGATAATAGGGTTGTTCATCATCTCCTTTTGAAACGAGCGTTCGCCCATAAACTCACGAGCCTTGGCAATCTCCTCGGGCGTGTACTTATCTGCCCACGAAGGCTTGCCGTCCTTATCGTAGGCATTCACCTGTATAGTTTCCACGCCGGGCGTTTCTCTCATCCCTTGGAGCACGGAGTTTTTGGCAATAAGGTTGCCTACGATAATAAAACGGCCACGTCCACCGTCCAACGCTCCGAAAAGGGCCTCTTTAACCCATTTTAACGTATCGTTAACGCGCTTTTCGTTGCGGCAGAGTTCGTCGTCGTCGATGTCGTCGATAACGATATAGTCGGGTCGGTTGCTCTTGTAGCGCAAGCCACGGGGACTCTGACCGCGACCGCGAGCAAAAAACGCCGCACCCTGCTTGGTAACGAACTCACCATCCTGCCAGTCGCCGTCGGAGCGTTGCACGCCGAAGTCTGATATATAGCGTTGGTTAGATTCTAATTCGGCCTGAATGTCGGAAAGAAGCGTCTGCGCCATATCCTCCGACTTAGACACAAGCACCATAGTGTGAATAGCGGGCTGTTCTTGTGCCAAGAGCCACAGAGGGATAAAGATATCCAAATGAGTGGATTTGGCGTGACCGCGAGCCCAGATAAACGCCGCCTTGAGGTTTTGGCTGCCGAGTATCTTTTTAGCCGCCTTTATATGGAACGGAGCGCACTTAACCGGCTTGCCAGTTTGCGGATTAACAACATAGTGAGGAAAATAATACTCCACAAAAGCATTGTAGTCGCGGCGCAGGCGTGCAATACGGCTGTTTTTTTGCGAAGGTGATTCCTCCTGAACGCCGTTTGCAGTGGCTAAGGCGATGTCGCTCTTGTGCCGCTGCCATTGGTCTAATGCCTTTTTTCGCTCGTTTGATACCATAATAAAAAAGAGTTAAACGTTTTTAGCCATTTGCTCAGAGATAAACAAGTCTTGCAGCTGAGTGATGTGCTTGATAAGTTCGGGAGTAACGGTGTCGTCAACTTGTGCGCGGAACTGCAGCCACTTGCCAAACGCCATAAACACCTCGATAACGTCCACGATAGAAGTTTTGCGCTCGATTTTTTCGATAGTGGCGGCGAGCTTGCACAGCTGGTCGGTAAGCGATGACGAGTTGAGTTCGTCGGGGTGCTGCGCTGCACGATCGAGCACATCGTTAATAGTTCGGAGTATCTTGTTGACAAGTTCTGTGCGGGTTACATTCTGAGCTGCACGCAGGTTGTCCCATCCGTTGTCTTTCACCCATTTTGACACGCTGTTTTCGCTCACTTTGGCTTTTTGGGCAATCTCCTTGTTGGTGAGACCCTGCATATATAAAATACGTGCGAGGTTTTTGGCATCCTCTCTTTCTGATTTAGTCATTTTTTATGCTTTATCTTGGTTAATTACACTGCAAAATTAGAGGCTGAGTATCAGAGAAAAAAAAAGACGTGCGAGAGTTGCACACCTTTTTGGCGGGGGTGTGAGAGGCTAATATTTTTGCAGAAAAAAACAGAGAATTGGCAATTGACAATTGACAATTCATAATTCACAATTCATAATTCATAATTAAGATGAGATTTATATTATGCGACAGCGAAACGGTAAACAGTTACGGGTTTAGAACCGAAGTAAAAGGCATAGACCTTACCCGGTTTGAAAAGAACCCCGTAATGCTCTACAACCACAACCCTGAGAAAGTGATAGGCAGATGGGAAGACGTGCAAGTGATAGACACACTCACGGGCCATACGATATTGACCGCATCACCAGTATTTGACAAAGACGACCCCTTTGCCGCCGAGATAGCCCGCAAGGTGGAACAAGGATTTATCAAAGGATGCTCGATGGGCATTGTGATCAAAAACATTACCCAAACCAAAGGCATCGACACAGCCACCAACAGCGTGCTGATAGAGGCAAGCATTGTAACCATACCAGCCGACGAAAACGCACTTGTGGTGTACGACGACGAGGAAAAACAAAATAAACTCAGTATCAACGAATTTAACAAACTCTTTTACAAAATGGAAGCAGAAGAAAAAACACAGAAAGCACAGAGTACACAGAGCGTACAGAGTGTACAGAGTGGCACAGAGAGCGAAGAGGTGGAAAACCTCCGCGCGGAACTTGCCGCCAAAGACGACATTATCACCGACCTTTCGGCACAGGTAGACGAACTTAAAAAAGACCTTGCCGAGCGAGATTACCACGAGGCAGAGACAGCCATCGACACATTTATTGGCAAAGGTGCTATCAAGAAGGAAGTAAAGAGCGAAGCCCTTGCATTCTACTTGCAGAACCCCGAAGCCGCAACCTCGCTATTTGAGAGCTTGACACCGGCAGAAGAACCGAAGCCAGCAGTAACGCTCTCGGCAATGATTCAGCAACAGCAGGGCACGCCCACTTGGAACGAGCTCGACCGCGAAGGCAAACTCGCCGAACTGAAAACAAACAACTATCCTGAGTTTTGCAGATTGTTTTTTGAGAGATTCGGCAGAGAGTACGATGCGTAGGAATTGACAATTGAAAATTGATAATTCATAATTCATAATTGAAAATTAATTAAAAACCCTATAAACACATATTAAAATGGCATTAAACAAAGAAATATGGGTATCGGACGTTCAGAACCTCCTTTTGCCCGACAACAGTTTTGTAACCAAAGGCACCGACTATTCGGCATTTGCCGACGCGCACACAATCCACATTCCCGTAGAAGCGGGCAATGTAAACGTAGAAATTGACCGCAGCGTATTGCCCGGTGCAATCGGCGTATCAGACGACACCGAACGCGCAATTATGATGCACCACTTTACCACCGACCCCGTTCGCCTGTTCCGTCCCGAAGACGTGGAGCTCAGCTACGACAAGCGCAGCATTATCACCAAGAAAATCGCCGACAGCCTCAACAACAAGATTGCAGAGTACGCACTCGGCATACTTGCCAACAACGGCGGCGTAAGTATGGCAGCCAACGCCAAAGTAACCGACACCCTCAGAACTGTAGCCCTCGAATTTGACCGTCGCGACTATCCCGAAGCCGACCGCTACGTGTTGCTCTCTGCCGAGGCATACTCAAAATTACTCAAAGAACTCACCGACGCACAAACCAACGCCTTCCTTGCAGTGGCAAACGCATCTACAGGTGTAATCGGCGGCATCTTTGGTCTCAACATCCTCAAACGCTCTACCGTGGGCGAAGGCTACAACGTGATCAGCTGGCACAAGCGCGACTATATGTACGCACTCGGACCCACCGAAATCTACACACAGGAGAACGCCCCCGAATACTACGGCACAATCATCTCGGCTTCGGCACGCTTTGGCGCGTACACATTAGTGGACAACACTGACGCACCGGAACCGGACAACGGCGACTAATTCTTAATTCAAAATTCAAAATTCAAAATTCACAATTAAAACTATGGCATCACTTAAAGGAGTAAACATAACACGTGGCACACTTGGTGCAAGTGTTATCGACAATGCCGATGCTGTATGCGGCTTGCTTTCGCCGGGAGTAACAATCGCTGCCGACGAGAGCAAGGGCATCATAGGCTTGGCTGTAAACACCACGGTGAAGCTCACCTGTATGGCGGACGCTGCCATCTTGGGCATAACCGAAAATTACGACACCGGCAAATATAGCCTCTACCGCCACATATCGGAGTTTTACCGCATAGCAGGCGACGGACACACCCTCTACGTAAGAGTATTCAGCGGCACAATGACCGAATGTTTTGACCAAGCAAAAGCAATGATAGCCGACTCTGACGGAGAAATCCGCATTTTGGCAATTGCAGGAGTGCAGACAGGCGACAACATCACCTATACCAACGGACTGCCCAAAGAAGTGTACGACTCGATAGCCAAGGCGCAGGAGTTTTACGATTGGACATTCGAGACATTCCGCCCGTGCCAAGTGATATTGGAAGGCTACCGATTTAGCGCACAAAACGCAAGCAAAGCCCCCGATTTGAGAAACTTTCAGCCAACAAGAGGCGTAACCTTGGAGGCATTCAAAGTGTCGGTGTGCATAGGACAGGACTATGCCGCAGTGGACAACCTTCCCGAAACCGACGCACGCCGCTACCGTGCCGACATTGGCACAATGCTCGGCTCGTTGGCATACCGCGAAATCAACGGCAACATTGGCGAGGTGATGGGCGGCAACATTGCCAACGCAGCCAAAGGCGCTTGGCTCAAAGCCGGACTCAGCAACCACAAGACCATAGCCGAATGGGATTCGCAGTTGGAACAGTTGGACGACAAAGGCTACATCTTCGGCATCCACTATGCCGGACTATCGGGCTTTTATTGGAACAACGACTACACCTGCACACCCGCCATCAAAGACAAAGACGGCTACTTTAACGAGCACACCATCAGCTACGGCCGTGTGTTAGACAAATGCGTGCGCGACCTTCGCACCGCGTTGCTACCCTACGTAAAGAGTTCGCAGCCCGTAGACCCCGAAACAGGCAAGCTACCAAAAGCCACAGCCGCATACTTTGAGGCGGTGGGCGATTCGGTGTTTGAGCGAATGATGGCGGCAGGAACCATCACCGCCGGCAAAACCACAGTGGATGCCGACAGCGACCTCCTTACCACGCCACGAGTGCTCAAAGTATCGTTTGTGGTAGTACCCACAGGCTGCATCGACGAAATCAAAGGCACTATCAACCTTAAAACTAATATCTAATGCATAATTCATAATGCATAATTCACAATTCATAATTTGTAATTGATATGAGCATAATAGTAAAAAACGGCAAGACAATAGGACCGGGCGACGTACAGGTGTCGGTGTTCGGCGACCTCAACTTGGAAGTTACCAAGATAGCCTACGGCGTAAAACAGAGCCACAAGCCCAACTACTCGCTCGGAAGCGTTACACCCACAAGCTACAGCGTAGGCAAAAAAGAGTTTACCTGTACGCTCGGGCTCAGGTTTGCATCTATCAGCACGCTTGAAAAAGCGGCAGGCGGATCACTATTGGACATCAAGCCATTCAACATTGTAGTAACCTACGTAAACGAGGAAAACGAAATCATCACCGACCGTGTGTTGGTGAAATTCACCGACCAAGGCAGAGACATCAGCCAAGACTCCGAAGACAACGTGAAAGAGTTTGAGATGTTTTGCTTAGGCATTGAGTTTAACAAGTAAATTGACAATTGACAATTGAAAATTGAAAATTCACAATTCACAATTAATAATTAATAAAATGGAAAAGACAGAATTAAAAGACGGCATCACACCTGAGATGGTGAAGGCAATGAAAGAACGCTACGGCGAGGGCAAGGTAAAAATTGCATCGCTGCCCAAAGACGAGGACGCAACCGAATACTTAGACGTATTGGTGCGAGTTCCAGACCGCAAAACACAAGGCGAGTTTGAAAAATGGCTCGACAAGAGTCCCGACAAAGCCAAAGAAATACTTGTAAACGCCTGTGTGCTTACAAGCAAAGAACAGGTGAAAGCTGACGACGGACTCTTTGCCGGAGCAATTGACGCACTCAGCAAGCTGCTTGTAGTAAGAACCTCGATCATAAAAAACTGTTAGACGGCTATCCCAAAATCGATGGCGGGGAGCAACCCACCCTCGCCGACGAGATACGGAAAGCCGACGCACTGATGAGCCTTTATTTCCACATACCCTTCCCCGAAGACCTTGCCGACGAGGTGTGGATGGAGAAATTCCGCCAGATAGAATGGCTCGCCGACAAGGGACTTTTGGGTGCGAAACAGCCACAGGCTGAGTATAATTCATAATGCATAATTCATAATGCATAATTAATAATGCATAATTGAGATGATTACGATAGACTTAAACGAACGTTACAAAAAAGCCTTCGGCTACATAGCCAAAGTAACCACCGAGGGGTTTGCCAACAAAGTGGTGAAGCACAACACCGAAATTGCAGTGCAAAACATAGCTGCAAGTGTGGTGCACACACAGATAGACAAAGGCCTCTTGGCAATAAGCCAGACAAAACCGAGGTTTCAGAACCCCGATTTTTCGGGACACGTAGACGTGATGGTGTATGCCAACGACTTCACCTTTGCCAACCTGAAACTGAAAAGTGCAGACGACGGCAAAGTGTACGAGTTTAAGAACAGCATCTTAACAGACGGTGAAAGCGGCATTTTTGCCGCTGCGCCGATGTTGAAGTTTACAAGGGACAAAAACATTGTAACAACGCCCGTACAAGGCAGTGACAATGTGGTAGTGGAAAACTTTGGACTTGGGCAATGGGATATTACCATTGAAGGGTTATTGGTGGATTTAGACGAACACCAATATCCCACAACAAAGGTTCAAAGGCTGAGGCAGATGTTTGAGACACCTGACCTTTTTGATGTGTTGGAATGTCAAATTATGACCGACTTGGGGATAAATGCGCTATACTTTACAAAGGTTGAAAACATATCCGTTGTAGAGGATTATCCCGACACGGTGAAATACCAATTAAAAGCTAAGAGTATAGAACCTGCGGAGTTTACACTCAATGACTGATACCGGGGAAATCATTGTCGATTTTTACGCGCAAATCGTAAAAAGAGTCGTCAATCTTAACCTTCACATCGTAGAAGTCGCTTTCGGTAAACTCACAACACCAGTCGGTAGAATTATCTCTTACTTTGATGCGGACATCCTCGCTATGGTCGACGATTTTTATGCGAAAATCATAGAAATCATTATCGATTTTAAACTTGCCGTGCAAAGGAAATACTTTGCCGTCGGATTTGCGAGTGATGGTGCAATTATCCTTGTCGATAATCACCTTTTCGAGTTCGATTTTCTGTGCGCTCGCGCTGATGGCGGGCAAGAGAGCGGAAAACAGGATTGTAAAAAACAGTTTTTTCATAGCGTTTAAACATTATTTAAAGGTTATTAACTACGGTGTAAATATAGCAAAAAATGTACTATACTGCAACAGCCGAGGTAAAAATCGGCAAAATAACATTAAAAGGCGTAACCGAAGCCGAGTTTGAAACCAGCGTGGACACCATCGGCGGCACGGCAAAGATAACCATTCCGCGCCGTATTACCCGAAAAGACGGCAAAACGCTGCTTGACCAGATACACACAGGCGACAGAGTGGAGGTGAAACTCGGCTACAACGGCAAGCTCAAAACAGAGTTTGCCGGATATGTGGCGCACATCGGCGACGGCACTCCGCTTGTTATTGAATGTGATGACCAATGGTACACCTTTAAGCACGCACCGCACATTACCAAAAGTTACAAGAGCGTAACTCTCAAAGAACTGTTAAAAGACCTTTTTAAAGGCTACGAAATAGACTGTGTAGATTTCACCTTTTCGGGCGGGTACATCATCAAAGACGTTACGCCCTTTGCCGTGGTGAAAAAGATAAAAGAAGAGGTCGGGTTCTGCGCCAAGTTAGACGAGGAAAACAAGAAAATCACCTGCTTTTGGGCGTTCGATTTCAAAGGCTTCAACAAACACACCTACGTGTTTGGCACACGCAACGGCACACTGATAAACCAACTGCGCGACCGTCGGCTATTACCCAACATTGCAGCCAACGGATTAAAATTCGTAAGGAAAGAAGACCGCAAACTGCAAATCACCGGCAAGGCAAAACAGAAAAAAGGCAAGACAATCACCGTAACCGTGGGCAGCAAAGACGACGATGCCGAAAAGCGCACAATGAATTTCGGCTCGGACGTAACCTCGGAAGCCGAACTAAAAAAACGCATAGAAACCGAACTCAAAAACAAAAACTTCGACGGCTACGAGGGAACAATCACAGGCTTTGGACTACCAAGAACCAAACCTGGCGACACATTAAAAATAGTTGACACCGGAAACCCCGAACGTGAAGGCGAATACCTTATCAAGAGGGTAAAAGTGAGGTTTAATAGTAGCGGATTCAGACGGGAGAACGAACTTTCTTATAAAATTTACAATTGACAGTTGACAATTGAAAATTGAAAAAAATGGCAGCGGAAGATAATCTTATAAGGCTAATAGAAAAAGTGGTTTCGCGATACGGCAACGACGGCTTTATAGTGGGCGAGGTGGTAAAGGTAGACAAAAAGAACCTCACCTGCGATATTAAGTTAGACGAGGAATTGATATTGCCTAATTGTCGCCTTAATGCGGTGGAACGTCAGGAGACTGGCGACTGTTTTGCGGTGATACCCAAAGAAGGGTCGTTTGTGTCGGGCGTGGCAACGGCGGATTTGAGAGACGTGCTTATTGTAAGTTTTTCGGAAATAGAAAGCGTTATGATAAAAGCCCCGAAGGTGGAAATCAACGATTGGAAAACGCAGTTAGACAAACTTTCGACAAGGGTGGACGGCATAATCAACGCCATAAAGAACGGCAAACCAGCCACCGACTACACAGGTGCCGCACTGCAAGACACCATTGTAGAAGCATTACCCAAAGAGACCGACAAAGAAAACTTTAACACCTTGTTTGACTATGAAAGCAATTAGTTTAAACGCAGACTACGACCTGCAAACAGAAAACGGCACACTGCTACTTGCCGACACGCAGGAACAGAACGCCGCGCTGATAGCCAACAGCGAAAAAGGCGAATGGAAAGAGCATCCGCAGATGGGCGCGGGACTCAGGCAGTTGGTAAAAAGCCAGAGCACCGAGCGTGAGATAATCCGCCAAGTAAACGTAGCCTTGCAGTTCGACGGCATCAACGCCGCCGTAACCATAACCAACGGCAAACTAAATGTAGAACTATGAAAAAGACCGTAGCCACATACAAGCAGACACTGTTTGACATAGCACTGCAAAACGACGGCACAGCACAAAGCGCCATCACCACCGCGCTGCGCAACAACCTCAGCCTCTCTGACGACATCGAACCCGGACAGGAAATTGAGCTCGACGACACCCCTGCCGTGCGCCCGATGGTGAAATACTACCAAGTAAACGCCCTGCAGCCTGCCACCGCAATCGACGAAAGAATAACGGTAAACGGCGGCATCAACTATATGGGCATCGAGATAGACTTTATTGTTTCTTAATTGATAATTGACAATGGCAAGAACCGTAGACGAAATAAAGAAAGATATGGAGAAACGGTGGATGGAGTCTGCCGTATTGCAAGAACTGTACGGGTGGGAACTCAAAGACGACGGCACTCCGCCCGACTTTGCCGACTGCTACTCAAAGGCAAGCATCGAAAATATGCTGCTTTACATTGTGGCATATTGCGCATACGTGTTGGAGGTGCTATTCGACAGCGTAAAAGACGAACTTGAAACCGAAATAGCCACCAAAGTGCCGGGCAGCCTTCAGTGGTATGTGGCAAAACTCAAAGGCTTTATGTATAAGTTTAACTACTACGACAACACAGGAGAATGGCTGATACCCGAAGGCACAGAACTATCGCAAATAAACGCCGCTCAAATAGTGAAACACGCCGTGGCGGTAGACGACAACATCAACAGCGTGCTTACCCTAAAAGTGGCACGCGAGGTGGACGGGCAGCTTAAACCACTCGATAGCGACCAAGAGGAAAAACTATCGGCATACATCAGCCGCATAAAATACGCAGGAGTAAAAACCAACTTGATCAACCAAGAAGGCGACAGTTTTGACTGCAGCGTAAAAATATGGTACGATCCTCTCAACTCAAAGACAGACATAGAGGCGGAATGTACCAAAGCAATAGAACGCTACATTAAAAACCTGCCATTCAACGGCGAATACTCCAATATGGCATTAATCGACTGCCTTCAAGCCGTGCCGGGAGTAAAAGTGGCAGACTTTATTGGTGCGTGGTACACCGAACCGGGCAGAACACGCCAGCCAATAAGCGGCAAGGTAAGGCCCTACGCAGGATATTTCAACTTAAACAACATATCATTAACCCTCGAAGCCTATGCATAGCGGAGTATTAGACATAAAAATGGCGCGTGTGGCGGTAATGATTCTGCCTATACAACTGAGGCAGCCGCGCCTTATAGCCTTGGCAACTGCGTTGGTAACGCCGTTTGCCTCGCTGCTTGTGCTGCTTGCCAAATTCCGATTTGCCAAACTGCAAGAGCTTAAATACAACGGGCAGATCTGCCGCCTTGAATACTGTCTCAATTACAAATTCGGCAACCGCGACGAAATCAACAACATCAACTATGCAAGGCGCATACGTGTAAAAGACGGCACCACAGTAGACGGGCAACCTTATATTATATACCGTCGCAACGTCAACGCCATCTACGACAAGCCAAAACGTCGCGGACTGCTAAAACAGATTATACTCAACCGACGGAGTGTAAACTGCGCCACATTCTACAATTTTATAGTGGAGTGTCCCCAAGAGTATGTCAGCGACACCGAAAAAGAGTTGGAACTTGCCGCCGTGGTAAACACCTACAAGACACAAGGCAAAACGTGGGAGTTGAAAATTATCAAATAATTCATAAAGCATAATTCACAATTATTATGGAACAGGAGTTTAGCAAAAACCTTATCTACGGCAACTTTCGTAGTATGCCCAACGAGGCATTTCCAATCGACTGCGAAACCTTGTCGGCATTGCAAAACAACACGCAGAAGATAGCCGCCATAGCCAAGTTGGCAGGAGGCAACCTAATACTTTCGGGCTGCAAGCCAAACGGCACACGACGCACCGAAGGCTATGTATATGTAGACAACGGACTCACCGGCGAGATACTCTACCATCCCGACCAGCTAAGAGACGACATATACTGCCACATCGACGACAAAACTACCGAAACCGTAAGAGCCGACGGTATCGACTTTATTGATGCCTACACCATCCGCTACCTAAAAGAAGGCGCAGCAGGCACACCGATAAGATGGGAAACATTCTTAGACCTCTCGAAAGTAAGCAACGCCGCACTTAAAAACGCATTGACAGCATTACAACAGAGCTTACAAACCGAAATTACAGCAAGACAAAACGCCGTTACTGCAGAAAAAACGGCAAGAGAAAATGCGGATGCAAACGAAAAAACGGCAAGAGAAAACGCGGATGCAAACGAAAAGACGGCAAGGGAAAACGCGGACGCAAACGAAAAGACGGCAAGGTTAAATGCAGATGCTACTCTTCAAAATCAAATCAATGCCTTAAAAACAAACACATCCCTTGTATTTGTAAAAGGAATGATAATAATGTGGAGCGGTGCTGCTAATCAGATACCAAGCGGATGGGCATTGTGTAATGGTCAAAACGGCACGCCACCACTTCAAGATAGATTTATTGTCGCCGCAGGTAGCAAGTATAGTCAGGGAACAAGTGGAGGAAGTGAAAAACATTCGCATTCAGGATCTTTTACCCTTAAAGCATCAGACATTCCTGCACATCGTCACCGCTTTTCGGGCGATGATAGGATGTCAAATGGTCAATACACGACAAGATATGGCAGTGGTAGAAACCAAGCAGGTAGTGATGGCAGTGCAGAAGGTTGGGATCATCTGACCGATTATTATATCTATGACTCCAACGGAAACTATGCCAACTTACTTTCCTCAACAACAAAATATTATACTACAGACGAAACATCTTCATTGCCGCCATACTATGCGCTATGCTTTATTATGAAACTGTAATTAATCACACTTAAAATACTATTTAATATGTCAGGAACAAAAACAAACCGAACCGACCTTGAAAATCGGTTCAAAAAAGGGATGTACCCCACCGAAAACGACTTTGCAAACGTATTTGCAAGTTACGTGCACAAAGACGACTCTATTACATTGTCGCAGATAACCCTCGAAGAAGGCGGCGACAATCTCGGCGAAGTAATCGACAGCAAAGCCGACAAGCAAACCCTCGAGACCTTTGTCCGCGAAGTAGAAACCGTATTGGAGACCACACGCGACAGCGAAACTGGTGCAATCACCAACTCGGCAATAAGCAGCCTCGCACAGCGCATCACCGATGCCGAAAATGACATCGCCTCTGCAGCCAACGCCGTTGAAACCAACGAAGACTCCATTGCAAAAATCCTCACTATTCTTGGCAAACAGAACGGTGAAAGCGTATCAGAGTTGGCATCTCGCTTTTCAGCCTTGTCGGGCGACTACGCCACAGTGTTCGCATTTGTAAGCAAGGTTAAAACCTTCTTAGAGAGTGCCGACGTTGCCGACACCACCATCAACCGATGGCAAGAGATTGAGACCTTTTTGCAAGGCATCACCGACACCGAGACCCTCACCGGCTTGCTTCAACAAATGAAGCAGGAAATTCTCGCCGAAATTCCTACTCCACAATCCGGCAACTTCATTGAGTACACCACCGACCTCGACGCCATCACCGACGCACCCAACGGCAAAATCATGCAGTATTGGGGTCAAAGCAACGACAAGTACAAGAGAGGACAGTTTTATGAGAGGGTGGGAGGAAAAGAGATAATGATACAAACAGGAACCGAAGGAAGATCTGTTCATCCTTCATCAATCCAGACGGGATTTGAAACGTTTGAAAATCGCCTTGTTATTTTTCCGACCGGTGACGTATTAGAGGGCTACGCAACACGTAATTCTACAGGCGAAGCAAATTTGACCGAATTTGTAATAGGAGAAGTAGTTGCAGGGAATTATGCTTATATGGATGAAAAATGTGAAATAACATCTCCTTATGAAGGTGCATTTTATATTCATGGTCATGTAGGGCCATTTGAGTGGAATGTCCCTATTAAAATTGAAGTTTGGATCAGTAAGTCTGGTAAAACTATCTACAAGCCGACAAAGATGGATGGTACATCATCTCCCAAAGATTATTATAGGCAAGACGTCGATGGAAAAGTTCTTGAAAGCACTGTTGGCGATTATGTGACAATCCAAGCAGAGCAAGATATTGTCTATGGTGAATCACCCTCCTCTTGGCAACACATTCACGTAGACGAGGTAATTGACTAAACAATTCTCAAACTAAACAAAAAAAGGCGACTATCAAATAATAATCGCCTTTTTTGTAGGATTGGTTTTGGAAATTTGTAGATTTTGTTTTTTTGGTGGTACAAAGGTCTTTTTTCGATGGTGTAACATTGGCAGTGTGTCGTGTAGCCTCAGGACCAGAATGTACGGCAAAATGTTTTCCACATGCTGCAACTTTCAGATAATCAGGGTCGTTGCCCTGCATACCTTTTACAAACGCCGTAGCCAGAGTGCCGGTTAAAAAAGGGTCTTCGCCGTAGGTTTCCATGCCTCTACCCCATCGCGGATCGCGGAAAATATTGATATTGGGCGACCAAAAAGTAAGTCCTGTGTAACGGGCAAAATTATTGTTGCTACGTGCCACAACATATTTTGCGCGGCTTTCGGTGGCAATAGCATCGCCAATTTTGCCCACGATGTCGGTATCAAAAGTAGCCGCAAGACCAATAGGTTCGGGAAAAACTGTTGCCTTGCCGCTACGTCCTACGCCGTGCAAACCCTCGTTCCAATAGTCGTAAGGTTCGATACCGAGGCGCGGGATTCCCGGCGTGGCATTCATCATCTGAGATATTTTTTCGTCCAAGGTCATCTTGGCTATAATGGCTTCTGCCTGATGGTCAAATTTTGTCATGGTATACGTTTTATTGCTGTTTTGGGCAAAGATAACAAAAAGTATATTTCTTTTATAGATTATAAGTCAACTGTTTCAATGTTAAAAAACGTTAAAACCAATTCCTAACTGTAATAATTTTACATATTTGCAATCTAACAACTAAACAAAGTAATTATTTAAAAACATTTAGCATGAATAAAAAAATCATATTTACCATAATGCTTGTTCTCGTAGCATTTATGGTTCAGGCAAAGGAGAAGACAATTGTGTGGAACACTCCCGCAACAGAGAGTGGCGTATATGGAGATGGATTCTTTCGCATTGTCCTTGATGTAACAAAGGTAGAATTGAAAAAAGATGAAACTGTGGTGTATATCACAGCGTTGCAACGGTCAGACTATACTGACCATAATTGGTTTCAGTTTGTGAGCGACACCTATTTAAAAGTAGGCGATACGCGCTATGCACTTGTTTCTGCCGATGGATTAGAACTCAACAAACATATTAACACCAAGGACGGCAAACTTGATATGGCGTTCCATTTCAAGCCGTTGCCGCTGAATACCAAGTCGTTTGATTTCATCGAGGGCGACGGCGAGCGCGCCTTCCAAATCAAGGGCATCAAGCCTGTTGAGGAGCGTTGGAAACAGATCTTCCCGTCCTATTGGCGCGACGAGAAGACGGGCGATTGGGCGATTGCATTTATGGACGAGTGCGCCGTCTATCAATGCAAGTTTTGGGATTACAAGCAACGCAACGTCAACCCCAAGACCGGCGAGGCAGATTTCATACTCACCAACGGCAACCAAGAAATCAAGGTCGTTGTCGGCAAAGACCAAAAAGGCAGACGCGCAATGCAGATAGACGGCAAAAGTGTTGTCTATCAGATGATAACAAGCCGTTTTCTGCCCGACTATCCCAACAAGGACACCCGCACCGATTTTGTGAACACTGGCTACAAGACCGATACAATCACCGTAGTTGGCTGGATCAAGGATATTCCACAGTGGATGAATAAAAAGACGTTTGATTTTACATATCGTAATTTCATTACCGACAACCAAGAATCTGTCTATGCCGATTTGGACGCGCTTGGACGTTTCACGGTGAAGATTCCTATTCTCAACAGTTCCGAATTTACATGCGATTGGAATCAGTGTTTTGTCCGCACGATGTTGGAGCCGGGCAAGACATATTTTATGCTCTACGATTTCAAGGAGGGTCGCCGTATGTTTATGGGCTACGATTGCCGCCTGCAAAACGAACTGTTCAAATATCCTCTCG
>Ga0310695_10006190_pt1 | contig 20005 bp, 19 predicted proteins | sample RumenRJG_04DNA_FD_203882 | JGI IMG/M metagenome (GOLD analysis project Ga0310695, IMG submission 203882) | Bovine rumen microbial communities from Lethbridge, Alberta, Canada - RJG_04 (v2) (version 2) | ecosystem: Host-associated > Mammals > Digestive system > Stomach > Rumen | place: Canada...
TGACATCGCCCAGACGAGCTTTCAGGAACTTAGCGGCGATGGCAGCACCTACAGCGAAGGTGTGACCCTGACCGAGGGGACCAGAGGTGTTCTCGATGCCACGCTCAATCTCGCGCTCGGGGTGACCAGGAGTTACTGACCCCCACTGACGCAGGTTCTTCAGGTCCTCCAGGGTGAACTTGCCGATGAGGGCCAGCTGGCTGTAGAGCATAGGAGCCATGTGACCAGGGTCGAGGAAGAAACGGTCGCGACCCTCCCAAGCGGGATTCTCAGGATCGTATACCAGGAATTCTGAATACAGGGTGTTGATGAAATCTGCTCCACCCATTGCACCGCCGGGGTGACCTGACTTTGCTTTCTCAACCATTGATGCAGCAAGGATACGGATGTTGTCCGCTGCTCTGTTCATAACTTTGTTGTCGTTCATAATAAGTACGTTAATATAATGAATTAGTGTATATTCACAATGCATCTGCAAAAATACTGAAAATTTTCCAAATGACATACATTTTTTCTGCAAAAATACGTGAAAAATGCAAATATTCGGGAAAACGTGTAAAATAAAAAGTCGGAACCATTTCTGATTCCGACTTTACTCTGAGGTGCCTGGCGGATTCGAACCGCCGTAGACGGTTTTGCAGACCGTTGACTAAGCCACTCATCCAAGGCACCATAATTTATGGCCTTTCTTCTAAGCGGATGCAAAAGTACTACTTTTTTTTGGACTGACCAAATTTTTGGCAGTTTTTTTTCAGTTCGCAAGCTGAACAAGGGTCAGAATCGTTTCTTAATGCTCTGTAAATGCGCCAAGAAGCATAGCTTAATGTCCCAAGAAGTATAATGCCCGTGATTAATATCTGCATGCTGTCCGTAATTCGTTATTCCGTGCTTTCGCCTATCAGCTTCTCAGTTTCCTTAACAGCACTTTGTTGATGGCCTGAATTTTGCGTCCGCCTTTCTCGATGCCACTACCGATGTCCTCGCGTACATTATTTATATTATTAAAGAAGTCGCTAAAGGCATTAAGTACAGGGTTGGGTGGGGTTATGTCTTCTGTTGCTTCTGGATTAGTCAGTATGCGGATGCCCAAATGCTCTATGTGTACGTCAACATCTGTACCCGTCATGATGGGGTCGCCATCGTAGTGGATGGCGCCAGGTTGTTTGCGGTGAATGCGGATGCTCTTCGCACGGAAAGTCTTGATTTTCGAATTGTTCTGCAGTGTCTTCATGAACAGGTCGGCAGCAATCTGTGGCGCGTCGAGTGCTGTGAATGGTTCCATGATGATGACGTCCATCATGCCGTCGCGCATGGTAGCACCAGGAGCAATGTAGGCGTTGTTGCCGTATTGCGAGGCGTTAGCACAAGCTATGAGGAAAGCTTTGTGGTACACCGTATCGTTCTCATCGACAATCTCGTACGTCTCAGGTTGGTATTTCAGTCCCTCCTTCAGCACATTTTCCACATAGGTGATGGGGCCACGTTTGCCTGCTTCAGCGAATTTCAGCGAGATGAATGCATCGAAGCCCATACCACAGGTACAGAAAAAAGGCAAGTCATTGATGACACCATAATCGAAGGCTTCTATCTGGCACTGGTTAATCAGTTCTATAGCCTTTGTCGTGTCAATGGGGATACATAGGTGACGTGCCAGTCCGTTGCCCGAACCACAGGGAATGATACCCAGCGCCGTCTCTGTATGTACCAGCGAACGGGCAACCTCATTGATAGTGCCGTCGCCTCCCACTGCCACAACGATGTCAGCACCCTCAGCTGCAGACTGTTGTGCTATCTCTGCAGCATGACCAGCATATTCTGTGAACAGCACTTCGTAGTCGAATCGCTGTTGGTCCAGATGCTCGCTAATCAGTCGAGGTATCTCGTCCTTGTTCTCTGTTCCCGAAATGGGGTTAATGATGAATATGATGCGTTGTTTGTTTTCCATATTTTCTGCAAATATACAAATTATCGTTGGATTTTGGTCGATAATAACGATAAAAATCGTAAAAATGAAGAAATATCTTATTTTTTGTGCACGAATTGAATAAAAATGTGTAACTTTGCAGTCTGAAATTAACATTCCGTAGCTTGCATAGCTACAAGACCTATAAAATATGGGACAATTACAAGAAAGATACAAGCTTTATCGTGAGCCGCAGAAGTATATGGAGGCTGACGTTTATCCCTATTTCCGCGCTATTGAGGGAAAGCAGGGCACAGAGGTTGAAATGGGCGGACACAAAGTGTTGATGTTCGGATCTAATGCCTACACAGGACTTACTGGTGATCAGCGCATCATTGATGCTGCCAAGGCAGCTCTCGACAAGTATGGTTCAGGTTGTGCTGGTAGCCGTTTCCTCAACGGAACACTTGATATCCACGTACAGTTGGAAAAAGAGATTTCAGAGTTTATCGGCAAGGACGATTGTCTGTGCTTCTCTACGGGTTTCTCAGTAAATCAGGGCGTGTTGGCAATGGTGGTTGGCAAGGACGACTATATCATCTGTGACGATCGTGACCATGCCTCTATCGTTGATGGACGCCGTCTGTCGTTTGCCCGTCAGCTGCACTACAAGCACAACGACATGCAGGATCTGGAGCGCGTTCTTCAGAAGTTACCTCACGACGCTATCAAGCTCATTGTTGTCGATGGCGTGTTCTCTATGGAGGGCGACCTCGCCAAGCTTCCTGAGATTGTTGAGTTGAAGCATAAGTACAACTGTTCTATCATGGTCGACGAGGCCCACGGTATTGGTGTTTTCGGTGACCACGGACGTGGTGTTTGTGACCACTTCGGACTGACTGACGAGGTAGACCTCATCATGGGTACCTTCTCTAAGTCTTTGGCTTCTATTGGTGGTTTTATCGCTTCCGATGCTGACACCATCAATTTCCTGCGTCACACCTGCCGCACCTATATCTTCTCAGCTTCTAACACGCCTGCTGCTACTGCAGCTGCTATGGAGGCTCTGCACATCCTGCAGAAGGAGCCTGAGCGTATCGAGGCACTGTGGAAGGTTACCAAGTATGCGCTGAAGCGCTTTGCTGAAGAAGGCTTTGAAATTGGCGATACAGAGAGCCCCATCATTCCGCTCTACGTTCGCGATGTCGAGAAGACCTTCCTCGTGACTGCACTTGCTTTCAAGGCTGGTGTATTCATCAATCCTGTTATTCCTCCTGCTTGTGCCCCTCAGGACACCCTCGTTCGCTATGCCCTGATGGCCACCCATACAGAGGAGCAGGTAGAGCGTTCTGTCAAGGCGCTGAAGAAAATCTTCGTCGAGCAAGGAATTATCAAGTAAATAATTGCCAAAAAATTTGCGGGTGTCAAAGATATTTTGTACCTTTGCACCCGCTTTCAAGGCAACGAGGTGTAGCGCAGTTGGTAGCGTTCCTGGTTTGGGACCAGGCTGTCGCAGGTTCGAGTCCTGTCACCTCGACACTACAAAGTAAAAACCGACTGGTACTGTTAACAGTTTCCAGTCGGTTTTTATTATATGTGTTATGTGTCGCTTAGCAGAGTTTGCGCGAGCCGTCGCCAATGACAACATCGTAGACTTTAGGCTCATGACCAAACTTCTCGTTGAAGCGCTTCTTGGCATCGTTAATGAACTGAAGGTAGAGGTCGTTGCGTACCAAGTTGATGGTACATCCACCAAATCCACCACCCATAATACGTGAGCCAGTAACTCCATTCTCTTTTGCGATGTCGTTGAGGAAGTCGAGTTCTTCGCAGCTAACCTCATAGTCCTTCGACAAACCTTCGTGGGTCTGGTACATCAGTTCACCAACACGCTCGTAGTCACCTTCGTTGAGTGCATCACATACGCCAAGTACACGATCCTTCTCACCAAGTACAAATTTTGCACGACGATAGTCTTCTTCGCTGATATCTGCTTTGACTTCTTCTAGTTGCTCCCAAGTACAGTCGCGCAAGGTCTCAAACGTCGCTTCCGGATGTTTGGCAGCAATGTGCTTGACCACGTTCTCACACGAACGACGACGGTCGTTATAGGGGGAGCCTGCCAACTGGTGTTTGACAACAGAATCGAGCAATACCAGACGATATCCATCAGGCTTGAAGGGGAAATACTCGAATTCACGGCTGCGACAGTCGAGGCGCATGAGACAGCCAGCCTTGCCAAAAACAGAGGCGAACTGGTCCATGATGCCACAGTTGACACCACAGTAATTATGCTCTGTAGCCTGTCCAGCCAGTACCATATCCCATTGGCTGACCTTATTGTCGCCAAAAAGGTCGTTCAGTCCGAAAGCAAAGCAACTCTCCATAGCGGCACTCGATGACATTCCTGCACCCAGGGGTACATCACCAGCAAAGGCAATGTTGAATCCCTTGACGTCAGCCCCCAGCTTACGCATCTCGAGGGCTACACCATAGATATAGCGTGCCCATGAGGTCTTGGGACCCTTGGGGTCGGAAAGCTTGAAGTCTACACGGTCTTTCAGGTCAATGGCATAGGCCATGACTGTATTTTCCGTACCGTTGGGACGAATCTCAGCCATCACGCCTTTATCTACTGCTCCAGGGAACACATAACCTCCATTGTAGTCAGTATGTTCACCAATGAGGTTGATGCGTCCTGGAGAAGCGTAGACGTTACCGGTCTTACCGTCGAAGTGCTTGATAAAGCGACTTCTTACAAAATCGATGTCCATCATATAGATTAATGGGCTTTTCTTATTTAGTTACACCAAAACGATAAATGGTCTTCTGCTTATACTGCTGGCCAGGATTAAGGACAACAGAGGGGAAGTAAGGACGGTTAGGTGTGTCGGGGAAGTGCTGAGCCTCCAGACAAACAGCCGAACGACGTGGGAACGTGCATCCATTAGCGCCCTTGTAACCTGTAGCAAAGTTAGCAGTATAGAGCTGCATGCCAGGCTCTGTGGTGTAGCACTCCAATGTACGTCCGCTCTTCGGATCTGTGATGCGGGCAGCAAATGACAGTTCACCTTCTTCCTTCTTGTTGAGCACGTAGTTGTGGTCGTATCCGTGACCAAACTTAATCTGCTCGTTATCAGCCTCAATCTCCTTACCGAAAGTCTTGGGAGTACGGAAGTCGAACGGAGTACCAGCAACCTTCAGGATTTCACCTGTAGGAATGGCGGTCTCATCGGTAGGCAGATAGAAATCTGCATTAATTTCGCAAATCTGGTCCTCGATAGTAGGAGTAGGATCTGCTGTACCTGCCAATGAGAAGAATGCGTGGTGAGTCAGGTTGACAATGGTCTTCTTGTTGGTGGTGGCCAGATACTCGATTACGAGCTCGTTCTGGTCGGTGAAAGTGTACTCTACGGTGACATCCAACTCACCTGTATAACCCTCTTCACCATAAGAAGAGATGCGATGCAGAGCCAGCGAGCGAGGACCCATCTGACGAGCTTCCCATACCTTGGCATTGAATCCCTTCTTACCACCATGCAAGTGGTTAGGACCATCGTTCAGTGCCAGCTGATATTCCTTGCCGTTCAGTATGAACTGACCCTTGCAGATGCGGTTGCCCCAGCGACCAATCAGCGTTGAGAGGTAAGGCTCGTTGCCGCTGGTAAGCTGTTGAATACTATCGTGACCCTGGATAACGTTAGCAACGTTACCATCCTTGTCGGGCACCATGATAGCCATGATGGCTCCACCATAGTTAGAGATTGCTACCTCATAGCCCTTACGGTTACGGAGAATGTACAGGTCGGTTTTTTTACCGTTGATAGTGGTCTGGAAGTTTTCTCTCTTCAGACCACACAAATTCGCATTTTCAGTTGTGTTTGCCATATCTAAATATTTTTAGGTTATGAAACTATGTGCAAAGCTACCGAAAAAAAACGAGAAAGACGAATGATGCGCGAAAAAAAACGTTAAAACGTGACTATTTGAGTAATTTAAGGAAATCGCCCACGACATACGAACTACCCCCAACGAAGACAAAATCGTCGCGTAGGGCATTCTTCATGCATTGCGTATATGCTTCAGCTACAGTAGGGTAGCAGTCGCCAAGGAGTCCGTGCTGGACAGCCTGTAACTGTAAATCGTGTTCGTTGATAGCTCGTTTGTTGTCGGCCTTGGTAAAATAGAAGATAGCCTTCTTTGGCAACAGTTCGAGCACGCTGTCGAGATCTTTGTCGTTGACCATGCCGAAGATGATATGCATCTGGCGGCATTGCTGCTGTTGCAGTTGTTTGGAGAGATACTGCCAGCCACCCACGTTGTGTCCTGTATCACACACCACTTTAGGATTCTTTTGAACAACTTGCCAGCGTCCCATCAGTCCTGTCGAGGTTGTTACATGTTCAATGGCACGCTGAACCTCATTGCGACATTTCGCCTGATTCTCCGCTTTCTCGCAGATGCAGAGGTAACCCATTTGGGCAAGTTGATAGGTTGCTTGCAGAATGGTGTTCATGTTCTTCTGCTGATAAGCTCCACCCAAGTCCCCATGCAAGGTCCCATTGTGGACTGTTTGATAAAGCATGCCACCATTCGCTTGTGGTTCAGCAGAAATCACTTCCTGACTGTCCTCTGCAAAAATAATGGGAGCCTCCATCTCTTTGGCCTTTGCCTCGAAGACGGGGCGTGTCTCGCTGTTCGCCTCACCAATGATGACAGGAACACCTTTCTTAATGATACCCGCCTTCTCGCCAGCTATCTGTGCTAGCGTGTTACCAAGGAATTGGGTATGGTCAAAGCTGATGTTGGTGATTATCGATAAGATGGGTGTGATGATATTGGTGCAGTCCAGACGTCCACCCAGACCTACCTCAACGACAGCAATGTCCACGTGTTGGTCTTGGAAATACTTGAACGCCATCGCCGTAGTTACCTCGAAGAACGAAGGATGCAAAGGCTCGAAGAACGAACGCTCGCGTTCTACGAAATCTGTGACATAACGTTCGCTGATGGGTTTACCATTGACGCGTATACGTTCGCGGAAATCAACAAGGTGGGGTGAGGTATAGAGGCCGACCTTATAGCCACACTCCTGCAGAATGGCTGCGATGGAGTGTGAGCAAGAGCCCTTGCCGTTGGTGCCAGCAATATGAATGGTAGCATACGACTTGTGCGGATGCCCTAGGTGCTCGTCGAGCGCCAACGTATTGCTCAGTCCCTCCTTATAGCCCGCATTTCCCTGTCTCTCAAACATGGGAATCTGGCTATAAAGATAGTGGCAGGTCTCTTGGTAGGTCATTGTTCTGTTTTGTCGCTATGGCATAGCGACATACTTAACTGAAGTAATTCTTGAACTTCTGGAAGATGGAGCGCTTGGTGGCTGCATCGCCCTTGAAGTTGTCACTCTCGCGGAACTTTTCGATGGCATTTTTCTCCTCTTTGCTCAACGTCTTGGGCACATATACGCTGACGTTGACCACCAAGTCACCATTGCCGCGTCCGTAGCCTTGAACAGCAGGCAGACCCTTTCCTCGCAGACGCAAAGTCTTGCCAGGTTGTGTGCCAGCCTCCATCTTCACCTTCAGTTTGTTGCCCTCAATGGTTGGTATCTCTACCTCGCCACCTAGTGCCGCTGTTGGGAAATCGAGCAGCAGGTTGTATATCAGGTCGTTGTTGTCACGGATAAAGGTGTCGTTCTCCTCTTCCTCAATGAACACCTGGATATCACCGTTGATACCTTTGTGGCGACCTGCATTACCTTTTCCTGGTACATTGACAATCATACCTTCGGCAACGCCAGCAGGAATCTTGATTTCTACAACCTCTTCGCCCTTGACAACGCCTGAGCCGCCACACTCGTGACACTTGTTCTTGATAACGGTACCCTCACCACCACATGTGGGACAAACACCCTGCGTCTGCATCATACCGAAGATGCTCTGCGTAGTGTGCGTGATAACACCTGAACCATGACACGTAGGGCACTGGTCGTTCGTGCTGCCAGCCTCTGCGCCAGATCCGTGACAGTGTGAACAGGTGATGTCCTTGCGCACCTTGAATTTCTTAGTGACACCATGAGCAATCTCCTCCAGCGACAGTTTCACCTTCAGACGCAGGTCAGAGCCACGATGCTTCTGATGACCGCGGCTACCACCACCAAATCCTCCAAAGCCACCTGCTCGACCACCGAAGATGTCACCAAACATGGAGAAGATATCATCCATATTCATGGATGTTCCACCAAACGGATCGAAACCTCCAGCGCCGCCAGGACCATTAAAACCAAAGGTGTCGTACTGCTGACGCTTCTGTGGGTCGTGCAACACGTCGTAAGCCTCGGCAGCCTCCTTGAATTTCTCCTCAGCTTCCTTGTTACCCGGATTACGGTCTGGGTGATATTTGATGGCTATGGTGCGATAGGCCTTCTTAATCTGGTCTTCTGTAGCGTTCTTATCGACGCCAAGCACCTCGTAATAGTCTCGTTTCTGTGCCATTTCTTACTATTTACTTTTCACTATTCACTTTTCACTAGCGAAGCGCCTTATTGTCCTACTGCCACTTTGGCGTGGCGGATTACTTTATCGTTCAACATATAACCAGTCTGCAAGCAGTCGATGACTTTACCTTTCTTGTCGTCGCCCATGCCTGGAACCATTGCTACGGCCTCGTGCATGTCTGTGTCGAAGTCGGCATTCTCCGTCTCGATTTTCTTGACGCCCAGACCTTCCAGCGCCTTGATGAACTTGTTGTATATCAGTTCCATGCCCTCGCGAAGTACTGCGGGGTCATCAGTCTTAGCACCATTCTCGATGGCGCGCTCCATATCGTCGATGACGGGCAATACGGCACTAACAGCCTTCTCGCCACCGTTCAGGATGAGCTCAGCCTTTTCCTTGAGTGTGCGTTTACGATAGTTGTCAAACTCAGCGGTCTTATAGAGCATCTGGGTCTTCAACTCTTCGATTTCGGCTTTGGCAGCCTCCAAAGGGTCTTTCTCCTCGGCAGGTTCCTCTGCACCAGTTTCGGTGTCAGCGATGGATTGCGTGCCACACTCAGACCTTGAGGTCTGAGAATCGCTGACCACACTCTCGTCGGCCACAGGCTCCTGCTGCTCCTCTTCTTGTGTGTTCTTTATTTCTTCTTCTGTCATAGTGTTTTGAATTTTTGTCCTAACAACCCGTTAGCAAATACTGTGCCAATCAATAATTAATGATCATTTATCAATTAGCTTATGCGTACATCTCTGCCTTCTTCTCCTTGATGCTTTCATCATAGATGTAGTCATCGTAGGTCATCAGCTTGTCGATGGTGCCCTTCGGTGTCAGTTCGATGATGCGGTCAGCCACAGTGTTGATGAACTCATGGTCGTGTGAGGCAAACAGAATGTTACCCTTAAACGAGATGAGGTTGTTGTTGAAGGCCTGAATAGACTCCAAGTCCAAGTGGTTGGTGGGTGTATCGAGAATCAGACAGTTAGCGTTCTTTAGCTGCATGCGGGCTATCATACAACGCATCTTCTCACCACCAGAGAGTACGCAGACCTTCTTCTGGATGTCCTCATCCTTGAAGAGCATGCGTCCCAGGAATGACTTCATCATCACCTCGTTGCCTGTGCCAAACTGGCTGAGCCAGTCGACGAGGTTCATCTCTGACTTGAAGAACTCTGTGTTGTCGAGTGGGAGATAGGCTGTGGTGATGGTGACGCCCCACTTGTAGGTACCAGCATCAGCCTCACGATTACCATTGATAATCTCGAAGAGCGCGGTCATTGCCTTGGGGTTGTGTGACAGGAAGACAGTCTTCTGACCCTTCTCAATGGTGAATGACACGTTGTCGAAGAGTACTGTTCCGTCAGCATCCAGTGCCTTCAGTCCTTCTACTTCCAGAATCTGTGTGCCAGGCTCGCGCTCCATTGAGAAGATGATGCCAGGATATTTACGTGTTGAGGGTGTGATTTCCTCTACGTTCAGCTTCTCCAACATCTTCTTACGCGATGTTGTCTGCTTTGACTTGGCCACGTTGGCAGAGAAACGACGGATGAACTCCTCCAACTGCTTCTTCTTCTCCTCAGCCTTCATCTTCTGGTTCTGAGCCTGGCGCAATGCCAACTGTGACGACTCGTACCAGAACGAGTAGTTACCAGAGAACAGTGTTACCTTGCCAAAGTCGATATCTACGGTCTGGGTGCTGACAGCATCCAGGAAGTGACGGTCGTGAGAAACTACGAGCACGCATTGCTCCAAATTAGAGAGGTATTCCTCCAACCACTGAACGGTGTCCAGGTCGAGGTCGTTAGTAGGCTCGTCGAGCAACAGGTTGTCGGGGTGTCCGAACAGTGCCTTTGCCAGCATCACACGAACCTTCTCATTGTTCGATATATCAGACATCTGGGCGTAGTGCTGTTCCTCCTTGATGCCCAGATTCTGCAGCAACTGTGCAGCCTCGCTCTCAGCCTCCCAGCCGTTCATCTCAGCAAAGGCCATTTCCAGGTCGGCAGCACGCACACCATCCTCCTCGGTCATCTCCTCCTTTGCATACAGCGCCTCGCGCTCTTTCATGTTCTGCCACAATGGCTGATGTCCCATCAGTACCGTGTTCATGACAGTAAACTCATCATACTTGAAGTGGTCCTGCTCCAATACCGACATGCGTTCGCCTGGGAGCATCTCAATAGAACCCTTGTTGGGCTCCAGCTCACCGCTGATAGCGCGCAATAGGGTAGACTTACCAGCACCATTGGCACCGATAATACCATAAATGTTTCCACTCGTAAATTTTAGATTGACGTCCTTGTACAACGTCTTTTTTCCAAACTGGATAGCCAGATTTGTGACTGTTATCATCTCTTCTTTATACCTATTATATTATTTGCGGCTGCAAAGGTACAAAAAATAAAGAGAATTAGCAAATGAAAACAAAGATATTTCTGTATTATAAATAGTTAAGCAGTTCTTGGATGTAGTCACGTTGCCAGTCGCTTTCGTGGTAGTGCACACCATCATAGCTGAGCACGTCGAGATCAAGTGTACAAGCACCTGGTCGCCGTCCGCTTTCACGCTCCATCTGTTTCAGAAGCGCATTCAATGCGTCAAGTTCCAAAGTTGTACTGCCTGTAACGAGACTATTCAAGAAGCGGTCGCTATGTGGCATTCCTATGGGGTCAGTCCAGATGGCAGGTGTTGTCCTGCCATCTGGAGCTAATAGGTCAAGCAGCTTTTCCGTTGCTGCCTTGATGTTCACTTCTTGTTGCGTATTCGACCCTAAGGCGATGAGTACTTTGTGCATCATTTTGCCTCAGTGATAATACCATGACGATAGGCATAGAGCAACTGACGGAGGTCGGCAATCTGGCTGCGCAGTTCAACGCCCTTGTCCGTATCAGCCACCAACATGCGATGGGCTGAGAGCTCTACCAGTTGGGTTGTCGACTTGATGTCCGTACCTTTCTCGATGGCTTCCGATGCACTTGTAAATGGCTCATGCTGAACCAATTGGAATCCTCGGCTGTGGTAAACCAACGTATAGCCTGCAATACCCGTTTCTGAGTGGTAAGCCTGTGAGAATCCACCATCAATCACCATCAGCTTACCGTTGGCCTTGATAGGATTCTCACCCTTCGAAGCGTGAACAGGAACGTGGCCGTTGATGATATGACGATTCTCGCCCTTTACACCAAAAGCATCGAGGATGCGGTCAACGACCTCCTCCGAATCGCGCAGACGGAAGTAGTTGCCTTTCTCCTCCTTGAACATCGCCTTGTCTGTCAGGAAGTAACGTTCAAACGTGGCCATCTTCGACTTGTCGAAGAGGGGAGAGTCCTTGCCACACCACAGATAGAGGAAGTAGTCGCGTGCATAGAGTCGCAGCTCCTTCTCCGTATCACTCTCGAAGGCCGCACGCACCAGCATGCCGATGTGGTGCATCAGTTTTTTGCCGCTATAGAATTTGCCCTTATACAGTTCCACCTCTTTCAGCGAACCATCGTCGTTCAGGGGGACAGAAGCGTGGTAGAGCAGGTTCTGGTTACAGATGGTGTACATGCACCCGTGACTGAGCAGCATCTTGATATGTTTCTGCAGCTTCTCGCTGGCCTTGAACGAGTGGTGCAGACGCTCCATCAGCTGGTTCTCCTCAGGTGTCAGCTCGCAGGGATTCTTTGGGTCGATAGTGGGGAAGTTGTTCGAGCGCATCTCATACTCCTTGCCGTCAATGACCAGCACGCCACGTTCGTAGTCGATATGGTCCAGCAGACAACGGTCCAGCATGCCCCATTCCGGACGACGCTTGAAAATCTGCGCCTCCTTCTTGAATTGGATAATCGAGATGGCCTTGTGCATCTGGGCTGTCAGTCGGATGTATTTATCCTGCATCGTATTGCCAGGCATCAGCTTAGGGATGAACTCCTCGCAGGGGTCGTCGCCATAGACTTCCATAGCGAACGTTGCCAACGGTACGAGGTTGATGCCGTAGGCCTCCTCGACGGTCGTCAGATTGGCGTAGCGTAACGACAGTCTCAGCACGTTGCAGATGCAGGCGTTGTTGCCTGCTCCTGCACCCATCCACAGCATGTCGTGGTTGCCCCACTGGATGTCCCACGAATGGTATTGTTTCAGGGTGTCCAGAATGATGTGGGCGCCAGGACCTCGGTCGTAGATGTCGCCCAGAATGTGCAGCTGGTCTATGGCTAAGCGCTGGATGACATTACACAGGGCGATAATGAAGTCGTCGGCACGTCCTGTCGAGATGATGGTGTCAACGATGACGCTCACATAGGCGGCCTTGTCGCTATCGTCCGTACGCTCGTGCAACAGTTCCTCGATGATATAGGCAAACTCCTCAGGCAACGACTTGCGCACTTTCGAACGAGTGTACTTCGACGACACGTCGCGACAGACGGCTACCAGTCGATGGATGGTGATATGGTACCAGTCGTCGAGGTCTTCTTCCTCTTCAGCGGCCTTGATGAGTTCCAGTTTCTCTTCCGGATAATATATCAAGGTACACAACTCACGACGCTCCTTGTCGCGGATGTCACCAGCGAACAGCTCGCTGACTTTTCGACGGATGTTTCCTGAAGCATTCTTGATGACATGCTTGAAGGCTGCACTCTCTCCGTGCAGGTCGGCCAGGAAGTGCTCCGTGCCTTTGGGCAGGTTGAGGATGGCCTCCAGATTGATAATCTCTGTTGATGCAGCAGCTATCGTTGGGTACGAGGTAGCCAGCAGTCGCAGATAGTGCATGTCGTTTTCTGAGAATTGTTCTTTCATAGTCTTATCTTTAGGTGTTTTTTATATCTTCAAGTGGTTATCAATGTGTTTCCTCATGCGGCGTGTCAGACGGTCGTCGAGTGGAGGCATCGGCATGTGTCCTTCGTCCAGTCCTGTCAGGTCGTATGCCAACTGCATGATACGCTGTACGAACGTGTACAGATGACGTTCTTTCAGGGCATCGCAGAGCTGGTCTTCGGCCGTGTCGTGGTTGCGCAGTTCCCTGTCCAACTCCACCAGGTGCGACAGCGTCAGTCGCTTATGCATGGCCAGGCGGCGCAGGTGTCGGAACGTGGCCATCAGTCGGTCGTTCTCTGTGGCATACTGCATACCAATGGCTTCCTCAATGGTCTTCGAAGGTTCGTAGCCGTCAGGCATGAAGCAGGGCATCTGCTGGATGTCGAAGTCGGGGGCATCCATGTGCAGCACGCGGAGTCCGCGACGAACGGTCTCGACAACCTGTTCGTGGTGTACATGGAGGTAGAGCATGCGCCATTGGTTGTGGTCGCTGATGGTGACATACGACTCACCCAGCCAGCGCTCGTCGCCTGTGATACCCACCTTCAGCAGCTGGCGCAGGGTGATCTTTGTGCTGTCGGTCATCAGCTCCCACGTGTTGCTGTCCACGATTTTGCGATACACCTGCCACTGTTTCTCTGCCATCTCCTGTGGTGTGATAGTGTTGGTTATCAGACTGTTACGAATGATGACTGTCCTATGGTTCCACCCCAGCTTGCGCAGGCATTCCTCTTCCATCTTGCCCTGTACGATGACGGCGTAAGCCTGCTGGATGAGGCTTCGTTGGAACAGCAGTCGCTTAGGTAATTTCTCCTTCCAGTAGCCTTGTTTCATGATCCACGGCTCCAGTTGTCCGTGGGGGGTCACCACCACGCGTGTGCCAAGCCGCAGGGCCCGTCGTGCTACGCGATTGGCCGCATACTGCCAGCAGCCGTGAATGTGCAGCAGGTCGTAGTGCCTGTCGCGCAACGACTGGAGTGCCTCTTTCACGTTCGTTACCGACTCGTTCTCGGCATCCTTGCCCATATGCTCACTCAACGTCTTGACATACGCTGAGATTCCTTCAGGGGCATTGCTGGCATAATAGTGTAGTATCCTCATGAAAACATGTTTTTGAAGAACACGGCGATGCCCAGTCGCATCCGCTTGCTCATGCCCAGACGCTGGTCGAAGAGCATGATGGCATTGAATATCGTGTCTTTGTTCACGGCAATGGCGTCATACATGCCTCGGCGCATGCGGAACCAGCGGCCCTTGTGTCCGCCACCATCTTGGCGCTCAGCCTTCAGCACAAAGTCGGTGGCTTCGTCCAGATTGTCAAACAGCTGGTGGGTCACCTCTGGGGCACCATGCTTCAGTCGGCAGTAGACGGCTGTCACCTCGCCGTTCTCCAGACCTGTCAGCCACTCGTTGGAGAGGGGAGGGCGGTGGATGTCGGCAAAGACGACGCGGTCTGCCAGGGCTGCCTTCACGCCGATGTTCAGCGCCAGGCGCAGTCGGCTGTTGTTGGGTACGCTCTTGGGCAGGAAAGTGGTATACAGGTGGGGATTCTCTTCCTTCAGCAGTTTCAGCACATCGGGGGTGCTGTCTGTCGACGAGTCGTCAACGACGATGACCTCCCCCTGTGCAGCACCTGCCACAGTCAGAAACTGCGGCAGGTTATGCTCCAGCAACTCGGCTTGGTCATGCACTACGATGACCACCGAGATCGTATAGTCTCCTGTTCTTCCCACTTATTTCTTGCAGTCTACAGCAGCCTGCTCTACGGGCAGACAAGCCTTGTAGTTCTCGATATACTTCTCGAAGCCTGCGACATCCTCGGCAGTAGGTGCGATAGATACACCCGTGTTGCCAGCGAAGACAACGTCCTCCAGGTAGTCGGCCAGGTTCTTTCCGTTCTTGTTAATCAGGTAGCCAGCCAGCAGAGCGATACCCCAGGCACCACCTTCTCCGGCAGTCTCCATGACGCTGATAGGACTGTTCAGGGCGGCAGCCAGCATGCGCTGACCTACACCAGGAGTCTTGAAGTAACCACCGTGACCAGTAATGCGGTCCACCTTGATCTTCTCTTCCTTCAGCAGGATGTCGTTACCAATCTTCAGCACGCCAATGGCACCATACAGGTGGGCACGCATGAAGTTGGCCAGATTAAACTTGTCGTTGGCTGAGCGGACAAACATCGGACGACCCTCGGCCAAACCGGTGACAGGCTCGCCACTGACGTAGTTGTAGGCCATCAGACCACCACAGTCGGTGTCACCCTTCAGGGCCTCGTTGAACAGCTTGCCGTACAGTTCGTTCATGTCGACCTTTACGCCCAGCAGCTGCTGGTATTCCTTGAACAGACCCACCCAGGCGTTGATGTCCGAGGTACAGTTGTTACAATGAACCATAGCCACGAGGCTGCCGTCAGGTGTGGTCACCATGTCAATCATCTCGTAGGGCTTGCTGAGCGGCTTCTCCAGCACAATCATCGAGAATGAAGAGGTACCTGCTGAAACGTTACCCGTACGCTGCTTGACGGCGTTCGTTGCCACCATACCTGTGCCTGCGTCGCCCTCAGGAGGACAAACAGGAACACCAGCCTTCAGGTGACCGCTGACGTCCAGCTTCTTGGCACCCTCAGCAGTCAGCACGCCAGCATTCTCGCCAGCCACGAGCGACTTGGGCAGGATGTCTTCCAATTTATAGGGCAAACCTTTCGCAGCCAGAATCTTGTCGAACTTAGCAACCATCTCGGCATCGTAGGTCTTCGTGGCAGGGTCAACAGGAATCATACCCGATGCATCGCCTACGCCCAGCACAAACTCGCCAGTTACCTGCCAGTGTACATAACCAGCTAGCGTGGTCAGGAACTTAATATCCTTCACGTGTTCGTTGCCCTCCAGGATGCACTCATACAGGTGACTGATGCTCCAGCGCAGAGGGATGTTGTAGTTGAACAACTCGCTGAGCTCTGCAGCAGCCTTGCCCGTATTGGTGTTACGCCATGTGCGGAACGGCACCAGAATCTCCTGCTTCTCGTTGAAGGCCATGTAGCCGTGCATCATGGCTGAGAAACCAATGGCTGCCAACTGCTCAATCTCGCAGTCGTACTGTGCCTTCACGTCCTTGCGCAGGTCAGCATAACAGTCCTGCAGACCCTTCCAGATGATGTCGATACTATAGGTCCAGAGTCCGTCAACGAGTTGGTTTTCCCACTCGAACGAGCCCTGTGCAATGGGTTTGTTGTCCTGGTCGATGAGAACGGCCTTGATACGTGTGGAACCGAATTCGATTCCCAGAATGGCCTTACCGGCCTCGATGGTTTGTTTCGCGTTCATTGTAATATAGGTTTTAAATTGCTTTTGCAAAGGTACTATTATTTTTGCGCATTGCCAAACTTTTGATGAATTTTTTATAGTAGTAAAAAAAGAAGGGCCAGATGCCGGTATGAGTATGAGAAACAGATTTTTTGCAAATTTTTCAATAAATTGTTTACAATATCGATTTTATTTGCTATCTTTGCAGCATAAAACTCAAAAGTTTCAATGAATGGAAATCATACTGAACGATTATCACAAGAAGGTGAATGCCGAAATGAGGCAGAAAGTGGCATACTGGAAAGAGCATCCGCTTTCGCGCACCGAGTCCTTGAGGAGATTGAAACTCTTGCGGGAACAACGTCTTGCAAGTCAGTCCAACTGGTAAGGCTCAAGAAGTGGGCACAGGAACAAGACTGCTGGTTTAGCGACTGCAGTCAGTTTGGTGATTACTTTGATCGCGGCTCTGAAAACGAGGTGTATTTATCGCCAGACCAAAAGAATATTATCAAGTTGAATGATTTCCGTTATTCAGACGATAATTTGACGTCTTTTTTTGAACGCATCAAAGCACATAACAAGTATTTTGACGCATGCCCTTATAGCATGATTGGCTTTTCAGAGAATCGTGATGGCAAAGTGTGTGCAGTTCTTGTACAACCATTTATTTCAGATGCACGTCTTGCAACAAAAGGGGAAATACATGATGAGTTTATTCGTCTTGGCTTCCATTCAGAGGATAATGGCGAATATTTCACCAATGGTCTGCACGATATTTTTGATGCTGTAGATGGTAATGTGTTGGTGGATGATGAAGGCCATTTATTCTTTATTGATACTATCATCTATGAATCGGGCATTGGAGGCGTTGACATGTATAATAGTTTGTCGCCTAGAGCAAGCTCAAGTAAATAAAAAACCGCTGAACTGATTTGCTAACCCGATTACGGTGCTACTCTTTCATTTCAACGGCTTTGTTTTGTTAGAACGGTTGCGGAGCTTGATGCAATCGCGCCTATATGCAACTCTCATTCACGTTGCAAAGATAAGAGTTTTTTCTGTAAGTCCCAAATTTTTGGAGCAGCGAAATCAAGAAAAAGTTCATTTTTCTATGATGAGTCGCGACAAAATTCGCTAAAGGCAAATTTTTCGAAAATTTTTCAATAAATAGTCAACAATCTCGAATTAATTTGCTATCTTTGCAGCATCATATAAGATTGAAGTGATGAAACAAGAAGCATCAGTCAAACCATATCTCATAGAAAAACTCAAGCAGGAACACTGCTTGTGGAGCTATGAAAACGACTCTATCCACGACATGCCCGATGATGTGCTGATAGAGCTGGTGATGCTGTATCTTGACATCGACGAAATCAATATGCTCTTCAGCATTTTCTCCTATAGGAAGATGAAGAAAGCGTGGATAGAGAATGTAGTTGCTCAAGGAGAACGTTACTATAACCTGAACTATTTCTTTGCCTGGTACTACTTCCACGCCAAGCGTCCACGTAGCTATGTGAAGGCAATGGCCACGCGTCAACTCAACAAAAGACTGGCAGCATGAAATCGCAAGCACTTGCACCTCAGACAGGCAGAATCATTGAGGCTATCTCCCGTTTGGAATGCATCAAGCCCTTTGTATTGGTAGGCGGAACGGCCCTGTCTATCCAATTGAAGACGCGTCAGAGCGAAGACTTAGACTTCATGCGATGGAAAGAAAGCAAGGACGATACGCTTGATATCGGTTGGCCAAAGATACAGAAAGAACTTGAGACAAATAGGCAACAATCTCGATTTTATTTGCTAACTTTGCAAGGACATTGCTGGTACGATGAGTAAAATATCTTTCCGCTTCTATAAGGACCATGAGGTCAGAGCCATTTGGGATGAAGAGAATTCCAAGTGGTGGTTCTCTGTACAGGATGTAGTTGGAGCCATCAACGATCAATTTGACTACAAGAAGAACCGTAACTACTGGAAGTATCTTAAGACCAAACTACGTAAAGAAGAAAATGAGTTGGTTAGTGCCACTAACCAACTGAAACTACGTGCTGCTGATGGTAAGCGATACGATACTGATGTGCTGGATGCAGAAGGCATCAGATTGCTTGCGAAATATACTAACAATCAGCGAGCTATGGACTTTCTTGATTGGTTTACCTATAGCGATAATACCATCGATGGCCAAAGCCGCAAAAAGGCCTATACCCTTTGGGAGAGCAATCTCGTAGCCGACAAAGATGTTGGTAAAGTGAAAGCCCTGCAGCAGATTCACGCCTATCTCTTTGGTGGGTTGTACGACTTTGCTGGGAAGATACGTACGAAGACCATTTCTAAAGGTAATACGCTTTTCTGTCTGGCAGAATACTTACATCAGAACCTGAAAACTATCGAGCAGATGCCTGAAACGACATTTGATGAGATAGTAGATAAGTATGTGGAGATGAATGTGGCTCATCCCTTTATGGAAGGTAATGGGCGAAGTACACGTATCTGGCTTGATCTGATTTTCAAGAAACGATTAGGCCAGTGTGTCGATTGGAGCAAGATAGACAAGAAAGACTATCTTGATGCCATGATTGCAAGCCACATGGATAGCTCTCATATTCGCGAGTTATTGAGAGGGGCTATGACAGACCGCATTGACGATCGCGAAATCTTCATGAAGGGTATCGACTATTCATACTATTACGAGCAGGAGGAGTAGAAGAAATCTCCGACACCATTTTTTCTTTCATTTTTGGAGCAGCGAAATCAAGAAAAAGTTCATTTTTCTATGATGAGTCGCGAGAATATTCGCTAAAGGCACATTTTTCGAAATTTTTCAATAAATAGGCAACAATATCGAATTTATTTTTTATCTTTGCATTCAAGTAAACTTAAAGCAAATTTGACTACTTAATCGAATAAACACAGATATGGCTAAGAACAAAAGATTTGTCTGGGAGAAGCAACAGACAGGATTAATGAAACAAATAAGCATCATCATTGATGCAGAAACAGGTATCAATTACATGTTTGTACAAGATGGCTACGCAGGTGGTCTCACTCCTCTGCTTGACAAGAACGGCAAGCCAGTTGTTACTCCCCCTAGTGAAATCATTGAGTGATGACCATCGATAAAGTCGAAATCTACACGATTGATTAATGCTTATATCTCCTGTAATACTTGTCATGGATCAGGGGTCAACACCCGCGATTCCAATACCTGAAGCCATCTAGGGAATTCCTGAGGTATTGAAGCAAGGAGTCGAGTGCACAGCGGAACCGACCCTATTGTGCACTTTTTCGCCCATTTCTTTGTTTGGTATATTATTATTTTGTATCTTTGCCTGCAGAAACTTGAATCTGTATGCCTAGAAAACAAAGAGAGAAGAGCGGAACGGGTATTTACCACGTGATGATGCGCGGCATCAATCACCAGGACATCTTCGAGGACAGAGGTGACTACTGGAAGTTCCTGAAACTACTGCGTATGCAGACGCATCCGGAGGACAATACTGGCAAACCACTGC
>Ga0310695_10006192_pt1 | contig 20002 bp, 15 predicted proteins | sample RumenRJG_04DNA_FD_203882 | JGI IMG/M metagenome (GOLD analysis project Ga0310695, IMG submission 203882) | Bovine rumen microbial communities from Lethbridge, Alberta, Canada - RJG_04 (v2) (version 2) | ecosystem: Host-associated > Mammals > Digestive system > Stomach > Rumen | place: Canada...
CAATAAATATTTTTATTTATATTATAATATTATTTATAATTTTTAATATTTAATAAATCATTTTTATGAATATATTTAAATATTCATAATCTTTTTCTATTTCATTTTCATTGTTTTTTATTTTTTTATTTATTGTTTAAAATTTGATTGAAAAATATATTTATCTTATTTAAAATATTCTAAAATAAATTAATCTTTTTTTATTTTAAATAAATTTAAAAAACATTTATTCCTATTTTAAATTACTGAATCTAAATAATTTAAAAATTAAAAATTTAAATATATTTAATTTCCAATCTTAAGTTAAAGCATATTTTTATTTTGAATAAAATAAAGAAAGATAATATATAAATTAATTAATAAAAAAAATATTTACTTTTTATTAATTTACTGTTTATAGAAATATCAAATTAAATATTTATCATTTTTCTTTCAAAAATCTTTAAATTATATTATTTAATTAAAATTTAATTTAATAATGTAAAATAATCAATAAATAATCTAATCAATTCATAAAAAAAAATATAAATCCCTTTAAATCTAATAATTTATATTTACAAAATTCAAAAATTCAATATCAAACAAACTAAAATTCAATAATTTCACGAAAAAAAATAAAATATTCAAGATTATAAACACAATTTATAGGAAAAAATAAATAATAAATTTTAAAAAAATCTTTAAATTTCTAAATTAAACAATAAAATAAAAATATTTTAAAATCTATCTCAAGGATACCCTTGAACAGCATTAATAATAGCCCAAACATATCCAATAACGAGCCACCATGTTAAAATCTGTATAATCGAATAACAACAATAAGTACCGGATTTCTCAGGAGGTAAAGTACAAGATGCACATAAAGTCGCAAAACCACCAAAAAAAACAGCTAATATTATCCATATTACATAATTTTGATCTACAGTTTGTACAGGTTGTTGAACTACTACGATTTTTGTATCTGGTTGTTGATAATATATATTATTTGGTTGTCCTGTATTTCCTGATGAAGGATTGTAGTTTGGGGCAACATATATTGGTTGTTGAAGAGGTTGATCCATTATATAAAAATAAATAAATATTAATTAATATATAAAAAATTTTATTTATATACTTTATTAAAATTAATATTTTATATTCTTTTATCCTTTTTATTTTAATAATATTTATCAAAAAATTATTTTATTTTTTTATATTCAATTTGAATGATATTTATCAATAGCGTTGGTTTTTGTTTTTATAAAAAAAATAAATATAAATTTTTTTATTCAACATTTAGGATTATCAATGTATATTTTATTTTTAATAATGTAATTTAAAATAAGATACAAAAATATAAAATAAAAATGATAAAAATGAATTCTCAACAAGATAATCAAAATAATGATGATAATGTAGATAATAATGAATATGACAATGAAGCAGAATTTGAAATTTCAGGTGAAGGAAATAATAATGATAAAAATAAATCTGAAAATGAAGGTTCAAAAAGTCAAGAACCAAAAAGGAGTGGTTCAATATCATCAATGTCAATAAAACCATCAAATTCAACAGTAATAGGAGGAAATACAAAATATGTTCCACCATGGAAAGTTAAATTAAGAAAATTTTTAGATTCAATTCCAGTACAATTAACAATGTCAATTTTTACTGTATATGTGTTATTCGCGGATGATATAAAATGTATATGCACAAAAAAAGATGCAGACCCTCCATTTAGTATAATTGTAATTATTTTAATGTCAATTTTTTTTATTGAACTAGTAATTTCAGCAATTGCTTTAGAAGATTATTTTCTAGGTTTTTATTTCTGGTTAGATTTCGTTTCACTTATTTCAATGTTATTAGATATTCATTGGTTTTATGATTGGATGATTAATAAGATTTCAGGTGCTGGTTCTTCGGGTGGAGGGTCAGGAGTTAAAAAAGCTAAAACAATTGGAGCAATTGCTAAAGCTGGTAAAAGTGCTAAAATTGCTGCTAGAGCTATTAGAATTTTAAGAGTTTTGAGAATTATTAGATTGGTAAGAGTTAGTAAGTTATATAAAGCTAGAGAAAAAATTATTAAACTTGATATGAAAAAAAAAGAAGAAGAAAAAAAAAAAGAAGCTCAAGAAAGAGAAAAAAAGAAACAAGAGGAATTAAAAAAAAAAAAAGAAGAAGATATACAAAAAATAAAAGATGGAAAAAATGAAAATGGAGAACAAATAGAAGATAATAAAGATATGGGTGAAAAAATGGCATTAAAACAAAATGTTAATGGATATGAAAAATTAAATATAGATGAAGAAAAACAAAAAAATGAAAAAGAAAAACAAAAAGAAGAAGAAGAAAGAAATGATGATGATGATAATTCAGAAACAAATACAGAATCAAAAGGAGAATCAAGTGAAGTTCCTGAAGAATCAAAAGTAGGAAAACTTTTAGCAGATAAAACAACTAAAAAAGTTATAATATTAATATTAAGTATGATGATAGGAATTATATTATTTAATACATCATTTTACCTTGAAAAAAAAACAGGAATGGAAATGGGATTAAAAATTTTTACCAATTTTGAATCAATGAATGATCCAGATTTAAATTTAACTTTTTCAATATATGTTTCTGAAAATTTAGGAACTAATTCTCCAATGGTATATGCAAAAGTAGGATATTTAGAATATGGTAAAAAATCAAATGCTAATCATTTAAGGGAACAAGAAAGAAATGCATATAGTGAAGATTGTTCTCAATTAATTATTATTGATGGTGCTAATTCAATTTGTGAAGCTACTTTTGATGTTACTTCTTCTAATAGATTAAGTGCAATTTTAAATATTATTAAAACTTGTTTTATTTGTGTTGTTTTAACTGTAAGTTCTTATTGTTTTAGTAAAGATACTTCTGAATTAGTTCTTGAACCTATAGAAACTATGATCGAAAAAGTTAAACAAATTACAAAAAATCCAATTGAAGCTCTTCAAAAAAATGAAAAAGATGAAATTACAAAAGCACTTTTACAAGAAGAAGAAGAGAAAAATGCATTTTGTCATTGTGGAAAACAAACTCAACAAAGTTCATTTCAAAGAAAAAAAAAACAGGCACCATTAGAAACAGAAGTTCTAGAAAATACAATAACAAAAATAGGAGCATTACTTGCATTATCATTTGGTGATGCAGGATCAGAAATTATAGCAAAAAATATGCAAAAAAATTCATCAGGTGAAGTTAATCCTATGATTCCAGGAAAAAAAATATGTGCAATATATGGTTTTTGTGACATAAGAAATTTTACAGATACAACTGAAATTTTACAAGAAAAAGTTATGGTTTTTGTAAATGAAATTGCAGAAGTTGTTCATGAATTAACATCAGAATATGGAGGAAGTGCAAATAAAAATATTGGGGATGCCTTTCTTTTAGTATGGAAATTCCAAGATAGATTTTGTTATACTAGTAAAAAAACTAAAGAATTACAAGTATATAATTGTGAACAAGTAAATCAATTATGTGATATGGCATTAATATCAATAATATTAGTATTAGCAAAAATATATAAATCAAAAACATTTGATAAATATAGAACAAATGAAAAATTAATTAAAAAATTTAATGGTTATTCTGTAAAATTAGGTTTTGGTCTTCATTTAGGATGGTCAATTGAAGGAGCTATTGGTTCTGCTTTTAAAATAGATGCTTCTTACTTAAGTCCTAATGCAAATATGGCAAATACATGTGAAGAAAAAACTAAAGATTATGGTGCATTAATGATAATGACTGATAAATTCGTTGAAAATTTAAGTGAAGATGCACAAAAACAATGCAGAATTGTTGATATTATTAATGGTGATGAAGTTATTGGTTTTTATACTATTGATTTAGATTTAAATGCTTTAACTATTGATGAAGAAGAAAGTGATTCTCAAAATTTTTTTAATAAAGATGAAGTAACTAGAAAAATGACAAAATATCAAAAGAGAATGAAAAGAAAAAAAAATTTAGATGATGCATTATCAAATCCTCCTAGGAGAAAATTTTGGTTAGATTTTGTAGAAAGTTCAGAAGATTTTACATCAATGAGAGGAATTTATACTGATGAATTTTTTGATTATTATAATGAAGGTTTTGATGAATTTAATTTTGGTGATTGGAAAAAAGCAAAAAGATTATTAGAAGAAGTATTAAAAATTAAACCTGATGATAAACCAACTTTGAGAATGTTAGATAAAATGAAAAAATATAATTATCATAAACCTGCTGGATGGATTGGAAATACTGAATAAAAAATTTCTCTTTTTTTAAATACTCCCTCATTTTTTTTTTATTATTTTATTTTATTTTTATTTACTCTATTTTATTGGGATATTTAAAAAATATAAATATAAATTTAAAATAAATTTAAATTTTAATGGTTGAAGAATTAAATAATAAATCATTAACTGATGAAATAATAACAATGAAACAAAATGGAAAATTAATTCCTTTTAGTTTTTCTAATTCAATGAACTTTCAAAATGAAGATAGGGAAAAATTATTAAATGAACAAGATAAAATTGAACAAGAATTTTATGGCGCACCTATTTCAACTATAAGTTATGAATTATTTAGAGATTTTGAAGATATAATGAAAAATGTTATTTTAAATTTAGAAAAAGAATTATATCCTATTTTAATAAAAAATTTTAATGAAGAAGAAGTTAATAAAATTATAAGTAATTTTTCAAATAGTTTTTTAAAAGATATTTTTATTGTTTATTTAGATAAAGGAGAATTAAAAATGAAAGATTTTTTAAAATTTCCTGAAATTGAAAAAGAATATGAAGATTATATAATTAATAAAAAAAAAATTCCAAATGAAAAATTGATTGAAAATCAAACTCATGAAATTGATAAATTATTTAATAAAGAAAAAATTGAATATTATGAATTAATGAAAGAAGATTTAAAATTAAGAATTGATATTCAAGTACAAGAATTCATTAATTCATATAGATCAAATTTATTTATAAAAAATATAAATGATAATATTGATTCTCAAATTAAATTAATTAATCAAAAAATTGAAGAAAAACCAAATTTTGAAATTATGAATAATAATTTACAATTTATTGAACAACAGTTAAAAGAGTTTACAACTATAATAAATAATTTTTAATATTCTTTTTTTAATTCTAATAAAAAATTTTAATTATTAATATGATTATCAATATGTTTAGATAAACTACAATTTCCAAAACTATTTGTATCAGATGATAATGATTGAATTTCAATATAATTTTTTCCAAATTTATTTAAAATATTATTTTCAATATTTTTATTTTGAGAATTTTTAAAATTAACTAAATGATCATTTTTAATTTTTTCTATGAATAATTCTTTTTCATTAGATTTACTTTCTGTTCTTGTATTTTCATTACCAATAGTAAATTTATTTTGTATAATTATATTACTATCATTTTCATCTGAATTTGTTATTAAAGGTTCCTCTATTGTTATATAATTTTCATCATTATAATATTTACTTTTTGATTTTAAATTTCCAAAAGTTATAAAAGAATGCTCTATATTTTCATAATTTGATAATTTATTTTTATTATTATCATTTTTTATATTTTTCTTTTTTTCATATTCTTTTTCATGTAATCTACTAATAATTTCTTTATTATTAACAGTTTTATTTTTATGAATTAATTTCTTTTTAATATTTTCTAATATTATTTTTTTTTCTTCTTCATCTTTTTTCTTTTGTTTATTAATTTTATTTTCAATAGACTTTGTTCTTCTCTCATTGAAATTCATTGTAACAATATACTTTTTATTTTTAATAATATTTGGAGAAAATGAATATCTTTGAATCTCTTTTTTCTCATTTTCTAACTCTTTTTGTTTATAATATTGGGCATCATTAAATAATTTTTTATAATAATTTGGATCTGATTTTCCTTTATTATGTAAAGATTTTTCTTCATTCAAATTTGTATTATTATTATTTTTACTTTTTGAATTACTTAATGTCCTTATGTGAGAATATTTTTTATTTATATTTGGTTTAAATGTACAATCTTTTTCAAAATCAATATTTTTTTTTATTTTCATATTTAAAATTTTTTTATTTACTCTTTCTAAATGTTCAATTTCATTTTTATAAAAATCATATTCTTGAATTTTTGAATTATTTGATTTATTATCTAATGTATTATATTTTTTATTTAGAGTTTTATTTTTATTATAATAAATTGATGAAGTTAATAAATTTTGTGAAGATATATTTCCATTATTTAATGTATTTATAATTAATTCTTGTTTTGATTTTTTATTTTTATTTATTAAATTTGAAAAACTTTTTTTTTGATTTTCTGATGTATCAAAAATTGGAATATTGTAAGGATGAAAGTTTTTATTAATTCTAGGAGAAAAAGTACATTCTTTTTCTTCACCATCAATTGTTATATTTTTACTTGAATTGCAATTTAAATTTTTAAAACTAGATTTTATATTTTTTGAATTAATTATTTTTGTACTTTGGCTGGGGATAAAAGTTTTATTTTGAAATTTAATATCTTGTTTTTTTTTAATCAATTCAAAAATAAATTTTGATAAAACATTTCTTAAATTTAAATATAAAATGGTTTTAATTATTTTAATTGCTTTATATTTAGATATTATCCTATTATTTTTAAATGAATTTATTACTCTATTTGCATATTCATATAATTTTTTTTCATCTTGAGAAATTATTTTCATATATGTAAATAATGCAATTTTTAAAATATCATCTTTATTTTTTATTAAGCTTTTTTTTAAATAATCAGAATAAATATTCAAAAATAAATTTACATTATCATAATCAATTATTCCAATATCATTAAAATATTCATAAATTTTAATTGAATTTTCTTCTTCTATATTCATATTTTATTTTAAATTTAAAGAAATAAATTAAAAATAAAAAATAATTATTTATATATAAATTTATTATCAATATTTAAAGTCATTTGTAACTGTTGTGTTTCCAGAATAATTAGATATTTTTGATTTTTTAGAATCAGTAAAATATATATTATTATTTATATTAAAAGATTTATTTGAGATATTTTTATATTTATTATAAGAAGAAAATGTTTTAAAATTTGAATATAAATTTTTTTTTTTATTTTGATTAGAAATTTCTAATGGCAAAAATTTTTTATGTGTGATTGATAAATCTGGGAAAATTGTTTTTATTATTGTTTTTGTTTCAGAATCAATTATTTTATGATGATGATTTAAATAAATTTTTGAAAATATATTTTTTAATTTTACATATTTATTATTATTTGTTTGCAATAAAACAATTTTAAATAAATCTAATTCATTTTGACAATTTTTTTTTACTAAATTTATCTTATTTTGTTTTATTATATTACAAATATCAATATAATCTTTATTATTATTTAATCCTTTATTTAGTATTTTAATTTTAGATAATTGTTTATTTAAATTTTTAATTTTAGAAATATATTCATTTATTTTTCTTTGTTCAAAATTAATTTTTAATTCATATGCTTTTAAAGTATTATGATAAGATAAAATTAATTCAAAAACTTTTTCAAAACAAAGTTCAATTTCTAATTTAAAAAAGTCATTATTTATATTTTCTAAATAATCTTTTGTATAAAAAATTTCAAAATCATTTTTTAATCCTAAAAATTCATCATCAATAGAATTTTCTTCTATATTTTCATTAATTTCATTATTATCTGAATTATTATAAGGATTTATTAATATTTTATTATCTTGATTAATTAATAATTTTTCTTCAATTTTGCTTTTTAAATTATCATCTTGATTATTATCTATTAAATTTTCTTTTTGTTTAATAATTAAATTATTTATTGGTTTATTTAATTCATCATCATTTATATCTTTTAAATTAATATCATTATTTTTATTTATCATATCCATAATTTCAATTGAACCAAATGCATCAATATTTTTACTTTCAAAATGTTCTTTTGAATTATCCTTAATTTCATTATTAAAATTATTATCATTATTTTCATTTAAGAAATTATCTTCATGAAATAATTTAATATTATTTAAATTTTTTTTTAGATTATTAACATCATAAGAAATATTCCCATCAAATTTTTTAATTTTTTTTTCTGTGAAAATTTTTTTCTTTAATTTATTATTTATTATTTTACTTGTTTTAGAATGGCTTTTTTTAGAATGAGTTCTTTCATTATATTTTGTGTATTCATCATTATCTATAAAAGAATTTGAAATAGAATTTTTTTTTCCAAATATATTTGATAATGTCATTTTTTCCTTTTTATAAATTATACTATTTGTTCTATTTTTTTTCTTCTTTGTTTTATTTAAAGAAGAAATTGATTTAAAATTATTAATTTCATTTCTTGTTAAATTTTTTGAATGAATTTTACCATTATAACTTTTGAATAAAGTATTATTTGGGTATATTGATAAAAACTTATTTAATGCAGGTGATTTAGATTTTAAAATTTCTTTATTATTTTGTATTTTATTAAAGTTATCAATTGAAATAAAAGTTGTTTTATGTTTTTCCTTATTTAAAATTGTTAAATGTATTTTTATTTTAAGAAAATCAAAAATATTATTTAAAATCTCATTTTTAATATTATTATTTTTTTTTATTTTTTTTTCTTTTGATAATTTCAACCAAGTAATAATATTTTTACTTGAATTTATTAATAATATTTTATTTAATTCTATTTTACCTTCTCCTAATATTTGATTTGGATTTTCTTTTTTTATTAAAACTTTTATTAAAGAACAAGGTAACAAAGAGAATTCTTTATTTATAATATCTTTAAGTAAATATTCTATTTCATTGATATATATAATTAAATCATTATCTTTAGAAAGTTCATTAATTGCTGGAAAAATATCAATTACTTTTATTTTTATTTCCATTAAAAATATATTAATAAATAAAATTAAATTTTTATTATATTAAATAGAATAATCTAATAATTTATTCCATATTTTTTTGGAAAAAAATTTATAATAATTTTAAATCTATTTTAAATTTGTTTTTTATATTTAAATTAGTTATTATCTTTTTATTTAGTAATAAATATTATAATTTTCAAAATAAAATATTTTTATTATTTAAAAATAATAATAAAATTTTCATAGACAAAATTTGTTTTTCATTTACATTTTCATTATATATATTATTATTAAATTCTTTATATTAAAATAAAATATCTTTTTTTATTCATAATTTATATTTTTTTGATTTAACATTTTTTAATTATAATTTTCTTTTTATTAAATTAAAAATTATAATTTTAACCTTTCAATAATAATTTTGAATGATTTATTAATTAAAAAACGTAAACAGGATTAAAAAAAATAATCCTTCTCTTATAATTTAAAATATATAAATTTCTTACACTCATTAAAAAAAAAATAAAAAATATGGAAGGAGAAAACGACATAGACATGACAGAAGTAAAAATATAAATTTATTTAAATTATTAAAAAAAATAGTGTGTAAACAAAGAAGAAAATGAAGAACTTCAAAAATTAACAAACAATAAATTAACAATAAATGATTTTTCAATAATAAAAGTAATTGGAAAAGGTTCATATGGAAAAGTTCTTCTAGTAAAAAAAACAGATGACAATAAAATATACGCAATGAAAGTATTGAAAAAAAAGCAAATGATAAAAAGAAATCAAGTAGAACATATTAAAGCAGAAAGAAAAATAATGGAATTAATTGATCATCCATTTATAGAAAAATTACAATATGCATTTCAAAATCCTCAAAAATTATATTTAGTAATGGATTATTGTCCAGGTGGAGAATTATTTTTCCATATTCAAAGAGTAGAAAGATTCAATGAAGAAGCAGTCAAATTTTATGGTGCTCAATTAGTATTAGCAATAGAACATTTACATAAAAACAATATAATATACAGAGAGTAAAATAATATATTTTTATATAAAAAATATAGTTTAAAACCAGAAAATGTTTTAATAGATCAAGATGGTTATATTAAAATAACAGATTTTGGTTTATCTAAAGAAAATATTTCTGATAATCATAGTGCAAAATCCTTTTGTGGAACACCAGAATATTTAGCACCTGAAGTTATTGAAGCTAAAGGACATGGACAAGCAGTTGATTGGTGGTCATTAGGTTCAATTTTATATGAAATGTTAACTGGTATGCCTCCTTTTTATGCAAGAGAAAGAGATAAGTTATTTAAAATGATAAGATTTTCTAATGTTAAATTTCCTAAATATTTATCTAAAGAAGCTGTTTCTTTATTAGAAGGTTTTTTTATTAAAGATCCTGATAAGAGATTAGGTTCTGGTGAATTTGGTGTTGATATGATTAAGAAACATCCTTTTTTTAAAAATATTGATTGGGATGCTATTTTAAATAAGAAAATTAATCCACCTTTTAAACCTAGAATTAAAAATGAAGCTGATACTAGATATATTGATAAAGAATTTACTGAACAAACTCCTATTGATTCTTTAAATCCTGGGGATAGTTTAGAAGAAAATCAAAATCCTTATATTGGATTTTCATATGATCCTAGTAAAGATATTGTTAAAGGTGATGATTAAAAAAAATTTTTATATTTTTGATTATTAAATTTTATTAATTTTTGTGTTTATTTTTTTGATTATATTTTATAATTTTTATTTTTTTTATTAATTATTTTTTTATATTTCATTAAAGGAATTTTTTTCTTCTATTGATTTTATTTCAGGAGATTTTTCATTTTCTAAATCAATATCAATATCTAAATCATTAATTTGTTCTAAATCTTTTTCTAATTTATATTCTTTAATAATTTCATCTTTTATATATTCAAGAGCAGCATTAATTGTAGTATTATAATAACCAATTGTTGTTGATTTTGTTGTTCTTGTTGTAAATTCTTTTATTAATTTTTCATGTATTAAAAGTTTTGGATAATTACTTCTTATTATTATTAAAAGAAAAATTATCATAAGTTCATCTGCTGTTATATTTAAATAATATGGATTTATATATTTTTCCATTCCTTTCCAAAAATTATTTATATTTTTTGTTATTGTTGAACTTATTGATGCTATTTTCATCATTTTTTCATATGGGATTTTTATTTTTTCTAAATTTTTTATTTTTTCTATTGAAGTTGTTAAATAAGATATTTGATTTTTATTTTTTATATTATTTAAATTTGTATTATCATCAAAATCATATTTTTTTTTTGTAAATATTTCTTCTTGTAATTTAATTGTTTCTTCATCTAAAGAAAATTTTGAAGGGATTTTTAAATCTTTAGGAGTTAATTTTTGAACAACTTTTAAAATTTTAGCAAATTTTATTACATCATCTTTTAATAATATTGAAAATAATTGAAATAAATTATTATATAAATTATCTACATTAAATAATACTTTTGATATTATATTAATTGTTTCATCTTTTTCTTCATAAAAGCATTCTAAATCTATTGATTTAGAATACATTAATTTCAAAGCAGTTTGACATTTAATTACAAAATTTTGAATATGTTTTACCATTTCATTACATGTATTTTTTATATTTTCTTTAAATTGTTTTTCATCACTTTTCAATGTTTTAAAATAAATATTTTTTTGTTGAATAACTTTTGAAATTTTATTTCCAAAAATATGAATAAGAATATAAATGGGATGATCTATATTAGAAATATGATTTTTAAACATTTTTAAAATTTCTTTAACTCTTTTTTTTACATTTATAATATCACTACCTAATTCATTTGGATTAAATGATTCATTTATCATAGAATTAATTGACATTCTGATATTATCATTATTAGTATTATTAATATTAATTCTAGAAATTGTTAAATTATCATTAGTATCATCTTTAAAAATATTTTTTGATAAATTATTAATTAACATTTCTTCATAATCATTATCATCATTTTCATAAATATTTAATTTTTCAATATTTTTAGGTTTATTTTTTAATTCAAAATCTTTATAAAAAGCACAAGAAGTATATTTTTTTTGAGAAAAAAATATTTCTTTTTCAACTTCTGAAGCAAGTTCAGAATACCAAATAAGATTTTCTTCTTTTCCAATTCTTTCAAAATAATTAATTATATAAACTTTCCAATCAATTGATTTTAATTTTTGAATTGATAACATATTAGTTCTCATTGAAACTATTTTATCATAATATTTTTTTTCTAATGCCATATTTACATTATATGGATTTTTATAAACTTCTCTGTAATATAAACGTAATTTCTTTTTTGATAATGATAAATAATCATTCTCTATTTTATTTAGAGAATTTCCCATTTTTAATATACATTTTAATATTATTATTTTTTAATTTATTATTTTTTATAAATATGGTTTATTTTAACAATTTATTTTTTTTATATAAAGATGAATTTATTGATATTTTTTGCCCATTAAAAATTGGGATTGTTCCTAATGAAGATGATAAATTAATATTTGTATTATTTTGATTTATATTATTTTCAAATTTTTTTTCATATTTTGAAATAAAATCTTCTTTATTTTTAATATGATTTTGAAAAACTTCTTTACCATTACTATTTAAACTTTGTTTTGAATTTATACCTAAGAAAAAATATGGTATTTGAAAATTTAATAATTTATCACACATTTTATCTTCTTTTGATAAAAATTCAATATATTTTTCTAAGTCACTTGAGATTTGTTTTTCTGGAAAAGTTTCATTATCTTGTTTATTTTGTATATTTAAAATATTTTTTTGTGTGTCATGTTCACCTTTATGTTGTTCAATTCCCCTTAAATCTAATTTCTTTATTCCTTTAAAATTTTTAGTTTTTGAATTATTAAATAAAATTGAATGATTATTTGTATTATCAATAGATTTACCAAAATTAGTTAAATTACTTGTAATTCCTTCAACATCCATAATTTAATTTTTCATATTTTTAAAAATTTTAATTAAAAAAATAAAAAATAAATTAAAAAAAACATTAATTAATATACCAAAAAAAAAAAAAAAACAAACAATAAAAAATAAAAAGATGATGAACACAGGTTCAATAAATTTACCATATATTTACCCTCAAATAAACCCACAAATAATATCAGAGCAAAATAACCAAATAGAAAAATCATTAGGATTTGTCCAAAATCGTTTAATAAGAAGTATAAGTGCAAATAATCCTTTTGTAAATTATCCCCTTTATCCAAATGATATGAGTAATTTTTGTTTTAATTACCCAAATAGTTTATTTTATTATCGTCCAATAAGATATTTTTTCCAAAGACCAGTCCAATTAGATTCAGAAAATTGTTTTCCTCATCAAAAGAAAGTTTTAGATCAATTAGTTTCAAGAGATAATAAAATTAGAAGTATGTTAGAAAATAAAGATGTAAAATATGGAATACCAAAAAAAATGGAAGATATATTAAAAAATGGAGAAATTGTACATTATCCAACTTCTACTGTTGTTTCTGCTGCTGATTTAAAGAAAAAACAAGAAGAATATAATAAATTAATGGAAAAAATAGAAAAATTAGGACCTGATGGTCAGAGAAAAATAAGAAGAAGAAATAATGAAATTAGAAATATTATGAGAAAAATTGTTTTCTTTAATGATTTTTGTTTAGATTTAAGAACAAATGCAAAAGCAATTGAAAATTTAAAAAAAAATGAATTTACTTATATTCAAGCTTCAAAAGCTAATATTTTAGAAATAAAAGAATTTATATTAAGAATTTTAGGTAATGTTGAAGAATTTTGTGTTAAATATTTAGGAGAAAGAATTACTTTTAGGACTGGTGATCAAAAAATAAGAGAACAATCAATTTTTGTTATTAAATCATTTTTACATCAATTATTTAATGATCTCTCATCTGCTTTTGTACAAAAAAGTGATATTCCAGAAGGGATAAAAAATTTATTCAAATCATTTATAAAAGAAAAAAGTTCTTTACCTCCTGGATTTTTAACAACATTTGAATTTAATAGACTTGATTTTGATATAAATTGCAAATTAAATAATATGAATTTAGAGAGACAAGCTTTATTAATTGGATTTATTATTTTATATAGAATTTTATTAATTGATATTTTTAAAAATTACTTAAATTACTTTCCTAAAATTAAAGATATGGGAAATCCAGTTGGTGATATTTTAGACCAGAAAATAAAAAATAAAAACCCAACTCGTAAAAGCAAATTATTATTAGGAAAAAGGAAAAGTTCTTATTTTGGAAATCAAGATGATGATCAAGTTAATTTAATTGAAAGAATGAATGGTAAAAATGCAGATACAAAATTATTATATTATAAAAAGAAAAAAATTCAAATTAGAAAAAATTTACATTATAATTTTAATTTCTTAATACAACTTCTTCATACAATATTTAGAAAAGCATTTGAGTCAAATCCTCCTAAATTTAATGATTATTATAAAAAAATGCATTTATATGGTTTAATGGTTTTTTCAGGTGAAGAAGGTGATAATAAAAGAATTTATGATGGGAAAAATGATGACATTGAATTAATGAAAGGAATTTATGAAACAAATCAAGATTGTATTGATTTTTTAAATGAAAATGCAAGATGGACTAATATGTATCAATTAAATACTAAACAATTCTGTACTGATTTTGCTAAGTTAATTATGGAAGGGGATACTCCTGTTCAAAATGTTGATTTTGATAGTCAAATTGCTAAGTCTATTAATAATTATAATTCACAACATAATAGTGGAGATAATAATGGAGAAGAAGAAGAAAATGAAAATGTAGAGGAAAATGAATCTTAATTTTTTTTATTTGTTTTTTTATGGGATTCTTTATATATTTTGTTTATTTTTTTTTATTTGTTTATTTGATTTTTTTTCTCCTTTATAAAGTAATTTTGATCAAAAATTTAAATGTTTTTTTGTTAAGTTTTTGAAAAAAAATGTTAATATTAAATATTTATAGTAATAAATTATTTATTATTTTTATATAATTGATTATAAATTTCAAATTGATTTGTGTTCATAAAATCATAATATTTATCTCTTATTTTATAATTTTTATTTATTTGAGGAGTAAAAGTTGGTTGTGATTCTTTTAATTTTTTTTGAACAAAATTATTTTTATTATTACTAGAAATATATATTCTTTTTGTAAAATCTTCACCTCTATTTCTTACTATTTTTTCACTTTTTTTATTTATTTCTGGTTTAAATTTTAATTCATCATCAGCTTCAAATTCTTCAATTTCATCTTTTAATTGTTCTAATTTTATTTTCCTTTGTTTTTCCCATTGATTATTTCTATTAATCCAATTTTTAAAATCTTGTTTTGTATATTTTTCATTAAATCTATAATTATCCATATCTTTTATTTCTCTTTCAAAATCCATTTCTTCTCTTATTTTATTTAAATTTTCTTGATAATGTTCATTTATTTGATTTAATCTTTTATATATTGGAATATTATTTTTTGACATTTTAATTGATGTTTTATTTATTGTTGGTTTTTTTTTCATTTCTCTTAATTCATTCTTTATTTTCTCTTGTCTTAATTGCTCTAATTTAATTTCTTTTTTTATTTTTAAAGCCATTTCTTTTTCATAAACATTAAATTTAAAATTATTATTTTGTTTGTTATTATATTCTTTAATTTCTTCAATATTATCATTTGTTAATTTTATTTTAGAAGGGTTTTTTTTGGTATAAGGTAAATAAATATTATTTGAATATGAATTATAATTTGAATTATTATTATCAATTATATTTACATGAGAATTTGACTTTTTTATTGTATCTGAATTAGTTTCTCTTGGATTTAAAAAATCATAATCTAAAATTGAAATTGGATTTTCATTTGATTTTTCATGAGGATTTGATGATGATAATGGTCTTTTATAATAATACATATTATCTAATAATTTCTTTGAATGTGGTTTTGAAAAAATTAAAATATCTCTTAAAGATTGAGTTGATGAAGAATTTGTTGTTTCATTTAAACTTTTCATTTAGAAGGTTAAAAATTAAATTTAAATTAAGAAAATTATTTTAATAGTTTATTTAATTTTTGAAAAAAAAATTTATTAATATATAAATATTGTTATATAATAATAATAAAATTATAAAATAAATAATCTAAATTTCTATATTTATCTGAAAAAATTAATATAATAAGAAATTAAAAAATAATTCTTTATAAAGAATAATAATATATATTTAATAAGGAGAAAAAATTTTTGAATAAAAGATAAATTTTTTCCCAAATAATAATTTTAAAAAGAATTTATTCAATAAAAACTCCAAAATTAATTTCTTTAACAATAATATAAGATAAAGACTTCTTTAAATATTGTTCAATATTGCCTTTACTTAAATTATAAAAATTATCATTTTTATTATTATCCATATCAACAAAACCAACAGTTTTATGCATTTTCAAATGAAATTGATATTCACTTTTCAATTTGAAATCAGAATGACATTGAGGACATTTATAATAACTAAAAAAAATAAATAATAAAAAAAATTTTTACTTTGTTTGATGATGTTTATATTTATAATGTTCTCTTAAATGAGAATCAGTTTTACAACTAAAATTACACAAAGTACATTTAAATGCATTTATATTTGAATGTGATTGAATATGTACTTTCAAAGTTCCTTTTTCTGCAAATGATTTTTTGCATATTGTACAAGTATATGGTTTAATTCCTTTATGTGATAATTCATGAACATATAATCTATATCCTGTTCTAAAAGTTTTTCCACATTCAGGATATAAACATTGATATGGTGCTATATTTTTATGTATTGCATTTATATGCTTGTTTAATACTGTCATATTTACAAATGATTTTCCACATATTACACATTTTGGCTTTTTTTAAATTTTTATATAATTATTTTTACTCTTGGTTGAGGTGTTTCTATTTCCATTATTATAAAATTTAATATATTAAATTTTTTTTTTTAGGAATTTTATATTTTAAAAATAAATATTTTATTTTTTTTACTTATGAAATTTTTACTATTATTTTCTAAATGATGGTTTATGAAAGAAATATGGTTATTTAGAAGAATTATATAAGAATTATTTATATTATGTTTAATTTAAATCTTATGATTTCAAATAATAAAGGTAAATAAATAATTTTTCCTTATTTTATAGTATGATTAAAATTTTAAAAATGAAATTGTTCATTTTTAAAACAAAAAAGAACTTGTATTAATTTATTTAATTATTATATGATATATCATTTATTAGTTTAAATATTATTTATTATTTTTCAAATATTTTGATATATATAAATACCAAAAAATAATAAAAGTTTTTTTGAAAATAATTAATGTATGTTTTTAGATTTTATTAATGATTTAGATATTGTATTTTTTCCTATTTCTTATTTAAATTTTTTGGTGGGAATTCATTTATCTAAAAATTTAAAAAATAAAAATATTATTAAAAAAAATGAATATAAAATTTAAATACTAAAAAAATAATATATATATATTAAAGAATAAAATTGATAATTGATGAAAAGATATATTAATTATAAATATTTATTGAAATTGATATAATTAAATTTTTTTTAAATAAATCAATTAAAAATAATATAATCTCAAGATAAATATTGTATATATTTTAAATATATTATTAAAACAATTATAATATATAAACAAATAAAATAATACAAAAAAAATGTATTTTATAAAATTAATTTCAATTTAGTTGATAAATATAAAAATGATATTGTATTTGATAGGTAATAAAATTATATTAATTTTTGCTAAATAAAAAATATAAAAATTGTGACATATTATTTATTTAAAAAATATTTATATTATTGAAACAATATATACTTATAAAATTTGTTTTAATATTTTTTATTATTCTATTTAAAAAAAAACAGTTAAAAAACCAAAAAAATTCAAAAAGAAAAAAATACTAATCCAATATTAATAATTATTTTTAATTACGTAATAAAATTTAATAAAATCCATACAAAAAAAAACCAAAAAAATTCACAAAAAAAATCTGAATTCAAATAATAAATTAAATAAAAAATGTCAACAGAAAACAACCATCGAATACCTCAAGAAAAAAATTTCATATCACTTCCAAACCCAGAATTAAAACTTCCAAAAGAATTATTTTCTCCAGTAAATAACACATACAATTCCCTTCAACAATGTAGAATAATACAAAAACATTTAGTATACATAATAGGACTTTCAATTAATTTAATAAACAAAGATTTACAATTAAAAAATTTTGAATATTTTGGTCAATATGGAAAAATTGTAAAATTAGTAACAAATAAAAATAAAATTTATAATAGTAATGGACCAAATGGACCCAGTTATTCTTGTTATGTTACATATTCAAATCAAAAAGAATCATCTTTAGCAATTTTAGCTCTTGATAATGCTATTATTGATAAACATATTATTAAAGCTAGTTATGGTACTACAAAATATTGTTTAAATTTTTTAAGAAATTCTGTTTGTTTAAATAAAGATTGTTTATATTTGCATCATTTAGCTGAAAAAGATGATATTGTTTCTAGGGATGAAATGAATAATAATAAAAATATTTTTGCTAATCAACATATTTTAGCTATTAAATTAAGTGATATTTACTCTGAAAGTAAAAGAATTGAATTAGAAGGGATTAAAAATTTAAAAACTATTTTTCCAAATGCTTATAGTGTTTATAATAAAGATATTGTTCAAAATTACATAAAATTATATCTAAATAATAATAATGAAAATTTAGAGAATATTTGTAAAAAAATTGAAAATAATGATAATAATTTAGTTTTTGAAAATAATAATAATAATAATAATAATGATAAAAATAATAAAAAAACTTACCTTTCAATTAATAGTTTACATAAAATATTTTCATCAAGGGATAAATCAAGATTTTCTTTTGTAAATGATAAAAATAATGTGAATTCTTTATATAAAATTGATGTTCCTATTTCAATTCGGAATTTTATTTCTGAAAAATTAAATTATTCTAAAATTACTCAAAAAGAAACAAATGATATTATTGATTATTATTTTTCACATTCATATAAAATAAATGATAAATGGGATTATTTAATATCTACTTTAAACATGTGGAAAGAATTTGAAGAATATCCTAATGGTAATTGTCATAAAATTGCAGTAAATGAAAATTATATTTTAATTGATAAATTTAACACAAATTAAAAAGGCATAATTTATTGCAAAATATTGATTTATGGTTAAATCATTTATATTTAAATATAAAATATATATTAATGTTAAAATTAATTTTCGTTACGTCATGGTAGTCATTTATAAATTATTATTAAAAATAAAAAATCACTTTAAAATATTTATTATAATTGATAAATTAATTAAATTGTTTATAAAATAAATTCTAAAATTAATTTTAAATGGATAAATTTGGAATTCAAGTTAATTATAATAAAGATTCAACATCATTTCAAATACATAAAGATTCAACATTAAATAAATTGTATAATTTCATTGAAATATATTTTGAAGAAATAAAAGGTTCAAATTATCAATTATTATATAATGAACAAAATTTGAAAGAATTAAATTCCTCTCAAAAATTAAGTTCAATTTTTAAAAATGAAACTAACAGCGATATTATGTTGAATTTAATTAATTATGATGAAGGTACAAATCCAAATTTTAAAATTGAAGTAATTTGTATTTTTGAAAATTCTAAAAAATCTTTTTTAATAAACCCATCATTAAATTTTTTAAAATTTAAATATAATATTTTAGCATTATTTCCTCAATTAGATGAAGATAATTATATGATAATTTATAAAGATATTGATATTACAAATATTTATCCAAATGAAAAATTAATAAAAGAAGTTTTTAATATTGATTTATCAAAAACAAATTCTTTAAATAATATGATTGAAATTGAATTAAAATCAAAATTAAAAACCATTATTGAATATTATAAAAGATGTTCTTTTTGTCATGATGAAAAAGCTACAAAT
>Ga0310695_10006193_pt1 | contig 20000 bp, 18 predicted proteins | sample RumenRJG_04DNA_FD_203882 | JGI IMG/M metagenome (GOLD analysis project Ga0310695, IMG submission 203882) | Bovine rumen microbial communities from Lethbridge, Alberta, Canada - RJG_04 (v2) (version 2) | ecosystem: Host-associated > Mammals > Digestive system > Stomach > Rumen | place: Canada...
TGCACACATAACCATATAGAAGGAATTAAAGGAGCGCAGACTGTAGCACTGGCCATCCATCGGGCTATTGAACTGAACAATAGCTATGAAACCTTTGGGGAGGAACAGATGCGGGATTTACTGAACACTTGCGTTGAGTACTCTGATTATGACATCAATATCAAACTCGAAGACGTACAGAATAAATTTGATGAGACCTGCCAGGGTACTGTACCCGTGGCATTATGGATTATCGGTCAGAGCAACAGCTTCGAAGATGCCATCCGACGTGCAGTAAGCCTTGGTGCGGATGCGGATACGCTCGGTGCCATAGTTGGCAGCATAGCAGAAGCTATATGGGGCATTCCTGATGACATGATGATGGAAGCTCTCGAATACTTACCTACAGAAATGACTTCCGTGGTGGTTCGTTTCTATAACCGTTATGTGCCTGACACCATCTTGCGTGGTTATGGTGATGAAGGTGCTGCAGAAGACTTCCTGAAAGAGGAGGAACTACGAGAAGCAGAGCAGCAAAAGGATGACAGCGACCCCATGAAGGAGTTTCAGGCTATCATGCTATGGAAAGTTGGCTTGGGACACATGGGAAAGTTCTTCAATGGTGAAAACCCATTACCTGACAAAACAAGGAAGGCAACACGCTCCAGTTGGAAAGTGGAAACGATGCCAGAGAAAAACATCACAAGGATGACAACGGACATCAAAGTTTCCTTAGCTGATATGAAAATACTCCGTCGGGGTCATATTCCTGAGGCAATGGAAGACCATTGGTTCATGTACTGCGATGATGAGTATATACGGTATTATCGCAGTTGGACGGGTATGTGTGCATACGAAGCACATTACATAGGAGAAGAGGATCATTTCCTGATTGATAGGATAACAGTAAACCATGGACTTGCTGAATTTGGTGTAAACGGTGACGAACCAAGTCTATACCTTTTCATATACTTGCTGACTGCCGAAACTGGCGGTGACAGTTCTACGGCATGGAAAGCCTATCTTGATAAGTGGGAAGAAAACCACCTGAAATATGACAACACAAATCCAAGCGACGCGGAAGATCAAAATGAATCGGATGATGCCGATGACAAAGTATCTCTTGACGATCTTCATGAAGAACGAGAGATAACAGAACTTCCTAAACCGAAAATGAAACGTAAGGAGCCTGTTGATCAGTGGTATGAAGGCAGTGAAGACCATATCTGTGAAGGCTGTATCTATGCGGATGGCATACGTCGGTGGGACAATGACCCCAGCAAAGGTGTTATGGGATGTGGACGGCTTGGATATAACAGCTTCAGACGGAATTATACCGCAGATGAATGTGAATACAAGAAGATAGACTTATATATCCCATCAGCATTTGAGATACGAAAAAAGGAAGAAGCACTCCGAAAGAAACGTGAAGAGGAAGAGAATCGTCTTCGTCAGTACCGCAAGGAACAACGTCTTCTGAAGCTTGACAAACAAGACGGGACGTATGAGCGAAAGCTGATAAAGGACTTTGTTGAGCAAAAACTGGATGGAGATATTAACCGCTTGATTGATTTTGACTTCAAAAAATTAGATAAGGATGAGAAGTACGGCGACTGTCGAGGATTCGCCTTCTCCGTTGAGAAAACCAACATCATGAAAGCAATCATGTCTGTTGCCTTTGGCGACTTGTGGCCAGGGCTGTCGCAGGACTCACTGGATAACTACACCTATAACGTCACTCACATCAATCAAATGCACTATCTCTTTGGAGCTAACATTCTGGACCAGTACTTCAAAGGTATGCAAGAACTCCATCCTACGAAGGAACAGCATGAGAGGGCTGTCAGAGTAAGCCATTTGCTTGACACTATCGGTAATCTGTGGGTGTTGCCAGGAAAAATAGATGCAGACAAAGACACCTACCATTATCATGGTTATGCAGACCTTTTCCTGAAAGACCTGTATAACGTAATGACAGGAAACAGTAAGGCTCGACCAGATTTGAAGGGTACTGTGTATAATGCAAGAAAGCAAATGGTACACCTAAAAGGTGAGGAAGGATTTGAAAAGTTGGCAAGGGGCCTGTTCCTTGATGATTTCCTTGACTATTACGGGAGACCTACCGATGTACTGCCACAAATATGGTTCTTGATGAAATCCCTGAAGAAGGAAGGTTATTTCAAGGCCGTTGATGACTACTGTACTTTCATGGAACGCTTCGTTCCTAAACGTGCTAAACTCATTGTCGAAAAACTTAGCAGGGAGCTTTCATTGGAGAATCGGACGCTACAGAATCATATAAATGAGCTGTTGGAAGAAGAGCAACAGAATGTGTTCTCGCATATTGGTTACGCATTCCTGAAAGCGATTAAGGAGGTGGTCAAAGATAAGAAACATGAAGACAAGTCATATCTTTTCAAAACGCTCGATGCTTTGAGCCTTGAAGATGGGTATGTTCTTGGTCTGAAACTGGCTGAAGATGTAGGTATGGGAGATGAGTCATATTTCTATACACATCCCATAATCGATAGCAAAATAGACAAACCTGTGCCTCCAATTCCTATGGGCATATATGACGATAATGAAGTTGACGAGGAAGAAGAGCACACTCTGCTTGAACATATAAATGTGGAAAGTACCGCCAATGGTATCTGGCAGGCATATCTTCTTAGCATCGCTCCAACTGTTCTGCCAACATTCTGGCATGGTGGATATATACACCGGACTTATATCTTCAGCCACAAAGACTTTGAAGAAATTGATGAGCTGAGTCGTAATGGCGAAGCGCCTTTATTTGGCATCAAAGATGTTGTCTCTCCGAAAGTGAAAATTCGTGGTTCTGAGGGTACAATAGAGTGCTGTTATTGGAATGATTGGGAAGGACTTGTTCGCGAGACATTGAATGTAACGTATGTAAATAACTCCGTTATATCTATAAAGAGAACAAAAGCGGAAGTTCTTTACGAATATGATTGCGGTATTTGCTTCTAACAAACTTGATAAATAACATACAATGGCATACACATACAAATATCCAAGACCCGCAGTCACCGCTGACTGTGTTGTGATTGCCAACGAACAGCAGCCAAAGGTGCTACTCATTCAAAGAGGAAACGAGCCATTCAAAGGATGCTGGGCATTTCCTGGTGGTTTCATGGATATGGATGAGACAACTGAACATTGCGCAGTACGTGAGCTGAAAGAGGAAACAGGGCTGGCTGTTTCAGACTTGCATCAGATAGGCACATACTCCAAGATTGACCGTGACCCAAGAGGAAGAACTATATCTGTAGCCTATTTAGTTATTATAGATTCACCTGTCGAGGTTACAGGGCAAGACGATGCAACCAAAGCTGAATGGTTCCCTATAACAAATCTTCCACATCTTGCTTTCGACCATTTCGATATTATGCAGGATGCACTCAGGATTTATAACACCATGCAGATTAATAAATATGGAAAGAAATAAGTTTACGGCAAAAGAGCTTGAACAATTTGCCAATAAATATATAAATTTCTTCAAGTACAAGTCCAACAAGTCGAGAGAAACTTTTTCCCGTTTCTTTGAGGACAATGAGTTCGCTCGCGACTGTGAGGCATTGGGGTTCGAAATGGATTGTGGACACTCATTTACTGAAGCATACGGAGAAGGGTGGAACGAGGTCGAGCATCTGAAAGCAATCATTGATAAGGTTGATGATATCAACATCATCGGTGCCGGACTGTTTTCACGATGGCGATATTACAATCATTGGGCATACTCTGGCCCCGGTGAAAAGGATAAGGAATGGTTCTTGATATTGTTGCATCGGTTAAAAGAATTTTATTAAATAACTTGAAGTATACTCAATATGGATAGGAATGACATTGAAGAAATGGCCAAAGACCTGATACCTCTGGCAGAAGAAAATAATGCTGGGGAGGCTCTGATGACTGCTGACTACGATGAGAAATGGGAGTTCGTCATGGGTTTCCGCAAGAAAAAGAAGTATAGAACATAAGGATAGTGTTTTATGAAGATAGTAAGTTGGAACATCAGCGAAAGTAAGCCTTGGAAGGTAGACCACCTTTTGGGGTTGAATGCAGATGTATTGGTTGCTCCTGAGATTACATGTCCTGACAAAGCATGTATTTCTGATTCTTACGATATAAAATGGTATGGCATAGAATACTTCTTCCATGAAAAGAAATGGAAAGGGTTGGGCGTAATCTGGAAGAAGGGAAATGGCCTTGTTCCGGAATGGTTCAACACCCAATTGGAATATGCTATACCGCTTATAGTTGAAGACTTCCTTGTCCTTGGCATTTGGCCAACAAAACCAACTGGTGGCAGACAGAAGAAGCCGTATCCACAGATAGCTCAGGAAATCATTGAGAATTATGCGAAGTATTTCAAGGATTTCAAGACGCTTGTCATTGGCGACTTCAATTGTTATGTAAATCAGTATGATGCCACCAAGCAATCAGGTGACATTTTGAAGGTAAATGATTTGTTGGAATCTTACGGACTCAGTAGCCTCTATCATCAGAAGACAGGTGAGCAGTTTGGACACGAGACCAAGGCAACATATTTCCATCGTTTCCAAGAGTCTGACCCTTACTTCCTTGACTATGCATATACAAATTTTGATGTTGCATCATTTCGGCTATTACCATGGAATAAAGAAATGAGCGACCATGTAGGACTTGAAGTAATATTCTAATATGGGCTGTTTGAAGATTGTTAACGAAAGAATGAGAAATGCCGTTGTTTCCACGTTGTCTGGCAATGTGGAAACGATGAAGGATATGATTATCTCAAACCATTTCAGCCCAATTGAAATAGCTCATTGGAGCGGAGAAAGAAGAGGCGTAAATACAAATGGGACTCTTAATAGTTACCAGCTTGCACAAGCGATGTCAGATGCATTGCAGAGAGACAAATTATATTTATCGCTCAATGTTGATGCGATGTGGCACCTTCACAAAGATTTATTACCTGGAATAGAAAGGACGTCTTATGATCAATTGGGTTTTATCATTTGGAACTGGTTTGACCGCCCTGGGGATAATCCATATTTCGATGAGGAGGAAGAGAAGGACCTTTTTACAACTGGTGTGCCCAATAGAGACATTTGTCTGACAAATTATGGCATTCAGCATATGGAAAACGAAGTCATTAAACTTCTAAAAGCTGGTGCATCACCTTTTTTTCTTATTACAGCCCCTTCATGTACAGAAATGCATATTGACAAGGAGGGGGTACCTCGCCATACATATTTTGATGTGGCTCCAATGATTGAGGTTAGCAAAAGGCATTCCGACGATTATTGGATTGAATTTATTCACGATGATTTAGAGAGTGACATTTGTTCCTTGCCAGTTCAAACACTTGAAGAAGTGGTGGAAGGTATATTTAATGTGGCCGCATGTGAAAGAATTCTTTATCTCACAGATAAATTCATTAGTGATGAAGCCAGAGCAAAAGGTGAAGAACTTATGTTGAAGCATCTGGGGGAAGTATATTCAATTTTGATATAAAGAAAAATGTTAAGAGGATTAAAGATTATTCAGTTAGAAAAAATATTCACAAATCTATGGAATCAAAGAAGTATTGGATATTAACATGTGATACAAGTCGTTACGATATTCACACGCTGTTCAAAAAGGATGGCTTTTGTCTATGGAATCAACGTCGCAATTTCGAGGTGGGGGATGTCGTATACATCTATGAATCTAAGCCCGTTTCAAAGATTGTCTACAAAGCTATTGTAGAAGAAATCAACATAAAACGTGATAAACCTGAGAATAGCGATGGGTTTTACACAAAAGACTATAACAAGGTATATGCGTTCAAACTTAGATGTGAAGCTGTTAATCCGGGAAACAGGCTCCAATTCCCTGAACTACAAGAAAAATTTGGGGTATCTGGTATGTCCTTGATAAATATACCACAAATCACCAGAAAAGACATGATTGATTTCTTGGAAGACGTTTTTGCCGGAAACGTGGAGGACTTACCTACTCCACCGTCAAAAGAACAGCTATATCAGCCCTTGGAATCAGGTACAATACTTGAACACATTAAACACAAGATGGACTATTGTGAAATTCGGGACTCGCATCTTGCCAAGCAAACTGGCATCAGCAGTTCTTCTATAGGTAGAGTAAGAAAGGGGGAAGCTATCAAATCTGACTGCATGCTGGCAATTCTTGATGCATTAGGTTTCGGATTTGTTGATAGTGCTGATGAAAGCCATGTCTATGGTGCTTTAGGAATAACAGAGGCAATAAAGCAGAGAATTATCACTTCAGGTATACGAACAACAGAATTAGCCTCGTTGTGCGATGCCTCTCCATCTGTAATCAGCCATTTGAAGAATAATGGGACAACTCCCAAATTTGAAATTCTGGAAAAGCTCATTAACTATTATGGTTTTAAAATCACATTGAGATAGAAGTCAGAAAGGGAATCTATGGGCAAAAGTATGATATGATAGAAATTGGTTGTGCAAAAAAGTTCAAGGAAAGCTGTACTGCCATGGCTTCTCAGCCCGTGATCCTCTCTGATCAATAGATATTTCCCTTTCAGAGCGTAGAGTCTGGTCGGGGAAAATACTGATGGCAGTGAAATAGACCGTCTCTGTGATTCGGAAAAGGTCCCCTATATGTACAACTATCCAGACGTAAAAATGAATAACATGTTGAAACCATGAAGGTCATTCATATGAAACAATCCCTTATTGTTATTCGGATTTCATCGATTTAATATCGTAGAGAACAGATAATTCTATCTAATGTAATCGAGTCACGAACCAGCACCTCACGCGGCTTCGATCCGTATGCACGGCCAACGATACCGGCCTTTTCAAGTTGATCCATTAATCTGCCAGCACGATTATAGCCAATTGCAAATTTACGTTGAATCAGTGATGTCGAACCACTTTGTTCCTTGACTATCAATCTTGCAGCATCTTCAAACATCGGATCGAGGTGGTTCATATCCACGTCATTAGAAGGCTGTGGTTCATCGTTTGTGTCGGGCAGTTCGTAAGGTTCAAAGTACCCTTGCTGAACAGAAATGTATTGGCATACATTATAAACTTCCAGTTCGTCAACAGATGGTGATTGTACTCTTGTGAGTGAAAGACCTTGCGAATAGAGCATGTCGCCGTTTCCAATAAGTTTCTCTGCTCCTTGCTGGTCGAGGACAGCAGCAGAATCCAAGTGTGATGCAACACGAAATGCTATTCTTGTCGGGAAGTTCATCTTAATGGTAGGATTAACGACCTTATTTGAAGGCGTTTGAGTAGCTATGACAATGTGAATACCCACAATTGCCCCTCTTTGAGCGAGTTTCATTAGCGGCTGTTCAAATTCCTGTCCAGCAATTCTTAGGTAATCCGAATATTCAGCAATAGCCAGAACTATGTGCGGTATATATTTATGACCTCTCTCAGGATTAAGATATCTGTGAGTGAATTTCTGATTGTATTCTTCAATATTTCCAACTGCAGCACTCTTTAATAGGCTAAGCCGTGCTTCCATTTCATAGCACAGGGATGTCAATGTTGCGACTGCCTCGGGTGTAAAAGTAACAATAGGCTCTTCCAAATTATTAGTTTCTGCGGCAAGGAAATGATTATCTAAAGACTTGTAAACATTGAATGCGTCCCCTATGGGGTCTATCAAAATAATCTTCAATTCTGCTGGGTGCTTCTTGTATAGAAGCGAAAGAATGATACTGTTCAATATGAACTTACGGCCTTGCCCTGCAGCACCGGCAATTAGCAGGTTTTCTTTTGCCAAGTCGTGGATGATACTGATGTTATCAATGGACTTTCCAATCAGACATGGTAATTCAGAAGATGACTCCTGAAAAAATTTGGAGTTGATAAGTGATCGCATTGAAACAATGCTTGGTACCCTGTTGGGGATTTCTATGCCAATAGTCCCCTTTCCTGGTATAGGAGCAATAATGCGGCATCGGGTGGCCAGACGGATAGATATATCCTGTTCGTTGTTTCTTATTCTTGATATGCGTACACCTGGAGCAAGTGTCAATTCAAAAAGAGTTACACTAAAGCCAACAGTCGCTTTGATTGAGGTCAGTTGAACGCCCAATGTGTTGAGAGCATTTACGATATTATCCTTATTTTCCGTTTGCTCTGCTATGTCAACAAAAGGCTTACCGTCGCCATCGTCAATCTTCAGCAGATCAAGCGTTGGATAGCGATAGTATTCAAGATCGAGTTTAGGGTCGTAGGGCTTAATCTCAACAGGTTTTGGTTTTGCAGGTTCAACATTTATTTCAATCCTCAGTTCTTCTTGAACTGGCCGCGTGGTTTGCGTTTCCTCAATAAGAACAGGCTTTACTTCGGTGGACGATAAGCCATAACCGATCGAATCGACCACATAAGACACAATTGTTTCTTTTACACCATAGTCATCTATCAGTTTCTTCTTGATAGTAGATGCCGACAGTTGGAAGGAACTGGCATTTATAAGTTCATCCATCAGTCCGTCCTGCTGGATATTCAACAAAACATTCCTGATGGCCTTTTGGTCTTTCAGGAGGTGAAAGTCATTGAGTATGTTGATAAAACCTCTTGACGTAAGATAGTCTTTACCTTGCGACTCAACTATATAACGAATACCTTCAGGAATATCAGTAGGATTTGCTTGCTCCTTATCTTTCTCAAAACTGATAGTCTCAGTTTTAGGATTGTCAAAAGCCACAGGTTCCTCATCAGTAGAAATATTCTGACCATTATTTTGCTGTTCAGATAATTCCTCTTGTGGGATTTCAAATTTTCGAGACCCGAATAATTTGGAAAATATACTCATATATTAATTGTTTATAAGATTTATAACGTTCAATACGAAAGAACAGTCAAAGCCTTGGAATGTAAGGCGTTTGACATTATTCCCATCGCGTTGCACTTCCATTCCATCAGAATAAGGATTGATGCCGATAATCTTTGTGTATGGCACTTTGATACTGCGAGTTTGTCCCATGAAAATGATATTCTTGTTGGTGACATATAAGCTACCCAAGCCCATGTTCTCCATGTAACTGGTTTCTACCGGATGGCCTTTGAAGCCGCCAGTGCGGTAAGTTACACCTTTCATAATACGGAAGCTGAAGCCACCTGTTCGTCCAACATATTCACGACGTACTTTCTCCTGGTACATTGTAACATTGTTGTAGCACCAAAGGGTGGTTTCGCCCTTTGTCAGGATGATGGGGGCTTGAATATTATATCGTGGTGTCCTTCCTTGCTGGAGGTCAGTAAGGATGGAAGCCTGTCCCAGTTCCTCAATGGCAGTACCTTTGAGAGTTGGAGGCAGGTTACTAAGTGACAGTCCCAGAGTAGTGACATATTCATCTACCTTTTGCTGTTCCATTGGCGACATGTAGCCATCTTTTAGGAAGTTCTTTCCTGCTTGCTCCAGCATTTCATAGTAAGCGTCTTGTTGCTGCTGTCTATTCAGCGGCATCGTTCGCATGACCTGCTGAGAGATCTGCAACGAACGCTGGAGCGTTTTTTGGTTGGTGAAATACTCTGCCATAAAGCCACGAAGCATCTTTTGGCAAAGTCTGTCAAGGGAACCGTTGCCGTTGATGGCATCGTAAGAGACACCAATGTATGCCAAAAGGTCTTTTACCTTCTGTAAATGTGGCGTATGGAATGGCCAGTGAATGATATTCGCCCATTCGTCCAAACACTTTGCTGCTGAAGCTGCAATATCAGCATCGGTAGCATAATGTGCCTGTCTGACGAGCGATACGACACGTTGCAATTCAGAAGCGGGCGTTGCGTTTCTAAAGAACGAACGCAAGGCACCTTCCAAGATGATAATACCCTGGTTGTGTTTCTCCTCGCATTCCTTATGTGCGTGGGAGAAAATTCCTGCGCTTTTGCCACAATACTTACAATCTCCCATAGTCTATATCTGTTCCATTGAGCGTTGATGATTCAATTCTTCTTGGTGGCGTTGTTCCTGACGCTGCCGTTCCTCTGCTTCACGGACAAGGCGTAGTGAATCGTTTTGCCGTTTCTGGTATTCTTTTGCCTTTCTTGTCTGTTCTTTCTGATGCTGCTGCAATAATGATTCGGCGCCTCTGTCGAAATATGTTATCGTAGCATATTCGTTTAATGAGGAAAAATTAGACGAATAATAATGGCTTCCAGGCCTATAATCTATTTTCAGTAGGGCATTTTTATAAGTCCAGAAATAATGATCTGCAACAAGATTATTATCCCACGTTAGATAGTCCATCTTATAATCGTATTGACTAATTTTCCTATTTGGTTTTTCTATTTTAGTCAAGTAAGCCTCAGGTTCACCATATTTGGCAGTGTAGGAAGCTAAAATGCTGTCGCCATTAGTTTTTTGTGGAGCAAATTGAAGAGCTATCAACCTCTGGTCAGCGAAATAGAAGTCAATTGTAATATCCTCATTATTCCAATTGGTTTTCACATACAAGATAGTATCAACTATTGAGATGTAGTCGATATCATTTAGCTCCAGTTGGTCTTTATATGTAATCTTAGTGGTGAATGTGTATTCATTGTTATTTTTTATATCAGAAACACATGAAACATAAGACTCTCCAAGTTTAAACATGGCAAAAGAAAGGTCTCGCTCTGTCTGGATGCGAGCGTTTCTTATGCTATCACTATGTTGATTGAAAGCATTTATTCGCTCATTATAATCTTCAATCCTTTGTTTGTATAGAAACTCTCTTGTAGCAGGTATACTAAGAAGATAAATGCATTCAATGATACAGATTACAAAAACTGCAAAAAAGCCTTTTCTGAAAAGCTTGTTGTTAAACAAATCATTAAAGTTATCAGAAAAACTCCCTTGGTTCTTACGCCAGTTTGGTGAGAATTTAGCTACGGTTTGACTTAGGCCAGTACCTAAAACTAAGGCGCAGAATATGTTTCCGAGAATTGTTATAAACCATGGAAAACTTTCTTTGTTAGGCGTAAAGCACCAATAAGATTGAACACTTTCCAGCCCCCAAAAGAAAGGGAAGGCTATCCAAAAGAATATTGCAATAATATATAATGAACAAAAGGCACCTTGCAGAGCAGGGTGTACTTTGTTTGGTTTAGCTAATTGAGTATCGTCAAAAGCTATTGATACTGGGAATACCGTTATAAGATGAATAATGGCTATAACTATAGATGTGGGAAGCGGCCACCACTCATTAACATTTATCTGTAAAGCATAGACTATGGGAGAAGCAAGCAATCCAATTATACCCCATAGTAAGATTGCGGTTTTTTTCTCGGTCGAGTCATATTTGTTTGGTTGCTTGTTTGGGCTATTCGTTTGTTTGTTTGGTTGGTTCGGGTTGGGATTGTTGTTTTGAGACGGTGGTGTCTGTTTTTTAGTAGGCTTGTTCTTCAAAGCCTTTAGTGCATTATATTGGGCGGAGGTAATGGTACCATAGCCAATAGCAAGAGAGAACAATATTCCCTCGACTAAAGACTGGTCGTAGCCATACTGTTTTGACAGTATAGCGGTTACAGTGCCCACCTGATGTTCTATGTTCTTTGCATTGGCACTAAGGAGCGGTTTGAGTAAGTCATCTTGTATAGCTGACCTGATGATTTTGAAAACAGCAGGCTCGTTTCTACCAGGAGACAAATCAGACAGAACATTTACGAAACGGTCTTCGTGAATGATGTCCGTGCCAAATTGAGCAACTATTTTATTTGTTGCATCAATAATATTCCTATATAATACGCTATTACCCATTATCTAATAAGTTAAAAGGCAGAGATTGGTAATATTTGTCTGCTTTCATTTTTTTCTGTAAGTTCAAAAGAATCGCTATAATAATAATTTCGCTTATACGAATGTATGCTATATTCAACAGATATTGCTTTTGAAAGATCGGCTTGTGAAGATGTCCAAAAACGCCCTATAAATCTAAAACATGTCGGTCTACAGCGTTTAAACCAATGAATACTTGGCAGGAACCAGCTACTTGCACCTGGGATTGGTATATTAACAGGAAAATTTTTAGCCTCCTTAAATGCAGGGAATTTATCAAAGTTATTTATGACTATGTAATGTTCAGATTCTATTGTTTTTATTTCGTTCCAGTGATTAATGTCATCGACAGTATAATGAGAATGTGGGAAAGGAAGATTCTCATTAACAGTTGACCACTTCATATTTGCAGTTGTATATATTCTTCCGTCTTTATCTACGGGTATTAAATAGCCATTTATCCAACCTTTGGATTTTTCGTATTCTGTAGTTTCTGTTTTTATAACTCTTGCAATCACCCTTTTTTCTGAACTTAATTCGTGTGCAAATGTGCCATCTGAATAAAGGTAATCCCCATACTGAAGATTGTTTTTGTCAATGAAGAAAATATCCATGTGGGATTCCATAGGGTCTATCCCATTGCTTGCACAGAATAAAATAGCTTCGCTAATTCCACACATGGCTTCTACTTTAACCAATTTAAGCCATTGGTCTTTAGTAATCTTACCTAAAGAAAAAAGACAAAAATAGTAGCAGAACATACTGTTCTCATACCCTTTTATCTTATGTTCTTTAAGTTGCTCGCGTATTTCGTCTAATTTAATATTAGTTTCAGCAGATCTTCTTGCGAAACAGTTGTTGTAGTCTATAATTGCTTCGGCAAAATTTCCAAGTTTCATATTTATATCGCCCTTCAATTTGAGTTGAATGGACGGTATATCCGAATTTTGGAAGAGAGAGATAGATTTTTCTATAAAGCTTTTGGCTTGTGCGAACTTGCCTTCATTGTAGAAGGTAAGAGCAATAGAATACAAATCAGATGGGTTTACGTTCTGATTTGGGTTAGCGTTACCTGAGTTTGGCGATGGCTGTTCTGGGGCTCCTTCCGGAATATCAAAGAAGGAATCTACATCAATGTCAGGGGTTATGCTTGGCTCGTTAGAAGTAAGATGAAGTCCTATGCCATAAGCTATCGCTTCAAATACATATTTTACAAGATCATCCTTATAACCGCAAGAGTCTATAAAATCTCGTTCGTACTTCATAAAGGAAATTTGCCAACCTGCATTATTACTGCCTAATGACAAAATTTCTTCTGCGTAGCCGCTATTAATAACGTCTCGCAAGATCAATTTTGTTGCAGGCTTTTCTTTGAAGGCCTGATAGTCAAGCAGGTAATTGATTATCTGAGCATTCGTTATGATTTCGTAACCTTTAAGGTCGACAACCTGTTTTATTGCTTTATGAAGTTCCATTCGTATTTGGTTTTGTTTATAATTACACATTTACCGCATAAATCACAATACGCGACAATTTCCTAATTGGGAAGCCCAATTCAATATATTGAGAAATAACAGTGAAGTCAACGTAACTATCGTTAAGGAAAATCAGGTTTTCCTTTTTACGGATTCTATTATCCTTATCGTAGAACACAGCCCATATATCACAATTACTTTCTAACAAGAAACCATTAATTTCTGCGTTTATATCAAATGCTTGCGGTGCTTCGCCTTCAACTTCAAATGATATATTATCTATTGTTATGCCATATTTCAGCGAAAAATCCGTTTTCCATTCAATTAAACCAAGCAAAAAGCTATTATAGTCGTCTTTTGATAACTTTTTCTTTTGTAGGATATTTCTATTGGTTGTTTTAGAACGAGAAACCTGTGAGCCTCTATTAGAAGCTTGATTCTTTAATTCTCTGCTATCAATATATCCTAATCCATATACAAGGCTTTGGAATACGGAGTCAACAAAGTCTGGTTGAAAGCCTGTCGTCGAAATAAATCGTTGACACAATGCAATTGTTTTTGCATTCCATTGACCAATTGATATAAGTTTGCTTGCATATCCATCAGTAATAATAGCTTTCAATATATATCTGCTTGATGGGAAATCATCAAAAGCTTTGAAATCAGACAAAATATTGATAAAGCGAGCATCCTTTATAATTTCAGCCCCATTCGTTTCAATTACCATTTTAATTGTTTCTCGTAATGACTCGGCAGATGGATAGTTTAAAGAATGCTGTGGTAGAAAGTCTTTAGGTTCTGAGTCTGATGTGTTTATGTGATACTCGGTTCTATCTTCTTCAGGAGAGTCTTCATCGTCAAATTCTTCTTCATCTTCAGTTTCTCCAGCTGTAAGACCAATAGCACTTGATATAGCATCAAAGACTTCGCTTACTCCTTCCCAACTATAGCTAAGACGGCGATAGAAGTTATTAGCCAACTCGTTGAACTCTTCTTCGCAATTATAGATACCCATTAGCTCCAGTAATTTATGAGCATAGCCTACATTAATGAGGCTTAAGTAAATATCTTTAAGCTCCGGATTCTGAGAAAAAACCCTTTTGCGAGATAGGCTTTTTACTATATCAGGGTTAGCGATATAGTCTTCTCCGTTTTCCAAAACGAGTTTGTTAATAGCTTCTTCTAAAGTCATTATTTCATATTTTTCGATAATGATACTGAAAGTTGCCCCATCAGAGAGTCATGCTTAAATAGAAGTTTGGTGCGCTCATCATTGTATTTTTCAATATCCTGTTTGGCATATTGAATTTCAATCTGGGATTTCTTGTCGAGAATCTTTAGCACACTAAGGGGAGCTAACTTCTTTTCAGCAGCTTCGATATGAGCATCAGCCTCACGGATGCTTGTTACAACCAAGTCTATTTGGTACTGGATGAATTTGACTACCTGAGCGGAAAGTGCTTCTTCATCATAGACACAAGCAACGGACATATCGTCCTTGCTGCCAATCTTACTGAGCTGCGGCAGCGTTTCTTTCAAAGAGGCTTCCGTGGCCTCCTGCCCTTCGTTAGCCAACATCTTCAAGATTTGAATATAGAAGTTCGCAAGATTGGAGGTCTCACCCATAGAATCATCAAGGCCATCAGATCCAAGGATGATGGCGGTCGGAAAATGACCGTCACCTTGATAGCAATAGCGGAATTCTTCAATGGCTGATGTGTCGCACAATGAAGTGGTCTTGTTTAGGAAGCACTTTTCGTCCCATGGTATCGGTTCCGACCAGATGGGTGACTCTTGAAAGGAAAGGCATTTGCCGTCTCCAATGTGAAACGCAAACCAGTAGTCAGGCGTTTGGACATAAACCATCAATGTGCAGCCATACTGTTTCTCCAGAGAGTCGCCTTCGGCGAACTCGTCCAGATATTTTTGTGGCACATGCTTTTTTTCCCAATCGGTCAACTCGACCGTCTGAGCGTGGTGCTTAATCTTTTCGTTCCATCGGTATATGATGGAAGAAAAGAGCTGTCGGAAGGCGGTATCGACTTTAGACAAGTCCCTGGCATCAGAAACGGTGCTGGCTGGGCCAACTGCGGTGAAAGGTTTGTCTTTAAACAAACTGTCACCTACATTCTCGACGAAGAACGAGATAGTTTCCTCTGTGGCTTCGGCAGCAAACTTGGAACCGATGTCACTACGGAAATAGCGTTCTCCACCATGACCATCACAGACGACGGCCATTGTCAGCCCTTCAACACTACACGTCAAGGAATGGTCTTGGCACACCTTGCCAGTGGCCTTGTGACTTTCGCCCTCGCATGAGTAGTTGAAAGCCTTAACCATTTATCCCCAATCGTCTATGTACTGGCTGCTGTCAACATTATTAGCAGACGTGCTATCGGCACTTTCTGCACCATCAATATTCTTGGTAGCGTCCTGCACATCCTTAATCACCTGGTCTTGCTTAGTAGCATCACCTGCGGTGCTACTCTTGCTGCCAATCTGTGAAGAGGTAATGGCCACAATACGGATAATCTGCTTCAAGGCTTCGATGTTATGAACAGCAATCACAGCTTCGGAAGAGCCGGTAAAATCCTTCAATACATCTTTGTCAGCGTCGTCACCAATGGCAATGGCAATCTTGATGGCCGCTTTGAACCAATTATTATCTTTCAGTTTCCGCAGTCCAGACTGGTAATCATCAGTCGGGCCACCATCGGACAGAAGGATGATTGCTGGGGCGTATGAACCACTTGCAGACTTCATAAAACCAGAACGTGACAGTTTGGATGACAGTTCCTGACATGCCTGGCCGAGGGAGGTAAGACCACCAGCAACGACATTCTGCCATCTAAAATCTTGGGCTAATTTAGGTTCGTCATAGAGCCATGTACAGCCACTTGAAAATTCGAGAGCAGCAACTTTGATTTCTGCATCAGGGTTTGTGTCAGAAATCTCACCTATCATCGGCAATACGTTCTCAACTGCGTCGTTTACGGCACCAATTTTGTTTCCTTCCATACTTCCTGAGGTGTCAATCATAAAGAAGATGGTCATCGTTCTACGAGGAACGCTTACGGTTTCGTCTAATAATCCCATAATTAAATTCTATTTTAAGTTTATGCTTTAATTTCACCTTTTGCGCCCGATGCGCCTTTAATACTGGATCCGAAAGAGATTTTCAGTCCATTCAAGACGGGCATAAAATCTTTTGGTTCAACCACCTTCACCTTGCCGCTTGGCGTGTCCACATGCCAGGGAGCGGTGGTAAGGTTGCGAATGATATAGAGCTTATTATCTTTCGGAAAAACATCAACCTCTCCATCGGCTATGTTGTCATTATCAATATAGAGCTTCGTGCCGGGAGTCAGAATCATGTTGCGGTTGTTTATCTTCAACTGCCTTGTGGCATCTACGTTTTCACCACAGTTAATACACTGGCACTTACCAGCACGGAGATCCAGTAACGTCTCCTCGTGGCAATTAGGACAGATGACCAATTCGTCACGTACCTGTGTGATTATTTTCTGCCAGCCCTGTTCAATGATTCGCTCCTGCGGATTTTTTAGCTTTTCGGCATTGAACTCCTCAATGAAGGTTTCTTTGAGAAGTGAAGGGAATGCAGGCCAACGGCGTATCACATTCTGGTGAACGCCACGGACGGGCAGGTTGCTTTTATCCGTCGGGTCGTAGATAAAGAGCGCTTCGCTTCCGTAGAAGCGTTTCTCGAAAGCCTCTGTCATACAGGGGCAGGCTACGACCTTGGCACCCTCGAAAGGATGGTTGGCAAAGAAGAGCATGAAGAGGATGACAGACAAAGAAAAGCGGTCACTGTATTTGTCGGGCTTTCCTCCTGCTACAATTTCAGGAGCCATGTATCTTGCTTTGCCCATGATACCAGACATTTCACCCTGTGGCATCACATTGTCGTTGTCGCAGATAAGTACATCACCATCCGTCGGACGAATAAAGAAATTGCCATCGTTCAGGTCTTGATAGCTGTATCCATGCAAGTGAAGTTTCATGAAACCATCACAAATCTTCATGGCAGCGGCCAGCATGGCATCGAATGACTTGAAACTCTTTTTTGCCAACAGATAGTTGCCAAACTCGAAGTAGTCATTCGGACGCAGACGCATGATATAACCATAACTTCCCTTCTGTTTCTCAGTCAGATACTCCGGCCAGATAAAGGCATCGCTCGGTGCCTTGGCATTCACGTTATGCTCCAGGTTCTTATAAAAAGCATCGCTGGGAGGGGTGTGATACCACTTCAAGGCCATCTGATGGCCAGCCAAATCGACAAGATAGACGATACCCTGTCCACCTCGGCCAAGTTCCTTAATAACTTTAGCTGATGTTCCGATCGTCAGCTTTACGTTTTCATTAGGTTTCAGTTCCATATATTCATATTATTAATATCCGCCACCGGAAAGACTAATACTTTCCACCATTTGAAGACCGCCTGTATATCCACAGTTTGGACAAGTTACCTGTTTCTGTCCATGCCAGCACACGACCGTACCACATTGGCAGAACCAAAACTGGTGCGTATGGCAATGCGGACAGCCTGGAAAGTTCTTGTCGTAAGTGACCAATCTATTGACATAATGAGCGTCAAAGCGTTCTTTATGCGCTTTGGCACGGTCTATTTTGAAGGCCCAGACAAACTTTAGTTCACGGCCTTTGGGGTCAACAGTTATGGCGAAGGACTTTTTTGTCTCTTCACAAGCACCCATAATAGCGAATGCCTCTTTGCTTACAGGAGTTATATCTGCCATATTTGAATTATATTTATATCATCCTAAATCATTTAGTTTCATAATCATTTTGAAAATAGCATCTATCAATTCCATGGCTTCAGTTTCATACAGAACCTTAGTGTCATCAAATAGAACTAACTTCTGCCATTTTACCATCCCCTTCAGGGCAAATGTGCAAATTAAATGTAAGTGGTATGTCATCCATGTCATCACTCTCACAATAGCCGATTGAACCAGGCAATGCTTCAATCAACTTTCCTAACGACCATGCTGATATGATGTCTTCATCATTGTCTGAACGGATGGTCTTTTCATCTCGCTTCATGTGAACGGGATGATAATCGGCAGCCCAAAAGAATTCCATCACCAAGCCTGGTTCAGGAAATTCTTTAAATCTCTTCAGTTCGAATGATTGTTTATGATTTGTATACTGTTTCATTGTCAGATTATTCAACGAGTAAATAACTTTTATTACACTCTAACAAATCTGCTATTCTATCTAAAGTTTGCAAATCGGGCTGCGATGTATTGGTACACCACTTGCTAATGGTAGAGTAATTCTTGCCCAGTTGCTCAGCAAGCCACTTATTTGTCCTTTTCTTCTCTGCCAGGACAACTTTCAATCGATTCAAATCTTTCATGCAGTAATAATATTTTGAATTTGACGCAAATTTAGTGATTTTCTGCCAAAATCCCATAAAGAACTTGCTCTTTTAATCTTTTTTCAAGAAAAAACAGCCTTGAACTATTTTTTTTCAGACATAAGCACCTGAAAAATGAAAAAATTGTGTAACTTTGCACACTGTTTGGGGGAGAAATCCCAGACATGACGCATTAGCTATTGTTTCGCATTTAACCAAGAGCCTCGGAAACTCAATTTGGAAATAAAGACGGAATGATTCCTATGCAAGGTTGGCCGTGCTGGCTCACCTCGACTGTTGCTTAGCTATGCGACACACTTTGGCGTGGCGCATTCTTATCTAACAGTCAGAGGTTTCCATCCGAGGCCGCCTCTAAGTTAAATGCGGTAAGAGTGGCCATGCCATTCATTGTGCCGCATAGAAAAGTAACTTAAAAACTGTTGAACAAATAAGAAATGATTATGAAAAAGCTATTCTCATGTCTGTTGATGCTTTGTACTGCAACATCAACCACTTTTGCCCAAGAAGAGACGGTTCCAGAGACTACGATGGTAGAAATTGGCGAGTTTAAGGCCAGTGACAAAATGTTTAATGCACAAGCCTACATCAGCAAAGACACGTCTTTAGTCTATCTTTATCGTATGCCAGCAACTCATGCCTATCCTGCAAACTTTTACAATGATTATTGTCCTCAAATATCTATCGCTTGTACACCAACGATGAAGGAAGAGCTTCAAAAGATAGCAGCAAAATACAAGGAATGGGCTACTACAGCTAAAAATAATAATGTAGGTAAGATGCAGAAGGTAATAGAGCTGGAGTTTCCTGTAGTGCATCTATCGCTGCACAAAAATGCCAAGGGGTATCCTAAATATATCGAGTTCAAAAATCACAAGTTCACTTTTAGCATTTATGACTCCCAAAAAGTTCCGTCAATCTTCTGTAACGAGACATTCAAAGATGATTTGACAGGCATACCTATCTCTGCAGGGCTTGCATTCCGTACCCCAGAAGAATTTGAGGCTTTCGTGGAGTTCCTGGATCCAGAGAAAGTTAAGCAAAGAATCAGAGAAGGAAAGACTACACTGTTCCCACAAGATTCACAGGAAGGTTCTCATTTTACCTCATCTCAAACTTTACCACAATCAAAGACGGAGCAATCTGCAACAACTACAACAAGAGTGGACAAGGAAAGTATTGCCCGCGGTGCATTGAATAGATGGAAAAGTTCAGCTCAACGCGGCTCTTATACCTAAAATCCGCAACTATCATCCAATACACGATTAAGGGTAGATTTATGAGTCGTTAGTAGCAGCTTTCAGTAAAAAGCAACAGCACAACATCAATATGTAGCCACCATCCCCTTACCCCAC
>Ga0310695_10006195_pt1 | contig 19997 bp, 5 predicted proteins | sample RumenRJG_04DNA_FD_203882 | JGI IMG/M metagenome (GOLD analysis project Ga0310695, IMG submission 203882) | Bovine rumen microbial communities from Lethbridge, Alberta, Canada - RJG_04 (v2) (version 2) | ecosystem: Host-associated > Mammals > Digestive system > Stomach > Rumen | place: Canada...
CATATAATGTTAATGCATGGCCGATTCCGCTTTGCTGGGTTTCGGGAGCCACCACATAGGTTTCGCATAAGTCTTCAACCGCCTTTTTGGAGGCAAGTATTCCTGAAGCGGTTATCCCATCGTCATTACTTATCAATGCTTTCATATAACTTAATTTGATGTTAATTTTTAAATAATTTTGTATTTTTGATGATGCTATGTTCTTTTTCACAGAGGGCTAATGCAGATCTTGAAGCTGAAATTAAATATTTGAAATCACAAGTCAACAACGCTGAATAAGGGTTATCAAATCCTTATTTTTTAAATTTTTAACTTTAAATCAGCGCTCACTCAGTTCATATGTTTTCACCATTAAATCTTTCTTTTTTTCAAATCGGTATTTTAACAGCCGATTATGCAACGCCCAAAATTATTTAAATTTTTAAATCATATCGAATCATTCATATGGCTTTTGACAAATCTTATAATAGTTTAATCAACTTAATTTTATATTTTGCTGTTAGTTTTGCTTTTTGATTGAAAACAAATAGATTTAAGCAAGTTTTTAAAATAGATTTAATGTGCCTACAAAAAACTTTAATAACAATTTAATTCATAAAATATAATATTATTGTAAAAAAATACATGCGGGTGGAAACTTGGAAAAACCACAATTGATTAATTTTATAGCGAAAGTAATGGAGGACTCAGGTTTTAAGGTCTATAAGAACTTTAAAACCTCGCAAAAAGTCATTGACATATATGCTATTCTACCCACAACTATTGGGGACTTTGGGGTAGTTGTAGCATGTCTGAATTATGATAAAGAGGTTCAGGTTGGCGTTGATGTCCTGAGGGAAATGGAGGAAGTGCAGGCAAGCCTCAAGGCTTCCAAAGTGACTATTGTAACTTCATCCTATTTTTCAGATCAGGCCAAAAACTATGCAATCAGGAAAAACATCAAATTGGTTGACAGAAACAATTTGCTTGAATTGGCCAAAAAATATCAGGACCGGACCAATCAGACAACACTTGACAACACGGTCTATGATGGAGGTGCATCTGCCTATATTGAAGAGGAATACCCCGAATACAATTATGACGCTTCCGACATGGAATACATCATGAATCGAAGGGATGCTCACCCTAATGTCTATAAGAACACATTGTACAGGCATGTTGATGAGCCGCATGCCAGAGGATTTTCTTCACTTTTAAACAGGGGCCGCCAGCAAAGAAACACAGGCAGCCTAAGCCCTTATTCCCAGCAGACCAATCTGTACAATTATGATTCAAGGGCAGGTTCTTTTGCGGCAGGCTCTTCAGGTATCGGTTCACTTATATTCAGAATCATAAGCAATCCTATCGGACTGGTTCTTGTGGTGGTGATTGTTTCCTATCTGATATCATTCATTGCCGGCAATCTGCTTAAGATGAATTCCGGTACAGCCGGGCTGATAGAAATGTTTGTTGCTCTGGCATTGTCCTACGGATTGTCATTCTACACCGACAGGAATGCCGACTTTATCGTAAAAGGAACATTCATATTCTTCATTTCATTGATTATATTGATAATCCTAATCTTCGTATAATTGGGATTGTGGTTTTCGGTGATGGGATTAGGTCTCATCGCTGCCCGTATTTTTTTTGTAAAACGACATTATAATATAGATTAATCCAATAAGGTATAAAAACCAGATCATTATGTCCGTTGGACCTGTTTCTATCCAGATTATTGTATGTGTCAGGATGAACGCATATATTCCGATACCAGCACCATTTTTAATTTTATGAATCGCTCCCAGAAACGCTCCCATAAAAAGCATTTGGATTGTCAGACCTACATATCCGAAATCAAGCATCACAGGACCGAAAAGGGTTGATGTCAGACAGACATTGTAGTGAAGGACGTATTCTCCGATGAAAGTTCTCGGGCTTCCGGATGAGAATATCATCGCCAGTATCTTTCCTCCGGTTGTGCCTGCAAGGGGCAGAATCCTTTCAAAGACTTCCAGTGTGAATGCTGCACGATAAAATATGAGTTCCAGCGGGTTGAGCGTCCAGTGCTGGCCTGAAATTGACTGGGAAGCGATGTATCCAACGGCAATCAGGCCGGCAACGATTATTGCGATAAACACAATTCCAAATTTCCTGGAAATCTTGTCCAGATAGTATAATGTGATGAATGAGCTTCCCAAAATCCCAAGAACGGAGGTTCTGTATCCGTTAAGGCCGAATATCAATGCGCCTAAAATTATTAAAATCAGATATTTCCTGTCATAGTATTTGGCAAGCAAAAGATTGATTGTTATCAAAAACAAGGGATAGGCAACTCTCCAGATGTTTGTTGTTGCATTTGCCTTGAGAGTTGAATTGAATAGTGGAATTCCTCCTAAAAGCACCAGATTCAGGCTTTGAAGGATTAAGGCTATTATTGCCAATGTCAAAAGCAGCTTTTCACTTAAATAGTTGGTCTCGCCTGTTTCGATATTTGCCTTATATTTAACGGCCAGATATCCAACGGCAAAGACGATGCATGCAAATATGACTGTTAAAATCACTTCTGCATCAAGAGGATCTTCAAATCTGTAGTTGAATGACCCCACATATCCCATTGCAAGAAATGCAAGTATTGCGATAACTACAATTAGCGGATTGAAAAAGTCGTATTTTCTCATTTTAATCTCCCAGTTCCCTTGATGAGATGCACAGGTTTCCTGCAAAGTCAGGCATGGCCGCAACATGGGTGTGGACATAGCTTGCCAGGGTGTTTTTCTCCATGAAGCCGTCCTGAAGCTCGTATGAGCCTTTTCCTCTTGTTATCCTGAATGCCAACGGATTTTTCAGGTCGTTGACGATGACCTTTGAGTAGTGGAATTCATGGCCGTGGAAGGTTTCGCCCTTTTTGGAGATGATGTTGTCCTCCTGCACCTCCGCTATCGTGTATTTCAGCGCCTGAACTCTATCTGTTAAAACGGCCTTGTACGGGTAGATGTCAACCACCTTATCGTCATGAATGGAGTTCATCAGATACATCAGCCCTCCGCATTCGGCAAAGATGGGCCTTGACTCATTGTGGAACTGCTTGATGTCCCTTAACATTTGAAGATTGGCTGACAGTTCCTTTGAGAAAAGTTCAGGATATCCTCCGCCGATATAGAGTCCGTCAACGTCAGGCAGGCTTTCGTCATTAAGCGGCGAGAAATACTCTATTTTTGCATTGTTCGCTTCAAGGGCTTCGATGTTTTCCTTGTAGTAGAAATTGAAGACCTCATCATATGCAACACCGATTTTAACGGGTTGCTTGTTCAGCCTGTTCCAGATCGGTATGGTTTCGGAGGTGATTTTTGGCGCTGATTTGGCGATTTCCACCAATCTGTCCAAATCGATTGATTCCCTGATTGTCTTTGACCATATGTCAATGAATCTGATTGAAGTTTCCCTTTCACGTGCGGGAACAAGTCCCAAATGCCTCTGTTCGATTGAAATGTTGTCGTCACGGATGATTCCACCGATGACTTCGGTTTTGGTGATTTCCTCAATCGACCTTTTGGTTTTCTCATAATGGGCCTGGTTTTTTACCTTGTTTAAAATCACTCCTGCAATGTTTATTTCAGGATCAAGCGCTTTGAATCCCAAAACCAAAGCGGCGGCACTTTTGACAAGGCTTCTTGAGTTGATGATCAGAATCACCGGCGCTTTTAGAGCTTTTGCTATTGAGGCAGTGCTTCCGATGTCGTTTATGGAGTCGATTCCCTCATAAAGTCCTCTAACGCCTTCGATGACTGCAATGTCCTTTCCTTTCATGCCCTTAAGATATGAATCCCTGATTTGGCCTTCCTTCATGAAAAAGGAATCAAGGTTCCTTGAAGTGTTTCCTGTTGCCAGGGTATGGTAGGACGGGTCTATGTAGTCGGGGCCTGCCTTGAATGGCTGAACGTTGTATTTTTCGCTTAAAGCTTTCATTATTCCGGTGGCGATTGTTGTCTTTCCGACCGCACTGCCGGTACCTGCAAGAATTATTCTCATGTTAATATTATTTATTTTGTATATTTTATTAACTTATTGGATTTTTTAAAAATCATGTTTTGGGTAATTTTCATAATAATTGTGTTTTTCCGGCTATGTATGATTTTTCATCTGAATTTGATATTTTATTCATAAATATTTAATTAAGTCTAAAATAATTTTAACTTGTGTATAATTTATGTTGTAGTTTTTTGTATAAAGATTAATAAAATATGGTAAATATTCATTAATTTTTTATATATGTATTCATATTATATTTTAATTTATAAAGCTTTTTGTTTATGGAAGATTTGGTAAATCAATAAATAATGCATTTTTTTTTTCAAAATTTATACATATTTTAATATTTATAAATAATATTACTTATTGTTTTAAAAATTTGATTAAATTTCTGTATTTGTGGTTAATCATATTGCTTAAAATTATAAAAACCATATAGATTATTTTATATATAATATGGAAGTAATATAATAACTGATTAATCTGAAATTTATATTTATTATTATTATTCGGATTAAATCAAAAAAATGAGGTTGCGTAATGAAGAAATCGAAACTTTCAATATTATTGCTATTTTTAGTAATGATATTAGCAATTTCTGCAGTTTCAGCTGCAGATACAAACGATACTTCAGACTCAGCCGTACAGGCTGTAGATGAGGCGCCTGTTGACGAGGTTGCCTCTTCGGACGTTGACGCTGTTGCGGCGACGGACGATGCGGGCGTGTTGAGTACTGGAGGGCAAAATTTCACCCAACTTAAAGATAAAATCGATAACCCTGAATATGGTGTGATGGTTAATCTACAATCTAACTATACTCGGGTCTCAAACGAAGAGACAATTGTTATTGATGATGATCTTTTCATCGATGGTCATGGATACACCATTGATGCAAATAATGCTGGTGGAATTTTTGAGATTAAGGAAGACCATGCTGTAATCTTAGACAACATTGTCTTTATCAATGCTAATGTAGAAAAAGGTGGAGCTATTTTTAATGGCGGAAAAGTTGTCATACAAAATTGTTTATTCATAAATAATTACGCCACATACGGCGGAGCAATTTACAACACAGCTGACGGAAACGTCGAAATAAAATATGGTTCTACTTTTGAGGAAAATACAGCAACTAAGGGTGGTGCAATATACTCATTAGGTGCTGTCAAAATAGATGATTCTTATTTTAATGACAACACTGCTGAAAATGGTGGTGCTGTTTATGCTGAAGCTGACATTAATTTAAATATCACTCATACGGAATTTAATGAAAACACTGCTACAAACCGTGGTGGTGCTATCTGGTCTACAGGAACTTTAAACATTAAGGATTCATCATTTGACAAAAATGATATAACCAATCGTGTTGATAATGTTGATAATGGTGGAGCTGCTATATTCAGCAATGGTACTTTAGATGTTGACAATTCCGCATTCACTAATAATCTTCTAGGATATGTTGTCAGAACTGGTGACAATAACAACCCTCAATTGATTGACGGTGTTGTTTTAAGCTCTGGTGTTGCTGTAATCAACAATTCATACTTTGAAAACAACAGAGGTACTTATGGTGCGGCTATAACTTCCGTACCTATTAAAAGTTTAGGTTCAACTTTTGCCTCTTTAACAGTAGAAAATTCAGAGTTTGTCAATAACTTGGCTTACAATGGTGCTGGAATCAACGTTAATGCAGACGGCAGTGGTCACACTACTTATTTAATTAATAACTGTACTTTCATAGGCAATAACGCTACAGGTATAGGTAGTCCTGGCACTCCTTCTTCTGGTGGAGCAGTTTTCCTAGCCAGAGACACTGAAGGTACTGTCGCCAATTCAAGATTCTATAACAACACTGCTACTCTTGGTGGTGCCATTAGTATAAGTGCTGCCAAAAACAGTCTAAAAGCAACCGTCGATAACTGTGTCTTTGAAAATAACACAGCTGTCGGATCTGTTGACAGTGAAGCTATTGGTGGTGCTATCCGTATTGGCGGTTTAGCATCCAGTGATAATATGGTTGCCACTATTGAAAATTCCGAATTTACTAATAATGCTGCAGCTGATGGCGGTTCAGCCATTTACAATGCTGGTACTTTAGAATTATCCAACAATACAGCTGATGCTGGTTCAGATATTAAGAGTGTAGGTACTATAACTTCACCTGTAATAGCTGTTGTAACTGCTGATAAGACTACTTACCGTATTGAACAGGTTACATTAACTGCTAGACTTACTGATGATATGGGTAATGTAATTAATGATACTACATTTAAATTTGTGTTCAACACTCCTGCAGGTTTAGCTGCTATTCCTGCTACTCTTGGTGATAATGGTAACTATACAGTTAAATTCACTCCTACCAAAGATGGTGAGTACAATGTGACTGCAGATTATGCTGGTGTTATCAATGCCACTTTCACTGTATACAGGACTTTAACTGATTTAGCTGAAGCAATTGATGGTAAAAGTCAAGTTACTTTAGACGGTGACTACACTTACAATGCTGACTATGATACTGGTTTACTTCCTACTGGTATTGTAATTAATCATAATATAATTATTAATGGTAATGGTTCTGTCATTAATGCTAATGGTGCTAGTATTCATATTTTCACTATTGCTAGTGGTTACACTGTAACTTTGGCTAATGTTACTATTACTGGTGTTAACATGTCTGCTGGTGAGAAAAAGGGTGCTGTAATTAATAATGGTGATTTAACTGTTGACAACTGTATTTTCATCAACAATCAAGTTAACAGAAGAAATGGAGATGATGTTGGTGTTGCAATCAACAACCATGGTACCAGTTTAACTGTTATTGGATCAAAATTCATTAATAACACTTCCCCACATAACTTCGAAGCTACATCTGGTAAAACTATTGAAAATAGTGTTGGTGCAATCCATTCACTTGCTTCTAATGGTGTAAGTATTAAAGATTCATACTTTGAAGGAAATATTGGACGTTGGGGAGCAGCTATTACTTTCGAACAATTAAATCAAGCTACAGCTGCTGTTGAAAATTGTACATTCTACAAAAACATTGCTTACCAAGGTGGAGCAATTAATGTTAATGATGGATGTAAACATGTAGTTGTAACTAACTGTACTTTCGATTCTAATAGTTATATTGGTCCTAATGGTGATGCTACTCACGGCGCTAATGGTGGTGCTATAAGTGTTGGTTGTGGTGCTACTTTAGAACTTTCTGATTCTGTATTTGTTAATAATAAAGGTGATGGCAGTTATATTTCATCCGGTGCTGCTATTAGTTTCTCAGACAATGCTGGAGGTTCAATAACTAACTGTACATTTGAAAATAATGTTGATTTAAATGGTGCTTCCGATATTGATGTTGGTGATGTAAATGGTGCTCCTGCTAGTGTAACTATTAAAGATTCACGTTTCATTAATAGTGATGCTAAAGGTAAAGCTCCAGTATACATTAATAAAGGTGTCACTGGTACAGTTGATAATTGTACTTTTGAAGGAAATAATAAATATGATATTTACAACTCAGGAGATATTACTTTAAATAAAAATACTTTACCTAATGGTGTTTTCAGCAATGGAACAATTACTTCACAAGTAAAAGTAACCACATACGATGCTGTTGTACATTATGGCGGAAAAGTTATCTTAACCGCTAAAATTACAGATGACGTGGGTAACTTAATGGATTGTACTGAGTTCTATTTCCAAGTTAATGCCACTGTTGATAAGTACGGACCTGCAGTATACAATCCTAATACTGGAAAATACGAATTTGAACAAGAATTTAGTTTACCATTAGGCACTTATGAAATTACCATGTATCGCGAAGGTAAGGATTTGACTTATGTCGAAAAGGGTAATTTGACTGCAGTTCCTAAAAAAAGTACCTACTCAGACTTGCAGGCACAAATCGATGCTCTTGCACCTGGTGCAACTTTAGAGTTGACTTATGACTTTGCCTATGATGCAGCTTATGATGGTGCTAAGTTCCCTAATGGTGTTTTAATTAGTAAAGATTTAACTATTAATGGTAATGGATGCACTATTTGTGGTAATGATTCTGTTAGAATATTTAATGTTGCTAATGGTGTTGATTTAACTTTAAACAACTTGACTCTCTGTCATGGTAAAGCTGATATGGGTGGTGCTATTTTCATTAAATATGATTCAAATCTGACTATTAATGATGTGACATTTGAAAAGAACACTGCTACCATGTTTGGTGGTGCAATATATGACGATGGTTCAAGAGTGAATATAACTATTAGCAATTCCGAGTTTATTAATAACACTGCCGCTTGGGGCGCTGGTGCAATAAATGCAGTAAAACAAGGTTCTAGTCTGACTATTGATCACACCGACTTCAAATTCAATAAGGCATATGATGCTGGAGAAGGTGGAGCTATTATGGTTCAAGATCTTAATAGTTTTAAATTAGATTACTGTAATTTCATTAACAATACTGCTAGTGATGCTTCTGGTGCAATTAGTATAACTAAATCTGGTGCTTCTGAATTTGAAGCTATTATAACTAATTCTAATTTCATCAATAACACTGCTGCCGGTCATGCTGGTGCTGTTCTGATTTGGGAAAATCCTGTCACAATTGAAAACTCCAAGTTTATTAATAACACTGCTGCTGGTAATGGTGGTGCTTTAAACATTAGAAAAGCTACTGTGGATATTAAAGAGTCTGACTTCATTAACAACACTGCTGCTGCTGGTGAAGCAATTTATGTTAGGGCTAATGCTAATGCAAGCATTGAAGGTTCCACATTCTCAGGAAATGGCGAAACTACTGACTATTCAATTTACAGTTTAGGAACTTTATCATTAAGTGGAAACACTATTGATAATGTTGTTTATAGTTCCGGAACAATTAACACTACATATACTGCATTTGTTTTAGCAAATCAAACAATCTACACTAATGAATCTTCATATATTTTAAATGCTACATTAACTAATGAAATGGGCAACAAAATATATGACCCTAATCTCAGATTCACTGTAAATGGTGAACAGATAGCTGATCAACCTGCTTACAGTAATGGTGTATACACAGTTACATATGGTCGATTCACCACTGATAATCCTTCTTACCTTATTAGTGTGAATACTACAGATCTTGATACTTTGATTATTAAAACAGGTGTTGTTGTAAACATTTTACGAGGTACTTTCACAGACTTGCAACAAAGAATTGAAGCAGCTAATGGTAATCCTGTTGTTTTAGATTGTAACTTCACTTACAATGCTGAATTTGATAGTGCTATTAAAACTGCTGGTGGTATTGCTATTGGTAGTGATGTAACTATTAATGGTAAAGGTTACACTATTTGTGGTAATGATTCTGTTAGAATATTTAATGTTGCTAATGGTGTTGATTTAACTTTAAACAACTTGACTCTCTGTCATGGTAAAGCTGATATGGGTGGTGCTATTTTCATTAAATATGATTCAAATCTGACTATTAATGATGTGACATTTGAAAAGAACACTGCTACCATGTTTGGTGGTGCAATATATGACGATGGTTCAAGAGTGAATATAACTATTAGCAATTCCGAGTTTATTAATAACACTGCCGCTTGGGGCGCTGGTGCAATAAATGCAGTAAAACAAGGTTCTAGTCTGACTATTGATCACACCGACTTCAAATTCAATAAGGCATATGATGCTGGAGAAGGTGGAGCTATTATGGTTCAAGATCTTAATAGTTTTAAATTAGATTACTGTAATTTCATTAACAATACTGCTAGTGATGCTTCTGGTGCAATTAGTATAACTAAATCTGGTGCTTCTGAATTTGAAGCTATTATAACTAATTCTAATTTCATCAATAACACTGCTGCCGGTCATGCTGGTGCTGTTCTGATTTGGGAAAATCCTGTCACAATTGAAAACTCCAAGTTTATTAATAACACTGCTGCTGGTAATGGTGGTGCTTTAAACATTAGAAAAGCTACTGTGGATATTAAAGAGTCTGACTTCATTAACAACACTGCTGCTGCTGGTGAAGCAATTTATGTTAGGGCTAATGCTAATGCAAGCATTGAAGGTTCCACATTCTCAGGAAATGGCGAAACTACTGACTATTCAATTTACAACTTAGGAACTCTTAAATTATTGGGCGGTAATTCTATTGATAATCTTATTTACAGCAAAGGTGCTTTAGATTCAATTGTTAATGCTACTTTGATTGGTGGTAAGGAAATTCCTGCTGCTTTAGGTGAGGTTGTTTATCCAAATGCTACTTTAACTGATCGTGATGGTAATGCAATTTATGATCCTGAATTTAAGATTAGTGTAGGTGGTGTTGAGCTTAATACTACTTATGATGATGTAAATAAATTATACACTGCTTCTTACACTATTGCTACTGCTGGTAATAAGACCGTTAGCACTAATTATGCTACTACCAATAAGACTGAAGGTAAATATATAGTTGATATGGCAAACGTAACTTCATTCATGATTGACATTTTGGACATCGTTCAAGGCGAAAACGCTACAGTTGAAATAGCTTTAGTCGGCGTCAACGATGAAGGCCTCAACGCTACCGTGACAGTATACATAAACAACAAGCCAATCACAATCACTGTTCAAGACGGTTATGGAAGCCAAAACGTTTCAGGCTTAGATGCTGGCCAATATCCGGTCTTTGCTCAATTCAATGATGTGGACGGCAACTATAACACTGCATACAACTCAACAGTGTTCTATGTGAAATCCACACAGGCTGTCTTGGATGTTGAAATTGAAGACACCGTTGTATATGGCGAAACATTCACTATTTATGTTGACGAGCTATCCGACATGGATGGCAATCCATTGAACGGCATCGTTGTCGTAGACATTGCAGGCAATACCTATAATATTGCAGTTGTTAACGGTACTGGCAGTTTAGAAGTAACCGGTATAATATTAAATGTCACAGATGACGGATACGACTGGACAGCAACATTCGAAAACGAGCTCTACAATACTACTAGCGAAACAGGCACACTCACAGTAATACCTAAATCTGTATATCTTGATGTACGCACCAACGACGGCGTTGCCGTTGGAGAGGAAGGCCAAATCAAGGTCATCTTCTATGATGATGATAATGTATACGCTGGTGAGGAAGTTGAGCTGATCTTTACTAATGAAACCGGAGATATAGTTGCAGTATGCAAAATATTGACTTCAGACGAAGTCCATGGTCCAGAAGGCAGCGACATCCTTGAGTTCACCAAATACTGGAAAATAGGCATGTACTATGTATCCGTCAAATCTCAAAACTTCATCTTTAAACAGCCATCCGAAGACGAGGATGATGAGGATGAAGCTCCTGCATACTATCAATTCACATCTTATGCTGTTGACGGAACCGAATGGGGTACCGGAGTCGCTGTAGTTATTGATGATCCATTATTAGGATATATTCCAGTTAAGGTTGTCTCAAATAGCTTTAGCGATGAGTTCGTAGATGAAGTGTTCTATATTGAGGATTATGCTGTTGCAGATGGCGAATCCCTATATGAATTGTTTGATGCAAATGCTGTTGGAACCGGCATTTATGTAAAAGTATCTCCTGCATTCGAATATCCTGTACACAAGAAAGCGATTGACGCAGTTGTCATTGAAGGCGACGGCGAATATGTATATGGAGGCGAACACATTGTCGTAATCGAACTTGGAGAATATGGCGATTATTATGAATTCACTTCATACGGTGATGAAGCATGCACTATCGAATACGGAACAGGAATCGTTGAAGTCGACGATAGAGTAGGCAAATATATTTCAGTCAAGGTCCTGTCCAATGACTTCGATGACAGATTTGTAGGCCAGACCTTCTATGTACTGGACGATGAGTATGGAGAAGATGAACCGGTTCAATTACACATGATGAATGACAATGATGAGATTGTCCCTGTTGATCTCTGGGTAAAAGTATCTGAATTAAGAGGTTACTATAAACTGATAAACATCACTTGTCCTGCAACCGTTGAGGTTGACAGATTGGACGATGATGTAGACGAATACATCAAAACCATTGAAACTTCATTTGAATATGGTAGGCTTTCAATTGACTTGTCCGGCTTAGAAACAGGCGATTATATTCTCAAAGTAGAAATAGATGATGCAACCTATGAGCTTCACAGCCATGATTATGACCGTGACATCGAATATCCTTACGCTTTACTGTACACTGATGACTATCTCTTCAGAGTTGTTGAAGACCATGTCTACGTTAACAATGTAAACGGCACAGACTGGACACAGTACGGCGATGAGCGCATATTCAACTTCGAGCTATGGCATCACTACTGGATTGATGACGATGAAGTAGATGAATTGTTCGTATACAACACTACCGCAGGCGTCATTATCTATAAGGTAGTGCGCGATGAACATGATGTCATCTTATCAATCGACGAAATCGACAGTTATGTGGTAAATATCACAGACGGCATCAGCGGTTCAATTAACTTGACTTACCTCGGTGCCGGCGAGTATAAGGTCACTGTCATGCTCAACGACACCAACTACACCATCGAAGGATGGGATGAAGATGCTCCAATAGTTTATGAATACACATCATACAATGAAGATGGAACCGTTGAATATGGTTCTGGAACTGTTGAGGTCATCGGCGAAGCTAAAGACGGATTCATTCCAGTCGTGGTAATATTAAATCTACCTGATAGCAGTTTCGACGGCCAACTCTTCTACATAAAGGATGATGCAGATGAAAAAGGCAAATTCTTGAACCAATTATACAGGATGGATGACAACAACGATATTGTTCCTGTCGACATTTGGGTAACTGTATCCAAATTCTCCGACAAGGATACTCCTTACTACGCTGAACATTTCAATGTTGACAAAGCAAACGTTGAAGTTAACGTAACTGTTGTTGGCCAAATCACCTACGGCGAAAACGAAACAGTCACTGTCACTGTAGTCACCCCAACCGGTGAAAAACTGAACGAAACCGTTGAAATCAATATCATGGGCAAAGAATCATTCAACATAACCCTTGCAAACGGCACTGTAACATTCAACCTGACAGGCTATGATGTCGGCACCTACACAATATGGGTGAACTTCTTCGGAACTGACAACTTCTGGGATTCATACAACAACATTAACGGATTCAGTGTTGACAAGGCAACTCCTCAAGTGTCTGTTCGTGCTGTTGAAACACATTACGGATATGATGCTGACATTTCTGTAGACGTAATCGGTGTCTATGGTGAGTATGTTGAAGGCACTGTTATTGTTACTGTTGAAGGCATAGATTATGTTGTTAAGGACGGCAAGATTACAGTTCCTGCCGGATTGGCATCAGGCGTATATAATATCACTGCCAGATTTATTGGAAACGACAACTACAATGAAGCAACCAACGATACCGCTAAGCTGAACATTACCGCATCTGAAGTGACAATTGTCACAATCAGTGTCACCAACGTAACCTATGGTATTGAACCTACCGTTACAATAACCTTGAAGGATGGTGAAGGCAAGAATATATCAGGTCTTGTAGACGTAAGCATCGGCGGTCTTACCGGAATTAACAAGGTCAATGTTGACGGTGTTGCAAACTACACTCTCGGCGTAATGAATGTCGGATCTTACAACATCACTGCAAGCATTGACGGTGTAAGCGACATTGCATTCTTCACTGTTGATAAAGCAAACAATGCTACTATAAATGTTGTTCCAAATGAACCTACCTACGGTGAAGCTGCAAACATTACAGTAAGTGCATTCGATGGCACTGCTCCTATTGCAGGCAAAGCTTATGTAACTGTCGATGGAACTCCTCTTGAAGGTGGCTACCCTATCGATGGAGCTACCGTAATCGGCCTCGGCAATTTAACTGGAGGAGTGCACACTATTGAAGTCGAATTTGTAAGTGATAACTATGCAACTGTAATTGAATTCACATCTGTCACTGTTGGAAAGGCAGCTCCTGAAATTGCCATTACAGACATTGCAGGCAGTGTTGGAGACACTGTTGAAGCAAATGTCACTATTGCTGGCGGAGATGCTACAGGCTTAATATTCTTCAACGGCGAGGTCTACATAGTTAAAGACGGTAAGGCCACCATCCCTGTTAAACTCTTGACTGCAGGCATGCAAACAATTACTGTCATTTACACCGGTGATGACAACTACAGAAACGGAACTGCCAATAAAGAATTTAAGGTTGTTTCACCTACTTCCATTTCAACAGATATTGTAAATGGATCCAGCGTTGACGCTTGTGAAGACATGACTGTTGAAGTCACTGTTGATCCTGCTGTAAACGGCACTTACTCTCTTTGGATTGACGGTTTGGTACCAGATTATGGACCTCTCACTGTTCAAGATGGTAAAGGCAGCCTCATCATTCTTTCCGGAGACTTGACTGCTGGTAAACATAACATTACTGTCCAGTTTGTTGGAGATGAGTTCTACATGGCATCCGAAAAAGTGACTTACGTATTCACCGCTGTTAAAAAGGATTCCATCATTACAATCACCACAGGTGATGTAGTAGTCGATGAGCCTTTGGATGTTACAATAACCATCGGCAATCTGACCGGTGATGTAACAGTTGATGGTGATGTATACCAAGGCACTGTAACATTGACCAACGGTAAAGGAACTTTCACTATCGCTAAGGAAAACATGACCTTCGGTCAAAAATCCATTCGAGTGAGGGTTTCAAACAATGACAAGTATGCCGACAACAGCACTTCTTACGATTTCGAAGTTGAAAAGGCTGAAAACTACACATTCGAGCTCAACATAACAGTTCCTGAAATAAATGCAGGCGAAAACCTTACGTTCAACGTGACCCTGCCTGAAGATGCCAACGGTATTGTGAATGTCACTGTCGACGGCGAATCAGCTGCATTGGCAAATGTCATAAACGGCAATGCTACTGTAGAGATTCCAGCTGAAGCATTCACTGCTGGCAGAAACAACACTATTGAAGTAATCTTTGAACCTGCCGGTGATAAATACAACAGGACAAGTGTTGAAACTGAAATCTATGTAAGCAAACTGGATTATGACTTGACTGCAACCGCTCAAAACATCGAGCTTGGCCAGAACGTAACTATCGTTGTCAACCTGCCTGAAGGCGCTGATGGCAGAATATATGCTGAATTGCAGGGATCTATGTACCCTGGTGCTGACGGCAAAATCATAATCGAAAACCTGACTGTCGGAACCTACACTGCATATGTCTTATTCATTGGAGACAGCATATACAAGGATAACCAGACCAAAGTGACATTCAACGTGACAAAAGTTGTGATTCCAGCTGAAGACGCATTCAACATAACAACACCTGAAAACGCTACAGCTCCTGAATTCACAATCAAGTTGCCTGAAGACGCTACCGGTTTCCTCCTGCTTGACATAAACGGAACTCAAACATTTGTACCTCTTGTAAACGGTACCGCTACAGCCCGTGTTCCTGAAGGATTCGCTCCTGGAAACTACTCAGCTGTCGTTACCTACACAGGTGACAACAAATACGATCCTATCACAACAACTCAAAACATTACTGTAACATCCAATGTTCCAGACAATGCATTCACAATTCCTGACACCGCAAAAGACGGCGAGCCATTAACATATGCAATCAACTTGCCATCTGACGCTAAAGGATACCTTGAAGTTGATGTGGACGGAACAAAACATGTCGTTGCATTAGTCAACGGATCTGCAAGCATTACTGTTCCTGGTTTATCTGCCGGAAACCATAATGTGACTGTTTCATACACCGGTGACGGTAAATACTCACCTGTCACAAAATCAATGGCTATGAATGTCCCTGCTCCGGTATACAAAATCACAAACAACAATAATGTTGCAGCAATTTACTCAGCCAATGCAAACTACAAAGTTCTCATAACTAAAGACGGCAAGGCTGTTGGAGCTGGTGAAAGTGTAAATATCGTATTTAACGGCAAAACATACACCGTTAAAACCGATAGCAAAGGTTACGCAACCTTGAACTTAAACACTAAAGTTAAAGTCAAAACATACACTGTCACAGCAGAGTACAAAGGTGTAAAAGTATCCAACAAAGTTACAATCAAACACGTGATTAAGGCTAAAAACGTAAGCGTTAAAAAATCTAAAAAGGTCAACAAGATTAAAGTTAAAACCAACAAAGTGAACGGCAAGTTCCTCAAAGGCAAAAAATTAACTTTAAAAATCAAAGGCAAAAAGATTAAAGCCAAAATCAACAAGAAAGGTGTAGCAACATTCAAAGTCAAAAAGAGTGTTCTCAAAAAACTTAAAGTTGGTAAAAAATACAAATACACCGTAACCTACGGTAAGGACACAGTAACCAAGAAACTGAAAGTTAAAAGATAGGGATTAACATCCTTATCCATTTTTATTTTTTTTTAATGCCACCACATCACTGATCTTCGTCATTAAATTTTAATTTATTTTCAATAAAACAGATTTAATATTATTTTTTTGGATATGAGAAATTTGACACTGTTTACAAATAAATTAAGAACAAATCATTTTTCTAAAATTTACCCGCTAATCGTTGTATTTAATCATAATTTTTTAAATAATTATTTTTTTCCGTTCATTATTTTTTTTAAATAATATTGCATTGCTTTATATAATAGCTTTATTAAAATTATATATGATTAATCTAAAATTTAGATTAAATCGCATTATGGAGATATAATAAAATGAATAAATCAAAAATTTTAATTTTTTTATTGGCAATATTGATGATTGTTTCAATCTCTGCAGTTTCTGCAGCAGATATTGCTGATTCTGATGATTTATCTCAAGCTCAAGATGACTCCGCTCCTTTGAAAGTGGATGAAGCTACTGATGTTCAGGCAAATGATGAATCAACTCAATCAGCTGAAACAGGCAATGATCTCGCCCCTCTTCAAGCTTCAATTGATGATAAGGGTGCAGATGAATTATCTGTAGATAAAGATGTAGAAAAATTAAGTAAAAAAAATTCCAGCGTAACCATTGATCCTATTGATAATGTAACTTATGGTGAACCTGTTGTTGTTAAATACAACATTGATAACAGATCAAGCAATGTTACTGTAACTATCTCTTATGATGATGGTGATATAGAGCCTGATGTTGAAGGCGCTGTATGTAACATTGAGGATAACAAAGTAACTATTACCAATTTAACTGCAGGCAAATATGTAATAATTATTTTCAACAATGAAGATGGCAATTACACTGGCAATTCAACTGCCGCTTTCTTCAGTGTAACTAAAGCTACTCCAATTTTTGATGTAAAAGCTTATGTGGATGAATTCGGTATAATTGAAGCAAATGTTACCACCAATAAGGATGCAACCGGAAAAGTCGGCTTTAAAATTGATGATAATGAAGTAAGTTATTATGATATTATAAACGGAACCGTACAATGTGGAGAATTAACCAACAAATATGATAAAGGCACTCACAATGTTACCGTAATCTATAAAGGTGACGATAACTATAAAAACGCTTCATACAACACTACTGTAGAAATTAAAAAAGATGTTCCTGTTATTGAAAATATGACTGCTGTTGTGAATGAATACGGTCATATTGTTGTTAATGCAAACATCACCAAAGGTGCAACCGGAAACGTTATTTTCTTATTCATCAATCCTGATGATCCTGATAAAAACAAAACTGTTTCAATTCCAATCGGTGAAAACGGAACCATCGAATACAATGAACTCACACCATTTGCTAAAGGTAAGTATAATGTCCAAATCGGCTATGCTGGTGATGATAATTACTATGCAATAGCTGAAAATGCTCAAGATGATGTAAATGTTACCAAAGATGTTCCTGATTTAGAAGTTGAATTAAGAAATCTTGAAGGTAATATAACCATTAATGTAACTGCAACCAATAATACTGTTAACGGTCAAGTTAACATTACCATATCCGATAAAAACGGAAAAAATGTTAGAAATGTAACTAAAGAAATGGTCAATGGTGTTGTTGAAGAATTTAACTTAACCGGATTTGCACCAAATGACTATCTGGTTAGAGCAGATTTCTTAGGTTCCAAGGATTTCTATATGGCATTTGCTGTAAATGAAACTTATGTCAGAGAAGACGTTGACATGAATGTAACCGTCTCCGTTAATGAATACGGACAAATCGTTGCTGTTGCTAACTTTACCAAAAACGCTACCGGTATTGTAAAGTTTACAGTTAAAAATGCCACTGATGCAATAATTGGTTACTTCAATGCTACTATCGTAAACGGCACTGCTCAATTTGAAACAAGTGATGTGCTTCCTAAAGGAAATTATACTGTTGAAGCTTATTACTTTGGTGATGACTATTATGCTCAACTTCTAAAACCTGGAGATAAGAATGCAACAATCGCTAAAGAATACCTTGAAGTAACTCCTAAAGTTACCGTTGAAGGAAACCAGGCAAATATCGTGTTCACTTTCTCCGGAAACGCAACCGGTAATGCAACCGCTTTCTTCTTAAACTACGGATCTAATGCTACTTTCGCTATTAAAAACGGTACAGTTGTAATCGATCAAGACTTTGACAATGGTCAACAGTCAGTCTTACTTACTTATGACGGTGATAATAACTATTACGGATTCTATGAAGTATATGCAGACTTCTACGTCAAAGCATCATCATTCATTAAGGTAAATCCTGTAACTGTTGTTTATCAAAACAACGCTATAGTTACCGTAACCTTAACTGACAACAATGATGATCGTAAAGGAAACAATCCTATTGCAAATGCTGAAATTGTAATTACCTTAAACGGTAAAACCTACAAAGGCACAACCAATGCTAAAGGTGTTGCAACCATTTCAATTCCAGCTAACTTAGTTCCTAAAGCATACACCGCTAAAGTGTCATATGCAGGAACCAATGTCACTGTTGGAGACGCAGAAGATCTCAAATTCACTGTTAAAAAAGCAACTCCTAAGGTAACTGCCAAAAAGAAAACCTTTAAAAAGTCCGTAAAAGTTAAAAAATACACCATAACTTTAAAAGACAACAAAGGTAAAGCAATCAAAAAGGCAAAAGTTACCATCAAAGTAGGTAAAAAGACCTTTAAAGCAACAACCAACGCAAAAGGTAAAGCTGTATTTAAGCTCAAAAAATTAACCAAAAAGGCTAAATACAACGCTAAAGTTACCTACAAAGGAAACAAATACTTCAACAAAGTAACCAAAAAGGTTAAAATTACAATCAAATAGAGATTTTTAATCTCTATTACTTTTTTTTATTTTTTCATATATCTGCACCAAAACAAAACACTATATTATAACACATCAACCAATTAAAATTAAGATTCAAACAATAATTATCAACATTATTGACATTACCATTTGTTTAATAAATCATTCTTTTCATTAAATCACAGTTATTTTCGGACCCGTTTTTCGAATCCATGTGGGAAGTCACTCTCCATGAAATTCACATGCACTCCAGATTTCCAATTAACTATTTTTATATAATATTAAAATCAAAAATTTAATCACTAATATATGGTGATTAAATGAGAATACTTCTTATTCATTCTGATTATTTAAACTATAATGTGAAAAAAGAGACACCTGTAGCCGAAGAAATTGAAGAAGCCAAAAAAGAAGGCTCCTTTGATGATTCTTTAGTAGTATTTACAGCTGTTGAAAAAGATGACGAAGATAATCCAGAAGGTATCGTTAAAAATCTAGTTAAAGAAGTCATAAAAACCAATGATCAGGTTAAGGCAGAAAACATAGTGTTATACCCATATGCTCACCTGTCTTCATCATTAGGATCTCCAAAAGTTGCCGTTCAAATTTTGAAAGATGCAGAAGAGGCTCTTTTGGCTGAAAACTTGACTGTAAAAAGAGTGCCTTTCGGATGGTACAAGGCGTTTGAAATCTCCTGTAAGGGACATCCTTTAAGTGAGCTTTCAAGAACAATCACAGCCGAAGCTGAAGAGGAAAAGGTTGAAAGAAAGCCTTCCAAATGGC
>Ga0310695_10006196_pt1 | contig 19997 bp, 16 predicted proteins | sample RumenRJG_04DNA_FD_203882 | JGI IMG/M metagenome (GOLD analysis project Ga0310695, IMG submission 203882) | Bovine rumen microbial communities from Lethbridge, Alberta, Canada - RJG_04 (v2) (version 2) | ecosystem: Host-associated > Mammals > Digestive system > Stomach > Rumen | place: Canada...
TATGCCCTTTGATAGAAGGGAGTCGGTACATGACATCGGTCATGAAGCTCTCCACAATGGCCCGTATTCCCCGGGCTCCGGTCTTATGCTTTATAGCCTGCTCTGCCACTGCATCCAGTGCACCGTCGGTGAACTCAAGCTCTGCATCGTCCAGCTTAAGCATAGCCACATACTGCCTGATAATGGCATTCTTAGGCTCTGTGATAATCCGTTTTATATCCTCTTTTGTCAGATTGTTCAAAGTGACTGTTATAGGGAGACGGCCGATAAGCTCAGGAATAAGGCCGAATTTAACCAGATCATCCGGCTGAATCTGGGCATAGAGATCCTCCAGATTCTTCTCGCTGCTCTGGCGCACATCGGCACCGAATCCCATAGGATGCTGAGCCACACGGGACTCTATGATTTTATCCAATCCTACAAAGGCACCGCCACAGATGAACAGGATGTTCTCTGTGTTAATTTTTATAAGCTCCTGATTAGGATGCTTGCGCCCCCCTTGAGGTGGCACTGATGCCTGGGTTCCCTCTATAATCTTAAGGAGGGCCTGCTGTACTCCCTCACCTGATACATCACGGGTAATGGAGATATTCTCCCCTTTCTTGGAGATCTTGTCTATCTCGTCGATATAGATGATTCCCTTTTCGGCCGCTGCCACATCATCCCCTGCAGCCTGGATAAGCTTGAGAAGGATATTCTCCACATCCTCGCCTACATAGCCGGCCTCGGTAAGAGTTGTGGCATCTGCAATTGCAAAAGGCACATTAAGCTTCTTGGCAAGGCTTTTGGCCAAAAGTGTTTTTCCTGTTCCGGTGGGGCCTATCATAAGGACGTTGGACTTGTCCAGCTCCACACCTTCCTCAACTTTATCTTTCTCAAATATCCGTTTGTAGTGGTTGTATACTGCTACAGAAAGCACTTTCTTGGCCTGGTCCTGACCTATAACATAGTCATCAAGAAATGCCTTAAGCTCCTCTGGGGTAGCATCCAGCTGAGGATTGAATGTGCTCTCTTTTTTTCCGGTCTTGCTGTTATGGGCATTCTCAAAAATACCGGAGCAGATATCAACGCAGTTCTCGCAGATATAGCCTGCCACACCGGGTATCAGGTTTCCCACCAACTCTTCGGACATGCCGCAGAAGCTGCAGTAGTTGTGCTTATCTTTTGCCATATCAAGCCCTGTTCATTACCTTGTCGATGACACCATATTCCTTGGCTTCAGAGGCAGACATAAAGTTATCCCGCTCCAGGTCGGCAGCCACACTCTCAACGCTCCTGCCGGTATCCTTGGCAATGTATTCGGTGAGCATTTTCTTGAGCCGCAGGATCTCCCTTGCCTGGATGTTTATATCCTTGGCCTGTCCCTCGGCACCGCCCCAGGGCTGATGCATCATAACGCGTCCGGATGGAAGGGCAAACCGTTTGCCTTTGGCTCCTCCTGCCAGAATTACGGCAGCCATGGAAGCGGCCTGTCCTATGCAGATAGTCTGCACATCCGGCTTGATGTACTTTATGGTGTCATAAATAGCAAGCCCGGCAGTTACGATGCCGCCGGGTGAATTGATATAAAGGCTGATATCTCTCTCGGGATCCTGGGACTCAAGGAAAAGAAGCTGAGCCACCACCAGGTCGGCAGTAAGGTCGTTGATCTCCCCGTCCAGGAACACTATCCGGTCCTTTAAGAGCCGTGAGTAGATATCGTACGAACGTTCGCCGTTTCCTGTCTTCTCAATGACGATAGGAACCAGTGTGTTGTCTTTTTCTGTCATACTCTGTCAATCATGCCTTATGAAGGAAGTCCAGATATTTGATCTCTGCACCCTTCTTGATCTTTGCATTCTTAATCAGGAAGTCATAGGTCTTTCTGTCAATGATACCGATCTTGAAGTATTCGTTCATATTGTTCTCTTTGACATATTCCTTGAACTCATCAACCTTCATGCCGCTTCTGCCGGCTTCGGTCTTGATCTCTTCCTCAATATCCTCTTCTGTGGCTTCGATTTTCTCTGCCTTGCTGATCTGAGCAATGATGATCTGGCTCTTTACAGCACGGAGTGCCTCGCCTTCCCATTCCTTTGCCAGGTCATCCTTGGACTTGCCTTCCATTGCCAGCATCTTCTCGACCTGCTTCTCGTCGCCGCCGAACCGGTATATGAAATTTGTCCACATGGTGTTGATCTGGTTGTCAATCATTGCCTGCGGCGGATCAACTTTGGTAGACTCGATGATCTTTTCCATGATTGCACGTTTCTTGTCATCGGTCAGCTTCATATCTGTAACGCCGTCGAGACGCTTCTTCACATCCTCGATAAGGTCTTCCTTGGTCTTGAACTTCTCGTTGATGTCCTGCGCCAGCTCGTCGGTGATCTCAGGCAGCTCCTTCTTCTTGATGCTGGTAACTTTTACCTTGATGCGCACCTTGCGGCCTGCCAGGTCCTTGTATTCGAAATCAGGAGCATACTCCTTCTCGATAATCTTCTCTTCCTCTTTCTTCATGCCGATGACATCATCATCCAGCTTGTAGTAGTTGTAGCCGGTGCCTACTGTGAAAGTGAAGTCGTCACGCTTGGTTCCGGTAACTTCCTTGTCATCTGCATCCACCTCTGCATAGTTGATGGTGATTACGTTATCCTTGGCAACCTTGCCGTTTGTTCCCTTCTTCTCGGTTACAATGGCATTCTGTTCCCGGTACTTGTCCAGCTCACGTTCAACATCAGAATCCTTGATGACTACCTTTGGAACTTCAATCTCCACACCCTTATACTCACCAAGCTCCACCTCCGGGAATGTGTCGTACTCAACAGTGTATTCGATATCCTTGTCCAGAGCCAGCTTCAGATTCTCCTCGTCCTTAAGGGCCGGAGTAACATATGGAAGAGGTTTCTTCTCCACATCCAGCAGTGCCTCCTGAAGGCTCTTCTCAATAACATTGAAACCAGCTTCGTTAACCAGTGAATCTCCGAACTTCCGCTCTAATACAGAAGCAGGAACCTTTCCGGGTCTGAAGCCCTTGATATGTGCTGTCTTGGAATACTTAGCCAGAAGCTCATCGTACTCCTTCTTTACAAATTCCTTGTCAACTTTGACAGAAAGCTCAACTCTTGACTTCTCAAGACACTTAATTTCTTTACTTGCTACCACTTTTTGTCCTCTTTTGTAAAATATTTAAAAAGTTAATATAAATAATATATAAAATTTTTTATCTTTTGTATATCCCTATAGTAGAACTTGTTTCAGGTCTAATGGCAAAAAAAAAGCAGCTTTTGCAAGCTGCTTTATGAGCGGGAGACGGGAGTTGGACCCGCGACATCCACCTTGGCAAGGTGGCGCTCTACCACTGAGCTACTCCCGCGTACGGCATCCTTCTCTTTGCGAGAGAAGGGACTCGAACCCTTATGCCTGAGGCACCAGATCCTAAGTCTGGCGTGTCTGCCAGTTTCACCACTCTCGCTTTATAACTTTTTCCAAAGAAATAGTCAATACAAAATACTAAAAAAATTAAAGTTCAGTGTCAACCCATGAGGGATGTCCGGACCTTGCGCATATAGCGTATCTTACGGAGCTGGACATGCACCGGAGAGCCGTCTGGAATCTCATCTCCGGTCAGAAGCATGTCGTTTCCACTCTTCTTAAGCTGCACAGGTTTCATCAGAAGAGTCTCATTATTGCCAAAGGTAAGCTCAAGGAAAGCTCCTCCTGCTTCCATCACATGCTGGCACAGTCTGACCTTCCTGTTATAATCCAGCCCCCTGGCCTCCATAAGCTCGTACCGGACATTGCCTCCGTCAAGCTGTTTATCTGTAAGGATGAGCTTACGGTAAACCCTGTCGGCAAGGACTTCTTTCTGCTCCTTAGTTATATCCAATGACTCTATCTTTTCTAAAAATTTCTCAGAGATATTATGTTTTTTAACCTTGGAATCAGGCTTTTCATAATTCTGGAAGCGGCTGAAATCCATCTTCTGCCCGGCCTGCATCAATATATCAGGACTATTTTTCTCCAGAGAGAGGATCATGCTCAGATTCTGGCCTGAAACACCTTCCACCACCTTCATGGCATCCGGGAATTTCTCCTCAGGAACAAGATAGAGCCCATCTGCAAGCTTTTCCTTTACATAGCCCATAAAAAGATTGTTATTATCCAGAAGTTTGGAGAACCGTCCATCCACCTTGATCACACAGCCACGGAAGACTGCAATACCATGACATTCCTCTTCCCAGCTTTTAAAAGAAAACAGGATATTCTGAGGAAGCGGTGAACCGGATTTGTCCTCAAGCAGTCTGATGAAACTGCCGGCACTGATTCCGGAGCGGATACCGCGCATAAAGCTTTCCCTGGTGACCTCCCAGCGGCTTATCACATCCATCTCCCTGATTTCAGAATAGAAGGCAACTGTCATATTTTCTTCCAGACTCAGAGGACCCTGGACATAGAGGGAAAAATCAGGCTGCACCACTATCTTGCCATTATCCCGGCTCTGGGCAGAGGTCAGTTTTCTGAGCCCGGTGCCCTCTTCCAACACAAGGTTTGCCTCTAGAAGTTTCTCCTTATGAGCCTGAATATCACCTGGTTCAAGCCCTGCCAGCCATGCGGTGCACCGGACCAGCCTGGCAAAGGAGCGGTCTGAATAAGAACGGTCTGTCCTGATATTCTCATAAATGAGAACATCCAGCGGATCATCTGCCAGGTAAGATTGAATAAAGAAACGGCTGACTTCTGAATTATCAAAGGAGAAAAGCTTTCTGAAATTCTCCGGGACCGGAACCAGATGACGCCCCGACTGATCAAGAAGAGAATTCTTTATAAGAACAGTTTTAATCATCTCCCCATATTCAGCCGACATATTGCGGCCAGGGATGATTTTTGCGTTTTTTCCTTTCTTCGACATGATACCGGAAACAAAGGCGGAGATGACCGGAACATCATACCAGGAGCACTTGGAATTCCTTTTGATTGCAGCTTTCCTGCACTCAAGGAGCAGGTCAACATCTATAACACGTTTCCTAAGCTCATCCCGGAAAATTGGGGAGATGACAACAGTCTGGAGATTTTTTTCACTGGTTTCAGGACATACAAGAAGACGTTCCTCCAGGTTCATAAGATGAGTATAAAAGCTGTAATAAGGCTTTTCGTCTCTGAAAAGTGCATAAAGCTGCTCAACACTTGGATTTCCCAGAAAATCTATTGCAGTAAGCAGTGCGGCATCGGAACTGTCAATCATGGAGACAATCTGATCCAGATTCGATTTATTCAGGAGGAAAGCCTCAAGCTGGTCCAGAAGATTATGCTTGTTGAAAGGAGTATGAATATCCCCAAGATAATTACGGACCAGATCAAAGAAAGCCTGGTCGCTTAAGTTAAAGAGAAGCTTACGCCATTCCTCGGTAGGTTTCATCTATATATTCCAGAAGTTGCCGCTGTTCTTTTTTTCCTGCTCCGTCAATGGTGATTGCCGGACCGAATGCCATGTGAATGGTACGACCTGGGTAGATGTCTCCTATAGTGCTCAGTATTTTCCCATTCTCCCAGAAATCAGTTTTGACAGCACATGGAACAACAGGGACTCCTGCCCGCTTTGCCAGCTTTACAGCCAGTGAATTGAAAGTGGAAGGATCAAAACCTTTGCATCGGGTTCCCTGGGGGAACAGTACTACTGATTTTCCTTCCTGAAGCGCCGCTGTTCCATCTTTCATAACTTTGTTCAGATCCACCTTGGGCTCTTTTCTGTCCAGGGCTATCGGGTTGAAGAGACGCATTATAGGACCGAATGCCCAGCCTGTCACAAGGCTTTTCTTGACAACGAAAGTGACAGGTTTAAGACCATCCATGATAGTGGGAAAAAGAAGAGTCTCCAGAGTACTCTGATGATTTGCGGCAATGACGACACCACCTGAGACCGAACGCAGGTTTTCAAGGCCTGTTATCTCAACACGGCCTCCTACCGACTCGCACAGTTCTATAACCTCGCTGCTTCCTTTTAAAATAGGAGCCATTCCCTCTCCCTGGATCACCGCTTTCCTGGTTCTGAACAGCTTTTTTATGAACTCCTTATAGAAATAGAACTTCTTTAAAAATGGCAGCTTGCCACTCTGATATGCCGGTTTTACCGCCGAAATATAGCTGTTTCCCTCTATCACCATCAACTCCTTACAAAGTAATGAGTATAACATGCTTTTTTCATAATTTCCAGTCTTTTCTTACAAAGGGTTGTTGACAAAAAGTCCTTTTTGTTGGCATATTATCTGTTGCATGGTGGGCATGGTGGGTATAGTTCAGCGGTAGAGCACCGGATTGTGGATCCGGTTGTCGTGGGTTCGAACCCCACTACCCACCCAACAGGAGCACCCGTAGCTCAATTGGATAGAGCGTCGGACTTCGAATCCGCAGGTTGCAGGTTCGATCCCTGTCGGGTGTAAATAAAAATACTTGGGCCGCTAGCTCAGCTGGTAGAGCAGCAGACTCTTAATCTGCGGGTCAAAGGTTCGATCCCTTTGCGGCTCAAATGAAAAAGGCAATCCTTTCGGGATTGCCTTTTTTTATTTTTCCCAATCGGGATGTCACTTCATATTTTCAATTATGTATTTACCGAATGTGCTGGTGGAAACCTTCTCCGCCCCTTCCATAAGGCGGGCAAAATCGTAGGTGACCTTCTTTGATTTGATAGTCTTGGCTATACCGGTCTCAAGCAGTTTCCCGGCCTCTTTCCAGCCCATGAACTCAAGCATCATCCCGGCCGACAGAATCATGGAGCATGGATTCACCATATCCAGGTTGGCATACTTTGGCGCAGTGCCGTGGGTTGCTTCGAACACACCCACCATCTCCTTGTAGTTGATGTTTGCCCCAGGAGCAATTCCTATGCCGCCGACCTGGGCAGCCAGAGCATCTGACATATAGTCTCCGTTAAGGTTCAAAGTGGCGATTACATCGTGGTCGGCCGGGCGGGTGAGAATCTGCTGCAGGAAGGCATCGGCAATGCAGTCCTTGATTATGATTGTTCCCTCCGGAGGGTTCGGGCCAGCCTCTTCGGCAGTCATAACTTTGCCGGGATACTCCCGCTTTGCCAGCTCGTAGCCCCAGTTGCGGAATGCTCCTTCGGTGAATTTCATTATATTTCCTTTATGTACCAGGGTAATGTACTTGCGGTTATTCGCAATTGCATATTCAATGGCGGCCCGGACCAGACGCTCAGTCCGCTCTTTGCTCACCGGCTTTATGCCGATGCCGGAGCCGTCATGGATATCCCAGCCGAACTCTGCTTTAAGAAAGGCTGCCAGCTTCTTGGTCTTAGGATCTTCGGCAGGTGTCTCATAGCCTGCGTATACATCCTCGGTGTTCTCCCGGAACACCACCATATCAACCAGCTGAGGATTTTTTACAGGAGAAGGAACTCCTTCGAAATATTTTACAGGACGCAGGCATACATAAAGATCCAGCTTCTGACGCAGAGCCACATTAAGACTCCGCCTTCCTCCCCCTACAGGAGTGGTAAGGGGTCCCTTGAGACCTACACGGTACTCCTGGAATGCAGCCAAAGTCTCGGCCGGAAGCCAGTCCCCAACTTTATTGAAAGCTTTCTCCCCTGCCAACACCTCTTTCCATTCAATCTTGCGTCTGCCGCCATAGGCAAGGCGCACTGCCTCGTCAATGACAGGAAGAGCTGTCCTGGTTATGTCCGGGCCGGTGCCGTCACCTTCGATATATGGAATAATGGGATTATCCGGAACAATGAACTGTCCGGCTGTCATAGAAATCTTAGTGCCCATATCAACTCCTTTTTAATGTGAATATAATAACATATTACTCTTTCCTTGCCAACTCTTAAGTGGTATGATATATTTCACAAGATATGAAAAAAGCAATACATATCACAATGCTTTTTCTCTCCCTTTCCCTTCTGGCCGCATCATGCAGCAAGAATATGTACACAGCCGGGATGGATAAAGTCCAGAAGAGCGAGTTTGAAGCCCTGGCCTCATCCCTGGAGCAGAGTATTGATTATGAGAAGAACTACATCCGCATGATGCAGATATATACTTTCCTGGATAAAAAGGAAGACCCCGAACTTCTTTCTGTTTTCCTTACCGGCTACGTAGACAGCCATCCGGAAGATCCCTTCAATGCATATTATCTCTTTACTGTGGCTGAACGGTATAAACAGCAGGAGGGAGCTCCTTTCGCCCATTATTATTTCAGCAGGATTCTACACAGTTATACAGATGTCACCTACCAGGGGCAGTCAATACATTTTCTCTGCCTTAAGGAGATTCTTGGGAACAGTCAGGATCTGGAAGAGAAGATAGAGTGCTATAAGGAGCTGATAAACAGATTCTCAGACAAGATCAACCCCGGCGAGATTTACTTTTATCTTGGTGACTGTTATGGACAGGCTGGCCAGTGGGATTTGGCAGCACAATCATATAAGAAATTCCTGAGCTATCCGGAGGCTACCATTCCAGGAAACTCATCTGCCCGGGAATATGCCACCGACTTCGAGGCTTACTACAACACCCGTGTAACCTGGAGCTATGCCAGCCTGGATGAGCTTATAAGCAAAGTGTCAGCTGCAATGAAGACCAGAAAATCATCAGAGATAAACAAATATACATCCAAGGTCAAATTCTTCATGTCATCCTGGGAAGAACAGGAGGCAAGCCAGGAAGCTCTGGCAATGAACAATATCGGCAGCTTCATCAACAGCAGCACTCGTGTGAATAAAGAACTGGACAAGATTTCAAATGCCCAGGAGGCCTACCTGAAGACATCAGGCTGGGACTTCAGAATGAACACCTGGTATTTTTACTTCAGGAAAATAAACTTCCCTGCAAACCCGGAGATCCATGGAAACTGGGAGTGGGCAGGGATCTATCTGGGAGACAGAGTTTTCAGCAGATCCAATGAATAGCAAGACACTTTTACTCCTCATAATTTTTACCCTGGCAGCCCCCTTTATGTCTTTTTCTCAAGATAATACTGCAAAGTCTACACTGCTCCCAAAAGAGAGCAACCAGCTCTACGAAAACTATTTCAAGAAGTATTCATCAAAGCAGGAGCAGAAACACATGGCCGCAATCTGGGAACAGGCAGAGTACTTTGTCCCTTTCATAGAGGCAAAGGTAAAGGAACAGGGACTTCCTCAGGAAGTAATCTACCTGCCTTTCATTGAATCCAACTTCAAGCCCGATGCAGTCTCCAGATCCGGCGCCACAGGACTGTGGCAGTTCATGACCAACAGCATAGACGGCTATAACATGAAGATAAATGAATGGGTTGATGAACGCCGGGATTTCTGGAAAGCCACCGATGCGGCACTGAAAAAGCTGAAATACAACTATTCAGTGCTCAAGGACTGGAACCTGGCTATAGCCGCCTATAACTGCGGTCTTGGGAAGATGAAGAAGACTGTAAAGGAAGGGGGCACCTCCGACTACTGGAAGCTGTGCCAGAAAGGGCTTCTGAGCAAAGAGACCACCCACTACATACCTAAGCTGCTGGCTGTCTCCAATGTGCTTAAGAACAGGGAAAAGTACGGGATAAAGGATAAACAGCCAAAGCCTTTCCAGTGGGCCAGGGTAGAGCTGAGCCAGCCCGTGGATATACGTCTTCTGGCCAAGGAAACAGGAATTCCAGGGAATATTCTGGACATTGGGAACTCGGAGCTTAAGTTCTTTGTCACTCCTCATGCAAGGACCGGCTATCTGCTCAAGGTGCCGGCAGACAAAGCAGAAAAGGTCAGAAGAGTTACGGCAGACAAAAAGACAAAGCTGACAGACTTCCATCTCTATACTGTCAAGGCAGGAGACACCCTGTCCCACCTGAGCCACCATTACGGCATCTCTGTTGCCATGATCCGGAGCTTCAACAGCGTGGATCCCAACAATCTTAAGATAGGATCAAAACTTGTCATTCCGGTAAGCGACCCTGATATAAAACCATATGATGGAACCGTTGATTTATCCTCCTGGACACCTGATATCTCCGAAGAGGGCTTTGCCGGAGAATACAAAGTGCAGGCCGGCGACACCATGTGGTCCATAGCCAAGCTGTTCCACACAGATATCCAGCATATAGCCTACTTCAATCACCTGGAACTGGATTCTGTCCTTTCAATCGGTAAAGTGCTTAAAGTTCCTACCCCTCCCGAAGAGATGGATTTCTTCTGAACCTCTATTGACATGGTGGCACCATTGGTATTACAAAGTATTACCAAGAGGTTGTCATGACAGAAAAAACAGAAGTTATATCTTTCAAGGCTGACGGGGAGCTGGCCTCTGTGCTCAAGCACATGCCCAACAAATCTGACTTTATACGCAACGCAGTGCTTGAATACATGCAGAACACCTGTCCGCTCTGCCAGGGTACCGGAACTATATCGGTAGCTCAGCGTGCTCACTGGGACAAGTTCATCAAGACCCATTCGCTGGAGGAATGCAAAGACTGCCATGAACTTTATATCAAATGCAATAACGGGAGCCACAGAAAATGCGGAAAGTGCTGATCCTCCTGCTTGCTGTTTTCTGCCTGCACTCTGTATATGCAGATAAAAGTGATAAATTGAATGTATATGTGAGCATAATGCCTCAGAAATTTTTTGCAGAGAAAGTGGGTGGCGACCTGGTGAATGTGTCGGTGCTGGTGCCCTCCGGGACAAGCCCTGAGAATTTTGATCCATCCCCTAAGCAGATAGTGCAGCTGGGCAGTGCTGATGTATATTTCACAATAGATATTCCTTTCGAGAATATTTTCCTGGATAAGCTTAAAGCCGGCAAGAAGAAACTGGTTGTGTCAGATTGTGACAAGGATGTGCCAAAGTTCAGGAACCAAGAGCATGAGGAACACGAAGAACATGAACATGAGCATGGACATCATCACCATGGAGAGTTCGATCCTCATATCTGGACAGACCCGGAGCTGATAAAGATCATAGCCCGGAATATGGCTGACACCTTATCAAGCATAGATCCGGCTCATGCTGCGACTTATGCCGCAAACCTTGCCAGCTTTAAAGAAGAGCTGGAGGCACTTAAGAATGAGCTCAGCCAGAAGCTTGCTCCATATAAGGGGCGGATCTTCTATGTTTATCACTCAGCATATACTTACTTTGCAGGACGGTTCGGTCTGGTGCAGAAATCCATTGAGACAGGCGAGAAAGAGCCGACACCGGCCAAGCTGAGGGAGCTGGTGAATCAGGCAGCCCAGGATAAAGTCAAGACAATTTTTATACAGCCTGAGTTTCCTGCATCCGGTGCAAAACGGGTGGCAGAGGCAATCGGAGGCAGGACTGTGACTATGTCAGTTCTGGAGTATGATGTGCCGGTAAACATGAGAAAGACAGCTGCTCTTCTGGCAGAATCCTTTGAGGAATGATACATGAAAGAAGTTAAAATCCAGGTGAAGAATCTTTCCTTCCGTTACGATTCCAGAGATGTTCTTAAGAATGTCTCCTTTGAGATCTACGACAAGGATATTGTGACAATAATCGGCCCCAACGGCGGTGGCAAATCTACGCTGCTCAAGCTTCTTCTGGGTATACTGAAACCAGATTCCGGCACTATCCTGATTGATGGAGTGCCTCCTAAGAAACTTAAGAAACCGGTGCTGGGCTATGTGCCTCAGTACTCACTTTTTGATCCAAGATTTCCAATCTCCGTGTTTGAGACAGTCCTTTCAGGCCGGATGAAGGAGGGCCTTTTCCGATATACTGCAGAAGACAGGGAAATTGCCGAGCAGATCCTGAATGATATAGGCCTCTCCGAGGTCAGGAACAACACATTTGCAGCCCTCTCCGGCGGCCAGCGGCAACGGGTGCTCATAGCAAGGGCATTGGCCAGCGAACCAGAGATACTGCTTCTTGATGAGCCTACCACAAATATAGATGTAACCACCGAGGATTATCTGGCATCATTGATGAAAAAGCTGAACAAGGAACTTACCATACTGCTGGTGACCCATGACACAGCCTTCACAACAGCGTTCCAGACCCGGGTACTGTGTGTGAACACCTTTGTCCATGAGCATCCTACAGAGATTGTCACCCTGGGAGATGACACCATTACTATGGTGCGTCATGATATTGACCTGTACAACCACAGAGGCCACAGCAAGGAGGATCACCATGTTGAGTGATTTCTTTGCAGCAGTCACAGACCCGGCAGTGCCTTTCATAAGATATGCTCTTCTGGCAGGGCTTCTCTCCAGCATCTCCTTTGGAATGATAGGATCCTATGTAGTTATAAAGCGGATGTCCTATATTGTGGGAGCTGTAAGCCATGTGGCCCTTGGTGGAATCGGAGCTGTAATCCTTCTTAACGAGAAGCTGGGACTTGCAATTTCTCCTATAATAGGGGCTCTGATTGCATCGGTGCTGGCCGCTGTCATAATATCGCTGGTGGAGCTGTACAGCGAGGAGCGGAGTGACAGTGTCATAGGTGCGGTATGGGCTGTGGGAATGGCCTGCGGTATTGTATGCATAGCTCTTTCTGCCGGGTATGCCGACCCTATGAGCTATCTGTTCGGCAATATACTTCTTATTTCCCATAATGACCTGATAACCATAACGCTGCTGGACCTGGTAATCATCTTCATTGTCATACGATATTACCATGTGCTCAAGGCCACCTCCTTTGATGAGACATTCGCCATAGTGCGGGGAATAAATACTGTATTCCTTAATGTGCTGCTGAATATCCTTATTGCAATAACTGTAGTGCTGATGGTATCTCTGGTGGGAGTAGTGATGTCAATTGCGTTCCTGACTATCCCGGCCGCAGCCGCATCACTTGTGGTAAGAAGGCTGTCTCACATAATGGCACTGGGTGCAGTGCTCTGTGCGCTGTTTTCTACCTCTGGACTTTTCCTAAGCTACACCTTTGACCTTCCTACCGGAGCTGTGACTATCATACTGTCTGGAATTGTCTACCTGGGACTGGCATTATGCGCAAAAGCAATAGTCAGACGCAGGCGATGATGAACATCGAGATATAGAGAAAAACAAAAGCCATAAGAATAAAGAAAACCTGGGCAAAAAGCTTTTTTATGGCAAAAACACGCCGCGTGCCTATAAAGGTGAAAAGCAGGATTATAACAATTACAGAACTGCCTATAAGGGCAAGAGAGGAACAGACTGTGCACCGCAGCAGAAGGATCATGGTCTCTGGAAGGAATGCCTGATAGGAGCCCAGAACATAGAAAAAGAACACGGCTGCAGTGAATACTGCCATGAAGATGGAACAGCTGTTTATAAATCTGAATATCTTTGTCCTAGAGAAATCCCTTGCCTGCATATCTTCTTATATCATAATAATATTCCTCTTGACTGTAAATCCCGCATAAAATATTCTTTATATAATGAAAAAGCTGTTGGTTCTGCTCTTGTTTTTTTTCTGCCTCACATCCATTTCTGCCCAGGAAGATTTTCAGCAGACAAAAGAGAAACTGAGCCCCTTTTATCCTGCCCATGAGAATTCGGAACAGGCCGCCTGGATACAGAACTATATAACAAGCAGGCTGGAAAAAGCTGATATTCCCTATACCGAAGTTCCTCTGAATACTCTGAAGGACAACCATTCCTTCGCAAAGAATATATCTGTGGTTCTTCCTGGAACCGGGGAACAGAATCTGGTTATCGCCGTACCTATGGCAGAGCATGGCAGCCCTGTAAATACAGCTTTAGCTCTGGAACTTGCGGAACGGTTTGCAAAGCAGGAGCATATAAGCCAGATCCAAATCCTTTTCCTGGGTGCCGACTTCATCGGAGCAAGGGTCTCCTCTGAAGAACTTACTGACGGCAAGTATTCCCTGTTCTACCTTAACTTCAAAGGAGTTCCGGATAAAATCCTGCTGCAGACAGGGAACAGGGAACATATAACTCCATACTGGATGGTGAACTGCTGCAACAAAAGCCTGCATAAAGCAAAACTCAACTTCAACCTGAAACCTGAGCAGAATATCCTTTACAGCATAGGGATGATTCCGGAGCAGTCCCCTCTGGATATCTATCTGGATGCAGGAATCACTGCTCTTATGATGTACGGAGAACAGGGAAAGAAGAAACAGTCTGAAACTATCTGGGCAGATTCCTTCTGCCAGTTTATAGAGAACTTCGATAAGCAGGATATGGCACATTATGACAATGAAGACCAGAACTATTTCATAATGCAGCTTGGGGATATCTATTTCATTCTCACAGAATTCTATATCATGATCTTCTTCCTTGTGGTCACCGGCTCAATTCTGTTCTATATCATTCTTCATGCAAAACAGGCTAAGAACTATGTGCATCTTTTCTTAAAGAATTTCTTCATAGTTTTCTGGACCACCATGATGCTCTTCATATTCTTCCAGGTCTCAACCTGGATGTCGGAGCTTTTCCTTACAGCCACAAAGCTGGATAACCAGTGGCAGACAATTATTCCTGAGCTTATAAGCCTCAAGGTGCTGATGTGCCTGATGCTGCTTATTCTTCTGCTTCCAGCCTATTCTCAGTTCAAGCATCACAACCTGGGGAATTTCTATTCTGGAAGCGCAGTCATAACCGCTATTCTGGACATGGTTATATTCATGGCAATAGACTTTTCCTTTGCCACATATTTCACATGGAGCCTTCTGTGTATTTTTGTCTTTGCTGTGGTAAGAAGGCGTCATATAAAGTTCCTTTGCATGATGCTCTCGGGTCTTTTCTTTATCAGAACTATTCATGGAATATTATTCTACCCTGCCCTCAATCTGTGTCATGATCTTATTTTCTCCTCCATGTGGGCAAACCTGTATCTTGCTATCTTTATCCTTCCGTTCATATTCATGGGAATCAGAATATTCTATGTCATTCCTCTGAAAGTCGAGCTGAAGCACAGGCTTTCCAAGGCCGTTGGATATGCCGCAATGATAATACTTACTGTGCTGGCTGCAAGATTTGTCTACCTGTACCGTCCTTTCAATGAAACCAGAAAACAGCTGGTAAATGCCATTGAATTCTACGACCTGGACGGGAATAGGGGTACATTGACTTTGGAAAGTGACTACAAACTTGGAACTCTGATAGTCAAAAACGGGGATGATGAGATTTCTGTTTCCTCAAAAGAAAAAAGTGTCATCTATGATATTCAGAAACCGCAGGAGGAAGTTTCCGTCTGGGCAACCACCAGCCGGTTCCTGGAGCGTAAGACTATCAATTTTCATGTTGCCACAAAGGGTAAGCCTGATCAGCTGTATATCACCCTCAAGGCTCCTAAAAAGGATGACAATATTATAATTCTGGACTCCACCTACCCGTATCAGATCAAGGATGATACAGTTTCGTTCTTCATAGGGAAAAATCAGCCTATGCCTTTTGAGCTTAAAGTGACCACCAATAAAAACAGTGCTTTCGATGCCCGGATAGATATCTGCTATTCAACAATGCCCTTTGATTTCATATTCTCAGGCGAAAACAAATACTGCAACCCCTCCCTCATACTTACAAAGAAGCTCTCCTTCCACGAGGAGAAATAATGGATAGCGTTTATTTCTGTGCCGACATGGATGCATTCTTTGCATCTGTGGAACAGCATGATAATCCTGATTATATGGGCAAACCGCTTATTGTCGGGGGACTTGAGGGCCACCGGGGTGTGGTTTCAGCTTGTTCCTACGAAGCAAGAAAGTATGGAGTCCACTCTGCAATGCCTGCAGCCACCGCCCATAAGCTGTGCCCTGACGGAATATTTGTTCCGGTGAGGATGAAGCGTTATAAAGAGGTATCTGACCATATCATGGAAATATTCTCCAGGTTTGCACCCGAAGTGATCCAGAACTCAATCGATGAGGCTTTTCTTGATATGACCGGAACAGAAAAACTTATGGGTAAACCAGAGGAAGTTGCTGCAAGAATCAAGGCTTGCGTCAAGGAAGAGACTGGCCTTACCGTCTCCATAGGAATCGGAGAAAACCGGTATCTGGCAAAGCTGGCATCCGACTACCGCAAACCCGACGGGCTGTATCAGGTCAAGAAAGGACAGGAGATAGAGTTTATAGATTCTATTCCTCTTAAAAAGCTATGGGGAATAGGAAAGAGCACCTGGGCACACCTTGAGAAATCCGGCATTTCAACTGCAGCTCAGATCCGTAATCTTTCTGACACACTTATGGAAGGGATGTTCGGCAAAGGGGCAGCAGAATTTCTCAAAGCCATTGCCTATGGGAAAGATCCGGGAATATGCATGCCGGAACCAAAGAGCAGATCTGTCAGCAACGAGACAACTTTTGAGCAGGATGTCGGCGATTATGCGGTGCTCAAGGACACACTTCTATGGCTTTCCCATCAGATCCTGTTCAGACTTATGGAGAAAGGTTGGTCTTCCAAGACGCTGGCTCTTAAACTCAGGCTGGACAACTTCTCCACCTCCACAATCCAGATAACCCAGGACAATGCTTTCACATCGGCAGAGGAAGTATTCCAGGCTTCGCTTCTGCTTCTGCAGAAGAAATGGGACAGAAGACATAATGTCAGACTTATTGGGCTTGGATTCCAGAATGCAGATATCACAGGAGCAGGACAGCCTTCGCTGTTTGAGGATATTCATGAGAAGCAGAACAAGGTGGAGAAAGCTGTCCTTAAGCTTAACAGCCGGTTCAGTCAGAATCAGATGATCAAGGCTGCCCTTTTGAAGAAGCCCTGAAGCTTGAAGGAACCATATAGTATTTGTTGGAAGAGTTCCACAGGGTGAAACCGCTGGCTTTCTCCTTTGTAAGACCATCAATCTGGCGTCTATAATATTCAAAGTATTCTGATTCGCTGAACGCTTTCTCATCCCCTACCAGGAAAGCCTGGACAAAGGGGCGCACCAGGCAGTTGTTGTATCCTCCGATAAGCTTGGAATGCAAGGTTCCTGCCTCGTAGATATACTCGGCCCATTCCATATAGTTTCTCCCTTTCTTGTGGAAATCGGTGGAGAAATGGGAAGGATAATACATTGGTGAAACCACATCCACATACTTGCTGGCCATCACTAAATTCTGTCCGTTCCACTTTTCCATCTTATTCCAGCCGTTGAAACCGTAGAAATCCACGCTTATGGGGATGGAGATTGCCTCCCTTGCCTTCTTGAGGAAAGACTCCAGGGCATCTGAGTTGGTCATGCTGTCGTGCTGCCATGTATATTCTATGTTCTGAATCTTACCGTCGGTAGGAAACCTTATATAGTCAAACTGTATCTCATCAACCCCGGCCTCTTGGAATTCCAGAGCAAGGGAGATGTTATAATCCCATATATCTGAGCAGAATGGATCCACCCAATATTCACGGCCGTTTTCCCAAGGCTTTCCGTCTGTCTTTTTCTTGACTGCATACTTATAGCCGTCATAGCGGTACATCCTTTCGTCCTTGAAGACAACTATACGCCCTATGACATACATGCCGGCGCTGTGGGCTGTCTCAAGGAGCTGTGCCAAATCGAAGTATTCCTTATTAGCTCCTGTGGCAGCAGCAACAGGATTGGAGGTGGTGCAGGTGACATTGCCGAAATCGTCCTTTAAGTCAATGACAAAGGAGTCCATATTATGAGCTTTGAGGAATTTTATATGATTCTCTATCCGGCCCGGTTTTCCATTGATATAATTCAGATAGATGCCGGTCCTGTCTGATGCAGCTTTTTTACGGATCGCCTCTGAGAATGTCATAGTTGTCCTTTTGACAGGAAGCTCAAGGCCGTCATATTTATACCATTCGCTGCCATCGTATGATGCCTCATACACCTCTGTGCCGGTGAACACCTTGAGAGCGGTGCCTGTGTCAGTGATGGCATGAATAGGATTTGCCGCCACCTCCTTTGGAGTGGGCAGAGGCTTCCACCGCTGAATATATGGATCATAGCCATAGAGCTGGTTATCCGGCAGGCTGGAGGCATACCAGGTGTAAGGCTCCTTGTTGTCAACAGGGCAGATAGCAGTTATCTCCTCGTAGAAGCCGCCGCCTATATAGAAGCGGTTACTGGGGAAAATCTCCCAGGTAGCCCCCATGTCATAGGTGACAAAAAGACCGTCACAGCTGGTTCCAATCATGACAGTATAGCCTTCCCCTGTTCCTTTCATGGCCACTGAAGTAAAATATGAACGTACTTTTATAGGCTCACCGGTTGGAATATCTTTCCAGATGGAGGTATCCACATCATACAGAGAGACAAAGTTTGAACCGCAGGCCACCATATAACCGCTTGCCTCGTGACAGAAAATGCTGGACAAATCCCGATATTCCTTTATCTTGAAAGGATATATATGTTTTTCAGGAAGCCCGTCCGGGAAAGGGTTCCATGTTATTCCACCGTCAAAAGAACGCTGTACAAGAGAATCCCTGCAGGTTGATACATAAGTCCCATCCCCAAGGATCACTATCCTTTCGCTTTCAGCAGAAAGAGGAAAAATAAAGAGACATAACAAGATAAGTGTAACTATTCTTTTTTCCATAGGTTCTCTATATAAATCGGCAGATTGTAAAAAATAATTATATGTTATAGAATTAGATAATGGCAATTGATTTTGAGCTTGGCAAGAAGATTTTAGCTGCAGTCAATGAATCCCGGAACCTGGAAGCCTGGACCCTGGATGTGGACATCCTTCCTCATCCGGACGGCAAGGATATCTTTGTCCTCCGCTCCAACATGAAGTTCCCGGTCAGCAGGGCAAAGGCAGATGAGGCCCTGGAGAAATTCTCAATCCCATGCTCTGTGCTGGATGATGTCCCCTGCGACGGTGACACACTCCGCTTCAATTTCAGGACACTGCACCGGCTGGGGCTCCACCTTATACCATACCTTTCCTACGGCATACTGAACGGCGGCATGGCCACCAGCTACTGCGACGTGAAGAACAACTCAAAGTTCAACCCGGAGCTTTTTGCCAGGTCAGAAGCTGATTTCGGGAAGCTGGCCCAGTTCTGCAAGGGACAGCCCAAGGGGATAACCCCTGCATACATAAACCCGGACGGCACTCCCGGATATGACTTCATAGAGCTCAAGATGCGCTCCGTGCTAAGGCATATACAGCAGTCCCGGCAGGTGACAGGAAAGCCTGCATCAGAGTATCAGCACGCCATATTCCAGATGACAAGCGACAACACCGACACAAAGCTGGCCGCAAGATACAGGGAGTATAAGAATTCCCCTATCCTTAAGGAGCTGATAGCCATGACCGGAGTGGATGTCACAGAGCCCGAGAGCGCAGTGCAGCCTCTGATCCCGGCATTCACACCGACAGCGGCAGGCTACCCCCTCTCCTTCTTCAAAGACAAGAACGGGGAATACTATGGCCTTCCCGGGGGACACGGCCAGAACTTCATAGTGCTGCGTGATATCTACAAGAAGCTTCTGAAAGCAGGAAAGAAGTTCGTATACCTTGGGAACGTGGACAACATAGGGTTCACCATAACCCCGGTGGAGCTGGCCGTGCTTGCCCTGTCAGGACGGCAGGCAACCTTCGACTTCTCCTTCAAGACTCCGGTGGATGTGAAGGGGGGAATCCTCATAAGGGAGAGGAACGGTCACCTCACCTGCGGGGATATAGGCCGGGCTGTCTCGGATGAATTTGTGAGGAAGAACGAGGATGCCGGGATACCGATCCTCTTCAACTGCGCCACAGGACTGTTCAACCTGGAGTACCTGGTGGAGAACCTGGACAGGATAATAGAGAACCTGCCCATAAGGCTCAGCAGCCAGAACAAGGATATAGGGCAGTACTCACAGGCAGAGCAGATCACCTGGGAGGTCATAGGGCTTCTGGACAGCCTGATCATATTTGCCGTGGAGAAGTACGAGCGGTTCATTGCCTCCAAGCTCCTGATGGACAACATGCTGGCATCGGACCTGGAATGCTGCAGAAGCTACCTTGTGGAGAACGAGGACACAGACTTTGTCAGGGCTGTCCGCTCCGTGCAGAAGGGGCTGGTGTGGAACCTGCGGGAACAGTACGGCCTTGAGCTTAAAAACGGCCGGTGGGAACCATCAGTTTAAGCTGGATTCAATTAAAAT
>Ga0310695_10006197_pt1 | contig 19992 bp, 23 predicted proteins | sample RumenRJG_04DNA_FD_203882 | JGI IMG/M metagenome (GOLD analysis project Ga0310695, IMG submission 203882) | Bovine rumen microbial communities from Lethbridge, Alberta, Canada - RJG_04 (v2) (version 2) | ecosystem: Host-associated > Mammals > Digestive system > Stomach > Rumen | place: Canada...
GCTTAACCTCAAACAAAATAATACGTGAATTTTTATGCATCATGTCAATATTCATCTGATCTAATCATATATCTAAACTTTAATTCTTGACAATTTTATAAAAACATGATATATTGGACAAAGGTTAATGGTGTTAACTTATCAAATCAATACCGTTGCGGAGGTCAATCATGCCGGCAAAAAAAGGTAATACGCCGAGTAAGATATTGAATATTGCCCGAGGGATTTTCCTGCAAAACAGTTTTCAAGGCACATCCATGCAGCAGATTGCTGATGCTGTGGGTATTTCTGCTCCCGGTATCTATAAGCACTTCGATAGTAAAGAAGCTCTGTTTTCTGCTTTGGTTGATCCGCTTATAGAGAGAATACGAGAAATACTACACCTTGCTGAAAACGAAAAGGATGAAATGTTTGAGTTGGAACAAACAGACAAGGTTTGGGACAAGGACAAAATCTTTTCCGAAACACTTGATTTCATCTATGAGAATTTCGACGGTATGAAGCTGCTGATTTGCTGTGCGGATGGAACACGTTATGAAAACATCGTAGACCGTGTCGCAGACTACGAAACACAAATTGTTTTTCATACTTTGCCGGAATTAAGGGAAAAAGGATTCTCCATTCCTTTGATTAAGAAGGAAACTATTTCGCTTATGATGCGAAATCAATATCGTACCTATGTGGAATTCATTAGAAATGATTTTTCAAGAGAAGAAGCAGACATTTATATAAAGACTGCAGGCGCGTTTTTTACATCCGGCTGGAGAGCTTTATTGGGTTTCTGATAGAAGGGATAACAATATGAATCACTATAAAGTCACATGGGTGCTTTGCCCTATTTGCGGCAATAAAACCCGTACGAAGGTCAGACCGGATACCGTACTTGAAAACTTTCCGCTTTTTTGCCCCAAGTGTAAAAAAGAAACGATGATCAATCTTATAAAACAAAATATATCAGTCATCAAAGAGCCGGACGCTTTAGACGCAGAGCCGATGAACTTGTGAGCAATCACAAAGTACATCGGCTCTTTATTATCAGCGAGGTGAAAGATATGAAAAATCTTCTAAGGAGGGAAAAATAATGCGCCATATTGTAATACGTCTGGCCGTAGGTATCATCTGGCTGATTGCCGCTGTTGTATGCTGTGTGCAGAACAACTATCCCTTTGCCGGACTGTATGCTGTTTTGGGTATCGCCTTTCTTCTCAGCGCCTATACTGGTTGGAAAAGGGAAAAGAACAAGCGGAGGTGATGAGATGGAGGACTTAACCCTTCTGACCATCGACAGATTAAACGTGTGGTACTCGCCGGGGAAAAACGTACTGGACAATTTCTCATTGGAGCTTGGCGACCATGAAATCGTTGGTCTGATCGGACTGAACGGTGCCGGAAAGACGACCTTTATCAAAACACTCTCCGGGCTGATTAGCAGCTTTCTTCTTTGTTTGGCGTATCATTATTTGACAGGAAAGAAAGATACTCCATAAAACAGAATATACTTTCACTATTCCTTGTTTTGAATTTTTACCACCTTTGAGGTGCGTTTATTATATCATAATAAGAAGTCATCTGTTATCCCAATGAGGTGTTTTGGTTCGCGTTTTACATAGTAACGTTCTGTAATGCAGGTAGTCGTATGACCTAGCAAATCTGCAACCTGCTTAATTGGAAGCGATACTCTGCTTCCATCAGATTTCTCATGACCGTTCACAAGAACAGTTGCAAATGTATGTCTTAAGCAATGAATTCCGGTCTTTGTTAGTCCACATGCTTTTATGAGTTTTGCATACCTATAGGAAAACTGATTTGGAGAAAGCACTTTTCCGTTCTCGTCAGGTATTAGTGGACTGTTCTCCCCAAAATAAGCTTCATTACGCAAATCTTTAATCATTTTTATTGCAGTGTCGTTCAATGGAATCTTGCGTTTACTGGACAGAGTTTTTGGTGGTCCGATGATAATCTCATATTCATCTGTGGCCTCTGACCCAATTCTTTTGCGTGCTTGACCTACGGATCTGTTCGGCAGCATGAAATAGTTACCTTGCTTTGGCTGTGACAACATACTGTCACCGCCTGTTCAATCACTTCCTCTTTACTTTGAAGTATTTTTGTTGATCCATTCGATAAATTTTTCTCTCGGAACCACCACTCTCGCGCCGATTTTCAGTTTAGGGAATCCCTTCTCCTTCACCAACACATAAGCGCTCGATTTTGAGATCCCGAGTACCTCTGCCACGTCATGCACCGACAGCATCAGCGGCAGTTCGTCGTAGCTTTTGTACATTCAGTAACCTCCGTTTTTTCAAAGAAAATCTCGGGCATTGAAAAAGCCGGGCGTCGGTCAAGATAATTCTCTTGCCTTCGCACGGCTTTGTTTTGCCATATTCAATTTTGATTGCAATCTTCCGAGTTAATCTTTGTGTTTTTATTATAACACGGCTGATCTAAAAAGTCAAGGAAAGTCAGAATCAAACAATCGGATTGCTATTGACAAAAAATTTGCTTACCGTTAGAATAGAGTCAGAACAGTTTTGGAGCGGTTTATCCGCATGGCGACAAAGGAATACGGATGAAAGATATGACGCTATATATCAACTGCTGTGTGAGAAAAGAATCGAGAACGAATCGTTTAGCGAAAGCGGTTTTGCAAAAGCTCGGTGAGGACTATACGGAGCTGAAGCTCTATGAAGAAAACCTCCGTCCGCTCGATTTGGAAAAACTAAATCGCCGCACAGAATTGATCGAGCGGGGAGATTTCAGCGACAAGATGTTTGACTGCGCGAAGCAATTCGCAAACGCAGATACGATAGTGATCGCCGCGCCGTATTGGGATCTGTCTTTTCCGGCGCCGCTGAAAAACTATATTGAAAACATCTACGTCACAGGTATCGTCTCCGCTTATAACGAAAATGGGTTGCCGGTCGGCTTATGCAAGGCGAATTACCTCTACTACGTCACCACCGCCGGCGGTCCCTACGACCCGACCTACAGCTACGGCTATATCGAGAGCCTCGCAAAAATCTTCTTCGGCATTCCGAAAACGCATTTAGTGAAAGCCGAAATGCTTGACATTGCCGGAAACGACGCGGAGAAAATCCTAAACAACGCGATCAACAGCGTACTCTTTGATTAACTGCCGCAAAAATGAGACGTGCTCAAAAATCGCCGACACCGCGCGAACGCTCTTTGTCGGGTACTCCACCCTGTTTTTCCCAACAAATCGCACACAGGGCGATACACGGCGAAACAAAGGTGAATTATCCTTCCCCTCTGCATTTGGCTATCTTTTCTTCTACTTATACTTTTACAAAAAAGGGGATATACACAAAACCTAATCACTACAATGGCTCCGTAGGTCAAAGTATTTTCTTATCGCTCGTTACAAATCTTTAGAATTAATAAAGCAACTTTACGTTTTCAGCAAATATTAGCAGGTGTTAGATGGACAAGACTATAAATGCAACTGTTTTTTCTGCCGAAGAATTTTCGCCATACGAAAAAACTATTTATTACTTAGCGATTTCTGCAAGCTTGATCAAATCTTACCCAATAGCCATAGATGATATCGGCATTATTTCATCCCTGTTGAAGGTAGATGACACTCTTCTTAATAAGGCTCTTGATATGTATTCTGGCGAAGCTCTCCCTTTTTATGTGGCTTTTGGAAAAGATATCATTGAAATAAATGATTCTTCCAGTGCGGATTTGTTTTATGGCATTTTACAAGCTGTTTGGATTTACAAAGCATTAAATCATTTATCGCTTTCGACCGAAAAAGAAGCAATCATTGAAAACTATCGTTGTTTTAATTACTGTATAGATAGATTCAATATGCTGAATTCATTCTCTTCTGTTTTTGAAAGCGTATCGCAAAATCTGTTTTCTTTGGAATACTCTGTTTTCGGGAATAACACATTTTCACCCGCTGAACTCCTAAAAACTATAGAAACTATACTCTTATGCGAAGTGGATGAAGCAAAAAATGTGCTTACAAATGAAAGCGATTATATATACAATTGTTTACCTATACTTTACCGTTCTTTTGAATTTGAAATAAAAACAAGAGTACATACAGTTTATTTAATTCTATCAACTCAAATTATTAAACATTCTATTTTTTTCAATGGCACTATTAAGCAAATTGCCAATGAAATGTATGAGCACCTTTTGGGTATGTTGCAAAATGCTTGGCTTATAGCTGCACAAGTAGAATTATTACCAATGCAATATTCAGATATTCCTGAAAAGCGAACTCGAAAAGACAGAACAACTAGGATACAATTGTTGTACGGATACCCAAACTATGATTCATACTGCATTCGTTTAGATTTGAAACATAAAGGTCAAGGATTCGTTCATTATAACAACAAATCCCCAAGCGGTGTTAATTCGTATTTTTTTAGCCAAAATAGACTCCAATCAATTATTCATGAATATCCGGAAGCAAAAGATTTTTTTATCAAATACGGGAATCTCTATGCGCTTAAGGAGCCAAATGGATTATCTTTTTCAAAGAGCAAGAAAAAGCTTTTTGAATCAATAATGAAAGATAATGAACATTTCAAAGCCTTTTATAATGATTATTCTGAAAGTGATATTATTGAGTTCTCAGAATTTGTTGCAAAGCTACTACCATCTTGTTGTTTTACAACCATTGATACTGAAGAAATATTTGCTACAATGTGTTTTCAATACTCCAAGTTAATGACTTATATTCTTTTGGTGGGAGTATATTCAATAACGAATAATCACAAACTTCTACAAAAGCTATTAAACAGAATTGCCGAGAAAGCAGCAAAAATAAGTTTGATATCTGAAAATGAAATCAAAAAGTATAACACTGTAGTCGGAGCTTACTGTATTATGGAAGAAATAATAGAACAGCTCCCTTTCCCTAGAATATGACAACAATTTTTTCTATAAATCCTACTAAGGCAAAAAATATCTTTCAAACATTTCATTCCTTGTTTTCGTTTTCTCTACGCTCAAAAATCGCCGACACCGCGCAAACGCTCTTGGTCGGGTATACTTGCTCTGCTTTTCCCAACAAATCGCACACAGGGCGATACTCGGCGAAACAGGGGCGAAAAACTGTTTGTCATCAAAAGAGTTGCAGCCCCGTATTCAAGAGCTGCGTTTTAGGTTATTCTTCCGTGTGCAGTGCTTCTACGATCAACCTTACGCCCAATTGGAAGCCGTTAATAAAGCTCTCACATTCGTTCAGACAATTCAGCTCAGTAACGGCGTCCTTGAATTTGCCGAACAATTCCTGCTCGTTTTCATTCATGGTTGCTTTGAGCGCAGCGTCATGCCTGAGCACCAGCTTAGCGAGCCTGTCGCTCTCACTGTCCTTCTTGATATCACGCTCGAACGGATGGACATTGCCGTAGTACAGCTCTCTAATCGTATCCATATCGGTACCTCCTTTAGCACAACAGGATACCACAGAAATCCGGAAAGTCCAGTCTTTTTCAGAACTATTTCTACGTGAAATTGTTGGTAGCGGTTAGGAAAAATGACTTGACTACTCCTTCCGATTCGAGTACAATAAAATCAGAGAGGAAGTCGCGTCAATGAGTGCATTAGAAATAGCTAAACGCAGGCGCGCCGAAAAAACCGCCTATGCGATCAACAGCATTGAGGGCGTTCCTGTCTCCGAAGAAACAAGGCGTATGTCCTCGCAGTGGGACAACGGTGAAATTACGCTTGAACAAATCAAAGCGGAGCTGATCAAGAAATACAAGGCTTTATCTTTGATTAGGCATCGCAATTTTTGACATGAAGAGCATCTGCTGTGTGCTATTTTTCTTTTACAGAATAACCAATAGCATCAAAAGAGCATCAAAACTCTGCCGATGCTTTTTCAATACCGAAAGAATGGCTCAAAAACGGCTTGTTTAACACGTTTTTGAGCCTTTTCCATCGCCTCCAAAACCGCGTGCCGGCAGTTAATCAACTAAACTGCCGGCACGCTCTTATGTTATATTCCGATAACGGATAAATGTCAAATCATTTCTTTCGCTTGAAAATGCGGTCGCCAAGCCTGAACAGCAACGGATATACACCGATAGTGACGAAAATAATGACACAGTAGCGTGCCGCGCGCACCGCGTAGGACGCCATGGTTGCAGCGTCGAGGAAATCCTTGCTAAACGGGAGCTTTGACAGGGTGCTCAGTCCAAAGTAAACGCCAACTCCCAGCACCAGCCGCAGGATACAACGCAAAACATTGCGCGTATTCTCAAATTTGACAAATCTATTCTCGAACTCAACTGCTAAGATAAAGCCTACCAAAATGCCGAACGCGGTGTAGTAGTCGTTGCTCTTGCAGTAGAACCATCCGGGAAGGGCAATCAGCACCAGCAGTCCGTAAAAGAGCCAGCGGTTTTTGATAGCGCGCTGCAGTGCAGGAACAAGGAAAATGACAATCGAACCAAGCGCCCAGCCGCAAATTACATCTGTCGGATAATGTACGCCTACGCAAAAGCGCGAGATACCCACAAACAGAGGAAGAATAATTCCGATAATCATTAAAATTCTGTTCTTTTTGTATCTGCCAAGAGAGGTGTATAAGGTCACGCCGTTCGTCGAGTGACCGCTGGGGAATGAAAATCCCTGCGCCGAAATATCATAAATATCGGAGCCTCTTTCAACAGGCTTAAGACATTTAATTCCCGGGTTATCAAAGTACGGTCTACGTCTGAGAAAGATGTTCTTAATCATAGGATTAAGTGTGATACCCACCAGCACATTAAGTCCGACATATTTGCCGTATTCCTTTTCCCAACACCAGTACAAAAAACCAAGCACGGCAACGCACACAAGCTGTTCTCCCATTTCGCTGAACAAGGACGCGATTACCGTTCCGACAGGGCCGAGCCATGACTGAATCCACTCCATCAGCGCGACTTCCCATCCAAAATAAAACGTATTTCCCATTATTCTCTTTCCCTTTCCTAATAGCTGTTTATGTTATTCAAATCTTTCCGCGTCGAGCGTTTTTATCACCCTTGCAGGGTTGCCGACAACCACCTCATAATCGCCTACATCGTGAGTTACAACGGCTGCCGCTCCTACAATGGCGTATTTTCCGATGGTAACGCCGGGCGTAATCGTCGCGCCTGCGCCAATCCACGCGCCCTGCTTGATATGAATAGGCTTGCAGGTAAGGATTTGCCTGTCATACGGGTCGTGGTTATTCGTCAAAAGCTGGACATTTGCCGCAATCTGCACGTCGTCCTCAATGGTTATTCCGCCGCGTGCCATCGCGAGAAGATTGTTGTTGATAAACACCCTTTTGCCGAGAACAACTTTTTCGAGTGCCGCGCCTGCAAGCGGTGCGCGGACAAAGGAATCCTCACCGATTCTGCCGTCAAAAAGCTCACGCAAAATATCCATATACTCCGCTGTGCGCGGCATAGTTTGGTTGAGCTTAAAAAGCAGCTCCTCGTGCCTGGCGTACAGCGCCATATCCTTTTCATTCATTTCACGCATATCTACTCTGATTTCTTCCATTTAAGCACCTCTGTTTGTTGTGATATATTTATGATAAACCTTTGAAGGTTCTCCGTCAAGCCTTGACTTTCAAATAAATAGCTGTACAATAAAAACATAAATAGCTTTACGGAAAGAGAGATTCACAATGACCGGATATATAGCCGAAATGAGAAGAATTGTTGGACACAAAACGATAATTCAGTGCGCGGCGAGCATAATTTGCGTTGACAAGGACGGCAGAATTCTATTGGGAAAACGCTCCGATAATAAAAAATGGGGATATTCCGGCGGCGCTGTCGAAATTGATGAATATGTTGAGGACTGCGCTAAAAGAGAGCTGTTTGAGGAAATGGGACTGGTTGCCGAGGAACTTGAGTTTTTCTTTGTAAACTCAGGTCCGGAAGCGCATTATATATACCCAAACGGCGATGAGGTATCGAATTTTGAGGTAATCTATCTTTGCAGGAAATGGCATGGAGAGCCGAAATCGCTTGACGGCGAAATGCTGGATTTGCGGTTTTTCGCATGCGATGAAATCGACCTTTCCGAAATATCGCCGCCGATACGCCGTGTCGTTGAGAAATACATAACGGGCTACAAGAAACTAACCAAATGATTTTCAGCATGGGGTTTTGGCAACCGCTTGATATTTACTTAAAACAGCAGGCGTATTTTCTGTACTAAATAGCAACTGCGTATAAGCGATTTACTTTCGCTTATACGCAGTTTTTCATCTCGCGTTTGACGTGGTATTTTCCGTCACCGTTGAGACAGTCTGTCCGAGCAGGTCTGACACCTGTTTTAAGGACAGAGTATGAAGATTGCTGTCCTCATCATTTGTGTCAGAATTCCGATAAATCCGGTGCGGTGATGGCAGTGATGATAGATTTCATCAATATTTTCTGCCTTTATCTTGAAAAACAATAATTTTGCGCTATCGCACTGACCTTTTCCGCATAGCGCTCACCTTTTTCTGTCAGCTTATTTATTTGAAAATCTATTGCTTCTGTCTCGCCGTAAAACTTCTTTATATCTCCGAGGACGCGCAAGCCTGCTTTTCTAAGCGGCTCATTTCCGTTTATCAGCGTGCTGTCAATGTCGTACAGCGCGCCTTTTTTGAGATTTTCAACTGCGCGGATTTGGTCTTTATACGACAGACTGTCCTCATAATTTGAGAAAATCCACAAAATCAGCAATTCCAAAAATTCCAAATCACGGACATCCAAGCCTGACGGCGCAAAAGGGTTAATATCTATATTGCGCAGCTCGATATGATTAACGCCGTTTTGCACGAGATTGTTCAGACGGTTTGCACCCTTTGGCTTAAGGCGAACGGGATAATACAGCTCGCCCACGCCTGCCAGCGTACCGCTGTTAAGATACCTCTGAATACTTCCTGCGTATGACGTGATATTGTCATAGAACAGGATAGGCGTAAAGGTATTCCAGTAGCCTTTTTCTCCGCAGCGAAGGGAAGCGTACTTTGTGAGCACGGCTTCACCTGCTCTGTCTTTGCCGAAATATGAACCGTCGCAGACAGGAGAGGATGAGAGCAGCAGATTAATCAGCCAGCCGTATTCAAGCAACCCCTGCGCCAAACGCAGATATGCTTGATTTTTAAAGGCTGTAAAATCGCTGCGCGATGAGTGATAAAAGCTGTATTTCAGCATTTCTTCCGACAGGGAGTAATTAAAATGAATACCCGACAGCGCCATTTTGTACTTGCCGTACTTTTCGGCGAGATACAGGCGATAATTATGCTTGCCCTGCATATCGCCCTCGTAAACGGCTACAGGAATATCGTCTGCGCTTTTAATCATCGGCGGATTTGAATACAGCCAGAGCCTTTCTCCGCGGTTATTTATTTCATCGGACAAGCGCTTTGAATGTTGCAAAAGCTCGTCAATAGCTCCCTGTGCGCTGTCATGAACGCCTGTATTGATTTCAGCCTGATTCTCGCAAAAATCCTTAACGATGTGCAAATCGTCGGGAAATGGATGCGGCGTTTGCGCCATGCCGCCCGCGGCGTTCACGCGCAGGGTTTCGCGTTCCAAGCCGAAGGTACCGCCCAAAAGGCTGATGTTTTTTGTATTGAATATCTTTGACATCATTTCACCTACAGTTTTGCGTATTCTCTGACGGCTTTATTTACATCGTTTTGCCGCAAAAGACAGACCGACGGCGAGGTCAACGTCCTTGCGCGGTCATATAGCGGCGAAAGATAAATTTCCTCGGAATAGCCGCGTTCCTTCAGCCCTTCGGCGCAAAGCTGTAATACATCGCTTAACAGAGCTTTCAGTTCATCCGCATTTACAAGTGAAAGAAAATCCGCACGGTTCATTTTTTGTCGGAGCTGTGCGGTTTTTTCATTTGCCTGATATAAAAATGAGTTTTTCATTAAATTGGTCAATTTTTTCGTTTGGTTCATCAAACCGAGATGAAACGCCGCTACGGTCATCGCTTCACCAAGCGGCTGAGTACACGCGGAACGGAATTCAAGCGTTCCCCTTGCCGTGAGGTCAATTTGCTTATATGTTCTCAGATACGTTATGTCTTCGGCACTCGGCGTAAAGGAGCAGGTGTGATAATCTCCGTCGTAGTACTCGCCGTCGACGGTGTCGCGTTTCAGGTATTCGTCGAAGGGTATCGGATAGAAGAACAGATATTTTCCGTCACGCTCGGCGCAGAAGATACTCGCCTTGCTCAAATAATCTGTTATCTCGTCGGCAGATTTCGGGAGCGGTTCAAAAAAGCCGACGTTTCCGGGATTAATTCCGTGAGGGCTCTGCTCCCAAAAATAATCCCTTACGCAAAGCAGTTCGGACTTATCGGGGAAAAATGAATTTGCGAACAGCACAGTCTTAAGCGGTTCGACGAGCGAAAACGCTTCAATAGTCTCGCAAAGGTTTTCCTCGGTGACGTCAAGCTGAACCTGAGACGCGCTCGAAAAAGTACCGTAACCGTAAAACGGATGAAACTGCCCTTTCCAAACTTTGCACTTTTTCAGATAGCCTTCAAGCATACGGTAGCGCGGCGACGGAACAAAATTGAAGTCGTTGATTTTATAATTCGGGTTAATTCCCATTCCGGTCAGCGTGTGTTGATACCTGTTCAGTTCTCCGTTGATAAAGCGCACATAATCGCGGAAACGCGCCTGCGCCTCATGAAGCGTGCGCACACGTCCGAGGGAAATCTCAAAGTTATTGTACGAGCAGTCGAACGAGAAAACATCGCCGGTATCGCCGCATACCGCTTCGTGACAAATTCCGTCATCATCAAATTTATTGGGAGTAAAGCCGAAATGCTCAATTGCTTTTTTGACGGCTGTTATGCTGACGGTTTTATCGGTTTTTTCACCGCTGAGGTTTACGACGGGCATCTCTATTTCAATTCCGATGTAGTTTGCACGCGGCTTTTGAAGCGGTGCGATAAAACGGTCGTATATCAAATTTTGAGCGTTCATTTTTCTTCTCCTTACAGACCTGAATATGCCATATAGAGCGGATTATATGTTGACGGGTCAAAGAAATATTCGTTGTTGTGATTTGTTCCTGTGTATACGAGCGTACCGTTTTTATAACCGAGCAAGGTTGTGAACGGCACGTTTTTCCACGCTTCTTCCGACAACGGGCGCGTTGAAAATGTCACGCCGCTTTCGCCGCGCCGATAGTAAAGCGAATTGCGGAAATTTGTGTGGACGTATAGTGTCTCGCCGTCATAAATCAGTAAATTAAGCTTATTTTTCGGTGAACTGCCGCGGACAATCTCATCCAAAATATCAAAACGCTCCTCGGCGCTTGGAAAACGCCTTAACTGCTCGATTGCCTCATTGATACGGTCGATGATATAGAGCAGTATCCGTTCGCTGTCGGTCTCCCCTTTTTGCAGAAAAATGTATTTATTGAGCTTATCGCTTTCAAACACAGTTCCGTTGTGTATCAGCGTCCACGTTCTGCCGCTGTTGTCCGAAGCCGTAAAGGGATGGCAGTTATCCTGCTCAACATTTCCGATTGTCGCCAAGCGTATATGCGCCAGCGCGTTTTTTGCAATAATCGGAGTGTTGAGTTTTTCCCTAAGCAACGCGCTTTTATCAGCACGGCAGGCTTCCTTAGACAATTCGATTTTATGTTCATCGAACAGCGCAAGTCCCCAGCCGTTCGGATGTTCGTCTGAATGGGAGTAAAACTCGCGCAAATCATTATTCAGTTCTTTTTTTCGGTTGCCCGAAAAGCCGTAAATTTCGCACATAATAAAACTCCGCAATCGTTAATTTTTGAATTATATACTATTCCTATCTAATTACTAGGTTAATTATATCCCGAATATCGTATTTTGTCAAGTGATTTGTAAAAAAGAACTCGGATGAAGCGTTTTGCAAGTAGTATATTCAGATTTTTAATATAAAAACGCAGCCCGTTACGGACTGCGTTTTCTGTTTATTTATTTGACGGATTTACACAAGTGTTTTTGCAAAATCCGTACTCTCTTTTAAATAGTCATTGTCTTTTGTTCTCACCGAAAACTGCCCCGACGATTGCCTGCCGAGCAAGCTGTCCATCGCTTTTATCTTACTCATATAATCGCTGCCGCCCATTTGAGTAACCACATAGTACACGTCGTTTGGCAGCTTGTCGCGGTACTTTTTGATAAATGCTCTGCCAATCGCGCAGGGACCTTCGACCCAGACAGGCATACCGATAATCACACGGTCATAAGCCTTTAGGTCGATATCTCCCTTTATGGTTAATTTCGGAATAGTACGGTCTACGGACACAAAGCAAGCTCCGATATACCCGAAAATACCGCCTCTCCCCTTGCCGTCGGTGTACTCCGCAAGGTCGGCGCCTGTGATACGGGCGATATTCTCCATAACCTCTTTAGTCTTGTCGGTTCTTGTGTAGTATAAGCAAAGCGTTTTCATAAGAAACTCCCTGAATAATTTATGTATTCAAGCTCAGCCGTTGCCCTGCTCAACTTCCTCAATCTCGTCCTGCGAGGCTTCCTTGAGCGAGTAGGTGTCGAACGCCGCTTCTCTGGGAAGCTGTATTTCTATTCTGTCCATTTTCTGTACGATACATTCACCCGAGCTAAGCGTTGCCTTAAAAACATGTCCGCCGAGCGTTCTGTCCTCCGACAGGAAGTGCATATGCCAGCCTGCGGCGTTAATGCCGTCCATATAATCGGGGTAATAAACACAAACAAGCGTTCCGCGAATATTTTCAAAGCTAAAATCCTTCTGCGTTTTTGAGAGAATGTCCTTAAGCGAAACGTGCTGTGAGCGATAAGGTGCGCCTGCGCGCGCGTGAATAACGTTGAACAATCCGTCAATGCGCGCGATGTGAATGCTGTTCAAGCCGAAATCTTCCTCGATTTTTATGGTCAGCTCTGTTTTAATGGCGTCAATATCCTTCATTTCGCCCATCTCAAATTTTCTGCCGTCCTTGACAAAGCCCGAAACCGCGAACGGTACGCCTGCGTCGTCTGCCGTGCGGACAATGCTGCCGTCCTGCTTAGCCTGATAACACACGCCGTCTAAAACTATCATTTCGCCGTCAACGTGTTCAAAGGTTCCCAGTCCGGTATCGCCGTGCTCGAGCAGCTCGTGAACCTTGACAACAGGTCTTGTATAGCCAAGCGCTAACGCCTGTAATGTTGAAACCTGGTAAATTTTACTTGATTTCATTTTTGTTTTTCCCCCTGAAATTATTCCTCGTTTGTCTCTACCTTTTTAATGGCGTCGCTTACATCCTTTGACAGCTCCATTTTCTGGAACTCCGAGTTATCCGACAGGTACATATCAAAATCCTGAGTTGCGTCGAACTCCGCCTGAGCTGAATCAAAGGCTAAATCCAAAATATGACCGCCCTTTGTTTTGTCGTCCGAGATAAAGTGGAAGTGCCAGCCCGGGGTGTTCAGTCCGCCCATATAGTCGGGGCAGTAGAGCGCTACGACTGTTCCGGCGATATTATCGTAATTAAACTCCCTTTGGTCGGTGGCAAGCGCCTTGTCAAGGCTCTTGTAGGGCTTTTCCTGTTTGAGCTCGCTGCGCACGTTCATCTTTTTGAACGTGCCGTTGATTTTTACAAAATAAAACAGATTTCTGCCGTTTTCGTTTACGGTCTTTGTCAGCGACTCCTTTAAGGCGTTGATGTCGTTTGTCTGTGAAAGAGTCGCGGAAAGGTCTTTGTCAAAGTAGGTCACGTTTGAGAACGGAACAGTCTCGTTATCGTCTGCTTCCTTAACGGTTCCGTCGCCGAGAGCCTGATAAACCTTGCCGTCGAGCACAATCATCTCGCCGTTAACGCCCTCAAAGGTGCCGATACCCGTGTCGCCGTGCTGTTTAAGCTCGCTTACCTTAATAATGCCGTCGTAATAGCCCTGAGTAAGCGACTGGAGCAAGGCAACCTGATAAATGGTCTCGCGGTTATTATCGGCTTCCTTGGCGGTTTCAACCGCTTTGCTGCTCTCGGCTTCCTTTTTACTTTCAGGTTGCTGTTGGGCTGAGCATGCCGCAAAAGGCACTATCATAGCCGCCGATAAAAGAACTGCTGCAATTTTTTTCATATTAAACACATTCCTCTCTCTGTAAAAATATTTATAATTTATTCTTCTGTTTTTTTCACTTCTTCGGTTTTTTCCGCATCTTCCGGTTTTTCTGTTTCTTCTGGCATTTCCGCTTCTTCCGGCTTTTGATGTTTAATCTCGTTAACGGTGTTCTTGACAGTCGAAATAAGCTCGTGGTTGCGAATCATAATAAACAAATCCGAAAGCGCCTTGACTACCAGCACAATGCCGCAAAGCATCATTGTGAAGTCAGCCGAGTCGTTCGACAAAATTATAAACACCACGCCGATTACCACAGAAAGCAAATTTAAGAAAAAGGATGCCCATTGACCTTTCATTGGGATTCCGCTTCTTTTTGCTACGATTATGCCCCACACTCCGCTGGCGCCGTCGAAAATTAACATCGCACCGAAAATTATGTGAACCAGGCTTATTGCATCATCTGGCCAGGCGAACAGCACAACCGTGCAGGCTAATAGGATAATGTAAAAGACTATCATTACAAACTTGCTTGCCTGCGTCTGTTTATTGTGTCTTTCGTTCAGCTTTTGAATACGCTGATCCCACTTGGATTTGGTATTTAAGCCGGACATTCCTTTTTCAAACTTTTCATTTTGCGACAGCACCTCGTTTATTTTCATCATGGGGTTGCCGTCGCCCTTAAATGTGTCCCTTACCATATCGCTCGCGAATTTTTTGCCTTCTCCAACCTTGTCATTGCTGCCCGTCAGAATAAATACAATCGAAAACAGCGCGTAAAGGGCAATAAACAACGAGAGCATTGTAACTGTTCCGCGCAAGCCGCCGCGTGGGTCGATAATATGCAGCGTGCCCGTAAACAAAAAGATTATAATGCTGACGAGCTTGCAATTCATCAAAACACCGAACGCGCCGATACCGCGGTTAACAAGTCCGCTTAATTTCCACTTCATATTACCACCTCAAATTTTGACTGATTTTCCTTATATTAAGAATATCATAAAAATTTAAATAAGTCTACAAAAATTTCATTAAATTTGTATATTCTAAAACAATTTTCCTTGATACTTTTGACAGTTTATGTTACACTTTATTTGTAAATAAAATGATTAATCTGAGAAGGAGATATGAATATGGAACTTATACAGAGCTTTTCCGTAGACCACACCAAAATTGTCCCCGGAATTTTCACCAGCCGTGTCGACGTGTTAGGTGATAAAACCGTTACGACCTATGATATCAGGCTCAAAAAGCCGAACAGAGAGCCCGTGATTGATGTTGCAGCTATGCACTCGCTCGAGCACATTATCGCGACCTTCCTGCGCAACGACGCCGAGTGGAAGGATGAGATTATCTACTGGGGACCGATGGGCTGTCTTACGGGATTTTATCTGATTTTAAAGGGCAGCCGCACTCCGAAAGAAATTTACAACCTGCTGTTAAGCGCATTCAGGTCAGTTGCAAATGCTGATGAAGTTCCCGGCGCAACCGCGGAAAACTGCGGTGCGTACCTTATGCACAACCTCGATATGGCAAAGTGGTACGCCGCTGAGTTTGCGGAGTATCTTGAAAAGAACGCCGACAACCCGAAAACCTTTGAATATCCCAAGGCGGAGAGACTTGTAACGGACGACGGCAAGCATTTTTACGACTCGTAAAGCGTTAATTTATAAAACACAACGGCAACCCAAAACGGGCTGCCGTTATTTTTTGCTTATTCAAATGTAATATTTCGCTCAACGGACGGCTCGTCGGCAGGGTTTGTTCTCGCGAGCAAATAGCCCTGAATGTAATCGCAGCCGGCGTTTACGGAAGCTGTAAGCTCCTCCTCGGTCTCTACGCCTTCACACAGCGCCTTAATGCCGAGGAAATGAGACAGATTGATAATGCCGAGCAACAGCTTTTTGCCTTTTTCCCTATGCGAACCGATAATCAGCTCACGGTCGATTTTGATAATGTCAATCGGATAATCGTCCAAATCCTTGACCGAGGAATATCCGCAGCCGAAATCGTCAAGCGCAATCTGACAGCCCATCTGCTTACAGATTTCAATGTTGCCTCTAACGAGCTTTTTGCTCTCGGCAAAAGCATCCTCGGTAATCTCAATTACCAGCTTGCCGATATCAAAATCATACCTGCTTATTATCTCCTTGAACCTTTCGGCAAAGTTTTCGTTAGAGAGCGTAATTCTCGTCATATTACATGACAGCCAAACGTTTTTCTTATCGGTTTGCTTCCAACTTTCAAGTGTGCGGCAACACTCACCGAGAATGTAAAAGTCGAGCTCGTCAATCATTTCGGCGGTTTCGAGCATTTGGATATAGTCGGCAGGGGCAATAACACCTTCGTCGGGGCTGTCCCAGCGCGACAACGCCTCTGCGCCGCACGCCTTTTGACCTTTGCCGTCAAAAATATACTGCACATACAGGCGGAATTCCTTGTTGTCGAGCGCGTCGCGAAGCTTGCTCTTAAGGCTCTTTACGTACTCCTCGCGCCCAAGCAGCTTTGAATCGGAGAACACAAACGGAGCGTTTATCTCACGCGCGTGATAAAAGCCGTGACGGGCGTTAAACAACGCCTTTTCGCACGGAATATTCGGCGCGTTAAGGTGGAATACGCCTGCCTGAAAATGGATGTGATATTTAAGCATTACGTCACTGTTGAACTGGTTGAGCTTTGAGAGCAGGTGCTCGATATACTCTCTCGCCTGCTGCTCAACCGGCGCTTCAAAAGCAAGCGCAAAACGGCCGTCCGAAACACGTGCGCAAAAGCCCGTCTCGCCTGCATGCGCGGCAAGCTCTGAGGCTGCGAACGTCTGGATTTCCTCGGACACGGTGCCGTCGGCGTACTGAAGAATTCGCTGAATGTCAATTCCGATGTAGGATATGTAATATAGAGGACTCGACGCCGGAGAGATAAAGTTGTTATACCAGTATTCAAAGTACAGGCTGTTGCCGATGCCCGTTACAGCGTCGGTCATGCGGTCTGCCTTTGCCTCTTTATCCTTTTTACGGCGAATGAAAATGAGCAGTGCCAAGACTATGCACAGCACAGCAAGTCCCGCGATTACGAATATCATCCAGAACGGAAAATCGTTGGGCGATTCGGTTACCGCCGTCTCAACAGACAGGCGCAAAATCTGCTCGGACGAGGTGGATTTAAGCGCAGTAGTAACGGTATTTTTTAAGCTGTCGGGTGCGATTGAAGTAAAGCCTACGCACAGCTCAATTTGCTCATCGCCCTTTTTGTAGGTGAGGATGTGCACCTCGTCGGACAAATAGTCAACGTCGCCCTTTGCGTGAGCCGAGACTATCTCTACTTGGTCGTTTTTGGCAAGGCGGTACTGGTTGTTTATAATTCCCGAATCTATATAAGAGAAGTCAATACCGCTGTCATCCGAAATTTTCTTGTACAGCTCAGGCAGAATACCCTTGTACTCCTTATCCTGAGTATCGTAGTACTCAATCGGGTACATATCTGGATCTCCTGCAATATAAATCGTATTGCCGTTTGTCGGTTTTTCGACCGTATAAACCGCCGCGTGAGCGGTTAATGATGTGAATATCAACAGCACCGCGGCTGTAATAATCGCTGTTATTTTAAGTTTCATAGGCGTACCTTATTTCAAATTAATCTTTTGGCGCTGAATTCTGCCCCACTGCGTCTTTTTCTTTTTATAGCCGATGAACGCCGTAGCGCGTACCCATGCCAAAATAAAGCGCAAAACGCAGATTTCAAAGGTGCAGAGCATTAAAGCCTTGAGCACATCGCGAAATTTGAGCTTCAAATCGATTGTCTGAGTTCTCGCGAAAAACGCCGTCATCGACATTACCGAGCCGAAAAGCGCGTAAATTCCGAAGAACAACAGCATAAACGGCACGTTAATCAAATCGACAAACAGTGCGAGTATCATCGTCAATATACCGAAAACCTCGATAAACGGCGACAAAAGCTCGTAAATTAAAAAGTAAAAATATGATATAAAGCTCGTCAGTCCGAACTTTGGATTTGCGAGCATTATGCGGTGCTTCCACATTGACTGGAAAAGCCCGATGTGCCAGCGCCTGCGCTGTTTGCACAGGTCTCCCAAGTTTTCGGGAACCTGCGACCAGCAGATTGCGTCGGTAGCGTAGCGAATAAGGTACGGAACGTCGTTTGAAACGCAGTAATCGTGAAGCTTAACGACAAGCTCCATATCCTCTCCCATGGTTGAGGCGTCGTAGCCGCCTGCGGCAACTACGGTGTCCTTTTTGAACAAGCCGAACGCGCCCGAAATAATCAGCGAGCCGTTGAACTTGTCAAAGAGAATTCGCGATGCGAGGAACGAACGGTCGTACTCGAGCACCTGCATACACGCGAGCAGATTGCGCGGAAAGCGGTAATTGATTACCTTGCCATCCTTGATTTCAACGCTGTTTGACGGGCGGACAGCTCCGCCGACAGCGACAACGTTTTCGTTTTCAAGCACGGGCTTTACGATTTTGCTCAGCGAGTCCTTTTGCAAAACCGAATCCGCGTCAATGCAGATAAAGTACGGGTATTTGCAGGCGTTAATGCCCATATTAAGCGAGTCAGCCTTGCCGCCGTTTTTCTTTCGTATCAGCGTGAGCGGAACCTTCTGAGTCGCCGCCTCGTAAATAAACTCGACCGGCTGGCAGTCGATTTTCCGCTGAATCGGGCGGCGGATTGGGAGCATTTCAAAGGCTTCAATCAGCTTTGCCGAGGTGTTGTCGCCGGAGCCGTCGTCGACGACTATAATCTCATACAAGGGATAGTCGAGCGACAAAAGCGAGCGCACGTTTTCTACAATTGTGATGTCCTCGTTATACGCCGGCACGATTATGCTTATCGGCACAAAGTGGTCTTTCAGGATTGTGTTTTTAAGTCTGTCCTGCTGACGTTTGCGGTAAAGCTGGGACGATCCGGTGACAACGGCGATAAACAAAAAGGTTGAGTAGCCGATAAGGTAGGCGGCAAAGAAAAACTCTACGCAAATCAAAAACACCTTGATAAATTCAAACGCTGTGTCGTTAAAAAGAAAAAATCTCACGTAGCCGCCCTCCTTTCGCTTAGCTTTTTGCGGTCGAACCGGTAGCGCATCATTTCGCCTGCGTAACGGTCGTCGCCTTCGAAAATATCAATAAAGTCCGCGTATTCAAGTCCCATGCTCTCAAGCGCCTGCGAAGCATTGAGACGGACGTACCAGTTGTGGCTGCTGAGATTCTTTTTCAGCGCCGCAATTGTCCGCTCGCCGGGGTAAGAAGCGAGCGCAAAGCAGGTAATTGACGTATACTCCCAGCGAACCTCGTCCTCGCGCTCGGCATACTTCATAAGCTGCTCATACGCAGGCTGATACGGATATATGCCCAGATAGCGGATGGCGCAGAAATGGATTTCGCTGTTGTGCTCCTCTTTGAGCAAGCCGAGCATTCTCTCCTGAAAATCTCCCGACGAAAAACGGATGTAGTCGAGAATTGCGAGCTGAATGTTCAGCGAGTAGTCCCAAAGGTGATTCCAGAGCATTTCGTTGAGCTCTTTTTTATCGCCAGCAAACGACATCAGTCCGTCGGTCAAAAGTTTTTTGTTGTGGTAATAGCCTGTGCTGTCAATAATCGTCAGGGCGTCGGTTACATTTTCGCTGACGCCCATTGAGTAAATCGCGTTGAGCGCGTTTTCGCGGCAGTAGATTGACGGCTTTTCGAGCAAATCAACCATAATGCGGTTAATCTGCGGCAAGTCCTCGCCGTAAAAAAGCTTGTAACGCGCGATGATATACGGAAAGTATGCCATCTGAATTTCATTTCGGCGGCTGTAGCGGTTTGCAAGAGCGATAAAAACGCTCTTCAGTCCACGCAGATACGCCTGAACCTCAGCTGGATATTCCTTGGAAAGAATTTCAAGCGACTTGTCAAAAGCCGTCATCTCGCGCACATGAACCAGTCGTTTAAGAAT
>Ga0310695_10006198_pt1 | contig 19990 bp, 17 predicted proteins | sample RumenRJG_04DNA_FD_203882 | JGI IMG/M metagenome (GOLD analysis project Ga0310695, IMG submission 203882) | Bovine rumen microbial communities from Lethbridge, Alberta, Canada - RJG_04 (v2) (version 2) | ecosystem: Host-associated > Mammals > Digestive system > Stomach > Rumen | place: Canada...
TTAGGGGCGTTCAAAAATGTGCTGAAATGCCTTCATATACGCTAATAAAGGACTTTTCGTCAAATTGTTTAAAGAGGTTTTAACGACCTTCTAAAATGTTCACCAATTCGAGTCCAGTAATCCCGACCAAATGAGAGTCCAAGTAGCTGATAGTCAGTGGCTTGGACTTTTTTTTGTTCCCTAAACAGACAAATAACAATCGGATTCTGCCCAAGAAAGGCAAAAAGACTGCATCTGTAAAAACACAAGTAAAAACTCATTTTCGTGATTCCAATTAGTTTAAATCATTTTTGCAAAATGCGTCTTAACTGGGAAACAGACAAGTTCAGCAATCATTTACAGGAGCAAAGTTACAACTTTGTATCGACGCGAAAACCACTTATTTGAAGTAAATGGAAGTAATTTGCAGTTGTTGGTTGTTTTTTGTAATTAATGGAATTAATTGGTCGTTACGGAAGCAATCCGGTGTTTAAATGAAGTGGAAGCGTTGCTTCTGCTTCATTTAAGCGTTGTAAAAATGACGTGGAAACGATGCAAGAATGGCCTTTAACCCCTACCGACCTATCCAAAGTGGAGGAGGGCCAGTGGGGCATCCATTCACCCCAACATTATTACATTTAATTACATGGCTGGTTCTAAAAACACTTCAAAATCGGCTATTTTCGTGCCTATGAAAAACCTTAGGTTCGCTGACAGCTACTTGCGTCATAGTCATGCAGTCGATAGAGTCGAGCACCTCATCACAGTAGTCGGCTCTTGGCTGAAGAACTTCAATGAGTTTGTCTTTTTCCTCAATCTGCCTTTTCTGAATCATCAGGGCCCGGCAGACGATTTCAAGATCGCTCATCTTTTCTTGCCGTGCTATCCGCTCGTGCTCCAGTTCTTCCCATCGGAGCACCAACTTGGCACGTGCTTCATCATTAAATTTTGTTGCAACATACAGACACTCGGTCTTTGTAAGAGAGTAACAGGGAACTTTGCGAGTTCCGCCGTTGGGTTGTTGAACCATTCGGGATGTGAGGGAAAAATTGCGCCCACATATTTTCTTCCAGGCAGGTTCCATCTTTCGGATAGCTTTCATCACATCTTTGTGGTGCTTCCCCGTCACCTCAGCAATTTCCAGCGAGGTCATCCGCTGACGGCTTTCTGTCATTTGGTTTTCCATATACCTTATAAATTAATTGGAGATGTAAAACGTCGTGCAAACGAGAGCAGAGTCAAGCTTGCTTGAACTATGCCGAGTGTAGCCGATGTTCACAAACTTTGTAAACGATATTCGTTAAGAGAAACTGGCGACCCTCACGGGCGGCTCAAAAGGAGTCAACACTATACAGGGAAAGACAAAACGAAAAATTCATAAACGCACAAACGCACAAAATTTGTTTTGGAGAAGGCGTTTGAGCGTTTTTCTCACAATTTGTTAACATAAATTGTATATATATATTTATATATATATAAATATATATATACTTAGTTTAGTCATTTTTGAATTTTGTGCGTTTATGCGTTTGTGCGTTTTTGAAGTTTCTTTTCTAGATGGGCTTTCCAGCGTTTAGGGGTGTCTTTTCCTGAATAAGGTTGACTCCTTTTGAGCCTTGATTTGTTGCTGTTTTGTTAATTACTGTTTATTGTACTGATTCTGTTGACTTATCTCTCTGATCAGGTTGTCTGCTTTCCTGCTTTTGTTGTCCCTTTTCCCAGGCTTGTAGACTTTGTACTGGATTTGTTGACCTTTTCAAAACGAACAATATCGACCAATAACAACCAATAACTGCCAATAACTTCAAATAACTTCAAATAAGTGGTTGCCATGTCGGTGTTTTGTATTATCTTTGCTCTCGAAAATAAGTTGTCAGGACAGTAGAGAATGCTGCCTTACATACAAATGATGATTTAGATATTCTTTTTGTGGTTTAGGTATTTTTTCTTTATCTTTGCAACTGTTCATGAATGTGATTGAATTAAATTGAAATAAAATATGATACTAAAAAAATGGATTCTATTGACCCTTCTGTGTATGCTGGCCATGCCTGTGCCAGCCCAGCGCAAGGTACTGCAGGAGAAGGATATGAGTGCTTATCTGCTGGTGTTCTTCAACGACCCGACGCATAGCATCTTCTTTGCGACGAGTCACGACGGCTATGCCTTCACGGCCGTGAATAACGCACAGCCCGTGATTGACGGCTATGACCTGGCAGAACAGCATGGCGTCCGCGATCCCCATATTTATCGGGGCCCCGACGGGGCTTTCTATATGGTAGCTACCGATCTGCATGTATTTGGTATGCAGAAAGGTTACCGCACCACACAATGGGAGCGTGACCAGAAACTCTATGACTGGGGAAACAACAGGGGCATCGTGCTGATGAAATCGAAGGACTTGATTCATTGGACCCATACGGAGGTGCGCATCGACAAGGCTTTTCCCAAGGAATTCGGAGAACTGGGCTGTGCATGGGCTCCTCAGACGGTATGGGACACGAAGAAGAACAAGCCGATGGTGTATTTCACGATTCGTCCGACGGGAAGGGCAAAGACCAAACTCTACTATGCCTATGCGAACAAGGCATTCACAAAACTCACCACCGTGCCGCAGCTGCTCTTCGAATATCCTGATCCCAACATTCAGGTACTGGATGCCGATATCATACAGATGCCTGACGGAAGATTCTGTATGACGTATGTGGCCCAGGAGAATCCCGGTGGCATCAAGGTGGCTTTCTCAGATGAAATAAACCGTGGCTACCGGTATCAGGAAGGGCAGATAGATTTCGAGGATCGAGGGTGTGAAGCGCCGAACATCTGGAAAAGGCTGGGGGAGAATAAATGGGTGATGATGTATGACATCTATTCGCTGAATCCCCACAACTTCGGTTTCGCGGAAACCACGGATTTCAAGACCTGGAAACCTTTAGGGAGATTCAATGAGGGCGTAATGAAAACCACTAACTTCGAGACGCCGAAGCATGGCTCGGTGATTCATATCACAGCCGAAGAGGCCAAGCGCATCGAAGAATATTGGAAAAATGATGCGCCCAAAACTGACTGGAAACTCGTTTGGAGCGATGAGTTCAACAAAGACGGGGCCTTGGATACCACGGTATGGAGTTTTGAGGAAGGGTTTCGCCGCAACCATGAAGACCAGTGGTATCAGCGTGAAAACGCCTACTGCAAGGACGGCTGTCTGGTCATTAAGGCCCAGCGTACTTCCCGTGAGAATCCTCTATATGACGAAGGGAGCAAGGACTGGCGAAAGGCACGCAAAACGATAGACTACACCTCTGCTTCGGTGAATACGGCCAGAAAGAAAGAGTTCCAATATGGCAGGCTGGAAGTGAAGGCGAAGATTCCAACGGCAGGCGGTTCGTGGCCAGCCATCTGGACCTTGGGGAAATCAATGCCTTGGCCTTCCAATGGGGAGATTGACGTGATGGAATATTACCGTATCGGGGGCATTCCCCATATTCTTGCCAATGCGGCTTGGGGAGACGACAGACCCAATCACGCCATTTGGGATGCAAAGCGCACGCCTTTCGAGCATTTCCTGAAAAAAGACCCTCAATGGGCGGAGAAGTTTCATGTGTGGCGTTTCGACTGGGACAAAAAACATCTCGCCATCTATTTGGACGACGAGATTCTGAATTACGTGCCGATCGAAACAATCCGCAACGGAAAAATAGGTGAGGGAAAGAATCCGTTCCATCAACCGCATTACCTGCTTCTGAACTTAGCCTTGGGTGGTGATAACGGGGGAAAGATTGACGATTCTGCCTTCCCGATGCGCTATTACATCGATTATGTGAGACTTTATCAGTAAACTCCCTTAAAACAGAGCACCTAAAGGGGCCACAATCTGTTCCAGCCACAATTGGTCGGTGGCATCGAAATCGGATAGGGAGGTGCTGTCGATATCAAGAACGGCACACACTTGACCTTCGGTGTTCTTGACGGGAACGACAATCTCAGAACGGCTGAGGCTGCTGCAGGCGATATGACCTGGGAATGCTTCCACGTCTTCGACGACGATGGTTTCAGCACGCTGCCAGGAGGTGCCGCAAACGCCTTTCCCAAAGGGAATGCGATAGCAGGCCACGCTTCCCTGAAAAGGTCCGAGATGGAGTTCATCACCTTTCACGACATAGAAGCCCACCCAGAAGAACCCCATGGTTTCGCGAAGAGCTGAAGCCACATTAGCCATCACGCTGACGGCATCGGTTTCGCCCTCAATAAGCGCCCTGACTTGTGGCAGCAGTTCCTTGTATTTGTTTTCTTTCATCACGTTTTAGAGGTATTTCTGAATCCACTGTTCTACGTCTTCCATCTTGTCGGTGGGCTCAAAGCGCTTGACAACACGGCCTTTGCGGTCAACGAGGAACTTGGTAAAGTTCCATTTGATATCTGACTTTTGGGCATAGTCCTTGTCACGCTTGAGCATCATTTCGTGCATGGCCTTGCCACGCCTGTCATTGGTGTCGAATCCGCTGAAACCCTGCTGGCTCTTCAGGAAGGTGAAGAGGGGAGATGCTTCAGGGCCATTGACGTCAATCTTATCGAACTGTTCGAACTGGATGTTGAAATTGGCCGTGCAGAAATTATGGATTTCGGCATTAGTGCCAGGGGCCTGCTGTCCAAACTGGTTGCAGGGGAAATCTAGGATTTCGAGCCCCTGTCCGTGAAATTTCTCGTAAATGTTTTCCAGTTCGGTGTACTGCGGAGTGAAGCCGCATCGAGTGGCGGTGTTGACGATAAGCAGCACCTTGCCTTTGTACTGTTTCATTTTGACTTCCTGACCTTCACCATCTTTCACGGTGATTTTGTAGATCTTTGTCTTTGCCGTGGCTGTCAGGGCCATCATGGCCACCAGCATCAGAATAATTTTTTTCATGTTATGATAATTGGTTTGTGTAATTACGGTTAAAGACTTTCGGGTGTCTTCTCCTTGTCTTTCTTAAAATAGGCCTTCAGGCGGCGCACGCCTTCCACTCCCAAGATGGTTAGTCCTCCATATTGGCAAGTCTTGGCCATTCCGAAAAGGATGAACCAAAGAACACCTTTAGCCTCCACGCTGATAGGCAGGGCCATTTGAGCAAAGGAGAGGATATAGAAAGGAATACAAGAAAGCAGGACAATCACTCCCGTACGGAATGAATGACCTGCCAGCCATGTTTTGATTTTTCCTAATATTTGTTTCGCATCCATCTTTGCTGCAGTTTATTTTTTGGCAATTTTGCAGATAATCTCATCGAGGGAGGGAATCATTTGGTTGAAAACTTCCGCATCAAGTCCTTCCTCGGCAAACATCTGGGTCATGCAGCTAGGCACTTCGGCAGCCTGTTCCTCAAGTTCCTGTCCCTTTGGGGTCAGGCTTACAATGGTCTTTCGGGCATCAGCCTTGTCTTTCTCGCGCCTGACAAGGCCTTCTGTTTCCATGCGCTGGATGAGCGGTGTCACGGTATTTGTTTCCAGCAGTAGCCGTTTGGCAATGTCATTAACGGGCTGGTGGTCTTGTTCCCAAAGAACCATCATCACGATATACTGTGTATAGGTGATTCCAAGCTTTGAGAGCCACGGCTGGTAGCTTTGTGTGATCAGGCGTGTCACCGAATAGAGTCGGAAGCATACCTGGTTGTCCAATTTCAATTGTTCGTAAGCCATCAGTCTTATTTTTTCAGGTTATAGCGGCTTCTCATTTCCTCTTTCTTCTCCTCAGAAAGACTGGAATAGAAGGCCTTCCATCCGGGACAGAAATTAATGTGCCAACGCCAGAAGCGTCCCATCAGAGAGCGGGGAGCTTTGTCGTAATGTGCTCGCAGTTTGCATTGTTCGCATGCATAAGTTTTTGTCGCCATAATCTATTGATTTGAAATTGATGATTCTATGTCAAAAATCTCTTAACTCTTAACTCTCAATTCCTCATAACATTGCTTCGATGTCTTCGGAAATCTTTTCAGGCGCCGTGGTCGGTGAATAGCGCTTGATGGTCTCACCGTCCTTTGAAATAAGGAACTTAGTGAAGTTCCACTTGATGCGGCTGCCAAGGAATCCCTTGGTCTGGCTCTTCAGATACTTGAAAATGGGATCAGCTTCGTTGCCGTTGACATGAACCTTTTTCATGATCTGGAAGGTTACACCGTAGTTCAGCTGGCAGAACTCCTCAGCCTTGGAACCATCGGCCAGTTCCTGATTGGCAAAATCCCCGGAAGGGAATCCGATGATGACCAATCCCTGGTCCTTATATTTCTGATTCAGTTTCTCCAGTCCTTCGAACTGTGGAGTGAAACCACACTTGCTGGCTGTGTTGACTATCATCAAAACTTTTCCTTTAAACTGGGCAAAATCTATTTCCTTGCCTTTACTCGTTAGAGCCTTAAAATCGTATATCTTTTCCATTTTAATATTGCTATTTTGTTGTTTGCGATGCAAAGGTAGGAAATTAAATTTATATCGCAAGCGATTTAATTTGAATCTTAACATTCTTTATGATATATCGCGAACGATATTTAAGAGTAACGGAAACATTATATGTGTTAAAAACACAAAAGAACCATTAACGAGTACATTTCGGACACTGCACTTTAGAAAAAGATGTGTAATTTTGCACCCGAAAAGAATATATGAACATTTATTGTTCATGATTTCGATGAATATATTACTGTGTGGGTACTGTATATATATTAAGGTAGAAAGTGAAAATAAAGAGATTGATTTTGTTGTGGCTATGTTGCTTCTGCTCGTTGATGGTCGGAGCGCAGATTACGGGATACGTCACTGACGAGGAGTCGGGGGATACAATCTCTTTTGCCACAATTTCCTATAAGAATCTCAAGGTGCATTCCGTTGCTGACGCTGACGGATACTTCAAGATTGCCCGCCATAACGGACAAATGCTCACCGTGACGGCTGTTGGCTATGCCACAAAGACGATTACGGTGAACAGTGCCACGGGTGACCGGCTGAATATTAAGATGAAGGCAGACACGAAGATGCTGCAGAATGTGACCGTCAAGGCAAAGCGCCAGCGCTATCGCAGAAAGAACAACCCTGCAGTAGAACTGATGCGCCGCGTGATTGCTGCCAAGGAAAAATCGAATATTCTGCGCCACGAAAACGTGCAATGGAATCAGTATCAGAAAATCACCTTCTCGCTGGATGACATCACGGAAAAGACGTTGGAAGGAGCTGTCTTCAAGAAACATCCATGGCTGGCTGAGCAGGTGGAATATTCACCTTACACACAAAAGAATATCTTGCCGCTGAATATCAACGAGACCGTCACGAGCCATCTCTATCGCAAGAATCCCAAGAGCGAAAAGCATATCGTGATGGGAGAGACGAGTCAGGGTGTAAACCAATTCTTTGAGACAGGTGATATCCTTGACGTTGCTATTAAAGATGTGTTTACGGATGTGGACATCTATGACGATCACGTCAGGTTGCTGCAATATCCCTTTACATCTCCGATCGGAAACGATGCCATTTCCTTCTACCGCTATTATATAGCAGACACCGTGGCTGTGGAGCGCGACTCGTGCTATCATCTGCAATTCACGCCCAACAACCCGCAAGACTTCGGTTTCAGTGGTGACCTCTATATCTTGAAGGACAGTACGCTCCACGTGCGCAAGGTGACGCTTCGTATTCCCAAGAAAAGTGATGTGAACTTTGTAAATAACCTCACGGTGGAGCAGGAATACTCCCAACTGCCTAATGGCGACTGGATTCTCTCACAGGACGATATGTATGTGGAGATGAGTCTCATTAAGAAAGTGGGGCAGTTCCTTGTGGTGCGCAATACGCGAAACCAGGACTATACTTTCGAGGAGGTGCCCAAACGACTGTTTAAAGGAAAGAACCAACAAGTGGTGGAATCTTCTGCCCGGATGCGCGACGATAGTTTCTGGAAGAAATACCGAGCCGTGGAGCTTACCAAGTCGGAAAGCAGTATGAACGACTTCCAGCAGCGCATCATGAACCTGAAGGGCTTCAAGCCGGTAATCTTTGTGTTGAAGGCGCTCATTGAGAATTTCGTGGAAACGGGCAAGCCATCAAAGATAGACATCGGACCGGTGAATACCATCTTCACGCATAACAGCATCGACGGTTTCCGTACGCGCCTGACGGCTCAGAGCACTTCTAATCTTAATAAACACTGGTTCTTCCGTGGATATTATGCCCATGGATGGGGTAGCAAGAAGAACTATTATCTGGGGGAAGTGACTTATTCGTTCAATGAGAAAGACTATCTGCCCCGTGAGTTCCCCAAGCGTACCATCACGGTGAGCAGCAGTTATGACGTTTGTACGCCTACTGACCGTTTCCTGCCAACCGATAAGGATAATTTTCTCGTGGCCCTGCGTTGGACGAAGGTGGAGCGCATGATGTTCTACAACCGTCAGCAGGCAACGTTTGAATGGGAAACAGAGAATGGTTTCAAGTTTACTACGGGGCTGAAGACTGAGGAGAATGAAATTCTGGGTGACTGGGCTGAGGAGCATATCAAGGCAAACAATCCGAATCCGCTGAAATTCCGCAATACTGAACTCACCGCCCGCGTGTTCTTTGCACCTGGTGAAACCTATATCAATACCAAACAGCGTCGGTTGACGATTAATCTGGACAAACCGACTTTTGAGGTTGCCCATACAGTGGGATTCAGAAATTTCCTGGGTTCGGATTATTCACATAACTATACGGAAGCCAGGATATACAAACGCTTCTGGTTGCCGCATAACTGGGGTAAGGTGGACTGTTACCTGAAGGGTGGCATCGAGTGGAATAAGGTACCTTATTATATGTTACTGTTCCCTGCTTCCAACCTTTCGTATGTTGCAGAGATGGAGACATTTAACCTCATCAACAACATGGAGTTCCTGAACGACCGCTTTGCGTCGCTGATGGTGGGATGGGACCTGAACGGTAAGATTCTGAACCGTCTGCCGCTTTTAAGGAAATTGAAATGGCGTGAGTTTGTTGGTGTTAACTGCCTATGGGGAGATCTGACCGATAAAAACCGTAATGAGTTTCCTGACGGAATGTTTGTGATGGATAGCAAGAAGCCGTATGTGGAACTTCGGTTGGGTATTCATAACATCTTCAAACTTGTCCATGTGGAATATGTACGCCGTCTGACTTACATGGAACTGCCCACAGCCAAGCGCGATGGTTTCCGCATCATCATGAGGATGACATTCTAAAACTGCCCCTCTCTATTGTCAGATTCTTTTGCTTTCACCGCGAAGGAGGTTCATGAATTCTTCGCGAGTTTTGGCCTGATTGAAAGCACCACTGAAATCGGAAGTGGTGGTAATGGAATTCTGTTTCTCCACGCCGCGCATCTGCATGCACATGTGCTTGGCCTCAATGACAACCATCGTACCCATTGGATGAAGGGTCTGCTGGATGCAGTCCTTGATTTGCTGTGTCATGCGTTCCTGCACTTGCAGTCGATGACTATAGATATCCACCACACGGGCAATCTTGCTGAGACCTGTAATATAGCCATTGGGAATATAAGCCACATGAACCTTACCGTAGAAGGGGAGCATGTGGTGCTCACACATGGAGAAGAAATCGATGTCTTTCACAATAACCATCTGACTGTATTCCTCCTCAAAAAGAGCATCGGTAAGAACCTTGTGGGCGTCTTGAGAATAGCCGCGGGTAAGAATCTGCATAGCCTTGGCTACACGCATGGGCGTTTTCAGAAGTCCTTCGCGCTGAGGGTTTTCGCCCAGGAGTCCGAGGATATCTTTATAGTGAACCGCAAGTTCGTCGAGTCCTTCGCGGAATTCTGTTTCTGGATTCATATCTTAATATTGTACAGTTATTTTTCCTTTCACAATGCAAGCTTGCGGATAGCCGAGAGCTTTCACTTTCTTCAATAGTTTGGCTGCTTCATTATAAGTCTTGTAGTTACCCATGCGGCAAATCCATCTTGGGGAATAGAAGTGTACATAAACGGGTTCTTCAGGGAAGGCGTTCTTCAACTTTCCACCTGCCTGTTCAGCCTTTACACGGTCGGCACGGGTGTTACCTCCGGCAAAAGCCTGAATGCGGTAGCCAGTCACCTTCTGTGCATTGCGCATCACCTTCTTACGGGTATCCACAATGGTAGTTCCGTCCTCGGTGGTGATGTTGTTGTTTTCAAAGCCGATCACCTTCCTCTTCTTGGGTTCTTCAGCTTCAGGAACGGTGTCTTGTTTCTCTGTATTATCTGCAACCTCTTTCTTGGGAGCTTCAGTCTTTGTCTTGTCGTCTTGTGGCGTGGGCTTCTTCGGTTCAGGTTGTTTCAGTTTTCCATTCACGAGGTCGGTGATTTCCTGTGACTGCGTGATGGTAACGGTACCCTGTCCTGCCTTTTGCTGTTTCAGATGCTCAATATAGGTCTGAGCCTGAACAGGTGAAGGCAAAAAGGTAAAAAGGCAAAAAGGTAAAACCCAGATGACCTTTTTGATGATATTGTTAAGATACTTATTCATAAGCCTATGTTTTTTACTTCTTTACTTTTTTACCTTTTTACAATAGATTTATTTCTTCCAAGCGTCAATGATACCCTTGAAGTCAGCGCACTTCAGAGAGGCACCACCAATGAGACCACCGTCGATGTCAGGCTTAGCAAACAGCTCAGGAGCGTTGCTGGCCTTGCAGGAACCACCATAGAGAATAGTTGTGTCGTCGGCAACAGCCTGACCATATTTCTCAGCGATGATAGAACGGATGTAAGCGTGAATCTCCTCAGCCTGATCGGCAGTAGCGGTCTTACCTGTGCCAATGGCCCAGATAGGCTCATAGGCAATTACGATCTTGCGGAAATCTTCCTCAGAGAGGTTGAATACGCTGCCTTCGAGTTCGGCCTTCACCACTTCGTTCTGCTTTCCAGCCTCGCGCTCTTCAAGACTTTCACCAATGCAGAAAATCACCTTCAGGTCGTTCTTTTGGGCGAGCAGCACCTTTTCTTTCAGAATCTCGGGAGTCTCTTTGTAATACTCACGACGCTCTGAGTGACCAAGGATTACATACTGGGCACCCGTGCTCTTTACCATTTCTGCAGAAACCTCACCCGTGAAGGCTCCCTTCTCCTTGTCGGCGCAGTTCTCAGCACCCAGACCGATAATATCCTGGTCGAGGAACTGTGCGATACTTGCCAAGTGGATGAATGGTGTGCAAATCACCACGCCACAGTTAGGCTTGTCAGCAGTAAGGGCCTCGTTAAGTTCCTTTGCGAGTGCGATACCGTCCTGCAGGTTCATGTTCATTTTCCAGTTACCTGCTACAATTTTCTTTCTCATTTTGCTTTTTTGTTTTAAATGTTTATATAAACTGCTATGTTTTTGTTTCTTTCGAATCCATCTTGTCCATGCGAAGAGGCGGTCGGCCAATGTGAGTACAAACAAAGGCAAGACAAACCATAACAAGATGGTCAGTACCTTCTGGGGAACGGAATTCCGGGGCATTTGTCCTAATGTGCTCTTTTCGAGTGGTTGTTCCTCATTTATAAGAGGAAGCTGATTGTGGCTCCATTTACGGATGACCGTGCCCTTTTTGAGCAGAAGGAGTCCGGGATTGCTCCGGATGATGGTCTTGAGCGTCGTCTCATCTGTCAGGTAGAACGGATATTCTGCGCCTGTGAGGTCGTGCCAGCGCTGGATGGCCTTCTCATTGCTTGCCGTGAGACATAGGAATGGATAGCTGTGAGCCTGGGCATATTCGTAAAGCTGATCAATGGCTCCGAAGTTGGTGTCATCGGCATTCTCCAGATGCGGGGAGATGAGCAGGAACGTATAGCCTTCATGGTTGAGCACGTCCTCAGTAATATCATCGCCTTCAAGTGTCTGGATAGAGAAATCGTGAATGGGAGGCACATAACCCTCTTTGGTTTGTACGTTCTTCTGGTCGATGAATGTCCAGGTGGAGTCGGGGTATTCTTCGAGCGTGAATTCCCGGCGCTCCCCGTTTTTCTCCATTATGAAAGTTGTTTCAAACTCTGGCTGTTCAGCCCCCTCTGGAATCTCCATTCCCTTGGGTATGTTGGCCCCTATGTGGTAGGGACGAAAGTCGAATTGCGGCAGTGTCCACAGGCTCCAAATGCTCGATATGAGAATGAAGAGAACGGTGTAGTTCACGACTATCCACTGGTTAGACAAGCTGATGAAGCGCATCATGAGCAGTGGATTACGCGCGATGATGAAGGTGCATGCAAGCAGCACCAGATTCTTGAGCAGCGTCTGCCCGTTGGTAAGATGGATGGCGTCGCCAAAACATCCGCAGTCACTCACTGGATTGGCAATCCATAGCCAGAATGTGACGAGTGTCATAACCACCATGAACACAAAGGCAACTTTAGAAGCCACACGTCTGTGAATGGCGAAGAGCAGGAAGATACCCAGACAGAACTCAATGAGCGAAAGCAATATGGAAGTTCCCAGGGTGACGATAGATGGCACATACTGCGCCAACGAGAGCGCTTCGAGATAGTCCTCTATCTTATACTGGGTGCCCAGAGGGTCTATAGCCTTCACATAGCCGCTGAAGATGAATGTCAGTGCTACGATGAACCGGCATATGTTTACCACCCATTTCTTCATTCCTGTTCCCGGTTTACATTTCCTGCCGGTTATTCCTCTGTTAATTTAATGACACCAAACACCGCATAGTTGATGATGTCCATATAATTTGAATCGATGCCTTCGCTTACCAGCGTTTCGCCCTGCAGGTCTTCTATCTCCTTGATACGTTGTATCTTGGTGAGAATGAAGTCGGTGTAGGAACTTACGCGCATGGACCGCCAGGCCTCGTCATAGTCATGGTTCTTTTTCAACATCAGTTCCAAAGCCTCATTGGCATGTTTGTCGTAGAGTGCCATGGCACCTTCTGGCGACAAATCCACTTCGTCCACATATCCTTTCTCCAACTGAATAAGCCCTACAATACCGTAATTGATGAGGGCTATAAACTCTGGACGGATTCCTTCTCCCACCAAAGATTCTTTCTTGATTTCAAGAGAGCGGATACGTTTGGCCTTGATGAAAAGCTGGTCAGTGAGTGACGACGGACGGAGAATACGCCATGAAGCACCGTAGTCGTGCAGCTTCTTTTCAAAAAGGGCACGACATTCAGCCATTGCGTTTCGGAACTGTTTTTCAGTGTTCTGACTTTCTGTTGCCATGTTTCGATTCTATATAAATCGTTGCAAAAGTAATCAATTTTACTGAGACAGCAAAATAAATCAAGTTATTTTGCGGTTTTGCCGCTGTCAGGCTTCACTTTCGATGCTGCTTTCTGGGTAACCTCCTCCAACTTGCGATGGAGAAATTTCACACGAGCACACTGTGTGTCGAACAACACCTTGACAGAATCACGATGAAGTCGTGCGGCTGCCAATTCGTTGAGTTCTGCTTCCGTCGCTTTCAATGCCTTCTTGTTTGCTTCCACACGTTGTGACAAGGAGTCGAAACTATGTTGGGCATGTTGTAGCAGACTGTCAAGGGCGGGAATACTTTGTTCTGCAGCATTGATCATGGAATCAATGCGATGTGCCTTGATTTCATGGTAGGGTGGGTACTTTGGCTTTTTCCCACAGGAGCAGAGCAGTGTTAGGACCACCACAGTGAAAAGTATTTTTGTTTTCATTGGTGCAAAGTTACGAATAAGTGAGCATAAATGCAAAAAAGCTGAACGTTTTTTGTATGCCAGGGCAATAGCGTTTTATAAAATCTCCAAATATTTCGGATATCTGCGTTTTTTTTCTTACCTTTGCAGCCGCAAAAGAAAAAGTATGATACTTTATAGCGACGCACAGTTAGCAGAACTTCTCAACAAAGAAATATTCCGACTGATTTCTGATTCCGCAGATGAACTGGGAATGGATTGTTATGTCGTTGGAGGTTATGTGCGTGACCTTTTTCTGGAGCGTCCCTCTAAAGATATTGATGTGGTAGTGGTTGGAAGTGGCATAGAAGTTGCCACCCGACTGAAGGAGAAGCTTGGTAAAAAGGCTCACCTTTCTGTGTTCAAGAATTTCGGAACTGCACAGGTGAAAATAAGTGAAAGCTCTAGAGTGAAGAGCAAAGAATCTGCCGTCGTCGTCCCCCTTGCAAAAAAAAGTAATCATAATTCCACATTCCACACTCTACATTCTTCATTTATTGAAGTGGAATTCGTGGGTGCCCGTAAGGAGAGCTATAGTCATGACTCACGGAAACCAATTGTGGAAAACGGAACCTTGGAAGATGATCAGAATCGCCGTGATTTCACTATAAATGCATTGGCTATCTGTCTGAACAAGAGTCGTTTCGGAGAATTGATAGATCCTTTCGACGGTCTCTACGACATGGAAGATGGAATCATCCGCACTCCGCTTGATCCTGACATTACTTTCTCTGATGATCCGTTGCGTATGTTGCGGGCAGTTCGTTTTTCCGCACAGTTGAAGTTTGACATCGACCGTGAGACGCGAGATGCACTTACCCGTAATGCATATCGATTGAAAATCATCAGTGGTGAACGTATCCAGGAAGAATTAAATAAGATCCTGATGACTGATAAGCCTAGCCGTGGGCTTTATGAACTTTATGACACTGGTCTCATGCAGCAGTTCCTTCCGGAAGTGTGCAATCTGGATATCGTGGAAACCCGAAACGGACGTGCCCATAAGAATAATTTCTATCACACGCTTGAAGTTCTTGACAACGTTGCTAAAAGTGAAGATTCTTCTCTTTGGCTCAGATGGGCGGCCCTTCTTCACGACATAGGAAAGCCAAAATCTAAACGTTGGGATAACGTGGCTGGATGGACTTTTCACAACCACAACTACATAGGGGCTAAAATGGTTCCCGATATTTTCCGTCGGTTGAAGATGCCACTCGACATAAAGATGAAGTATGTGCAGAAACTGGTGGATTTGCACATGCGTCCCATTGTGATTGCCGATGAGGAAGTGACCGACAGTGCTGTTCGCCGGCTGGTGAACGATGCCGGTGATGATATCAATGATTTGATGACACTTTGTGAAGCTGATATCACTTCAAAGAACGAGGTTCGTAAAGCCCATTTCCGTGAGAATTTCAGGATGGTACGCGAAAAGATTGCCGATCTGCAGGAGAAAGACTATAAGCGTTTGCTGCAGCCTGTTGTGGATGGTAATGAAATTATGGAGATGTTCAATCTGAAACCTTCACGCGAAGTAGGTGTCTTGAAGCAATGCCTGAAGGATGCTGTACTTGACAATAAGGTTCCAAATGAGCGTGAACCGCTGATGGAACTGCTGATGAAAAAAGCTAAACAAATGGGTCTTTCTGTGAAGTCATAACTCAGTTAGTGACGTTTGTTTTTTCTTCAATAGTGTCTCAAAGCTCGTTTCCGTCGATTAATAAATAAAAAATTGGTTAATTCTGCTTAATTATGGGTGATGAAATGAGAGCAATAATGTAAATTGTTGTAACTTTGCATTTTGAAAACTAAAGATAGTTTTTAAGTTTTCACTTTCCGAGGTTAAGGATAACCCCTGTCTGTAGGATAGATTATTAAAGTATTAATTATAAAATAGGTATGAAAAAGAACAGAATTTTAATGATGGCAGCACTTGCTGCACTTCTGGTTTCATGCGGCGGCAAGAAAGGCGGCATGAGTTTCGGAGACAATGAGTATCCTGTGGAGACGGCAGGTGTCAGCAGTGCATCGCTGCAGACCAGTTATCCGGCTACCATCAAGGGTATTCAGGATGTTGAAATCCGCCCCAAGGTTGCCGGCTTCATCACCCGTGTTTGCGTGAAGGAAGGTCAGATGGTTGGTGCTGGCCAGTTGCTCTTCGTGATTGACAATGAGACCTATCAGGCCAGCGTGCGTCAGGCACAGGCAGCCGTCAACACTGCTACAGCCCAGTGTAACACTTCGAAGTTGACTTACGAAAATTCCAAGAAACTTTATGACAATAAGGTGATTGGCGACTTTGAACTTTCAAGTGCCAAGAATGCTTACGATGTGGCCATGGCCCAACTCGCTCAGGCAAAGGCTGGACTGGCCAATGCCAAGGAAATGTTGCAGTTCTGCTATGTGAAGAGTCCTACGAGCGGTGTCATCGGTAGCCTTCCTTACAAGGTAGGTGCCATGGTAAGTGCTTCCAGCACGCCTGCCTTGACCACTGTTTCCAACAATAGCACGATGGAAGTGTACTTCTCTGTAACCGAAAAGGATATGCTCTCCATGTCGAAGAATGCTGGTGGCATGAATGCCGCTATCGCCAGTTTCCCCTCGGTGAAACTCCTGTTGGCCGACGGAACTGAATACAGTCATGAAGGTCGTGTGGTGAAAGCCAGCGGTGTGGTGGATCCCGCCACGGGTACCATTCAGATGATCGCCCGCTTCAGCAATCCTGAGCGTCTGCTCAAGAGTGGCGGTTCGGGTTCCATCATCATCAACCGCTCCGACAGCAAGTCTATCGTCATTCCGCAGAGTGTGGTCACCCAGGTGCAGGACAAGAAGTTTGTCTATGTGCTGGGCAAGGACAACAAGGTGAAATACACCGAGATTACCGTCAATCCGCAGAACGACGGGAACAAGTACATCGTCACCAACGGACTGAACGTGGGCGACAAGTATGTCACCAATGGCATCACCAAACTCTCCGATGGAATGGAAATCAAACCTATCACACCCGAGCAGTATCAGAAAAAGATTAAAGATCAGGCTGGATCCATGACCGCCGGTGAAATAGTCAAGGAACTGCAGAAGTAATAGGATAACTTTTTTCAATAAACGATTATGACATTTACCGCATTTATAAAACGTCCGGTGCTCTCGACGGTGATTTCCATCCTGATCGTCATCTTGGGTGTCATCGGATTGGTATCACTGCCTATTGAGCAGTATCCCGACATCGCTCCCGCCACGGTGAGCGTATGGACTTCATACCCTGGTGCCGATGCCGAGACGGTGAAAAACTCCGTTATCACACCGCTCGAAGAGAGCATCAATGGTGTGGAGGGTATGGACTATATCACTTCTACCGCCGGTTCGGGATCGGCAAGCATTACCATTACTTTCCGTCAGGGCTATAACCCCGATATGTGTGCCGTCAACGTGCAGAACCGCGTGCAGCAGGCACAGTCGCTGCTGCCATCAGAGGTAACTCAGATTGGTGTGCAGGTACAGAAGCGTCAGAATTCGCAGGTTCTCATGTATGCACTGGTGTCGCCCGATGGCCGCTACGATGACGAGTTCATTACCAACTATGCTAACATCAACGTCATTCCGGCGCTGAAACGTGTGGAGGGTGTCGGCGATGTGCAGTCTCCGGGTATGAAAACCTACTCCATGCGCATTTGGCTGAAGCCCGACGTGATGAAGCAGCACGGCCTGATGCCTACCGACATTACCGGTGTGCTGGCAGAACAGAATATCGAGGCTGCCCCGGGTAAGTTCGGCGAGCAGAGTGACGTGGCTTTCGAATACGACATGCGCTACACCGGCCGACTGAAGACGGCTGAGGAATTTGGCAACATCATCATTTCAAGCGATGCCAGTGGTCAGACGCTGAAACTGAAAGATGTGGCCGACATTAAACTTGGTGCGTTGACTTATAGTGTGGCCATGCGCGACAATGGTATGCCCTCAGTGATGGGTATGATTCAGCAGGTGGCCGGCTCAAACGCCACGCAGATTGCCCGCGATTGTAAGAAAGTGCTTGAAGAACAGGCTAAGTCGTTCCCGCCGGGTTTGGAATACCGCATCAACATGGACGTTACGGAGTTCCTCTTCGCGTCCATCGAGGAGGTGGTCTTCACGCTTATCCTAACGCTCATTCTGGTGTTCCTCGTGGTGTACGTATTCCTACAGGACTGGCGCTCCACGCTGATCCCGTTGATTGCCGTTCCCGTATCGCTTATCGGTACTTTCTTCTTCCTCAATGTGTTGGGCTTCTCCATCAACCTGCTCGTTCTTTCTGCCTTGCTGCTGGCCATCGCCATTGTGGTTGACGATGCCATCGTGGTGGTTGAGGCTGTACATGCTAAACTCGACCTCGGTTACAAGAGCGCCTTGCAGGCTTCCATCGATGCCATGAACGAGATTTCGGGAGCCATTATCTCCATTACGCTGGTGATGGCCTCGGTGTTTATCCCCGTGTCGTTCATGGGCGGTGTTACCGGAACATTCTATAAGCAGTTCGGTCTGACCATGGCCATCGCCATCGTTATCTCGGCCGCTAACGCTCTGACGCTGTCACCGGCTCTCTGTGCCATCTTCCTGAAACCGCATGACAAAGAAGGCCACGAGAAGAAAATGTCGATGCTTGACCGCTTCCATACGTCGTTCAATACGTCGTTCAACGCAATGAACACGAAGTATAAGAATGCTGTGCAGAAACTGGTGCACAAGCCCATCGCCGTCATCACGACGGTCATTCTGGGTGTTGTCGTGCTGGGCGTCACTATGTTTACAACGAAGACCGGTCTTGTGCCCGACGAAGACCAGGGCGTGATGTTCTGTACCATCACCATGCCGCCGGCTACTTCTGTGGCTCGCACCCAACAGGTTATCAATGAGGTGGATTCCATCATTGCCGCCTTCCCCGCCGTGCAGAGCCGAGAGCAATTGCAGGGTTTCAACTTCATTGCCGGTTCTGGAAGTGACCAGGCCACGTTTATCATCAAACTGAAGCCCTTCGAGGACCGCCAGCACGGATTATGGTGGAAGATCAGCGGACTGTGGCAGGGCGACGGTATCTACCGTTTCTTCCTCGACCCAGATGCCGTGACGGGCATCCAGGCCCAGTTGTTCATGAAGACTGCCCACATCAAGGATGCTTCTATTCTGGCTTTCGCACCGCCTATGGTGCAGGGTTACTCGGCTTCAAACGGTATTTCCGTTGTCATGCAGGACCGTACTGGTGGCGACTTGAACAAGTTCTACAATGTTGTTCAGGACTTCCTCAAGGCCTACAATGAGCGGCCGGAGGTGAGCCGTGCTCAGACAAGTTACAACCCTAACTATCCGCAGTACATGATTCATGTCGATGTGGCCAAGTGTAAGCAGGCTGGCATCTCGCCCCGGGTGGTGCTCTCCACACTGCAGGGTTACTATGGCGGTCTCTATGCCTCTAACTTCAACAGCTACGGTAAACTCTACCGTGTTATGGTGCAGGGTGCTCCCGAGACACGCATGACTCAGGAATCGCTTAATAATATATATGTACGCACAGGAGCCGGTATGGCACCTGTCAATGAGTTCTGCCATCTGGAGCGTGTCTATGGTCCGGCCAACATCAACCGCTTCAACCTATTCACCTCTATCAACGTACAGGCAACGGTGGCCGACGGTGTCTCTACCGGTGAGGCTATCAAAGCCCTTGAAGAGGTGGCTGCACAGACATTGCCAGCAGGATATTCCTATGAGTTTAGCGGACTGACGCGTGAGGAGGCCAAGGCTTCTAACTCTACGTGGATGATCTTCCTGCTCTGCTTCATGTTTATTTACCTCATCCTGTCGGCACAATACGAGTCGTACATCCTGCCGCTGGCTGTGGTGCTCTCCGTGCCCTTCGGCCTAGCTGGCTGTTTCCTCTTCACGATGCTCTTCGGCCATGCCAACGATATCTACATGCAGATTTCGCTCATCATGCTTATCGGTCTGTTGGCTAAGAACGCCATCCTGATAGTACAGTTCGCGCTCGAACGTCGTCAGACTGGTATGGCCATCACATGGTCGGCCATTCTTGGTGCCGCAGCCCGTCTGCGTCCTATCCTGATGACCTCGTTGGCCATGGTAATCGGACTGCTGCCCATGATGTTTGCATCGGGTGTGGGCAAGAACGGTAACCAGACGCTCGGCGCAGCTGCCGTGGGCGGTATGTTGATAGGTACGCTCTTACAGATTATCGTCGTGCCCGGACTGTTCGTTATCTTCCAGTCACTGCAGGAGAAGTTCAAGCCGATGAAGTTCGAAGACGATGATGCTGATGTGGATACCGAACTGCTTCAGTACACCCAGCCGATGG